>Ga0307516_10006784_pt1 | contig 13360 bp, 14 predicted proteins | sample 19_EM_MG_FD_203310 | JGI IMG/M metagenome (GOLD analysis project Ga0307516, IMG submission 203310) | Populus trichocarpa ectomycorrhiza microbial communities from riparian zone in the Pacific Northwest, United States - 19_EM | ecosystem: Host-associated > Plants > Roots > Unclassified | place... | reverse complement strand
GCAGCAAAAACATCTGATGAGTTATCGTGCAATATTAGTTATCACCGCTCACCTCCATCATGTTCTTCCACGCGTTTGTTGGTGAAGACTTCTGATAAGACTGTTGATCTTTCCGGTGGCACTATCACGTCGTTTCTCCCCATTATATGGAGGCTATATGTGGAACAAGGAGTAAAAACGCCCCGAATGGTCGAATCGCCAAGTCGGAAGCCTGAGACCGCTATGCAGAATTGACTTGAAGTAAAAAACATCTTGAGAAGAAAATCACATAAAGTTGCGAGTGCTCACAAAGGAGGGTGTGGTGCTTCTCCATCGACCATGAACGACGGATAGAAATCCGGCCTTTCCAGCTTGAAATTGTCAATTCATATAAACTAGTAATGGTTCAGAGGACGTACCAAAGCTGTGATGAGGGCGGCAAATGCTGCTCCCTGACTACAGAGACATTTTTCACCGATTATGGACTTCATAAGACAATCTCCGAAATGCGCGTACCTAAAGCCGAACACTCCCTGTGTAAATTGACGTCGTAAGCGCTACCCAAGTCAATGAGTACTAGACAGAGGACCCACATCAAATTTCCTCGTCCTCAAGACATCTCGAATTAATTCTATGGATTCTTTCAATCCGATGACAACCCTTGTGTCCCGATTGTAATCCCACCACGCTCTTGGGGTGAGCGAGGGATCCGCCGCAGCGCCAGCGTCTTCGGAGGGAAATAAACCTGAGCTGCCATCTGGTAACTGACCAGATACATCCACAGGTCGTAGGATATGCGGGGCATCGACGAACACTAGTGGGGGGTTGGTTTGATTTGAGCCGGTTTGTCTGCATCAAGCCTGGCGCACCGAATTCGACGGCGTCAGCGCATTCCTTGCGGAGTGCTCCCAGCTGCCAAGAAAGATAAATCTATTTGGATCTCGCGCCAGAGGTGATACACTTACCCGCTTGCTCATTATGATGGCATTCTGGGAGTGTCTGTGGCAGAAAAGAATACAGTTAAAACACTACGAACGACATAAGCTTACCCGTGCATCACCAGGACTGTCCGCATTGCGAGTCGTTACGTTCTCGGGGATTGTGTTTTTGTCAACAGAACTTGACAATCTAAGCTGTGGATCAGAGTAAGAGTCGGCTGGCACCGGAAGCTTGAGAAAACTGACGGGCGTATCGGTATTGTTGGAACACATTATTTACAACATATAGTGCTAAATTATCCAAGGACAGAGCCGATGAGATGGATGTGGGGACAACCACGAATCACGGGGTCGTCGATGCCTATTCTGAAAACGCATCATCTTCGCGAACCAAGGTAATATTCTCCATAACGTTGCTGACCCGCTCATATACAGCAAAGACGATGGCCTGCCCTGGGGCGACACGCAGCACGCGCGGCGTGATGCCTTTATAAAACGATCGGAATCCCTCCGTTCTCCACATATCCTGAGCAATGACAGCAATCCTTTGGAAAGCAGTAGTCCCAGCCACTGCAGTGGCCTTTTGCAGACCTAGGGAATATGAATCAGTCATCGCGAAAAGCCAGGGAGAATATGCGCCAACGTGTTTTGATGGTGTCAATAGGCGCATTTGAAAAGGGTCCCATTGCTCCAGAAACGAGGCCAATGATCATGTGTTGATATGAAGGTAATTCCCCTACATCAGGCTGCAAGCGACGGGCAAGTTTCTTAATTTCTTGATATGCCGTGAAGTTTGCGCCTGTTGAGAAATTGCGTTAGACGAGAGTGAATGATATGAAGATGTACCCTTTACCTTGGTTAGTCGCCTGCCGCAGGGCCGTTAGAGAGACACCACGATACAGCGTTCTAAATCCCTCCTCTCGAACGATCGTGTACACAGCATGTCCAGCATTGCGGTATCGGGGAGTATCGAGAGGATCGGCTAACGAATGTTGCTGTGCCTGTAGACGGATCTTAACCACCTCCATGGGGGTTACCACAGCGATAGCTTCTGTCGTGCCCGCTCCTAGCCCAGCTGTCCCGCTTTTTGTCAGCTACGGAGGGTGTGCGAGGTTGAAGAGGGTCTTATACCGACAAAGATCCCTCCAACACTTGTTTCCCCTGTTTTCTCATCCGCTAGCCAACCTTTATACGTTTCGAAGCTCGCGAACCGTATGGCCATTTTCGGCACGATCCCGGATAAGACGGCCCCTAGACCCTTGTATAGAGCAAGGGGTGTCTCGCGCCTCACGATGTAAGCACCTGTAGCAAACACGCCCCTGGGTTTCGTCTACATTGTCATCAGCGCTGGGATTATGGATACACGTAAAATTGCTCTGACTCCTGGATGACGTCCGGACCTCGAAAGCTGCATGCGCACTTTGATGGTGTCGAGGGGCTGACAGACCAGCTGGAAGCCGGTATTCGTGGTTTATATACTAAGCGAGGAGGCGAATTCAATCACTCACGGCTTCGCAAGCACCAGCAATACCTCCAGCGGTAATGTGCTGTGCAAACCCGACAGATTTCTTATTGCCCTTCTGAGACATGTTTGATAAGGGTTGTCTTTAGTGTCGCGCGGTCGGCCAGAACGATGGAATAATGCACAGGGCTTGTTTAAAAGGGGTGCATCGTCTCGTCATGGAATAACATGTGAAAACGACTAATTCTTAGAGCGGGTACCGGAAGTTTAAGGCATTGGTCTTGATCCCTGAACAGACGGTTGACTCACGTCGTCGGGGGCTTTTCGCCGTCGGCCGACGCAGAGACTGGCAAATGATCCCTGGGGGGTGGCTTCAACACTCTGCACGTTACATGGCGACTGTATCTCACCTGGAGTGGCGGCGGTGGTCCCGAGAGTGATCGACTTCGGAGGATAGTGCATGGTTCCGGCTGACTCATCATGGATCATACATCCCTTGCACCAAACAAACTATGTATCAACTCACTTCATGACCAGCACAACCACCACCACATATGCATTGGGGGGCCGTTTATAATCCAGCCAGGAATCAATCAGTATGGGAGGGTATCACAGGAATGTGAAAATGTCCTGTTTAGAGGCCTGTCATTGTCAATAAAGGCAGGACTGATGGTGCAAGAACCCACTACAACTTCCATTAACAATGATAGTCTTGAATGGGGCTGAATGAAGCCCAGGCTGGATCAATCAACCTTTTGGTTGTCCCACTATTTTAAGGAATCTGGTCTCAAGTTACTTTACATAAATTTTGACAATTTTGTACTGTAACTTCGGCAGTACTTACACCTTATCTTCTGTGGGCCCTCACTGCCCTAATTCTGCTCAGCCTGCTCCAGGTCACATTGCAGGCTGACAAGCTGTCAGAAGGAAAGTCATTGTTGCTGACTGTACATCAGATAAGGTGTGAGAGCAGGCAGGCTGAGTAGGAATCATATCTCTACTATCTCAACCCTTTCTTTGTTCCTACCACCACACAAAAAAATGCAACCAGTAGAAAATAAACTAGTTGCTCCACCACCTCTACCCAAGGCAAGGTGCCCCCGCATCAAAGAGGCTGGTACTGCCATATTACAAGGTGGAGAGATGCCATCAATCAATGTTTTCGACATTGACTGACATTCAGCGCTAATTTCAGAATTCTTGACCAATCACCCATCTATCTTCCCTTCCGTAGCACAACGAAGAGAATTGCTGGAACGGATACACGTCAGTTGCATCTCTAAGCTGTGGCGCCGGCAGCCCAATCTAACGCCGAGACTAGGGCATACCTGGTTGCGAGGATTACGCTCTCGTTAACCTAACTAACTGGCTCCAACGCCATCGAAATTCTTCAGGAAGCACAGAACCACATGCGAATCGTCACTCGAAAAGCCAAGAAAACTATAGGGAAAACACTAGGACGTCACCCTGTGAGGCACATGCTGCTTTGCTGTCATCATTGAATGTCGCGGGCAACCACTGACCAACCTTCTAGATCCCAGCCTAACTGATAAATCCATTCAAAAACTAAGGATATTGAGTCAAGGCAACCTCGCTCCTTCCCTCGAAGTTGTACAAACCTGGGCAGAACTGTTGGACGCACGGGGAGAGGATGTCGTAGCATGGCTTTTGGATCAGCGTCACCATGAAACCGATACAGACCAGTCACCGTTGCCATATGTCCCTCACCATCTACCGACTCCGACGTCAACGTCTCCCGAACCTTTTGGCGAATATCAAGAATCTCCCAAAGTTGAACCTCCCTACTCTCCGATACTGCCTTCATTGCTGCCTCGCTTCAATTCCCAGATCACTCCTCAGGTGAAGGACATGTTGGATCCTGTTTTCGCAACTTAACTTGGTGCATTATAACATTCCAGCCCGCTCCCGATCTCTTAACACCGAACTTTCTTTTGAAGGCTATTGCGGACGCCACAAAGGGACCTACCATGTCTTCCAAGCCACCCTACAATGCCAATGAATTTGAAGAACGTTTCCAGCCATATATGACGAAGATTAAGGCCATCATTCAGACTTTCGGCCAAGCAGATCCGCTTCCACCTACTTGATGTGAGTGCCGTTGTTGTCTCGTTAGTGTGCGTCATATCTGATGTCCTCTGCCTTAGGTCTCACTTTATTTGTAGAGTGTAATAACCCATTTTCCTCCCCTTCTTCTGTAGCCAAATCGTCACTGTAAGCAGATACCTTTGATCCGTCGCATCGTCCATTTTCAGTGTGTAAACTATAACATATTAATATTCTCCTAGCTATCGCGCATAACATCAGTGATCATCACAGTTCCTTACCGACCCCCATTATTTAGGGTGCAATTACAGATAGTAGCATCCTGCAGAACAAGCTGACAAGATGAATAGGCTATATTATCGAATTACAGCATTTCAATATGTAAAAATTGACTATATTCTCCATTCCCGGAAGTAATCGTAATCGCGTTGGACAAAAAGGATCATGTAGTCGACAATGGAGCCTCCTTCCTCGGAATCACTTTCGGCCTCAAGTACGTCGATGGTGGTGGCAATCGGCCTCGATACTTCCCGATCCATGAGCTGTCCGGGATTTTCCCCTACATCGCCACCAAAGTCGGCCTCGTCTGCTCCTTCCATCACAACCTCCTCTCGGGCAGCGACAGCAGCCGCATGAGCATCCTCGGTATCTTCAAACTCCTCTAAGGCCTTGGAAAGAGCACCTTGGTCATTGAACAAGGACCGCCAGTCAAACTCGCCCTTCTGAATGACAAGCTCGTCAAGGGATCGTTTTTGGTTTGCCTTTCGGAGCAGGGCTTCTTCCACCGTGTACTGCGAGACGAAACGATAGATATGGACGTCCCGGATTTGGCCAATTCGATGAGCTCTGCATATGGCTATCAATAATCATTCCTAGAAAAGATAATAAAAACTGACCGGTCCTCGCACTGCTTGTCCATTTGGGGGTTGAAGTCGCTGTCATAGAATATGACGGTGTCCGCGCCAGTCAGACTGCAGCAGAGCAAGTGTATCAGAGAACATCCAACATCTCGAGACCGAAGGACGTACTTGATACCAACTCCACCCGACCGAGAGGAAGCAATGAAGCAAAAAACGCGGGCATCGGCATTAAATCTCTCTGTGATGTACTGTCGATCTTCGATCTTCGTAGCTCCGTCCAACCGAAGGTACAGATAACCATGAAGGTTAAGGAATATCTCGAGAATGTCCAGAATCCGGGTCATTTGCGTGAAAATGAGTATGCGGTGCCCTCCAGCTTTCTTCTCCCGCAGTAACCGTGTCAGCTCTTGAAGTTTACCACAATCGTATTGGAGCAAAGAGGGATCTGGGAACGCAATCTGCAGTTTTACGCTGGCAGCATGGAGGGCCTTGTCAAAGTCTACAGATTGACTCATCAAAGCGCTTTCGCACCGTGGCAGAGTCAGGCGCGGCATATCGAGAGCCACAACAGCGGGAGTGACAAAGGCGAATCGGTCAATTGAGCTAGCCATGTCATCCGCTCGTTCTTCGTACGATTTCACCATGCTGTTCACGACCCGGGACGCCTCCCAGCTTGGTCGGTGTTTTTCCAAAGTGCGAATCGGAAGAATGGGCTGGTAAAGGCACGTGGAAAGGTTGAGCAATTCTGAGCTATATATGGGAGCAACGCTGCAACGCAACCGGTTGAGGTAGGCTATATGGGACCAGCGGGCGACAGTCCTCGCCCGCTGGAAGTAAGCAGAGTATTCACGAAAACCAGCGATTGTGCGCATGTCTTTTGGAGGTGGCTCTCCAGGAATTTCGGCTATCGATGACAAAAGCGCTGTAGCCTCCAAGCGCCGTGTTTCTGAAGCCGCAACCATGGACGTATCCTGTGCGTTTATGAACTGAAAGCCGAAGATATCTAGATTGACCCTTTCTTCTTCGTCCTTCATCCAGCGACGCCGTACAAGGAGTTCTTGGATTTCAAAATCGGCAATGACTGATCTCTCCATCGCGAAGGAAGTCACGATTGGCCGTACTTCGAACAAGTCCGGGTGATTGCACACCTTGCGAAGCTGCATCAAAATATTGGCAATTTTTTGATAGACTCCCGACTGAAGGGCATCACGAGTCTGAGCTCGAGACATGAACTCGTCGTAAAGAAATCGCTGCCGCTTAGAGAGGGGGCATATGACGAGATGTTCGAATTTACTTGGGAGTTCCTTCTCTACATCGCGTTTGAGCCGACGGAGGAGATATGGCCGCAAGACAGTGTGCAGTTTGGAAACGCGTTGCAGAGTCTCGTCGTCAAGGACGTTGCCCATCTCTATGGCTTTTTCAAGGGGATCTGCAATCGTTTAAAGAAGGATACAAACCCCCAGATTTGACCAATGCTTACTTGAGAACCAATCGCCAAACTCCTTCAGATTCGCAAAGTTCGCACCCGACATCAAAAACTGGAGCAAAGCCCAAAGTTCGGTGAGATTGTTCTGCAGGGGCGTTCCAGTCAGAAGGAGGCGCCGGAAAGATCGGAACATCAGCAGAATGTTCCATCGTTGGGACTTGAAGTTCTTGATCATATGCGCCTCGTCGAGAACCATGTAATACCAGGCCTTTCGTTTGAAGATATGCGCATCTCGGCTGGCGAGGGTGTACGACGTAATGCAAACATTGAAGTGGTGCTTATCGTTCCAACCTTGTCGTAACTCTTTCCGTCGTTTTGTGCTGCCATGGTAGCTAAGAATCTTGAATCCTGGGAGGAACTTTTTGAATTCCATCTCCCAATTCAGCAAGACACTGGTGGGCACGATCTGCATCACAGGCTCAAGTTCAAACAGCTAGAAGATAGAGGCTTAAACTTACGATGAGATGAGGACCCCAGATGCCTCTGTCGCAAGCCAGATGCGCTAGTAAGGCTATGGTCTGTATCGTTTTTCTAGAAATGCTCGTTTAACATCATTCTATTACAGCAAAAGCACGAACACTGACCCAAGTCCCATTTCGTCCGCAAGGATGCCATTCAAATTGTTCACGTGCAAACTTGCAAGCCATTCCAAGCCGGACTGTTGGTAAGGTCGCAGGACGCCTCTGAGTAACAGCGGGGCAACGACTTTTGTGTTTGGGTCCCAGACAACTGGTGCAACAGCGAAGGGTTTCAGATAAGCAGGAATAGCGGGAAGCTCATCAATTTCAGCTTCAGTTTCAGCAGGAGCTTGGTCTTGATCCGCGCTCATATCTTCTGTTGTCACCGTTCGAACCAACGTTTCATCCTCCTCTGGTTCTTGGACGATAGTCTGAGCAACGGCGGGTTGCGCATCGCCAGCCAGGTCATTAACTTGTGTCCAAGAATCGTCGAGGAGTTCAGGCGAGCCCCCTGCATAAGAATTCTGAGATCGGTCGGGATGTCTGTCTGACACGGGCGATGGTGAAGACGGTCGCTGGAGAGAGTGGGGTACGTGATTCAGATCCCGACGGGTAGCGTTCGAAGGCGAGATGGGTAGAGACGAAGGGGGTAACGACATTTCTTGTTGGGGGGATGGCGTTCGTGCTGTTAGGACAGGCGGTGGGGAGGATATTACTTGAACAACCTCGGTTAGTGGGGATGTTCCTTCCACTTCTGGAATCTCTGTATAGAGCAGTTGGGGAGATAGGGGAAAAGGTGGGTCGGAAGAATCCAGGAATTTGGCATCAGCCTGGTCTTGTTGCGCCAAAGTCGATGATCCATCCGTTTCCATGTTGTAATCGGGCCTACTGTCGTCTAAAGCCACATCGTGCATCTCAACCTGTGTGAGCAACATGCGGGTGTCGTGTTCGTCGTCGTCGTCGTCGTCCTCACTTGTTGAAAGTGCGCCTTCCGAGCTATGACCTTCCCTAAATGCTACGTCCTCTTCGTCCACGTTGTTTTCACCATCAACCTGCTCCGGACCTGCATCCTCCTCCAAATCGTCCTCGGCTTCTCCTTCCTCATCCTGGTCATCATCTTCCTCAGCTTCATCCTCCTCTTCCTCTGATTCCCACCCCCGCAAAGTATGAGCAACGCTGCTGGACCGACTTCGTGGAATATCTCCTCGGGAAAGATCCATTTGTTGGGTCTCCAGTAGTTGCCCACTCTGATCCAAAAGAGCATCCAGATGTTCGTGACCACGTTTCACCTCTTCAGCTTCGAGTCGCAGTCGTTCCTTCTCCCGGATATGCTAGGAAAACAACGGTCAGATAGTAACAAGTGGGAGCGTCGACAAGCACTCACGAAGACAGCCTTCTTCCACTCATTCGTGACCGCCCGAATCGTGGCCTTCGCTAATGTCCGCAAGTTGCGCTCCTCCTGTTGCCTCTGCTTTTCTTTCTTCGCCTCTAGGCCCTCCCAGTACGTCCGAATTTTAGTGGCAATCTGTCCGGCTATTTGTTCACCCGAAGGGCGTCTAATCCAGGATTGACGCAGTTGTACGGCCGATTCAATCACGACATCCCAATTGTCTTGTTGGGTGCGCTGATGGGAAGGACGCGATGACTTTTGGCTCTTCTTGAGGTCAAGAAGCACGTCGGGGTCAGGTATGAACCCACCCTGTCGTCGGAAAGCTTCAGCACGCTCAAGGATCGCAGCATCAGCTGCTGCCTTTTGCCGCAGAAAGCTCTCGCCTACATCTGGGCCGTCCAGAGAGATATAGGAATTAAGGAAAGATGTGAGTGAAGAATTGTGCTTTGGATCTGGAGCACGTTGTTTTGGGTTGGTCAAGTTAGGTGGAGGCCGACGAACAAGAAGTCGAAGTCGCTTGACCTTAAATTTCGGAACGACGGGAGGAGCGGAGATGGAGGGTACTTCCGATTCCTCGGCGGCCCGTTGGCTTGGCACGGTTGACTTACTCTGGGTAGGAAAACCAAGTAAGGGTCTGATTATACACATATGAGAAGCCAAACTTACCAGTAAGGTATCTGACTCGCGGTCAACATATGTCTCTCTCTCGATCTGCGGCGTAGTGGGACTCCCTATAGGCCCTCTCAATCGGTCGCTCCGCCGACCTGCAAGAGACTTTTCAATATGCCCATTAACCCTTGAGTTATCATCCATTCTCCGTTTCTTCGCTGCAGGTGGGGTCACGGTATGCTCTGCCAAGTTCTTGTTTGTCTTGCTTGCAAGCATGACGGATACAGACTCTTGTTGGGTAAACTCCTCTGGAGCAGTCGGAGAGGGGAATATCGAGCCCATTCCTTGATGTTGGGCAACCATTTTTGTCTGCTTGCCCTTTATTGCGCTTACCGGCTGGTGTCCGATCCTGGATGCAGTCTTTGTCTGTCTTTTCCGGGCGGTAGGTGCAGAAGGCGCAGAGATAGAAGATGTTTTCAAAAGTTGAATTTGCTCTGAACGACGACTTCGAGTTGGACGTGACGGAGAGGGAATGGCCTTGTCAACCAGATCATACGCGGCCTTGTACTGAAAAAAAGGTCATCAAAGGAGTTTTCGGGTGTAGACGGAAATGGCATGCATTTGTGAAAACATTTGAACTGTCCTTTTTCGCTTCCTAGTGAGAGGTGAAAGTTAGTTTTGAAAGGCGCGGATGAGGGGATGCGCTTGCCTTGGGATTGTACTGAAGCATCATCGTGAACTGCTCCATATGAAACTTTTCTCTGACCTGCTACTTGTAAGAGTGCTGGATAGGGGAGAACTGTTGGCAGTAAGGACGCACCAAATTGTCGTGCTTATCCACCACGGCCTCGAGCTGTGCTTGCTTTTTGGCCAACATATTGCCCATCTCACTCTCCCCTTCAACCATTTCCCCAGTGGTCCTACTCGGTCCTTGTCGCGACTTTGCTTTCACTTTCCCATGTTTGTTCTCATTCGCGACATTGCTTGAGGAGGGCTCTCCCTCCCGGCCATTCAGGCTACGACGGACTGGCATGCTATCCCTCCGTTCTCCTGCTCCAGCGCCGTCGATGTCACTAGGGGATACGATGTGAGTCGTGGAAATGTGAATGGGAGAAACAAAGCCCCGACCAAGTTGATCTCTTCAGATCCTGGGCGGTTTGACGAGGTTCTTGGACGTATGTTGGGCCTGACGTTCGTAGATTTGAATGACAGCCCGCAGAGAGCGGTTACGGAGGGCGCCCCTTTGGTCGAGGGTAAACGTGGGTTCGGCAGGGCATTATTTTCGAGGTGATACATGTGTTTGGAGTGCCAAACAACCGTCGCTGCCGTCGACAACGTCGACGACGCTTGACACATACTAGAAGCGCTTCTTACGTCCACAGCAGAAGCTATAAAAATGCTCTCCACAGTGGAGATGCCCCCACAAAGATGCGCCCTTCCACCCTCATCCTCTCGGTGTCCTTTCTCGCGCCTCTCGTCCTCACCGCCCAGCACCATGGACTAGTCGTCTCTACTCATCAAGGACCTGTCCGTGGATCCTTGGTCTTCCCCACTGTTCGTAAGTTCCTCGGCGTGCCCTACGCCGTCGCCGACAGGTGGGAAGTGCCGCAGAGTCCGCCTTACCGTCACGGCGTCACTTTCGATGCGACGCAGTTTGGCGATTCATGCATCCAGACCTTGTCACCTTTCAACCGCGAAAAGCTGAAGCTGTGGGGTTTGGATGATCTAGATGTGAAACAGTCTGAGGACTGTTTGAGCATCAACGTGTGGGCCCCGTCCATAGACCGGAAGCAGCGCGGTGCAGTTGTCGTCTTTGTCCACGGGGGCGGCTTCCAATACGGCACGGTTCGTTCGATTATTCGTTTCATCGTGTTCCTGTTTGGCTTATCTCCAGGGCTACAGAGCAACACAGCCTATTACGACGGCGCCAATCTTGTACGCGACAACACAGATGTTGTCTTTGTTTCCTTCAACTATCGCCTTGGGATTTTTGGCTTCCCCAACGCGCCCCACCTTTTCAGCAAGACCGAGTCCCAAAACTTTGGACTTCTCGATATCGAGGCTGCCGTTCAATGGGTACATGACAACATTGGAGCATTTGGCGGCGACCCAGGTCGTATATTTCTGGTAGGTCATGGCGCAGGTGGTGGAGCCGTCGATGCCTATTCCTATGTGAATCGGGGTGTCAAGTTTATCAAAGGTCCATATGTCCTCGTTCCTGCGACTTTGTACTGATATTAATTCAGGTCTTGGTCAGTTATCGGCAGAGTACGTGTGAAGGAAACGTCTCTCATCCCCATACAGGCTAATATGGGATCGTTTCGTCCTTACAGCTTGCCACTATCCGAATATACCACAGATGGAACGATTGATACAGAGTTGTGGGATACCATCGCTGATGCTGTAGATTGCGGATACTGTAAGTGCCGCCGCATCCGATCCCAGTAAATTACTTATCCCTTTTCTCTTTACCCCCATCAGATGACCAAGTAGACTGCATGAAACTTGTCTGCTCCCAAAAGCTCCAAACCGGTGTCTACAGCGCTGGTGGTGTCGCTTTCAACCCTTTAGTGGATGGTTTGTGATTGCACTGTTTCCCCTAGAGCAAACCTCATTCCTTTCCCCTTCCTCCACCAGACATCACACTATTCTCTGACCAAGACGCCCGCGCCGCCGCAGGAGACTTTTTGCATGTTCCCCTGTTTACCGGAGTAACCGCGCGCGAAAGCGACATCGACCTAGCCGCATACGAAGAAGCAGTTCTTCGTCATCATGCACCAGTCCTTAACGAGTTGCTAAGTGATATCGACAGCCTCGTACGAGCAGTGCTCCACTTTTGTACGAGCAAGATAACGAATCTGTCTCCTTCTTTAGGTGCAATACGTCTGTCCCTCTCACAACGTCACAAGCGCCCGTCTCGCAGCCAAGCTCCCAACATGGAGATATCTTTACGAAGGTACACCGACCCTAACTTTCCACCCATGTTACCTATCTCAAACCTTCACAGGCATTCTACCGAGAATTTCACCTAGCCCTCGTCTTCATGCCTATCACGGGTCCGACATCCCCATCTTCTTCGGCACATACAACGCGACGCGCGGGTCCCCCACACCAGGCTGTGCCTCAGACCCGACCATTGCCCTCTCGAAATACATGCAGGGTGCATTCATCACGTTCGTGCACGATCCCGCACGTGGGCTCTTCGACTATGGATGGCCAATATATGATCCCAACACGCTTAGCCTCCCGTTACTCGGTTTGGCAGCGGAGAACGCGACGGGCGCGACGTGGGGGAAGGGGAGTCTCTTGGACTTTTCCTGTGCCTCTATGGATGCATTGCTTGACGTGCAGGTGCAGCTGAACGGCATCTTGGACAAATTCCTGCAGAAGATCCGCAATGCATCGATGAATGATAGATTACTTCTTGAGTCAGCAGATTATATTGAACGGAGTTCGACAACTTTTGAAAACCAGCTGTTCGGTCGAGAAACCGTTTTGGGATGATGTATTATGTAGCTTGTAGCTGCAGGCGGTAAATGCAGTCTGAGCATTGGAATCTTGCCTGATTAGTTGGAGCATGCATTTATTTAAAGAACATGTCATTTTCCGCGTCTCCGCTCGCGTGCAGTCTGCCCAAATTCCTGTATACTGTCTGAACTTGGAAGGGCTGAAGAATGATAAGGGGCAAGTACAGCTGCGACGACATAATCCAAACTGTCGGCATATTAGGAATTAAGAAGTACAACAGTTTACAACACATGATGGCTTGGTGATACAAGTATCGGTCGTTGCAATCATTTTTTTCTCGTCGCCATAGTCTTGAATATGGAGCGAATGATTGAGCTCATGACAAATCGCCAGCGTAGTCAAAATCAGGGAATGACTCCCCGTGTGGATCCGGTCCTGGTAGTCCATATTGCGCTGCCACATTATCTTCAGGGTAACTCTCAAATCTTTAAAAAGAAAAAAAAGGTTGAGTGGATGAGAATACCCAGAATGATATAGCCTTACGCGCTCGCATCACCATCCCCACTGACTTTTGGAAGATATGGCGCAGTAATCTCCCGGGCAGCCAGCTTACCCCAGTCGACCTCCCTGAACCACGGGTGGGCAA
>Ga0307516_10006783_pt1 | contig 13363 bp, 16 predicted proteins | sample 19_EM_MG_FD_203310 | JGI IMG/M metagenome (GOLD analysis project Ga0307516, IMG submission 203310) | Populus trichocarpa ectomycorrhiza microbial communities from riparian zone in the Pacific Northwest, United States - 19_EM | ecosystem: Host-associated > Plants > Roots > Unclassified | place... | reverse complement strand
TTTGTCAACTCAGGATACTCCTTCGGTTCTCACCAAACACAACATTGGTCCCGAGTGACTCCGACTTCTCCCTTGTTCCCTCTTGTTCTCACAACCCTCCTCTGTTCTCCCCTCTGCGTACTGCACCTTGCGCTTCCAGTAGCACCCCAGCACAAACTCCAGACCAGCGTTGACTGTATTTCAGGTGACCGCTGAGGTCCGCCCTGACAGCGCTCAGGTAAGGCAGAGCGTTGTCTAGCACAATGCAGCCATAGAGGCGCAAAGGAGTGCAGACTCAGGGTATCCTGCAGTGCAGCCATAGAGGGGCGCAAGTGTTGAGCATGAATGCAGTACAACTGTTCATTCAGCATAGAGGTTGCCAACACAGTAGTTGCCACCAGATAGGCGCATGGTGACCAAGGTGTAAACAGTGTGTTACACCAAGGGTGCAAGGAGCTGGTTACCTGGTAGGGTGAGAGGGTTGCTAAGTGGATGGTGAGAGTAGAGAGCAAGAAGTGTTAGATCATATTCACACACCTAATGTGGTATATATACAAACATAGGAGTGACGTTCACATGTTACTGATGTGTAACATATGATCACGTGACTATCTACTGGCTGCCCTCTAACGGTGCCATTACACAATGCGGCCATAAGGCGCATGCCATAAAGGCGGGTCGAACTTCCCAAGTTCAACAACAGGGGATCTGGGAAGGGTGGTGAGGAGTTTCGATTCAACGGTGTGACGAACTTAGCTGTTGTTGACGACACGCCCTCTGATAGGTCATATGCATTTTGGAGGTTCTGGTTCATGATTCCAGGACCCCCTGGGCTCACGCGAAGTGTTGAAGGTTATGTGCATCAATAATGGACCACCTACAGTGTTTGGGGAACAGAGTACGACTTCCAACTCAACGTGTCTTTTCAATTCTCGCTATTCTTCCTCATGAAACCACCACATTCCCAGTCTTGAACCAGATATCTGTCACAACTTGGGCCAAGAACCTGAACCCACTCCGATAGGGATCAAACTATCCCCACCCCAATTCCGAACGGAACCTCGCAAAACGGCAAGGTCAAGGCAATGGGACTGCTTTCAATCGGAATCCGGATGATTCGAGGTGGGTGCTGCAGGATACCTATCAGGATGGAACTTTCTTTCGAGTAAGAACTGGTGGTTGATTCTTTACAGGTGACAGTATTCTGATCGTTGACTGTTTGCAGCCGCTGGAAGTTCTTTACAGGTCGTGATCCAACCAAGTGAGCTGACAGTTATCGTGTTGTTCTCCGTCGGATCGTTGCTAACCATCAACCGACTTCATCTAGTGGAATGGTCAAGTGAGTCAAGACGAAGTCCACCTTGACCTCTATCATCACCAAACCTGTTCCCCCAGCTATCTTGATCAGAACACGTCTAGGGAAGACAGGGAGGCTATTCTGAAAGAAGAAGATTCTACCTGGCCGGAGCGCCGGTTCACCATCCAAGGTACACCTCTTCGACCAGAAACTTGTTATCGCTATCCGTAACTCCTGCCTCCTCAGTTATGGATATCGCGCTGGGCGCAATACAACATGGGGCTATTCGTCCTTGAACTCGATAAAGTTCCGTGGGGTTGTGAGTTACCACCATATCCCTCACCCTGAGTTGACATGCCCAGCCACTTTGCCCTCATATTGGTATGTGCATATACGAGGTGCACATGAGAATGGGGACACTGACCACTTGTTTCAGGCTTCTCGGGGACAGCCAGCAGCCGAACGTAAGGATAACAATTCTTGGGCCCACCCCACCTATTCTCATGGGATGGTTCATAGTTCGAGGAGGTTGATATTATCAAAGGTGTGCGCGATAGTGAGGATAACCAGGTTGCCTACCACCCTGCTCCGAGTACGTCCGCAATGGCCCATAGCCAGGCCTATCCTCTAACATAACTATAGACTGCTGCTCAACCTCAATGTGGACATGTCCAATACCACCCATGTATGTTCCACCATGAATCCTCTTTCTCTACCTCTTATTCTACTCCTCTTGGACGCTAAACAGCCAACCGAACCTCATCTGTGATGGGAACTTCAACTACAACTCCGGTTGTTCGGTCACCAACTGGAGTCGTGTGACCTACGGCTCCTACTTTGATTTTCAGGGTGGAGGTGTGTTCGCAACAAAGTAGGACGAGCACGAGATATCCACTTGTAAGAAATGTCCTTGGTCAGGGCTGAAGGATCTTGGCTAACGCGGAGCTCAACCTACTCATGGTCGTTCTACTAGGCTGCTATACCACAAGATATCCTCGCCAGTTCGCCAAATTCATCCCATTTTGGTGTGCCTTCTGCAAGACTCCTGCCAACGAACTACAACCCACCCCGCAAGTTATTCACCAACACGTCCATCACTTTTGGTGAGCCTGGACTAAAGCAATGACTTTACGACTCCCTGACCTGCCTTTACCGTAGATATCACGTCCTGCAGAGATTGAGCAAGAAACTCGTACGCAACTTCCGGATGTCTGGGAACCAGCGTGGAACAGTTGCAGGATCCAACGAACTTCGAGGTTGGTGGAATTCACTCATCAAAAGATATTTTAGGGAATTAACAGGGGTATAGAATGTGATGGTGGATCATCAGTGACCCCAAGGTCTACCAGAAACAACAAGTGTATGGGACTGTTGGCACAAATTCTGCCCAGACTGTATTATCAACTTATTTATCCTTCACACCGGTCGTGGTCGCATGGCTCATGCTTGTTATACACTAACAATTCCTCAACCTGGTGCCACCTTTGACATATCTAAAAAGGAATGCAGATTATGATATAACCTGTTTACAACCACATTATGCAACTGGAATGCAACCCTATGTCAGGGCCAACCTCAAAGGTCACTCTGATGAAAACAGTTGACGAGCTGGTCTGGACTAATAGTCAGATGCTGGGGTGTCGAGGGATCTTTACTGTGGGCTTACTGCAGCCACTCGAGTTTGACGTCGCAGTCAGGGGTCCTAAGACCAGGTAGGGTAATAAGGGGAAGTTGTTGAGACGAGGAGGGAACAAGTGGAGATGTCGGAGGTCAACTTGGTTTCAGGTTTCAGAGACTGGGGACACCAGAGATGAGGGAGAATCCTAAGTTGACAAAATCTAAAGAAATGACAGCAACTGTCTACCACTATATATAGGGGCTGGGTTTAGGGCAGGCAGTGCGCACAGACCATGTATCAACTAATGATGGGAACAAATAAAGAAGGGCGTGTGAACGGATGATGATTAAGTACTGAATGAGAGTGAACGATCATCTGATGAGACGTGGGAATGAAAGATAAGAAGAACAATAGAAAGATAAGGAGTGTGAGAGAATAAACCCATAAGGGGAAAGGTCATTTGATGAAGGTGAAATGATCACCAGGGTTTGATCAAGGCCAAGGTCTAGAGGCTGATGGGCTGTGTCTGGACCGGACTAAGGGTCAAGGGTTTGATGGATCTGGAACAATCACTGGGGATCGATGAGAGCTGTTGAATGGACATGGGTGCATATGGGCGCTGTTGATATAGGGGTGGGCGGTGATGGATTATGGGCGCGGTGGGAATAATGGAGTATTGTTGCACTGAGGTGGGGAATATATATGGACTGCTCATTGGTTGGCAAGTCCCTATCATTCCACACTCAGCCACTCCCACCAACACTACCACTCTCAACAAGCTAGCATGTCCTTCGATGACTCTTCTTCTTGTATGGACAATGTCCTCGGCATGATCCATGGGGAGTCTTCCACCATCCCCCCTTCCCATTACAAGACTTCGGCCCATACTCCCACTTCTCATCCTCGGGGTCGTCAGACTCCCAAACCTCCTCGTACTTCCGGCTTCCCTTGTCAGACAGTTACCCCCACCATTTCCTTTAACGTTAACAGCTACAAGCTTCGCAGGGGAGATTGCTTCCTCCCTTATCCTCTTCTTGCTGAGGTCAGTGGACGAACTCAGAGCAAGTCCGTTCGCCACGATAGGTTCAAGGATCTCTATCTGCGGGACTTTGTTCATGCCAGGAAGATGATTTGGAGGGACAGGTATAGGAATGTGGAGTCAACCCACTTCCAGGAGGAGATGATGGCTCGAGGTTTGGCGATCAAGCACCTGGAGGTCAACCCTGTTCCTGAGGTGGCAGATACCTGTCTGGGGTTTACTGCGGTGGCGATGGCTGAAGTCTTCTCTGAGTTAGAGAAGCGTGATGAAGAGGTGGGAATCCAGATCCCAAGCTCGCTTTAGAGTTTGCTGACCCTGTTCCTCTTAGAATTTGGAGTTGAAGAACAAGGTGAAGACCTTGGAAAAGCGTTGCCTCGAGATGGCCGATAGGTGTGAGGATTTGATGGGGAAGTATGAGTCGATGTTGAGGAGGACAACCCAGGTAGAGATGTCTGTGGGTATTCTGAGGAGTAGGTTTGAGACCTATCCTCCTCAACAATTCGACTTGACGGATGTGTTGGATACCCCCATCACTTTGGGGAATCACGTGGTGGCCTCTAAGCCTAGGACCTTAGAGGAGAGGATCGAGTCGGGTAGGGATTGGGAACAGTGGTTGGCAAGTGTGGAGGACGTCGAGGAGGAGGAGAGGTTGGTGGCCAAGGCAAAGGAGACTGCCAAGGCTTGGGTCGACTCCCTTGTAGGGGACGTCGACATCACTCCAAAATAGATAGTCCTCTGTACTGTCTTCCCATGGGCCAAAAGTCTCTAGCCCAAGTAATCCGAGATGACCGAGTTTGCCTTCTAACCGAAATGACCGAGAGAAGATGAAAGATAAGATAAAGAGGAATGGGATATGAGATAAGATAAAATGTGATAAAGATTGTGTAGAAAGGGAAAGGGAAAAACATGTCATGGGTTGAGTGAACGAGTGTGGGCGCTTGGGACTTAGGCAAAGAAATGGTGGAAAATGACGAAAATCATGACATGTAGAGGACATTAGAAAACATCCTGATCACTTTCAAAGTGACTGAAAGCATTAGAAGACACCTAAGCACCCAAATTTGGCAGGGGAAATCATGCAAAAAAGATTGGCACTCAAAAGTAGAAAATGTTTTCCTGATGTGATACCTTTCCAGCATGTTGGTAAATAGGAGCAGACCCCCTGAGAGGTACATACTCCATTCTATCAATGGAGATTCCTCATAACATTCATATAAGAGAGATATGAATACAGAATGGACTGATGACTGTAGGTGAGAGTAGATTTCAAACAGTGAGCTGCAGTTACAGAATACCAACACTACATATATCTACTGAGGTACTGATTGAAATCCAGAATTAACACCTCCCCAGACTTATACCCAGCAACAAGGTACTGACCATCCCATCGTGCATCACGAGGTTTTGCATACCTCCCAACCAGTTGGAAAACATTTGTTCCAGTAACCGCACCCCCAATCCTAGGTGGACCAGCTGGTGGAAACATAGGCCAAATAAAATTGAGGTGGAGCCTGTTTGAGTATGCACCAGATAATTGGATTGGGGAGGAGTCTAAGATCCCAAAGTCCCACCCCTTAGTTAATGAGTCCCACCCCTTAGTTGATGAGTCCCAAAAACAAACCCAGACTCTTGAACCATCTGCATGGAGGGGGTCCAGATAGCTGATATAACTGCTATTATCCTTAAATTCCACTCTACCCACAGCTTCTCCTGTCCAAATAGACAATGCTTGGATTGATTTATTTGTCAGGCAAAAAACCTTGGACCCATCCCCTGATATCCTGAGGTCACAGATTCCAATTGCATCCAATGTTTGGAGTAGCTCATCTTTCTCAATGTCCCAGATGTGGATTTTGTCTCTTACATGCCAAACAAAAATCAACCTGCCTTCTATCAGCTGGGCATCTCTCCCTCTCCACTCAAGGCCTTTAGCTAGGGTTTGGAATGATGCCTTGCAGAGGCCAGTTGATATGTCCCAGTTCTTTACCACCCCAGCTGAATCACTTGAGATGGCAATACCCTTTCTTGCTTGCAGACTGACCCTCACAATTGAAGCTGAAGTGGGTAGAGTGGACATCACATCAGTTGTAACTGGGTCTGTTGGTGATGCACCAACCTGCCAAAACCTGACTGATCGATCTCCAGATACTGAGATGAGGGATGAGGAAAATGTGAGGGCAGTGATGTCATCAACATGTCCAACAAAAGTCTTGAAGAGGTGAGGGTCTGAGTAGGTAATATTCCAGACATAGATAACACTACCAGCAGCACCAGCAACAAATTCACCACTGGGGGAGAAGCAGCAGCACTCAAATTCACCACCAGGGGACACAAGTTTGATAACTGCTTCAAACTTAGTGTTTTGGACTGTGGCAACTTTCTTCCACCATGAAACAAGGTGGGCTCCATCCAAGGAGAAAGTCACACCACGACCTCCAAGAGTGGGCCCAACTTGACAACCATTGATATCCCACTGCTTTACAGTATCATCATCAAATGAAGATACCAAGAGCTGGGAGTTTGTGGGAGAGAAGCAAACAGAGGTAACCCAGTCATTGTGTCCATCTATAATACAAAAACACTCCCCTGTCCAAACACCCCACAAACGAATTGACTTGTCCCAAGATCCTGAGGCAAGTGTAGTACTGTCTGGTGAGATGGAAACAGACAAAACATAACCAGTGTGACCACAGAAGGTCTTGATAACCCCACCAGTTTGGAGATCCCAGAGCTTGGCTGTCTCATCCCTACTTCCAGACACAAGCAATGCTCCATCAAATGAGAAGTTAAGAGACCGCACCGAACCAGTATGCCCAGAAAGAACGGCTACCTGGCTACCTGTAATTGCATCCAGGATAATGATGCAGGACTCTAAACCAACCACAATGGTATCTTTCCAGCATACAAGGGCCACTGGTACGTCCTCCCTTGTAACTGTACGAGAACATGTTCCCCATTCAGCTGGAAGTCCCCCAACTACCTTAACCTCTTGTGAGAGCTGTTCAGTGTAGCACTGGTGAAGCCAAGATGAGGAGGGGGAAAATGGGAGGGCAGAATGGTACATGTGGGAAGGAGAGTTGGAGATCAGGTCAAAGAATTCCAAGAGAAAACGCTGGCTGTCATGTGTCCATTTGCAGGAATTCCCTGTCTAACTGAGTGTAAATATGGGTTTTAGTGGATGTTATGACATAACTCACCAGTGTATACCATTTGTCAATATCATTGAGGGCATAGACACCAACCTCAAGGATTCCCAAGAGGATGAGAACCTCAATCCAAAACAGAAAGCAGGTTGTGAAGAATTTATCAATTGCCTGCTGCACTTCTTTCACACCAAGGCTACTGCTGGTACTCCTCATGAGGTGAGTTGCCCAGAAGCGGCATGCATACTCCAAGGCATCCCCAATGTGTGCTCTCCGCCGAGTCGGAAGATCCCCAACCCCACTGAGAACAGCATAGTCATCCAGGTTACAGATATTCTTCCTCAACCTCTCCTGCATCAACCTGAGACATGAGAGTAAGATCTCTCTGTGATGAATCAGAGGGTCTATGAAGAATTGGTTGTCTGTGCATCGTTCTGGGTCTGTGAGAAAGTCAGGGAAGGATTTATGGAAGATCCGGACTGGTTCTTCCAGATTTTCAGGGACAAGGAGCAGGGAGTGGAGGGCACGTAGGGCATTGTATATCCTGGATGGTGTACCACAGTTCCCAAGGAGGTTTGAGAGTGTCTTCACTGAGAGTGGGTGGAAGATGAGCAACACTGCTCCCATCACTGACCTCAAATGCAGGTAAAACCCTTGGTCTACATCATAAAAAGCTTGCTCCAAGACTTTAGTGTAGAGGAGATCAATGCCTGACCTCCCTTCATGGGATGTGTCTTGTGGAAGTGAGATGATGAGAGCAAGCCTCTCATCAGGTGGGTAGTGCTGGGATGCAACAAACTTGACAATTGTTGAGGCATAGATAAAAAGCCCAGCCACCTTCTTGCAGAGAGTGCTGATATCCTGTGGACTTGGCCAATCTTCCATGAAGTTACAACCACTCCGGTTCTTGATAATATTAGCCAACCGAGTTTTCAAGAAGAGCTTGATATCATTATCCACCAAATCAGGTTTGACATCATGAAGTCTGAGCACCTCTGTGTGAGGCTGAAGCAGTTCTAAGCGGAACCCAGACCGAATACGAGGTTCAGGTCTACCAGTGATGAAAAATTTGACAAGGGGGATCTTGTCAACATAGCGGGCCAGTACAGAGAGGAGTGCAGATGCAGGTTCCCCATCTCTGCACTCATCAAGGGCATCAATCACAATGAGGGTTGGAGTTTGGATTGCCTGGAATGGGCCAATGATGAGCATCTCCAGCTGGGAACAAAGAGACCCATGTTCAACTCTAGGGTCAGCCCTCAAGACTTGGAGCAACTTCTCTCGGAATGGGGGGTACTGACATGCAAGCTGGAATGCAAGTGTTGGGAAGATCACTTGAAGGTTGCTCCTGTCCTCAAAGTCTCTGGAGCAGAAGAAACTTGCACCAAGCTTTCCCTCTGCAAAGGTGATCTCTGCAAATGTCTGAGCAATGGTTGACTTTCCAGTCCCTGCAAGACCATTGAGCCAGAATACACGTTGGCCTTGCTCATGCTCCAGCCAATCTTCAAGTTGTTGAAGGACATCCACCCTTGTTCCCCCCAGACACCCCTGTCTATTCCCAGAACGGTGCTCAGCCTTTGTGGTGGGATGCATTCTGTGAAGAAGGGCAAAGTCTGCTGATTCCTATCCAATGGTTAGTCCCACAAATGAAAGGCAAGATTGCATGTCTCACAATGAGCAAACAACTCTTTTTATAGATATCTTGTTGTAGTGAAGTCTAAAATGGATGCCAGGCATGAATTGGGCATGAGGGCAATGAGCTCATTCTAACCACAAACCTGATACTCCATCACAGCATTATGAATATTCCCAACCAGACCACTGAGCATATCTGCATTCTTGGCATTGGTGAAGAATCCCTCAACCTTCCCTTGCTCTGCCAATGGGGTGAGCTCTAGGAGGATGCTTTCAAATTTGCTAGCAGCCCCTGCCTGTTAGGTTCAGGTCTCAACTGAAGGGGACATGAGATTACCATTCTAGCTTCCTCCTCCTTGCTTTCTCATCAGCATCACCCTCAGAAACAGGTTTACAGAGTGAGGCAGAAAGGGCATTAACCCTGGGTGCCAACAGCTCAATGGTTTGCTTATTTGCCTTTGTCCGCTGGGGTTTTTATAAGCACTGTGGGTAGCATGAACTGCCAACTGCCATACTTCAAAATTGTCCAGTATAAAACAAAGACCTCCAACAACGGATTTGAGTGGAGGGAAGACATCTGTTGATTCCTTTGCCCCACGAAGAAACAATTTGGCTGTGGCAGATGCGGCAGACTTCCACCGCTCAAACCTATTCCCATCAACAGCATTCGGTTCACTCTGGCCGGAACTGGAACCATCCCGGACTTGATCGGGGGTGGCGGAGTTGTCCATATCGTCTGGAGTACCTATCAGAGGAGGAATTGAAATAAAGTTGTTCACGTACTGTCAGGCTTCCCGCTCTGCGAGATCAAAGGTAAAGATGTTTGGGGATCATTGACTGGAGCAGCTTCCCTCCGGTCGACATTACCCCCATCTTGACTAGGTCCACCTTCCACTGAATCTTCAATGCCAACCTCCGGACGCAGGTACAAGCTCCCCCGACTAGTTTCGCTTCCTTCAATATCAACCTCTCCTCCTTTTCTGTTATCCTCGCTCCCAGATCTTCCACCTTTGCCGCGACGACTACCCGGGAGTTTACCCTTCAACTTCTTGAACGGTTTCAAAAAGGACTTCTGGAAATCCATGTAGGTGCGAGATCGGTGTAGATCGATGTAGATTGTGGTGGGGGTAGCGGACAGTTGAGGTGATGGTTTCGGTTCAACTACTGGTCGGCGCTAAGCGCCCAAACAACGTGTGTGTGTGTGTGATTCTGATTATCCTCCCACTACTCCGCCGTACATACGCTACACGACGTTTCGCCCGCATAAGCGAGGAGAGCTTGGATGCCGCCACACCGGCCAGCAGAGCCATACCTAGCCATCAGCTAAACTATACACCCTTTTAAGGTTCGAAGCATCCACCAGCATCAAGCCAGCACCAGCCAAGGGTGGCAACAAAAGATCCACGACAAGGCCGGACCGCACCTTGGAAGGAGAAAAGAAAATAGATAGAAAGCGACCAGCGCAAAGGGCGAGGGAATGTTGACCCCCCACACGAGAACAATCGCATCCGATAGAGGGACCTCAGTGTTGGGGGGCTCAAGTCAGACGTGAGGGTCTAGAGCAGTATTTCCTCGATATCCTGATATCACGCGCTTGCCACACACATCCATCGGGAGAAGGAACGCCTGACCCAGCCAAACTTAACCTTTTTCTCCCACAGCAGTTTCCGTTCTCCTCGAGGGTGCGTACCGACCGTGAGCGCGCACGATGCTCATCTATTACATGTGTGTAAATATGTATGGTAAAGATCAACTCCTTGGAATGTGGTCCCAGATCCCGCATGCCTCGTCAGTGAGCTCGATGCGGTCAGCGATCGTCCCCGGCGACTTCAGCCCGTTAAACTCTGTCTGGGTCGTGTTCTGTGCATGGCTTCGGCTCGGTAAAGCCTGTCAGCTCCGAAACGGGTATCCCCCGCCTGCTACAACCCACCGTCTCCTTACTTCGGTTTCGGAGCCGCTAAATTCGTCGTCATCACATCTTCCCCAACCGAAGCCGGCGAGGCCCGACTCCATCCCCCCCGCTCCGGTTTTTGGAAGGATGAAACGAGGGCGGAGTACTTCGTGCGAACGGTACGGCCTGGATCCTGGGGATTCGAGGGACTATCCAATGCTGGGGCGCTCAACGGGAGTAGGTGGAGTAGGCGTACTAGTACCGCAATCGAAGCGAACAATGGAGATAGCTGCCAGGTTGTGGGCCGCCCGATGGTGATAATGAAAGACGTCTTACTGCAGGGTACAGACCTTGGTGAAGCCATGGATCGCGACGGATCCGTTTCCGGGTTGTTTTGTCCGGTGGATTATGAATGATGTTTGGACGTCGCCCGAGACGTTCTGGATGCCTTAGTCATTGAATGCGCATGAGGGTTACTAACCTACCTTTACGCCGTAATGCTCGACGGGCAGATACGCGGAGAGCCAAGGAGAGGTCAGAAATGAAAATTGACACGAGCAGAAAACCACCTGTTCCCAGCCGATGCCTTCGATCGTACGCGGTTTCCCATTTGTGGGTTTGAAAGCCCGACACTCGGCATTATCCACTTTAAATGCCGTCAGTGACCTCAGTTCCACTACAGTGGAGTGTCCGGTAGAGATACTGTGACATGACGGTTCCTGTGAACGCCTGGGTCAGAACCAGACGCAGATCAAACTGTCAGAACGCACCCGTCTCCGTCCCAGGGATGGTATGGCCGGTCTGTTCGTTCGGTTCTGCTAAGCCTTCGACGGTGATCTCTTCGTCAGCTTCTTCTGATCTTGGTCTGGTTTCATCTACGCAGCGTGGAGACGTTGACGGACCGGAAGGGTCCAAATATCTGTCTTTCAGTTGTCTGTGTTCAGGTGGAACCCGGGCGAACGCGCGCGGCCATGACCAAATGGGACGTTTGGTTCAATCCTGTGGGTTGCGTTTACATCCTACCAAGTGAGCTCGAGTACAGCACCACGCTCCGTCTGGAAACAAAATACTGTGTGTGTTTTTCAAAACGAAGCACAAACCTCAAACAGTCATGACTGTTCACTCCGGTGAAGTCATGTCAAAACTGGCATCGCAAGGGAGATTATCTAAACAGCTCAACGAGATCGATCTGGAAATGGGGAGTTGGAAGGGCCCCATTGACACCGCAGCCGCCCAGGAACTCCTCCGTTAGGTACTCCACCGGCACTGTTATCGACGGTTCCACCCCTTTGGGAGTGAACACAACCGGGCAAATCACAGCGTCCGTGGGAGCTAACTTGCACAGGCCATCTAAACCTCTCTTGCTTAGATCAAGTTGCTCCGTGTTGGTCGTCATCTGAAACACAAGGAGGAAGAGCCGTCCTGGGGGTCATACCGAATGAGAATCCACGAGTCGATTGAGGGGAAGTCGGCACTTTGAGGCCTGTAATAGGTGGAAAGCTCGTGAGTGTGCTCGGTTTTTTCATCGACAACATGTTCCCCCATTTTAGGCAAAGTGAATTGCACCGGGTTGCTGTCTCTGTAGCCCTTGACGACGTAGCTTCCACCTTCTGGAGAGGCATTGGCAAAAAGTGGCAAGAGGTCGATAACCCTCCCCTCCCGAAGGAACTGATGCGCCCGGTGCTCAAAGATCATCCCAGCAGAAGCGGCTGTCCTTGGCTCGTTGCGCAACATGTCATAAAACCTCCTCAACTGCTTGACGCCATCCCTGAGGATTTGCCTACAGCATTCTCCAAAGATGTACTGCGACGCGACCTTCCTGTCAAGCTCGGTGCGGTCGGCTGACAACGGCCCGGTGGACGTTAGGTAGTGGCAGTCGTCGGCGGTAGTCCCAGGGAATAAGAGTAGGTTGGCCAACCCGTCGGTCGATAGCCCCTTCGTTTCAGAGAGGACTAATGCATGGTAGATGTCTGGCGTGTTGGCAAATGCAAATAGGCTCCTGAGAGATGCGCCATACGCGAGGTGCATACGCCACAGTTGCTCCTCGCTCGGAGCCGGGTCAATGAGCGATCGGCTGTAGAGGGGTAAGTACTGTGGGCTCCCCGGAGGCAAATTGACCTACACTTGGAGAACCTCCGAAAAAGGCCACGGTTTCATATAGAAGGATCTGAATCCCTTTCCCCTGGTCCAATCATGGCGTACGGGACGAGGATATGCTGCTTGGATAACGAAGAAAGGGCCGCCCCTGAACACCGGAGCGGGTATGTGGAGTTCGTCGTTGGAGTCCACAAGAGCCCAGATCCTGCCGAGAGGGGCCGTACGAGACTCCAGTCCGGCGTAGGTGAGCCTCCTATCAATATGGACAAATTCCTTCACGCCTCCTTCATGGAAAAGCAGGGCGTAGCCGGGCACGATTTGCAGGATTGTTGGTAGTTTGAGTGTGAGACGTCGCAAGAGGAGGCGGAGCAGGAAGACTGATCTCCCTATGAAAGGCCCTGAGATTCCATCATGGTTGAGTAGAAAAGGGACGAACCCATCCCGGGTTGACCGCTGATCACGACCCCAGCTACCGCCCGCCCAACACCAAACATATCGAGGAGGAATTCCTCGGCTTCCTTGTATTCGGGTCGGATAAGGAACTTTTCGCATTCGAAACGCCAGACCTCGTTCAGGTGGTCTGGTTTGGGCGTTACGACGCGATCGCTGGGAACGACGTCGGGGAGGATAACAGAGTCATCGATAGCGTCAGACCCTCTGATGA
>Ga0307516_10006782_pt1 | contig 13367 bp, 19 predicted proteins | sample 19_EM_MG_FD_203310 | JGI IMG/M metagenome (GOLD analysis project Ga0307516, IMG submission 203310) | Populus trichocarpa ectomycorrhiza microbial communities from riparian zone in the Pacific Northwest, United States - 19_EM | ecosystem: Host-associated > Plants > Roots > Unclassified | place... | reverse complement strand
TTTTCTCCTCGTTGTCGTCGTGCCGCCTGTAGTTCCGGGTGTGTGTACATGTCAGGTCTCGTAACCTGAAATTTTCGATAGGTATTCCGCCTCAACTGTACGTACTTAGTGGTAAATCCATGTATTCTTTCACAGCACAGTCTAAGGTTCAACCCATGCAAATAGATTGACCGACTCGTCAGAAGTATCCAGAAGTCTGTACTCCCACATCCGAACAGGACCACTGTGACTGGCAACAATTGAGATGCCACCCTTCTAGATAAACTGTACATCGTGGAGAATCGACCTTGGATAGATCATGCAGAAATTTCCCATATTCACTCTTGGGCGTTTATCGTGATCCCTTGGCTCCGAAGACTCGGCACGAAAAAGGTCACAGCACTGTATGAGATTCAACCCCATGCACACTGATGCCGGGCTACCAAGAGAGCTCGTCAGAAACTGATTTGAAACAAGGAATAAAAGAAATATCTTCTCACCTTTCTCGGGCACCTCGCCGTAATCTTATTACATCCCCACACCTTCACCTCCCTCAATCTCCTACACCCCTGCACCCTCACCCTACCCCCAGGTCCTTCGACTCCCTCCATCCACTCCTTGACGAGGAAGTCATCCATCTCCCTGCACCAACCCACGTCCACCTTCCGGAGTTCCGTACCCCACGTCCCGACAGCCTGCAGAGCCGCCTGGTCCACCTCGCCCCACCCATTCACGTCGAGCTCCTCCAAACGCTTGCCTGAATGCTTCAGGATCTCAACGAGGGCATCGCCTCCAAGTGCAGGGTTGCGCGAGAGTGTGAGAGAGACCAGTGGCGGGTTCTCCCACGTCGAGAAGAGGGAAACGAGCCCGGGGGTGCTGACCAGCGGGATGTGCGACAGCGTGAGCGAGGTGAGGTTGCGCACATGCACTGCCAGACCGTCAGAGAGGAACGTATCGGAGAGCTTCTTGTGGCAGGTAAGGTTCAGGTATTTCAAACCCCCACCAACGTCCTTTAAGAGCTTGATGAGCGATTCCTCGCTGCATTGCTGTCCGGGGTCGGCCAGATCGAGCTCTTCGAGGATCCCCGCCCCGAGCTTGCCAATCTCGACTAGAAATGCTTCACCCAGTTTCCCGACCTCTCGCAGCCTTAGTGCCTTTAGCGTCGACTTGTTCGCTTTGACGAGCTCACGAATGCAGTCTGTGTCGAATCGCGGGCTTTGGGTAATCCTGAAGGCCACAAGACCAGCGTGCGACTGCAGGAAGGCTTTCCATGCAGGCACCCGGACGAGGAAAGGGCCGAGGAGGGTGAGGGAAGTGAGACAGGCGAGGGAAGAGGCGAGGACGTGCATTGCGGCGTCGTCAAGGTGCCCGCAAAAGTCGAGACGGAGGGTCGTGAGGGCCGGGTTAAGGTGGAAGAGAGTAGTTAGTGCGGGCGAGGTTAGGTCTGGTTTGGAGAACGTTAGGGTGAGGTTGAAGGTGGGGAGGAAGAGCTCACTAGTTGCGTCGTAGAATGTGAGGGCGGTGTTAGTTGATGTATAGAATAGCTGAGCGTTCTCTGGCGTCCTGGATATCGGAGTTCAACAACGAGGAGCAAGGAGTTGGAAATAGAACATACAAGCTCCTGTTTTTTGACAATGCTTTGGAAATAGCATCCATATTGATAGTGCCGATGTCCCCAAGAGCTTCCACGTCGTCTATGTGCTTCGTTATGAGCTGCAAAAGAATAAACTCGCGTTCCTTGCACCATCAGGACAGGAAGATACCTGAATGCACATCGACACCAACGTTGGGAATCTCTTATCTTCAAAAGATACCACAGTGCGTTTATCAGCAGGGGCCTTCTTCCTCTTTGGGGCGGCAGGCTTCTTGAATGGATCGCACCCAGACGCTTTGGCGCATTGGTGACAAAGAAAACCAGGACCGGGGACCGCAGCCATCGTGTATTTAGTCTAGAAGAAGTTCAACCATCAGTTCAGCACGCATATAATGGGCGGTACGCACGACGGTAAACTGATTCTCGCATTTGGCGCAGTCTTCGAAGTTCCCAACCTGAGGCCTGGCGTCCCCGCCAGACCACATCTTCGAAAGGGCCGTATATGCGTCTTCTTCCTCGTCTTCATAATCATCCTCATCGTCACCCTTCTTACCCTTCTTCGCTTTTGCCTTTTCTTTCGCCTTGACTTTAGCCTCGGCCGCCTTAGTTAGTTTGCGCTTCTTGGTAGTCGGGGCAGGGTCTTCAGGCTCGTCTAGTTCCTCAGAGTCGTAGTTCGCGGCGGCAGCGGCCTGCGATTATTCATCATGAGTTATAGGATGGACAAAGGGAACAAGGAAGTCGCACAGCAGTCCGAAGACGATTTCGTCGTCGTGAAGAGGGAACTTCCTCTTCCACATCTTCTTGTCCTTCATGGTCATCTGCATCGCTCGCTTGAGTCCGACTGGGTCCCGCCGCGGGTTGTGGCTGTTGCTGTTGCCTTGTCAAAGCGCGACGCGCAACGGTGGTCGGTGTGATTCCCGAGGCCTGAAATACAAAAGGGGTTTAAACAAGAAAAAAAGAAGAGAAAGCGGAGAAGACATGCCCTCAGGAATTCTGTGAGGGCAGAGGTGGGGCCTCGGACGTTGTTCGCGCTCATCTTGGAAGGGAAGCCTTGTGTTGAAACGGAGATGGGACAAGAAGCTCGATTTCTCACGTTCCCTTTTCGCATCAGTATTGACTGCTTGTACTATGGCCGTGTGGCGAAATGGCATCGCGTCTGACTACGATTACATTTCGGAATCAGGAGATTGCAGGTTCGACCCCTGTCTCGGTCACCTTTCAAAGGTGGGGTAGTTTTTTTCCCCCCTTGGTTGAGCATCGCTGCTCGTACTCATTTATAGTTAAGGTGTAGAGAGGGTAGAATACTATAAGGAAATTTTGCTTCACAGAAAACTCTTCCATCCTGAGTCGAATTGTATCTGTTCCCGACAGAGGGAAGAAAAACTATATGCACTCCAAGAGTGCGAGGATTTTCAAAGATTGGGTAGCAACATTAGAATGCCAGAGCAGCACGGAATCCCCTAGTAAAAGGCAAGGGGATTGACTGCTTGGTGCTCGGACTGTTGCTTAAATTTATTGAGATAGATTTATTTACCCGTGACCTGGTTTCTGCATTTTGTTCAGCCGACGGGGTTGTGGCTGTGCGCTGGTTTGGGACACCGTAACTTATGGTCATCGCATCGTTCTTCCCACTTCTCCTGGGACTTTCTCAGTCTAAGCTCGGAACAGCTTCAGTAATTTCTGCTCGTGCTTAACCTCCTTCCTCATTTTCAAGAAAAAGATATATTGCACTACTACTAGAACGACTCGGGCTCAGGAAACAATCACTGGCCTACCTTCCACGAATTCGGCATCCGAGGTGGCTGTTGATTCCCCTCGTCTCCCTTTGAATGTCAACCTCGAAATGTATGGACTCTGGAGAGCATTCTTTCGTCCTCATCATTGGAACACGTCGTACTGTCATCTCTATAAACCCTACCTACAATTGGACCTGCCATCTCTCCCATAAAGCACTCCTCATCACGGTGGGCAAGTCCAGATATTGCGTATATTGAGTGTTTAAATGTATCTCCAACCAGGTTTTGTTTTTCATCGGTGTCCAATTGCAAAATCGATTTTTCAAACATGAAAAAAAGGCCCAATCTGCTGTCTTCAACTCATTAGCTATCGCGGCGCTCATTTCAACAAGTCGTATCCGCTATCCCTACCTTCCGAGGGTTTGAGTATGAATCCTCGACGATCAGTTATCTCCTCCGTGCTCTTTCGGCTCAACCAGGGAGGTTGGATCGGCACTGCGTACGCGGTAAAGCACTTTGCCAGCTCTTGCAATTGATTTGACGTGTGACCGACAGGTTTCTACTTTTGACATAGACTTCCACGCCACTCTACTGTATGCGGTGCCCTGGGGCGAAACGGTGCCGACCGCCTTGTCATGTTCCTCACAATAGCATGTGTGTCATGGAGATACCCCTCCTATCTGATTTCGTGCGTTATCTGATATATATACAACTCACGAAAGAGTCGAGTTTAATTGAAATATAAGTGCTGGTAGATTCATCGCGAGGTGACTTTTGTTGGCGGCAGTCTCGAAAGTTCTCCCTCCTTTTCGACCTTCCGAACCGGAAGCGCAAGAACATGGAATGGAATGAAACTAGCAGCCAAACGTTCCGCATAGCTTTCGAAACATCGATTACACCGGGGACGAGCTGCAACTTGCCACATACGCGCTGGAGAGCTCCACTCGACCTTACAAGGCAAGCATCGACATCTTTGTCGACCGCACCTTCCTGCCCTTGTGGTAGTATGACAGTTTTCGTTATTCGCAAAGCCTTCAATTTTACTGAATACCCTAGCGCACGCCCTGGTGGTCTGCGTTCTCAGCGCCTGCAACCATGGCCACGAGCACACCGACTTCGACCTCCCACACGGAGATCCGCGACGTTGCGGCTGACAAAAAGCGCAGGTCTTACGTACTCGCATAACTCTTCCGTCCTCCTCCGATCTGCGGGTGTCCGCACGCCGTGGACCATTCAAAAAGGTCTTATTCGAGTATCACTCACGGGCCTCATCGGCCGAGTGACCAACTTTCTAAACTCTGCAAATATTACCGGAAGGAGGCACAGAGCCCGAGGCGCTCAAAATACGCTGGCCTCGTTTCACGGGAGAAAGAAGCTGTCAATAAGGGCGGTGACGCTCTTCCGGGATGGAGGGACCATCTACATACCTCAAGTCTCGTTCTCGACGAAAATGTACCAGATATTGTGGTAGATGGATAGCGTAGGCGTCTCCACCGCAATGACCTTGAGTCTTTCTCATACTTGTCTGGACAGCCAGTCATTATGACCTCAAGAATCAGACGCGCCCCAAAGTCGGAGTAGCGAGCTCTCTGTTGCCTTGGATGCCAAACTCGCATTCATCACGCAACCTTCTGAAGAGGGTCCCGAGTCGGTCGTGCAGGACGTGGAAGAGCTCTTACTTTCGCCACCTTCATGGCAGATCTCAACAAGATGCCCCAAGCTTTACGAATAGACCGACTCCCTTCGATACTCGTTATAGCGATGCATACCCCAATATACTCGACGAACCATTCCCGTTTCCATTTCATTCTCCTTCCCGAACCCTCCCAGTCCTCGCTCCCCGGGCCCATGATCACCCTCAGGGCCAAATCACGGCGAGGATAGGTAAGAAGTCATCTGGTTCCGGTATTGGGTTACCGTTGGCGGAATCGATATCGGGATCAAGATGACGCAGCAAAGGCCGACCCTCGGAACACGATTGCAACATATCATGATTGCTCTCGGCTCTGCATCAGAACCCACCGGATGAAGGAGTTTGGGGTGGAGTTCATGAAACGAATCCAAATTGCGGTGGAAAGGTTTAAATTTAAATTTGCAATTGGCCACGAGGACCGATCTAGTAGAGGTTCGTCTACCCTAGAGGCATTTCCCCATGGATCAGGACAATCCAAATGGCGTGCTTTGATGGAGCAAATTTCATGATCAACAAGAAAAACATTTGCGGCAACAAGAAAATGAGGCGAAAGGAACATGGTAATTGCGGGTGAGTCTAATTGTACAAGTGTGCGGATGACAAGAAAATGATGAAAGATGTTTTGGGCGTGGAAAATGTATGTGTGTATGGGATTTATGCAGAAGAAGAGGTGTACGAGAGACGAGAGATAATAAAGACCCGACGAGAATGAGCGTGGATAAGGAATATGCGAGAATAAAACCGGTTGTAAACAGCTGGAGCGATATTGTATGTTTATTGGGCGATGGTGGGTGGTGACGGTTTAAATAGTGTAAAGATATGCCGTCGTGGGACGGGAATGGAGAGATGAGGCAACGATCGTATGTGAGCAGAGTTGGGCGTGGTCGAGGGTTCTATTGGCAAATTGCGTAGATGACCCAAGGAGACGAGGTGATTAGGCGCAATATTCGGAGACCCAAGACGTCTCGACGAACAGCCGGCGCGCATATATCCAAGTTGCGAGATCCTCCTTTACGCCTCCAAGCTCACGACGCTGGACAAACCGCTCTTGACATACTCCTTCGGTTCTCTGCACCTCCCACCACGCATCGGCTTCCCAACAGCATGCACCCTGTTGAGCAGAATCCCTGCGACAAGCCTCGACCGCGCATTCCGGTCCAGCACAGGAGAGGGTGCAGGCTCAAGTTTGATGGTCAGCGGAGCCTGCATCTGCTGCAGTGATGCCGGGCGGGTGCTCCCCATCCGGGGAGTAGGGTGATGGACGAGGGCAGATGCGGCGGCGGACGCACTCGGGCTTGAGCGGGGATAAGCCGAAGCGGGAAGACGGGGCGAGAAATTGGGAGGCACGACGTCGGCGACGCTGTAGTCGTCTGAGAAGGGGTCGAATTTGGTGCTGGCTGGCTGGGTACGGGGGGCAGCAAGGCGGCGGGCAGGGGTAGGACCGCGGATGGCGGTGGAGGCGCGGCGCCGAGGGTAGTAGGGTGTTGTTGGGCTGCTGCTGCCGTTGGGACCACGCCAGTCGCTGTGGCCGAGGCCTGGGGGGTATCTGTTCATGTAACCGCCGAGGAGGAGGTTTGCATGGGCAGAAGAGGAGGACGTTGCGTACGGCGAGGACGAGGAGGAGGAGGCCCAGGAGTGACCGATGCCGGAGGCGAAGGAGGACTGGATGTTGCGAGCGTAGTGGGCCATGGATTGGGACAGGTTGTATGGTTGTCAATACGTGGCTTGGTTTATAAAGTGTCGCTTGGGATGATTCGAGAACAATTGTCACGGATCTCGGCGGCGGGCACGTGCCGTTACCACACAGCCCCATCTCCAACGATCAGCCCTGCTCGATTCCATTCCTCCAGGGAAGAGCGACGATGGGCTCTTGTTCTATTACCAGCACAATCGTACCTGTTCGTTCTTCTCCTGCCTCACTAATACCGTCTCTCAATTATAGTGGTTTGATTCAATTCTTGTTCCATTCGCTCCCGAAACGTGAGTATCCTCGGCGGTCGCTTACGGAACAGTTCGGCAAGAAAGCCGTGATCGATTGATCGATTCAATACCCCTGTTCAGGCTGTCCTGGCCTCAAGTACTGCCAATCCCTGTCACTGCCTGGGATGTTTATCACGCCAATCCGTGTACTGCCCTTTCGAACTACTACCATTTCAGCATGCTTGGCTATCACCCGCGAAGTTTGGGGCAACCATTTCTGTCTCCTCGGCCTCTTCTGCCAATACGCGAGTTGGTGGCGGAGTTCTACCAACACGAGTCCATGGGAATTCACGGAGAGACGACAAACAACACAGATGGAGAATGTCACAAAGGATCTGCATTTGCATCAGAAGTTCCAGACTCCAGAGTCCAGCGGCATCATCTCGAGCCACGTTTTTCTCGTCCATCCAAGAAATTGATCCCGATGGAGCGTGGATATTTTCAATGGTCATGCGTCCAACTCTGTCTATTAGTACGTGCCCGTTCTCAATGATTGCAAGTATAGAGCGGCCTCCACTGAGTAAACTCTGCCCCCGGAGATTCCCCCCCATATCCAACCCTTCTGTCCCCTTCCTTCCCTACCCCGGAAATGTTCCACCCATACTAACCTAAGATGTCGACCCACCTTGTGGTCATGCGTCTCCCCTCTCGCTTCTCAACGGTTCCTGAGTAACTTCAGGGAGCACGAATCGTGTAAGTTCCTATCATTCGCACCGTTCGCCATGGTCACGTTCCAGCTACATGCTTACTTCCAATCAGTGACTCTTACCTCGGTCCTGGCCTCCCTCAAGGTGTCCAAATCACTTCTCATCTAGACAATGGCCCTTCCTACACATGTAACAAACCCTCCAAAGGTTCCGCTGCAAGAGCTATGAACCTTTTGTTACAAGAACAACAATGGTAGGGGCGACCCGCGCATCTTACGTACCAACCTCGTAACGAGGAGGTTACGACATGTAACAATGCCTGTCTCCATTCCCTCCTTATCATCAACCCCACCTACCAACCCACGCCACGGATCTTCATACCGCAGCACAAAGTTTGAGCTAGCCAGCTTCCTAGAGCTTATATCTACCGAAACTTGGGTCACCTGAGACATCGTGACTTACCGAACTCCACCGCTTGGCGCTGATCGCTCCTGGCCCCTCCATCTGGAGTTGCTCGAGTAAATGAAAGCCAGGGTCGGGTCGTCGTATTTTGGAGAGTGATATCAGGTGGCCGTGTGTGTGTGCCATGGAACTAAGTGGGATTTGTATTGGACGATTACTGTCACTCACAAGACCTTGGTCTTTTCGCTACCGGGAAGGGGGCCGAATTGTAGGGTTGGCTAAGGTGGTGAATCGTAGACTGGGCAGGGGACGTGCGGATCTTGCACTGTACACTCATTCTGACAGAAACGAGCAAGTTGAAGCGGCGTTTCGCAGGCGGTATTGGTTGGCGTACCAACTGTGAGACTGAGGGCTCCTCGTCGTTGACTTCGTTGTAGCAGGCACTACCTCCGCGTTGAACCCACATGACTTTCCTCTCGATCGGCACACCTCCATGCGACTTACTGGGTGCCAGTATCCAGGCAACTCTACGTCCCGCTTTGTTCACGTTCTAGCGAGTATACATGTTTTCAATGCCGCGAGTCGGTTAGACAGTCGTTCTGGCGACAAGCAGCACGAGAAATACATAGCACCGACCATTGTAACTTGTAAGTTCATCGAATCCATGGTAACGCCGACGTCGCTTTCTCATAGCCCACCTTTGTCCAGCCTGCAGCCCAGACCCACCACGAGCCACCCGAGACGTACAGGAGAGATATGATGGAAAGCCACGACCTTCAGCAAAGAGGGCTTTTCTCCTCACTCCACCGTTCCTTCTTGTCCGTCGCCGAGGCTCGAGGACCTCTTCAAGTTCGGAAGCGGGTGATTGTTTGGCAAGGACTACACACGTCGAAACGCTGTAGAGAGCAGAGTATGGGACAAGGGAGGGTCGTGCTTTCACATCACCCGCCTCATTCACTCCCATAGAACTTGCCAAATCTTCCGAGGCATACACCCCCGCGTAATCGCGTGACTCCTGATCGTGCATCAGATGTGCTCTGGGAGTGTTTTCGACTCCGGGGTTGGTGCCTCCGCGCTCTGTGCTTCCTCGATGGTAGTGATATCAGACATTGTCCGGAGGTCCAGGATACGAAAGTGATCTAGCTGGTTCCTTTATACCCGCCTTGGAGGGGATCCACCGATTCTCGAAACCTGTATTACATTCGGAAACACCTGTTGGTGTAGCAATGGATCGGATACGGAGGTGTTAGTTGATGATGACTTCAACCCTCAAAGTTTGCAGCTCAACATTCAACGTCACTTCAACCTCCCACATGATTTTCAGAGTCCTGAGTAAGGTTACGTTCGACTTGCTTACAAGGTCAAGCTTCTCACCTCACCTTCTCGTAAAGTTCCACGAATAGAACATCGACCAGGAATCCTCATGATTACCATCCTGGGTATCGGTCCTAACAATCTTTCCAGAATATCCAACAGAACAAATGGTATAACGACATCGTTCTCGAGACCAGACGTTCCATCTGCTGGGATCTAGGGGCTCAGGAGTATTTGTAAATCTTGCGGCCCGGTGGTGCCCCATGCACCCCTGATACCATTTCCACTCCAGATCGCCGGAATGGTTCTTCTGGGAAAAGAAAATAGAGGATCGTGACACAGCTATCTACAAGATCAGTTCCCCCATCACCAAGGACAGCTTATCGCTAGCTAGCAACAGCGTCGAAATCCCGACAACGCCTCTATGTAAGGCTTCTGGGCATTCTGTAATAACCTTCCCTGGGACTTGTTTATCATGCTGCTGCGGCGTGCACCATCTCTCCACGACTCCTATTCTTTCTTTGCGTTCTTTCCGCAACTCTCAGGCTGTGGGCTGCCAGAGATATAATCTACCTTCATTCGCGCTTTTCATTCCTCGTTTTCCTTTGCCGATTCCTTCTGTATCATGGATCGCTTTTCCTCCGTCGCCATCATCCTTTTCGCTGTTCAAGGCACAACCGGACATCTTGCTCCTTTTCATAAAGGAATGTATTGCCTTGATGTAGGCTTTTTTCCTTTCACCCGATGTTCGTCCTTCCTGATGATGTGCCATCCAGGGTAATTCTGGATCTGTGGACTTGAACGCGTATGACATCGTTCGGCCGCTTTTTGGTCTTGCCAAAAGTCAATGGTGGTGTAAGTCCTGTCTGGGAACTTCAAGTTCACTTCGTCGCGCTGAAGGTTTTGGATTTGACAGTCCATCATGTCGATCAGGTTAGTGAGTCAGATATTGTTAATGGCGGTTTTTTGATCTCTTTTTTGCAGTGTGATCTTTTCCCTCCCAAGGCTGGCGATGTCCTGGAGATGTGACGCCATCACCTTCTCGCTGAAAGTCGTCTAATATCTCTACTTTTTTTCAGCCATGCAGGTGGAGAATTCACTGTCGAAATTGCGGACAATCGTGCGCAGACTACACTTTCGTACGGCGGGAAGTACGCGTCTGAATGGGCCGATGGTAAGACTTACCCTGATGACTATGTGAGTTATGTTTTTATCCTCACTGGAGTGTACCCACTTACCTTTCGCAAAGAATGTGCCGACCTGCATCGTGTCGCCAAACAGTGAATCTATTTCGACCTCCAAGATCGCTATGTCATTTGATTGATTTTTGTTCAGTGCACACCCAGAACGAATCTATGGCGGCTGGCACTGCGTTCGCCATATCTTACCACGTACATCTACCCTCATCGGACTTTCCGCATGGCGCTCAGCTTGATTTTAGTCGGATATCAAGGACGTCACTGCAGAAAATCTGGCGGTGTTTAGCGTTCGGTACCAGTGAGTATGCGAAAGCTTCTTCTCCGGTCCGAATCCTTCTTAATATGATCAAGCACGCCATGGAAGCGATTGACCACGTACTCTGTTCCGGCTGCGATGCCTCCGTGCCCGTCAGGGGGCTGTATATGCTCGGTGAGTCGATCGAAATCGGTACCGGAATCCAAAATTATTTTATGTTCGTCTCACGCAGTGGGGCTGGGTGAGCCGTGGTCCGGGTTTCTTTCGCTTCTTCCACCTCTAACCCCTTTTCGCGTTGTCATACGCGTTCTTCAGATCCCGAATGGGTAAGCCCCTTTCGCTGCCCTTTCTCATCCTGCAATCCGTTAACCTCATGCCCCTCAAGTTGCGGTCAGCCCAACATGTACAACGTGCCCTTCCGTTGCACCGTGACCGGTGCCACTTCGAATGCTCCGGTTGCCGCAGCTGTGCCCCCCGTCTGGTGCGAGGGGAATCCGAGCTCCTGTATAAAGGGAGCGAAACAGATGCTCTACTGGAATCAACTCGAAGGCAATAATATCGAGGTTTCCGGGTGGGATCTCAGCGGTGGCCATAAATCTCCGGGATACAATGCGAAATGCGGGTTTGCTGACGGTAAGTCTATCGTGCAGTCATCTTATGAGAGCGTATCGTGACGTGCTGGTCCAGGTGCGCAAAATGACATCTTCGTACGTTCTGCATCAGGATCAGACAGCGAGTATGAGAATGGTTTTGTATCGGTATCCACGTCTGCAACTACAGCAATCCCCATTGTCACTCGGAGTCCTGGTTCGACTCCCATTCCATATACAAGCAGCAGCATCGCGGACAACACTACCACTTCCCCTCTCAACGATCCTACTCCTTCCAAAAGCGCAGGAGGTTCGTGCAGGCACCACTGTGAACCGGACCATTCTTTATCTTCTTTTCCTTCAGTGAAGACATTTTCGATACCTCGCCGTCACCGCCGCAATCGTTCAAGTTTTTAGGTACGTGGTGCGTGTGTCTCGTGTTAAAAAGTTCACTGCTATTGCTATAGTTCTCGACTAATTGCAATTTTAGTTTACATTCGTGTAGGAGGGGCGATGATGATTGTAACAGATCCAACAATCAGACTGGATTTGAAGGGGGATGTATCGTTTTGCGAGAGTGCGCATGCTGTATCTCGTAGGCAGACTCGTAAATAGTGATGAGATTTTTTCCCTATCGTTTAAAGCTACGCCTTTGCAACCCCAAGGAATGGACGGTTCAGCACCTCTAACTCCACTCCTCCGGCAACCGATCTTCAGCATGGTTCATCTGCGCTACCACCATGCCATCTTTGGCTCCAGGACTAGGTTACGGCTATCCGTCTCCTTTATCTCGACATCCCACAACTACCGAAATGAAGAACGCCGAAAACATACCCGCTCGTATTCCACCCCAGCCGTTCGGAAAAAGCCAAAAGACCAAGCACTGAATCTCGCGGACGAAATTGACCGTCAATCCTTTATAGCTGATGCAAGACGACATTCGAAGGAAACCGCGGGCATATAAATCCGATGTTCTTGAATTGAAGCCGAAAACTCACGGCTCCGAGACATTTTCGGCGACTTGATTCCTTAAGAATCTCCTTCTTGGCTTCAGCCCTCGTCACGGCATTTACAACCTTGACAGAGAGCCAAATTGGGGCATCTTCTTGTCCTATGGCCGTTAGTTTGGCTTCTTCTCACCGCTTCACGACATGCTCACCTGACCTCCTTCAAGTCCCGTTGTGGGAGACAGAAACAATGATTACTGGGAATCATGAGAGAAGGTATGAAGATGTAGCAGAACATGACCCTGTCGCCGTGATTTCCAGAACATCCAAGCCGCCGAGGGCATGTGTAACCCCACCGAGTTGATTATCAACCATGTGGGTCAAAGGGAAGTAGCCCGAACGAATGCGCCGACATATGTTCCAACTTACATCCCTCTTGACCACGGAATTGGAATATCGATGGTGAGTTTGAGGGTATCCAACTACCAAGACGCGCAACTTCACCGTGGCGACGGACGCGTTTATTAGTGTGAGAGAAGATTTAGACCGTGGATTGGTTTCCCATGGCACCAATATAATGGTATTGATGGTCGTCCTGGTAACCTGATTGGTCCCACTGTCCCCTGGGACCTGAGTTTGACGACCGCGGGACGATTATGGATTTATAAAGTTCTTCCTGTTCAACATTGTTCATTCACACTCTCTTGTCCGGTTTCGTTGCTCTCCTCTCCTTTACACCTTCTTTCGTCGGTCTTGACGTTTGCCCTTCTTTATCATGCCTCTCTTTTTCAGTATCGCGATCATGTTCGCCAGCCTCCATGTCACAATGGGGCATCTCGCTGCCTTTCACAAGGGAATGTATTGTCTAAATGTAAGACATCTCCCTCATCGAAATTCCCATCCATCGCTGAGATTCCAATCCATCCATACAGGGGAATACGGGAGTGGTGAACTTGAATACAAATGAAATCGTTTCGCCGCTCTATCAACTGACCAAACGCGACTGGTGGTGTGAGTCTCTTCCATATAA
>Ga0307516_10006781_pt1 | contig 13368 bp, 13 predicted proteins | sample 19_EM_MG_FD_203310 | JGI IMG/M metagenome (GOLD analysis project Ga0307516, IMG submission 203310) | Populus trichocarpa ectomycorrhiza microbial communities from riparian zone in the Pacific Northwest, United States - 19_EM | ecosystem: Host-associated > Plants > Roots > Unclassified | place... | reverse complement strand
GTAATTGTTTCACCTTCATCAAATGACCTTTCCCCTTATGGGTTTATTCTCTCACACTCCTTATCTCTTTATTGTTCTCCTTATCTCTCACTCCCACAACTCATCAGATGATCATCTACTCTCATTCAGTACTTACTCATCATCCATTCACACACCCCTCTTTATTTGTTCCCATCTTTGATTGATGCATGGTCTGTGCGCACTGCCTGCCCTAAATCCAGCCCCTATATATAGTGGTAGACAGTCGCTGTAGTCTGTAGATTTTGTCAACTCAGGATACTCCTTTGGTTCTCACCAAATACAACACTGGTCCTGATTGACTCCAACTTCTCCCTTGTTCCCTCTTGTTCTCACAACCTTCCTCATCTCTTACCTCTGCATACTGTGCCCTGCACTCCCAGTAGCACCCCAGCACAAACTCCAGACTGCCGTTGACTGTATTTCAGGTGACCACCGAGGTCGGCCCTGACAAATCCCACTTCCAGTGCACAGCTTGACAAAATCAAGGTGGTACACATGGTCATTTTCTCATCCCACATTTTTCAAACCTTTCACTCACTGCCCTTCCTATTGGTAGTTGGACTTGTCAGTGTAGCCAATATTCATTATTTGAGTTCAACCTCAATACATGCATTCCCTGGTGTAACTTGTTTCTTGAGTTACACATTTGGTAGCAGTACCAGCCTCTGGTTGTTGACAAGGTTATCATGGAGATAACCAGCTGGAGACACTCTTGGTAAAACTTGTAAATTGTTATACTCCAGTAGGTAATACCATACTCCAGAAATGTAGGGTCAAGTGCTTATGCTATGTGAAGAGCATAATTTGGGCTACATGACTGATAGTGTGAAGTTCTGGCCTAAAATCATATTGAGGAACACAATGACAGCTGTAGGATAGATTAAATAATAAGGGGGGAAGTAGTTGGGAGTGTGGTGTACACCCTATAGGTACAGAGGTGGGATTGCACACATGAATGTTGAGTGGGATTCTGGACATATCCACTAGTGTTAGTAGCTGAAAGATAATTGACCTAGGAGACTTACGAGTCAACAGATTAATTGCTTCCCTGTCCACCTCCAGCAATACCTTCTTAAACTCCCCATAATGTTCCTTCATCAGAGTAAGACCTAACCAACTGAAACCTGGCTTATGCTGATGTAGGTGTGGTAACCCCAGATCCAGTTGCCCCAGAACCTGATCCAGACGATGGAGAAGATCTTCCATGTGGTGTACTGCTCCAATTCCACTCAAATCCTCCCTGATTGAGATGACCATCTCACCAGGGGTGTCTTCATCAAGCTCATTCCACTCTGACCAAACAACAAGTAGGTACGAGGTGAGAATTTCAGTATCTCTGAGGGCCCGGACCTTTTGGACCCCAATCTGGTGGCCACCAAGATCATGGTTATAGTAGATGGGAGGGAGTGATGGCCGCTCGTTTAACCATGACCACATGCTAATATGTATAGATGTCTCTACTTCCATGGTGGCATAGGCTATGATTTGTAGCAGCGCCCCAACCATGCTCTGACTAATCTCCTCTGTATATGGGACCACCAAGGCTGTTTCTGCTAACAGTTTTGTTAAGCCTTTATTGTTTGTTGTGGTCAACCATGGCAAGTAAGGTGACACAAGTATGACAGCCTGCTTCAGGGAAATATCACTCTCTTTACTGAGCAATACAGTGGTAAATGGGTTGATGAGATACCACATAAATCCAAACTGGAATCTTGCATGCTGTGCAGCATGTAAAAAGATGTCAAACATCTCACATTGCCCATCTTTCTTCTGCCAGACTGCATATGGGAAGAGTGCAGTGATTGCTTTGCGCTTGGAGTGGATTATCTTTTGATTAGCGGCATCAACCATGGTTTTGAGGTTCTGAGTTATCAGGCTTGAAATCTCCTCCAGCTGTGAACTAATTCTCAGTCAGAAAATTTAATAATTGCTAGGTCTAAACACACCTTTCATCCAGGGTAGTAGGCCTGGTGCTTGGGGAATAGCAACCCAGGTCAATTGCAATTATTGACAGACAGCCAATAACTGAGGTTGGGGAAAGATGTTCCTGGGACAGGGAATGCAATGCAAAGTGGAGGATCCATCGTGGTACCTTTCTCTGAACTTGATACTCTGACTGGGCCAATTTGATAACAGTAGATATGACCATAATGTATTCCTGGCTGGATGTATTATCACCCTTCTTGTAGATCCACTTGGTCCTCCACTCTGGGTAAAATACACTGTGGATCATGCCAAAGGTATAGGAAAAGGGGATATTGCTGAAATTAACATCTTGAGGAAAAACTCTCTGATACTGCCAGCGTATGTCAGAAAAACCACCTGATGATTGGTCCACAACCATGAGGTGTGAAAAGGTGCGGACAAAACCTGCAGCAGATAACCCCACAAGTGGTTCCAGCCCTGGGGTGATCGCCACATGGGTGTTGGTGACCTTGACACAGCTGATGAGGGTATTAAAGCAAGCCAAAACAAGGGAGGGGTCACATTCAGCCAGTGTTGTAATTGTTCCAAGATACTCCAGAGTTGACTGGTGGACAACTTTGTCTGGTGATGTCTGGAGTACCCATGAAATGCAGTCCAAGTCCAATATATCCAACCCTTGTGTTAGAGCATGAAGCTGGCTGGGTAGCCAGACATACACCCTACGAGCAGTAACAATCAACAGCCGGGCTATTAATCGCCCAAGAATGTAGGTATCAACCACCAATCCAATAGGAAGCATGAGAATTACACAAGCCCAACGAGGTTGACCCCACATTGCAACCACCATGTAATAGCAAACCGTTTCTTGGACATATTTACAGGAGGCATTAGAAGCATGACACAGCCTACCAAGGATATGGGGTAGGGTGTGCTGAAGAATGTGGGGGAGGATGTGATGGAGGATGTGACGGAGGATACTTGCACCAGGGGTTTGATAGGGGCAGGTCACAGAGGCTGTCCCTGCAGCTATGATAAAGAGGTAGAAGAGGAAACCAAATGAAGTGACTGCAATGACTACCAATGCAATGGTGTTGTTGATCTCCCAGAGGTATCTGGAGAGGGCACAGCTAAGCAACAACAATGCGGCCTGCAGCATCAATGGCAGCAACTCCATGACATGGTTGAAATACCAGGTGATGATCCCATTGAGTTTCTGCTGCCGATTCTGGCTGCGCTCAATAGCACTCCCACGTACATCAATGGCAACATATCGGTTCAACCATTGCTTGCCAAGCATCGCCAGGAATGCAGACAAGAGTGAAGCGGCAAGGCTGGCATATAGGATGGCTTGCACCTGGATGATTGAGTGTGGAGGACCGGACCACTGTGGGACTGCGGGGACATCACTACCAAAAGTGGTGTTGTCTATCTTGTAGATGAGGACACGGAGGAGAGCGGCAGTTTCTTCGTTCGGGTCTGGCTGGAGCCCGGATTGGACTTGGATGATGAAGGCGGAAGCCACGGCAGAGAACAGACCGGCCTGTGATCCACGTCAGTACCGCGTATCGAGTCGACATGCAGGACGTACGAAGATTAACGTTGTGTTCAGATCTTCGTCGTATCTGTCCATAAACTCCTTATCGTATTCATCGGCTTCCTTGCGGTAGTGTTCGTAGAACCGAGTACGAAGGCCTTCCTTGTTTGATGGCAAGTCCGGGTCCTGGCTGCAGCAGGCTTTCAACGGCGCCCAGACACCAAGGCATAGGAGAGCTCACCCGTCCGCCCCTCGTTCACTCTGAACCCCCACACTGTCCACATTACGTTCCCCTTCAGGACCCTGGCTGCGATCGAAGATCAGAAAGTGGTAGTGTCGTAAGACGCGTGAGTCTCACCCCTGCGCACGACTCTGCCCAGAATCGTCTGGCTCGCTCAAGTTCGAACTCCGGCGGTTGCTGGACCTGAGGGCCAAGCGTTCAATAATGACAACGTTGAATGCGAAGCATAACTCACGGCCTCCTTTTCGTGTCTTTTTTGGTGCTCATGGAAGGATCTTCCCCATTTACATGACCGGGTTCCTCGCTTTCATCTTCTCGACTATGGGCGTGACTACGAGTCAGCAAAGCGAAGACACAAACAGTCGGATGTCTCACCCGCCTACTTTGACCTCCTCCAGATCTGCCATAATGCCGGATGGGATTGGCGCGCTTCGCTGGATGGTGCAATAAATTGGGGTGGGAGGAATGGAAGGAAGCCAGGGGGGCGCCGGGCTGTGCATGTGGGAATTCACTCCGGCGCCTGTGTGTCGGAGGGTGATCTGGCTGGGGTTGCGCGTATACCACACCAACTGGCGAATTGGGAACGGAGTTCACACTGGCCAAGAGACATACTCCAAGGCGGCCTAGTACTCTCCATTATCCTCGAAGGAAGTGTTCCTCCATTTACCCGTCTGGGTTTGCCATGCGGTTCGACCTTCTGACTTCTGAGCTCCACCGTGACAGCCCAGGGATGGGCGGTGAGCAAAGAATTAGCATGGTACGGTCGAGTCGTTTACCGTTAGAAGTTCCGCAATCAGGGTGGAATAGGATCACGAAGGGATCAATCGATGACAGATGATAAGTAAATATGAGTCCGCTTGAGGGGGGCCAATCCCTAATCTCGGGAGGGGAAAAACAACACCGTGGATGTGGGTGGTATGCACCCACAACCAAGGGATGTGAGGCAGGATAAGGTCAAGCAACTGGGTCAAACCTCCCCAACGGGGCAACGCCCTTCCCACAGGCCTTCTTCTCGGTCTCCTCGGCACCCTCTCCAGACTTCAACGTTGTCAACCCGCACTAGACCACATCCCCATCGCCTCTATCGCACTTCCTCATCCGTCCCAAACCCTCCCAGTCCGAACGAATAACGGATACCGCTGCGCTCGGCACACCGGCTTCGTAGTCACGAATGGCAATTGAACAGCCCTCGAACATTACCGGGAGAAGGCGTACATGCAGGCAGTATCACTTCCGGGACACCCCGTGTGCGAGAGCATCGAAGTTGGTCAGAGCGGAGCACCTATCCTTGAGCTTATCGTGGATTTTGGGGTCCGCGAACCTCCCCCACCCGGCCACTCGGTCACCGGACTCTTCCGTGGAGGGTGCGGGCAAACCTTGAATACCCAACAGATGGTGAGAGCCATGGAGCCAGGACTCTGGAGAGTTTGGCCGTGATCCACCGATTCTGGCATCGCCGTTTCCACGAACCCAACTTTCGCAGACCGACGGAGGGCACATGAGGGGAGAAGGTGCCATGGAGGTCCCAGTTGAGGGCTCCTAAAAACTAGAAGCGGTCAACGACGAAACCGAGAACGTTTGCCCAAAGTCAGATAAAGAGACTGCTTGTACCTCAGATCGGGAGCTTTGCCATCGACAAAGATCCTCAGCGCGCCTATCGTGCCACAGTTTCGCTCCAGACATCCCAAGGCGCGTATAACGCGTTTTTAACCCTCCCCTAGCATTGAATAGTACAGTTCCAACAGGCAGTGAGTCGAGACACGCGTCCCCGGGTGCTTCTTCCAACCCGCATACTTCCTCGCGCAGAACCAGTGCTGACACACCATCAAAATCAGACCAGAAAGTGGTTCCAGGACGTTGGACGCACCATGATTTCCGCAGCCCGTCCCTATGAGAGGTCGATCCTATCCTACTGGGACGAGGCGTACTAGATGGCACGTTCCTGGAAATCGTTGGTGGGATCTTCCACCCTGATTCGCATAGGAGGGCCTAAGTCCGAACGTGGCGTGCGTGGGGAGGGGCTTTCGCGGCCGAATGGCAGTACCGTCCAAGTATACTAGTTTGCGGGGTCCGGTACCGTCATAGGAAAAAACGATGTGGGCCCCCTTCCATAATGTACGTTCAGTTGAGCGGATCTAGGATATTTGGAGTGTCGCCATTCGATGGCGGAGCGGGAACCGGTGGCGTACCTCGCTGAGGTTCTGGAACACGTCGAGGGGGGCGAACGGTGGGAGTTTTCGCACGGACGGAAGACGGAAGAAAAGAAAATGAGATTTATGAGGGGTACCCCCTCATGGCAAATTCGAGCACCCTGTTGGTTCGCTGCGCTCGCTCTATGTTTTTTATTTTATCTCCTTTCCCCAGGCGCAGTGACGGGTGTGCCAGTTGGCCGACGCGCGGAAATTGGGATGATTGCTTCGAGATGGATTCCTTGTATCTCCAGTTCGATTGGCAGTGTCAAAAGGACCAGCTAACGCGGTAGGAGTCTTGACAGAAAATCCGATTTCCAAGCCCGCGTACGCCAGACAGGAGCCAGAAGGGCGATGAACCGAAATTTGACTCCTTCCGAGTTCCGAGGCTTCGTCTTTACATGTCACAGCGCGACTTCGTTTTGACCAGTTGAACCGAGAATGAGTTGGGAGAAAGTCCGAGTGGACAGAAGGTTTCTGAATCTGTTGAATTTAGCGTGTCGTTTGTAATATCACGTCACCCGGTGAAAAGCTCACAGGCGAAGCAATCGTAGGAGGGGTGGGGGTACGGTTGACGATTAGGTGGATCCGTTAGAAGCACGTCGTCCTTTCGAGTTGGTGGGTACAGATGGAATCAAGGGTTTGACGGCTCGGACTTTGGTCAACTTCGAATCATCGCCATCGGACGCAGCCAGAACGCAGAGCAAACTAGCCAGCATCGCCGCCCAGTCACTGGTGCGCTGATGGGGTACTGGTACTACCCGCCCCACAACATTAATCGGCTTCCGCCCACATTCACACGTAGACCATTTCTTGGATTGCATGGCCGTTATCTAGGCCGGGTTGAATGTCCAAGATACAAATTCTACACATAAAGTGCTTTTACTCCATCGGAAACGTTCGCCCACGGTTTGCTATAAAGGTGACTGGTACCTCGATCGTCACGGAAATCGCGAAAAACCCCTCTCCAAATCACCGACACCCACATTCGCCTCGAGAGGGATACAATGAGCACACCAAAAGTTTAATGGAAAACTCCTTCCCCCAACACATGATCCCAGCCTTGCCCCCTGGGTCTCCTCTCTAAAAACGGATCCGATGTCTTGGACGAGGGTAGCCGCATTGATATGGATGCAGAGGTCTTGTAATCGGAGGCACTGAGTGGATAGCGTGTGTAACGACCTGAAGGTGGTTTGACATGTGTTGAAAAAACACGGGACGCCGAGGTAGACCCACTCCAGGCGGGGGAGTGTGGTTGCCAGGAGGGAGATGTCCGAGTCGGTCAGGAGGAAGGTACATGAGTAGAGACACGCCTCGCCGCTGGGCACATCCATCTGGAAATTGGTGAGGTTGTCAAAAGTGAACGTAGGAATGTGAGGTACTGGGAGTGAATGGGACTTTTCCCCAGCGAGAGCGCTGATGAAGGAGAGCCAGTTGAGCGGCGTCGTGGTGTGTAAAGAGAGGTACGAAATCTGGGTGAAAGGGACTGCCGGTGTGAGCGGCGACGAGACGAGTTCCGTCGGTGCAGGCTGTGCCGCTCTCCATACCGCCAGGTTGGGGAGAGACATCAAGTGCAGGATCGCCGACTCTGGAATCTCGAAATTGGCTTCAAAGTCTGTGAGGGTGGATCCGCATCGAAGTATCAAGTCTGCAACTTCGCTTGAGCTCCGGACTGGGGTTTGATTCAGGATGGATGTCGAGGCAAAAAGATCGTAGGTTTGATGGAGATGTGGTCGAATTGATCACGAATTGCAGGGGAGCGTACTCTCCCGGAGGTGTTCTGTTTCCCATCGAGTCGTGATGTAGACACGGAAATCTGTGAGGATGGGGGACACGAAGGAGGGGAGGTAAGTGAGGGAGGAAGGTTCGCTGTACCACGTCAGGTTGCGCAAGTTGGGGAACACCGTCGTTGCTCGCTGCGTGGGCTCATTTGGGGAATATGAAGCGATGAGGTCGAGGAGAAGGGTCAACTCTTGTGTCACAAAACCTGGTGTGAGGTCCACGAAGAGGATTCGCATCCAGGACTCGTATCGTCTGAATCGGTTCCACTCCTCTTCGGTGGGGGTACGCGTAAGGATGGACGGAAAGAGGGCGGTGAGTCGATTTAAGGATTTGCGGACCCAGAGGAGGCTGAGGGCGGGCTCTTCGAAGCCTTTGCAGCAGGCGAGTGAGACGGTGGTGGTCTCGCTGATGTCTTTCGTGTACCAGACGATGACCCTCAGGATTGGCATCGATCTCGAAGATTCTGTGAGGCATGATTCCTTTGGCGCCTCTTGGTCGCGACTGCCGCGCCTTGATATTTTCCCCTGATTTTCCTCCACCACTCCCTCGTCAACGTCCGACGTCCGACCATGGTTTCTCACTGTCGTATCTCAGCGGGTTTGGGGCCATACGTGGCGCGTGACGTGTAAGGCTTAAAGCTTAAAGACTCGCTTTTCCGGATTGTTCAAGCTATCCACCGCAACATCTCGGAACCCCCTCCAGCACCCTCTGAACGTTGAACGTTGAACGCTCGGTCATATTTTCCCCCGTCGTTTGTGGGCCTCGCACGGACGACTCTTTGACGCGTTCCCCTCAAGATTTTTTCTTCCGCGACGCGACCGGAAACGACATCTCGAGCCTGACTTGGCTCGCAACGTTCATCCTCCTCTTCGCTATACTTCATTCGTTGAATATAATCTCGCACCGTCCGCGTGTTCCACAACTCGCCAACTATCCCCTATTCCACCTTGCTCGGTTGTCATGTATCCTTCCAGGGATATCACCCCCTACCATGACTACTTTTGTACCGAGAAACTGTGGCAATATCGCGTTCACCCGAATCTCCCATCGTCCAGTGCCGAGTGTGAGAAACGTTCATCCTCTTCTCCATCACGTTCGACGACTCACCCCAACTGCCCTTCCGTTTTCCCCAACCGGCTCAGGTTTGGCCATAATTTTGACCCAGTGGGAGCCCGTTAGGTTGGTCAATGGATCTCGCCCAGCGCTGGTCCCTCACGGCGGCCACTCTGACGGTTCCCCGACTCCGAATAGGAGGAGGGTTTTGTCTGTGATGGAACGGCCGGTTCTCTCGGCCAACTGGCAACGACACCCGAACGACCCGACCCGATGGACATGCGCCTCCAGAAGAGCCGACCTTCTTTGAAAGTGGATCGATGAGGTGCGAGTCCCCTTCCACCTGAGGGACGATAAACGGTTATATGGTCATACGACCATACAACCTTTAACGAACCCCACAGTTTAATCAATGTACTGTGCATTTTACACCCTTGATCATTGCTGGCGTCTCAAACAGCAACGAGATATCCAAGAGATACCGTAGTGGCCCCAGAAGTGCAAATGGAACCAGAAGTGAAAATCGACGCTTGTAATTCCCCTGTTTGTTCGGCATAGCTCAGAATATTATGGTATAAGATACACATCATACACTCGCCACTACTCGCCTTTCAAGGCGGAGGGTTGTCCCTGGCTACCGACAACAGACATCCGCGTCGAAAATCCATCGCCGCGCGGCCCCAGACAAGATCAGAAAAATGTGGTCCACTGGTCACGCATGTGGGTTGCGGTTAAACCTCACAGAATGACTTGAATAGTTGTTCGGAGCATATCCCACAAAAAGAAGTCCACCAAGAGGATTTCTTGATGAGAAACAAGGGATGCTGTGAAGCGACCGATCCAGTGTTCGCTGACCACCGTCACACGGGCGCGGCGCGGCGGGACCAGTTGTGCAAATCGTCTTTTACCGCACCCGTGCGCGTGAGGGGTGTAAAATAGTGAAAAACTGAGAAACGGAAACTTCGTGTGGGTGGGAACAACAACTCCTGGCGACGCGTTCTGCAAATGGTGGCAATTCATAAGGTGGAAACAGATCACTGTTGTATTTGCACCATGGGGGCACTACAGTATCCACAACACCCTCCTTGATGGTGCTCACAGGTTCAGCGCAAACCTTCCCTCTGGTCAGAGGACCAAAGCTGGCCTCATAATGGACGACCTTTCACAACAAACAACCGACGAACTTGAAAATGCTCATGTGGTCCTGGCCCGGCCACATGAATGCAGCGGTGTCAGCCAAACACCGTGGTTCTCGAGTTACCTCTACACCTCACAAATCGGCGGGGGTCATGAGACACTCGGACATATGGCAGATGGAGTGAAACCAAGAACCGGTGCTCAGGAAGTCCTGTCTCCACGATGCCTGGGAAAACTGAAACAGAGACAAACCATTAAAATAGGGTGAGGATCACATCCAATCGCATCCTACCACTAAAACTGTGGAGATAACCAATGCGCATCCATGGGGCCAGGGGCGTGATCCGGGCCATGCCGGTTTTTGACAGCAAACTCGAAACTGTCTAGAAATGTGTCGACCTCGTGTCAGCTCGTCGCCTTTCTCTCCTACCCCCACTATCACCTATTCATCTCTTGTGGTGGGTGAGCTGCGTGGAGACCGCCCGTCATGGCAGATGCAAAAGAGATCGTAGAGATCGTCGTGAATCCGCGAGTCCTCCGATCGTCGCGTGTTGTATTGTAACTGAATCCCGTTCGCGTTAATAGCCGAGAAGGTGGAGACGAGGACTCGGAACTCGAGTCTTGGAAAGGCTCGGCTCACCGGAAGAGTACGAGGCGAAACCGGTACGTTGTATCGCGCTCGCATCGTCCGTTTCGCTGAGTGTTTGATCCAAAGGTCCAGGAAGCGCCGGAACTCAGGGGAGCGCGCGCTCCAAAATCTGCCACCGGGGTACGATCAATACACCCCCAACTGATTCATTATCTTACCCTTGACCCCCAATCACAGCCAGGTCCCTGAGAAGGGGTGGAAGGCGGATGAGAGTGGGGGACAGAATGACGGCCATCGCGCGGACGGGTTGGTTTCCTCGCCTATAGCCATGATGTCATCAAGACCCCCACGCAGGAGAACGGATTTACCACCGACTCAGGAGGATCCTCGGGCCCGATTCTTCGACGACTACCACACGGAAGCCGAAGAGTATGACAGAGAGTTCATGAAGAAGTACGATGAAGATTTGAACACGACCCTGATTTTCGTGAGTTTGTTCCGTGGTGCCCTGGTGCGCGTGTGCTAACTCGACCACAGGCCGGTCTCTTTTCCGCCGTGACCTCTGCGTTCGTAATCGAGGTCCACTCTCACCTCCAACCTGACCCAAACGACGACACCGCCGCTCTCCTCCGAGTCCTTATTCACAAGATCGACAACACCACCTTCGGGAACAACCCTCCCCCCCTACCGCAGTGGGCCGGCCCCCCCCACACGATCGTCCACGTCCAAGCTATCCTGCTCGCAAGTCTCGCCGCTTCCCTCCTCTCCGCCTTTCTCGCGATGCTTGGTAAACAATGGTTGAACCGGTATGTTTCAACCGACATACGAGGGACCGCTATCGAACGCAGTCAGAATCGACAGCGCAAGCTTGATGGCGTCGTCACCTGGTATTTCGACCACGTCATGGAGGCATTGCCAGTGATGCTGCAGGCTGCGCTGTTGCTTCTCGGTTGTGCACTCTCCCGGTATCTTTGGGAGGTCAGCATTACCGTCGCATCCGTGGTTATTGCTGTCACCTCCTTTGGCATGATCTTCTACGTTTTCATCATCGTCGCAGGCACAGCTTCTGAAAGCTGCCCGTACCAAACCCCCGGTGCCCGCTTCTTACGCCACGTCTTCTTCACTATTTTCCCATCCGTTTTTCATTCAGCTCGCTCCATCATTCACAAGCTCTACATTTTTATTTCATCCAACGTCTTCGTTTTCGTTTCCTCCAAGTTCCATAAGCTCACCAAAGCCTCCTTCTGCTGTCGTCTGCTCGCTGCCTGCTCCTCGCAAACCGACACCGGCGCCTGCTTTGGCAACATTGTTCAGATGCCCGGTGCCCTGATCTTGGATGCTTGTTTCGTCGTGCCAACGATGCTGTTGGCGTTTCTTTGGCAGACAGTGTGGGTTTTGGTAGCTGCTCTTTTCAAGGCGGTGTATCACCGGTTTTTCACCCCTGCCCCTCAGCGAATCCGTGGTTTGGATCAACAAACAATCAAGTTGGACTTGCGATGCGTCGCCTGGATGCTTCAAACCTCCTTGGACAAAAATGTCCACCTCTCAAGCTTGAGACACCTTGCGACAATGATGACGCTAGCTGACTTTGACCCCACCCTCGTTTCAGGTTGTTTCAACGTCTTCATCGGTTGCATCAAAGTAGATATCACCGATCGTAGGGTTGCAATTATGCAAGGCCTGGAGCAGCTCGCTGCGGTCTCCGCCATATGTTTTCTCCGCACCTTCCACCAGCTCTCGGTCGTGGACCCAGGTTCGAGCGTCCTCAAGGACGTGCGCAAGCGCTACAACAGGGTTTTTCCCCTCCAGACCGATTTCAGGGGACTCCCGTTCTATTACACGATCACCAAGATCCACGCCTTAGCCAACAAAAACTGGAACCCTCGCCATGTCCAGTGGGATGACTGCAGACCATCCACCCAGGAATGTATTTCGTTCACGCGGAGTGTGGCCGAGGTCGCCCAGGCGGTATATCGGCAGACACGACATGAGAAGATTCCCCGTTGGACCCTCGACTTTGCACTCCATTCCCTGTCTCTGGACCCCGCTCCTCCACCGTCTGCCGTTGCTGATTGTCTGTCAATTATCGCGGTTGACCTTGGGTGTGATGTGTCGAACGTTGGGTTCTCGATGTCAGACGAGCGGTGCGTTCACATCTGAGAGATATGGCGTCACTCTGACCCTGCATCAGCGTGCGAGTGGGGCAGGTTGCGAACCTGATAACTCAGAAACTCAAAGCTATGGCTAAAGGTCAAGATCGGCAGCCGATTGTATCTAAGCGCAAGGCAATCACCGCGCTCCTCCCGTACGCGGTGCGGAATGAGCGAAATGGACAGCCCGAGATGTTCGACGCGTTCTTACAAGCTGCCAGGGCATCAAAGGACCGGGATTTCACGTGGCACCACATCAGCCAATATACCAGTGGGATACCTCTCGAGTCCAGCCCTCGCGCTTTCGTCCTCGTTTTACCTTATATCAGTTGGAGCCTGGTGACGGACAGGGAAATTTTGATTCAACAGTGGGCGGCGGCGGCTGTTGAGGTTCCGTTTACTGATGAGGTCGCTCTGAGTGTGGTCGACACACTGTTGCAAATTGCATCTCAATCGGAGCTTCTACCGCATATCCCCGCCAACGCTTGGTCATGGTTGACCAAGCGACCTTCCCTCCCACCTGTCTGTCGGGGACGTGATGTTGGAACTCGCGTCCATGTCGTCAGGGCTGTCCGGGCGCTGAAGGATATTGAGGTTCTCAAGTCTTACTTCCTTCTTGTGTGGTCACAGTGGAATCACTTCTCGTCCAGGAGTTCTGACGATAGGCCAAATCACCGCCTGCCTCCCCCACAGCCAGTCTTCATCCCAGTTGGTGGGCCGCACCGGTCCCGATCCAATAGTTCAGA
>Ga0307516_10006780_pt1 | contig 13370 bp, 2 predicted proteins | sample 19_EM_MG_FD_203310 | JGI IMG/M metagenome (GOLD analysis project Ga0307516, IMG submission 203310) | Populus trichocarpa ectomycorrhiza microbial communities from riparian zone in the Pacific Northwest, United States - 19_EM | ecosystem: Host-associated > Plants > Roots > Unclassified | place... | reverse complement strand
TTTTCGAGGGGGGCGCTGATCTTAACTAGCATGGATGAGGAAGATGTAATCAAGCTCATGAATTCAGATTTTATAAAAGAATACTGTGTAATTTGTTTTCATCAATAAAACAAAGTTTGACCGAGAATTCTCTTCGTGTATACTCTTCTATCAAATAAACACCCCCTGCAACCTTACATTATCTCACCAACTCAAAATGTTTTTGAAAAAAAATCTTTTTTCTTAAATGGCTTTTTGGACTTTTGACTGATTTTGATTTAAAAAAAAAAAAACGATATGATGTTTGTTTAAAATAAAATTTTGGCATTTGTTTAAACGATATGATGTTTATTTAAGATAAAAGGGGATTTTGAAAAGTATCATTTACTCAAGTCACTGACATAAGTATATTTAGAAGGATACAACAACAGACAATCTTAAAAGAAATCTAAAGTTCTCCCCATGACAATCAAGAAGGAAGGGGGCAATTTTGTTTTGAACTCTTCCAGCCAACTATTTTTAAAGCATAGAAAGATTTTCTTAAACCTACAAGGTCAGAAGCTCTTAAATAAGTCACTAAAGGCATAGTGAAAACCATGCAAAGACCTACAAGCTGGCTCAAGTAAGTTGGAAGCTAAAAAATCAAAAGGATTCAAGAAACTGATAAAAAAAGGACTTATATTTCAAAACAAGTAAAATACATATATAAACATTATAAAGATATTTTTAAGCAATTTTTAGGAATTTTCCTCAAAAGCTACTAGAAATGTTCAACAAATATAAACCATCAAAAATTCAGTCCAAAGATAACTAAAAGTGCGTAGACAAAAGAAAATCAAAAGTTGGATCATTTTAAAAGAAGGGAGGCAAAACATCTCATATGAAGATCCAAGACACCATCATTTGTGAAGAATCTTGGATATTTTTAACACATGGGCAGGTTACCCGATCATGAACCACGACCTGATCGATTGAACAAAGACCATTCATAAAGAATCCTAGATATTTTTCATGCATGATTAGGTTATCTGATCACAAACCACAAGCTAGTCATCGAAACAAAGACCATTTAAGAAAAATTCTGGATATTTTTCACACTCGGGCAAGTTACCTAGTCATGAACCATAGGTTGGTCGTCCGAGCAGAGACCATTCCTGGAAAATTCTGGTTATTTTTCACACATGGGCAAGTTACTCAATCAAGAGCTACGGGCCAATCGCTCGAACAAAGACCATTCATGAACAATCCTAGATATATTTCACGCACGAGCAAGTTACTTGATCATGAACCACGGGCTAGCCACCTCAAATAGAGATTATTCATGAAAAATCTTAGATATTTTTCACACACGGATAGGTTACCCGATCAAGAACCACGTACTGGTTACCCAAACAGATGTCATTCGTGAAAAATAATAGACATTTTTCACTCACATGTAGGTTACCCAATCAAGAACCAAGGGTTGGTCATCCGAACGGAGACTATTCAACAAAAATCCTAAATATTTTTCACACACAAGCAGATTACCCGATCAAGAATCTCGAGCTGGTCACTCAAATAGAGACCATTCATGAAAAATCGTAGATACTTTTTAGTTGATAATTATGTTATTTTGTAACATAATCAATGATTTTAGGTTATTATTGATTGTGAATTAAAAAAATTATAATGAAAGAGTTAGTGTTGATTTGAGTTAAATTATGGGTTATATTGAATTATATATAAAATATTAATATTAGCTATGAAATACATGAATTTGTTTGAACATTTTGTCATAATAGTGAAATTTGATAAATATAGGTGTTCGCTGATTAACGATTATTAAAGTTTTTTTATTTTAATTGTTTAAACAACTAAATTGCTTGATTTTCAAGGCGGTGATCTTATAACACCCTAACAACATTCTTTGATGGAGTTGCATGAGCGTGTCTGCCTTGTTGTTATCAATGCTGGTTTTTATGAGATCAGTTAGTTACGTGGTAAACATCTTGACCTTGCATTGATTGCAGCTTTGGTTGAGCGATGGAGGTGCAAGATACATACCTTTCATCTACATGTTGGTGACATGACACCCACACTCCAGGATGTCGCTATTTTGACCAGTCTTCTGATAAATGAAACCCCTTGTGGTAGGACGTGGAGGATTGATTGATAAAGATGTTTTATGTGATCATCTATTAGGATGAATGCCTTTAGCCAATGTTTATAGGGGGAATGCATCAAATTGACATGGTTCGACATAAATTTTAAAACCCCCCAACAGATGCGATAGAGGACCAATTGATTATATATGCTCAGGCATACATATTACATATTACATATGTTTAGAGCTTTTATATTGTTAGCATTACAGTACCGTTATTCTTTCTAACACTGTTTGAGGATTTTCGATCCATTCCTAATTGCAGCTGGGGATGGGACATACTTGCATATCTATACCGATAGCTATGTAAACATGTCTAAAACAAAGAAGAAAAATTATAAAGTGTCTACTATTTCTTCAAGTAAAATTATTTTAAATTAATTGATTATTAGAATTAATTACATTTTAAATACTAACCTATAATTATCAATGTTGATTAATATAACTCTAGTCATGAGAGCATATTCATATTAGGTGTCCAGAGAGCTGAGATAATAATATGTTTGACATTGTCACTCAGAAGCCATTATCCATTGGTTCTAAGTAAAAAAAATATACTAACTTTGTGGCTTGTCATGTCAGATAATGTGGGGCTAGACATTTCAAGGTAAATCTCACTCGTGTCAATGAGTTTTACTAGGATGAGTTGGATGCGTTACAACCACATCAAGTATGTGTTACAAATGTATTGAATTTTTTTTGTTATTTGAATCTGAATTATTTAGTTTTGATTTGTTATCTAATATAAGTCTTTCATATGTTTTGATAGGTTATATGGATATCATATACAAAGGACTTGATACTTTCAGCTTCGCCTATATGTCGTGAGGGATCTTACCTTTGGTTAGCACGGGTCTCATTATATTGCTTTAACATTGTTGATATGCATTGTCCAGATTGGGTAATGCAATAGTTTGGATTATCTCAACATATACCAGTATGTTGATATTGGTGACGAGCTGTATAATATTAGTTGCCAAGGTAAGCGCGAGGAGAATTGGTTGGTGATTCATGCAACTTACTTAGATCTATGAGAAGCTAAGAGAGATCGTATTTTTAAGGAGTGACATCTGATAATTGATGTAAATACTTAAATGAGATAGTATATGTCCATTATGCACCGTTTCTGTCCATGCAATCTAATGTATTATGTGTCTCAACATCTAAGACAAAATCAATTGATATGCTAAATTGTTTTACATATAACATTTATTAAATACCGGATTAATGTTATTATGGATGATGTCTACTAATTGGTTTTTAATGTATGTATATAGATTTATTATTTGGTATTGGAGGCTCGAGAAGTAGCGATAGTTATCCATGAATGTGTCGATGAGATGATACCTATTGTGGCCAATATTACATTCAATTTATATCAATGTAGACTTAAAGAGGTTGGGCAAGCTGAGCATCTTAAAGTGGCATTAATGGAAGATGGGATTGATTATCGTGGGAGTGTTAGGGATGCAGGCTCATCCACAAGCATTCCAGGTCAATGCACGAGCTAGGATGATATTGGTCCTCGTCACACCTATATGGATATTACAAACTCGTCCTCGAGTTGAACAAGTTGGGGTAATGCTTCAAACTTGTCCACGAGTGCTCTAGACCCTTCTATAAGCTAGGGCAATTATTAGATATAGTGCATGTTATTATATATTATGAGAATTATGAATAGATGTATAGTTAGTTTAATTTTAATAAAATATTATGTTATGTTAATTATTGGTTTAATTTTGTTACTTATGAGTGAAGATATTATGTGTTGTTTATGTGAATTGTGTAAAGATATTAGAAAAGTGGTTATTTAAATTGTATGAATTGTGGGTTTTTTGGGTAAGGAGTTAATGACAGCAGAAACTATCCTAGGGTGAGTCTTTTAATCAAGTCACATATAGCATTTACGACTCTTGAGTCACATATGAAAAACGTGATTATCAAGTGACATATGATATCTCTAACTCAATCAAGTTGCTAGACCCCTAAATATTTTTTCCATTTGTGCTATTATAATAAAAAAAAATTGTGCTAAGTTTCCAAAATACTTTATTTACCTCCCCATACCTTCTTTTTATTTTTTATATTAAGCTTTAAAACACGAGAAAAAGATCTAACCATTGGATCAAAACACCCAAAGCATCCCAATTCAGAAAAACCTAAATAACCATAACAATTAGAACTAGCTTTAAGATAATCCTAACTGATGATTCAGATGTTTGACTAGGCTCGCCCATACCAGATCACATCTCAAATAACCACAACCATTAGATCTAGTCCTAAGATCAGCACGACCGTTGGTCTATGAGACTGATCTAAGCTCACTCATGTCGTATCAAGGCTCAAACAACCTATAACCATCGAATCCATCCACAAAACATCTCAGTTGTTAATCCATGCAGCTTAATGTAAGCTCACCTGTACCAAAACATAGACTAGACTGATCTCATCTATTGTTCGGTTTCAAATATGGACTGTTAATCAGATCCAATAGATCTGTACCACTCAAGCAATGCAAGCTCACATACCTACCATAAATCCAGCCGCATCTAATCGCAACCTATGTCTTGTCTCGCTCCTGCCAATGGCAATTCCAGTTGTCATTTCTCCAATATTTGACCACCAAACACCTCGGGACTACTATAGAAATCAAAGCCTTTTCTTTCTGACTAACACCTGACCAGAATCCGAAACCAAAGACGCCATTAAAGGCCTGAAAAGCCAAAAACATTGAAGAGTCAAGTCGAAGCTTTGTCGCCACTGATCTCCCTCCATGTTTGTCCGTAAGACACATGGAAACCACCAGTGGATGAATGAGGTCGAGATTTACCTGAGGAGCCAATAGACATGGAAAAATCATATTGTAACATCTGTCGGACCGCCGCTAGTGGCAGCACGCGCTCCACAAGCACCGCTTGAACAATAAGTTTATGTTAGGGGCATGTCAGTAATTTCCCCATCTAACCAGGGGCAAAAGGTAATTTCACTTTAACCAGGGGCATTTCAGTGATATATATATATATACACACATATAGCCGCTAGTGGCGGCACGTGCTCCACAAGCATTGTTTGAACAATAAGTTTCTGTTAGGGGCATTTCAATAATTTCCCCATCTAACCAGGGGCAAAAAGTAATTTCACTTCGACTAGGGGCATTTCACTTCGTAATTTAATTTTATATATAATGTTTGATTAAATGAAATGTAAGTTCCTAACTCGAGGGTTTTGAGACCCTTATGTTATTTTGAGGGGAGCTAAGTACAAGATTAATGTTCTGTAATGGAACCGAAGAATTGAAATTATGGTTTTTTTTAAGAATTATCCGATAAGAGTGTCAGCGCCAGTGTTTACTAAGTTGATACCTAGATAATTGATTGATTATAGGTTTAATTGATTTGACCATGAGCAACTCGTTTTGATTAATTAATTACAAAATTTGTGCTTCTCCAATCGGTTCGCCTATGGGCAATCTGTTTTTAACCGATCCTTTTTAAAACTTGTGTTTTATAATATTTTCCACATCGTATTTTGATACACGCATTTCCCATTTATGTAATTAAGTGTTGCATGTTAATATATAAATTCTTAAGGGATAGTTTGTTATTGTTAATGATATTTTGTGTATAGTTTGTGTCTATTTCCATCAAGATCGATGTCTCACTTTACTTTAAAAGGGTGGTAAAAATCAAGAATCTTATCCCTTGCATTCAATAATTAAAATCTTACATGTTTATGTGTTTACTACATTATGCGCAATATCAAGTTTTGCGGCCACCATTTTTCCAAGGAATAGATTTCTAGGTATTAGTTCTTTTTTGTTATGTTTTACACTTTCCCTTATGATGTGAATTATAACCACATATTTTGTTCTATGATTCGTGTGTGCACTACAGTTGGCAAGTCAAACATTGAAAAGGTATTACTGGTTGAGTTTATCTTTCCTCCACACAACTAATTCCTTATCTAAACTTTGGCAGATCAATTATTACTGATTGTTAACTCCTTTACTTGATTGTGTGATGTGTAATCATCATTTTTCTCCTTTAAGGGTTCTATTTAAAAAGAAACCATCAGAGATCCCAAGGGAGCACACATGGGTAAACTGGATTTGGAAGGTTAAGGCCACCAATAAAAACCTTTTTTTCATTTCAGTTTTAGTTGGTTATCTCTCATTAGTGTTTGTACACACCGATGCCATGACTCGTATATGTACATTCATAGCAAGTGGATAATCTTTAGATTATTATGATTATGCATTTACGAGAATTTATTAAAGAGGCCAATACGCCTAATTATTTGGTGAATATTGGTCGTTCACATCTTTAAAACTTATATATATTATTTATTTTTATTTGAAAAGCAAAAAGGTGAGTTACTCCTTTTAATATCAAAGGTAATGGGCCATATTGAGTCCATTTACCCTAAATGATAAAAGTGAATAGCAAGACACATTTTGAAATAAATGTTTTTAGAAAAAAAATAATGATGGTTTTTTTTTAGTTTGGCATGTCGACTTATTATGCCTTTTAATTTAGGACAAGACCTATTAGGCTTTACAAACTAGTTTCAAAACTCACAAATGCATGCATGTTAGGTTTTGATTGTTTTTATTGAAAAATCAAATAGGGTAGCATTCATGTATTGATAAATTCACAAACAACAATGAAATATAGAAAGAGGTAGGAAGTTAGTCTATGGGTCTTAGCCAGATGCAGTTTTGAAGGAAAGAAGTAAAAATAGTTTTGGAAAATACAGGACTTGGTGAAAGATAAGTCTTTTAAAAGATTTAGTTTGGTTGGTCTTAAGGTTGACTTGAAGAAAACCACCTAAAACACATCTATATAGCATAACTACATCAACATAATCAAATAGAACACACATAAAGTACAAAATCTAGTTATGAACACAATATATTAAAGATGCATACTTTATCTCTAAACTAGTAGCCTTTTCAAAGAAAAATCAGCATCACATTTTAGGTCATCCATTATTTAAATAATTAAACATTTAATTGATACAGACTTTTGATTACATGGTCAAGCAGCTCTTAAAAAAGTAGATAATAACATGGAAAGCTGAAAATCAGGTTTGATAGAACTATAACTCAGAGGTAACCTTATACCTAAGAACCAAAGGTGTTGAAAAAAGACTTGGACCCATAAATAACCTTATATCTAAGAACCTGAAGTATACGAATGACGCAATGAAATCAGTTAATCTTTAATAAATCAGTGTACAATCTTTGTCCTTACAAATAAAGGTTGTTTTACCACAAATAAAAAGAAAACTCATGTTTATTCTTTAACTTGATGTTGAAATTTAAAGTTAACAAAATAATATAGTATCCTCTAACTAACCCTAATGAACTTCTTTTGGGTTGTAAGTTAATAAACTTAAACTAGTAATCAACTAACATAAATTTAATAATGAAATAAACTCTCAAACAATGTTTAATGAGCTATAACAAACCCAAATTAACATTAATTATTCAATATTAAATAAATAAATAAAATAAAATAAAAGGATAAAAAAAAATTATGCTAAAATCGCTCCATGTAGCTCGAATATCTAATTTTCTCATATTTTTAGCAGATTCCAGTCCTAACTTCAAACACGTCTTTCTCTCTCATATGGATGCATTATAACACCTACCATATATGGTTGGAAAACTTGAAATGTCTAGTCTCCAGCATAACTTAAGTCACAACAAAATTTCACATGTAGCTCTAGATATATCTCAAACAGTACACGAAGGTTTAGTTTGACAGATTTGACAAGATTCGTCTAGTAACTTCAACTCTCTAAAATAATATATTCCTGAACTTTATTTAATCTGAAACTTTACCACAATATAATTTCATGTGTCTAATATCTCCATGTAAACTCTAGTTTGGTCTGATGTACGGTTTGAGAGATATGTCCAATCTTACAAAATTGGTCAACAAATATTTTAAGGTCAAATTCGGACCTGACCTGGTTCGTAGCAATAAAATTTAAATGAGGTCCGATCACAACCTTAAAACAACTTTTAAGTTACCAATGGCATAACACAATCAATATGATTTAATAATAGGCTCAATTATGTCAACAACTAAAAAATACAGGATTACCCACAATAGTGAAATCATGATAACTCAAATATGTCAGCTTAAAAAAAAAATGCTAGATTAATATTACATGGTTATACACATCAATGGATAATAATATTAATCAAGGTGTTAAAGGTTACATATAAACGTGACATGCAAATGAAACTTAAAGTGAAAATGCAGGGATAAAGGCTATACCTATACTAAAGAGCAAAGAATACAATTGAAGATTTACATATTATTAATGATGAAATACCTTCCTCTTTCTCTTCTCTGAGATTTAGAAAAAAATACACATACAAAACCTAATTTTCCTTCTCTTTCTTATTGTCACAATCAATCTAGTTTAGTAAAAAAATTCCTTTTTTTCATCCCTCTTTCAAAACCTTAAACCTAAATTTATAGAATAGAATAACCAACTTACCCAAAATCATCAAGGCCATTGGATTCCCAAGTAGTAAACCAAGTCATTGATGATAACATACAAAAGGAAAGCTAGACTTATGGTGAGAGGGAGCATAAAACACTCTCTCACTAAGTTCAACAAAACAATCGTTGAACCATAGCCAAATAAAAATAAAAAAGCAAAGGATAAAGATATGATTACTTTTCAATACATGAAGAAGGCTAACAAATGCATGAACAATACCAAAATCATGAAGGGATGACATTGGAAGCCATGAGAAAAGACATCAAGATCATCGAAAACGACGATGAATTGTTTGATTTAGGTGAAAAGGACACAAATAAGGTTCTCTCTTGAGTAAAAAGATAGAATATTTAGCATGGTTTTTATAACCTGGCTTTAAAATGGTGTACCTAGGCGTGACAAAGACTCATAATGTCCTGAATCACAGTGTGTTTTTTTTACCTTAATACCTTTGAAGTTTTTATTTTTTTATTGAACCTGAAAATCAAACTAAACAATTATATTCGTTCAATTTGATTCCACAATCAAGTTTCAACAAGCCTTGTGATTTCTTCTTGTGTTCATAATAGTCTATGGATCTGGAAAACTTCTTAATTAGAGCTAAAATTAGTCATAAAATGAAAACTTGTCCCATTAAGCCCTTGACTGAATTAGTAGGACCTTCCTTATTTTGACAATTTAACAATTTTAGTCTTTGGTTCTTAAATTCATTTGATTGCACCGAATCTTTCTTAAAAATGATGCATTACTTAAATGAAATCTAAACAATTTATATGACTAGCAAATGAATGCATTTTGTAAACTTTTTTTCTTGTCTTTTTTTTAATATATATTTTTATAAGAATTTTAAGGTGAAAATGAGTTATTACAAAATATATATTTAAAAGCAAAATGTGCAAGATAGTGTACCATGCTAAGCTACACTACCACCTGCAATAATATAAGTGGACTTATGGACTCTTTGTTTGGGTTAAAAAATACGATTTTATAAGTGAACAAAAACTAGTTAAGGAATGCTATGTGTATAAGAAATGGATGGATCTTGTACTTGTGAACTCACCAGTACTGCCACTTTTTAATAATTTAATTGTTCAAGATAACATATTTTCAACATGAGATTAAACAAGATGAGCAAAAGGATTGTTTAGAAGTTTGTTTGTGCATTGAATTTGATGTTAGTGTTGAAGAGATTGAATGATAGTAGCATTTAAGGCAGACATGCTCAATATCAAAATATAGTAGCATTTAAGGCAGACATGCTCAACATCAAAATAGGGCACAGATGGTAAAAAGTGCGTGAGGAGCAAATGATTTATTTAAAAAAATCATTAAAAACCTTGATTCTAGCATAAATTTTACAATGAACAAACACACACATCCACGCATAAAATTACCATAGCAAAGTTAAACAATTACACCTTAGATAATCTTTTTACAACTCATCCTCCCAACCTTATCGCAAAGTATGGATTCCAACCTTATTGAACCTCAAAAGGTAAATCCTTGATGTCTTTATATCCTTAAGGTACCACACAATGTTGTTCACCCCAACACTTTAATATATTGAGAAAATCATAAAAACAAATATGTTTAAATTATAAATTTGAATGGAAAAGATATTCTTACCCTCATAAAGCCACAAGTATTTGACTGAAAAAGTATAGGAGTGTAGGATGCACGAGCTGGGCACATGATTAAGACTGAGGAACTTGAGTTCGCACTCCATTAATATGGGGAGTCACATCAATCACTAGATCAATTGTTGCTCTAGGTGGGATATTGAGTTCTTGGCAAGTTTCAACCACATTGTTTTCTTCTATTTCCTAATAGACTTAATGGTTAGGGGTGATTTTGGTGATTGTGGGGTGATTTGATGGTGGCTTAGTCGGTGACAATATAGGTGGAGATTGGGTTATAATGGTTGCTTGGTGGCTGGAATTGCGACACAAAATAGCGATGTGAAAGAGGGGAGCTATTATAGTTGTTAGGCGTGAGGGATTGAAGAGTGTTACGATTTGGTTGTTTGGTAAAGAGACTGCTTTTTTTTCCACTAGGGGAAGTGGTGGATTTGTTATGTGTTTGTATGAGGGAGAGGAAAGTTTGTTGTGTTTAGTGGTGGAGACTATTAGGAAGACAATAAGGGTTTTTTTTTAGCAACAGAAAAGGATTTTATTTTTTCAATTTTTTTTGTATTTCTCCCTATTTTTCAATGGTATTTCTCTCCTCTTTTTTTTTCTCTTCTTGGTTTTTATTTTTACTTTTCTAGTGTGTTTTTATGGTCTTTCTTATGTGTGTTTTTGTTGTTCGACTCTTTTTTCTAAGCTCTAATTAGGAGAACATTCTTAAAGTAGAAAATAAAATTAAATATTGAAAGTCTTTTATACTCTTTCCTTTTTTAGTGAAGATCTCAAATTTTGAAAATTTTATGGTTAAAGATTAAGTTTTTTCCCTTTTTTTTCTTGAATTATACATGATCTCTTCATTTCCTTTCTAACTTCAATGAGATCTATAATTAATGATTTTCTAAATATATTCATTAAAACAATAATTTTTTCAGTTTTATTTGAATCTCTACTTTATAAAAGATAATCTCTTTTTTTATATATACTTTTTTAATATTTGAATTATATTTTTAGATTCTCCATTATCTTATTTGATCGTCTAAAACTTTGATGATTATTTTGGTTCTCTTTTTCTTACTTGTCGTTTTAGTCTATATATTTTTTTCTTTTTTATTTTATAAAACTTGTCACATAAAACAAATAAGTAAAAGTGTCAAAATCAATAAGTAAGTTGACTGAATTGAAATTTTTTATTTATTTAAAAAAGGTAAAATAGGTTATGATACTAAGTACGGAAAACTTTCAATTAGTGTTAGTATATAGATATTTTTTATTGTTATCTGATTTTTATTATTTATTTTTAACTAACATGTTTTCATTTGTTTTTTATTGTATTTACATTTCTCGTAAAAAAAACTAATTTCATCTTAATATAAAGAAAAAAAACTAAAATGGAAAGGTGTTTTGAATGGTGCCAAAATATTTTAGCCCTAAACTCAAGTTTATTGTTGATTGCAACAGTGAAATTAGTATTTTTCTCTTTTCACAATAAAACATATGGCCTGATTGTTGGGAATAATAGGGTCTTTTTATTCTTTATCAGAAAAGAGCAAAAAATATTGAGTTGGAGTCCGGGGATTGTTTAGACTTTTTATTTTTTAAAGCATAGTAAATTGACAAATTGACCTTAGAATTAGAAATTCCACTATTTTTGTTCATGGATTTTTTCATCTTTTTACCCTTGGTTTTTTGTTATCTTCACAAAGACTAAGGGGAAAGTTAATATTTTAATGGATAACAAATAATATTAAGAAAATATGGTTGATGCGTACATTGCATGCATGGTTTAGTATATGCTATTTAGATGGCTCTTGCGGTGAAACACGGGTTTCTAGGGTGGAGATCAAATCAATTTGATGAAGCCCCCATCGTTAGACGACGCATGTTGCCAACAGGACTCTAGCTTTGCACCTGCAATCTTTTTTTCCTTTTTTATCATTAATTTCTCCCCAATTTCCATGTTTTGCCCTCCAAAACTTAAGCAACCCTTTAATTATTTTTCCTTCAAGTTAGCTTCATATTCTTCTTATTACTTTTTATATTATATGAGAATATTTATACAATTAGAATTTTATTTCAATTTCATCCTATAAATTTTTATATGAAAAATTTGATCCATATTCCCTTGATTGCATTTTGTTCTATTTTAGTTCCTTTTCTTAATTGAATTTATTTTTTTATTTCATCCCTTAACATTTAATTTTATTTTACTTTTATATCAAATTTGATTATTTTTCTTTTAATTGCTATTTATATTACTTTGGCAACTTTTTTATATTTAATTTTTTTATTCCAAACTTCAACATTAAATTAGTTGGGAAATGACCTTTTTGGTTGAACTCGAGTCTAGAATTTTACGAATTGCGAGTTTAAGAGATTCACTCAAGGTTACTTTTATTATTTTTTTTCCTTTTTTAAACTTATAGTTTTTCAATTTCATCATTCAACATTTATTTTATTGGAGATTGGGCTTTGTTATTTTTTTTATTTGCTTTCTGTAGAATTTTTCACTAATTTTGAAATTGACTCAAGTTATTTTAAGTGTTTTTTATTGTCGTTCTTTGTTAAATTTAGCTTTTTAAAAAGAATTTTTAAAAAATTTTAATTTAATTAATTGATTTAATATAAATATGAGATATTTATTTTATGATATTTTACTTGGTTTGTTTTCTAGGTTACTACTCCAGCAGCTTGTGTGGCCTGTTTTAGTATCAACCTTTATTAAGATGATAAAACTCTCTTGATGAGCTTTCGTAGTGGTGGAATTGTGTGAAAATGAGTTTTTAATTTTTTTTTCTTTCAAATGTGAACTTATTTTTTATAATTAATTATTATTAAAAAAGTATTTTATTTACTTTCTATTTTTTTATTATGTTATTAAACTAATCCATCTGATTGGATTTAGACAAGTAAGGGAGCGTTTGGCTTTGCTGTTCAACCTGCTTTTCAGCGAATTTCAAATTTTTTTTTTTTTTTTTTGCTAAAATTGAGTGCGGTTTGTACCTTTTGGATCGTTTTGATGTGCTGATATCAAAAATGATTTTTAAAAAATAAAAAAACATCATTGGCATGTATTTCGGCACGAAAAGCTATTTGAAAAGCAACCA
>Ga0307516_10006779_pt1 | contig 13374 bp, 2 predicted proteins | sample 19_EM_MG_FD_203310 | JGI IMG/M metagenome (GOLD analysis project Ga0307516, IMG submission 203310) | Populus trichocarpa ectomycorrhiza microbial communities from riparian zone in the Pacific Northwest, United States - 19_EM | ecosystem: Host-associated > Plants > Roots > Unclassified | place... | reverse complement strand
TCTCTCTAAAACTGACCTGACCACTTTGGTTTTTTTTTTTTTTTTCTGTTTTGGGTTTTCTTTATTTAAAAAAATATATATATTATGTCATTTACTGTCCCAAAAATCCCAAAAAAATATGTTTTGGGATACCGTAATTCTATGGTTTTTATGGCAAATACAACGAGAATGAGATTGATATATTTTATTTTATTTTCTTTCTTTTTTCAATGGATTGTGTTTAATTACATCCATTTTATCATTAAAAAAGTTGCTGTGCCTTTAATCCCTAGACCCTGGCATGATGGATTAACTCGAAGATTCATTAATTGAGGATCTAATTTCGGATTAAAAAAAATCTAATATATTTTTACTAAAAAAACCTTGCTTGGGATTTATTTTTAAGAAAATAGTTAAATATTAGATATAATCTCTCTCCTAATCAAACTTTAAACTAAATCAACTAAATATTAGATATATATAACTATGCTCCAATCTATTCTTTCACCATATTTTTACCATCAAAATTAATAAAAATATATCAATTGATCAAGTTAATATTTTATATATTCACAATAATCTTTACCAAAAAATTAAAATATAAATGTTAAAAATATTTTCAAAATTTGTCACGTGTAGAATAATTTATATGTACAACTTATCAAAATTAAATATGAAATTTTAATTTATTGAATCGTAACCAGAATATTAAATATTTTTTAATTTTTTATTTTAAAAATATAAAATTTAAACTTGGTTATGTGCAAATTATTTTTATTAGTTTTGATAAAGAGAATCTAACAAAATAATAAATGAGAGATACAATAACTTATTAAAAATAAATTAGATACAATTAAATATATATAATACTATATCCGTTAATAGCATTTAGAGTCTTTTCCCCATTTTTAGCAAAAGGTTGTGGTTGCCATAGTTGCTTATTACATTAGACATGGATTAGATTTTTAGATTTGTATTTCCATTTATATTTCTTTCCATATAAAGTTGGTAATTATGCATTTGTTCAATATACGGTGTATGTTATAAGTAATATTTATATTTAATCATTAGTAGGTAGTTAAGTAAAGTGGATAATAGCCAAATATATATATATATATATATATATATATAGTTTTTAATTTGACTTTTTTTTGTCCATTTTATTTGATTAATTTTGGGGGTTTTATTAACGTGGGTGTCCGGACCAGCTTACGCATATCTCGACTAATCTCATGGACCCTGAAGTTAACGATCATATAAATCTCTAGTGACCATTATATTAGCAATCATAGGAAAAACAAATCTTTTGATCCCAAATACTTGCTACTATACCACTTTTTATCACCTATTATATGGTTTTAAAATGATTTCTTTGAATCTTGTTCTTGTCTACAAGATTTAGAAAGAGAGGGAAGAGAAATGTAAAGATGAAAGAGGGAATGCAAGGAGAAAGCAGTTCCAATTTCCAATGATAACTAGAATATTGTTTTTTTGTAAATATGCGGCAACGTGGAAGTGATAATGACAATGAACAAAGGATACAGGGCTAGTATGAAAAGTAAGGTGTTTCTTTGAGAGAAGTAAAAACTTGAATTTATCAACATTCAGACTACTTGAATCCCCTTGAAAAAAAAAACATAGGAAAATTACTTTTTTTTTACATCGGTTTATTTAGAAATTTCATATTTTAAAAAAATTAATACATCACTAATTTTGTTAGTCTCATAAGAACTAATATGTATTTAATAAATATTTATTTGATAACAAAAAAATAATTAGTGAGCAAGAAACTTGAGATTTTGGGCTCAACTATAAAAACATAATGAACTTTTTATTAGTTCTCTAACAAAATGGTGTTTTTATGTATAAATGATAAAATTGTTAATTTTGTTAATTTTTTTATTGTAATAATAATAAAATTGTAATTTTTGTTTTTTTAAAAAAAACAAGTTTTCCTTATATTTTTTTGCTTTTTATACTTAGAATTTTTATCATTTTATACTTATTCTATTTATCACCATTTGTTTTCTTATCTTTATTTTTTTAGTATTTTTTTCTTTACACTTTTTTTTTGGAAAAGAACTATTTTTTTTTATTCTTTATACTATATTTATCACTCTATATTTGACCTATTTATATTGTTTTTTTTTTGTTCTTATCAGTATTCTTTTGTAATTTGTTTTTTAAAAAAACATTCTTTACACTTGAAAAAAAAAATTATTATACAAAGACTAAGAAAATAAAATTTCATTGTAGCAATTGCAATATTATTTCATTCTTCTGCTACATTAAATGTTAGTTTGAGATCTTATATATTTTTATTAACATATATGATATTTACTATATTTTATTATATATAAGCATCGAATTTTGGTTCATAGTTATATTTGTTACTTGATGTTAAAAATATGTTAATAACACCTACATATTAACTTTTTGCGTTAGAAAAAAAAAATTCACCTTGCAGCAGGGCAAGTTGAATGGACGCGTTAACATTTTGTTTTTTTGCATTTATTGGCACAAATGGTTCTCAATGTATTTAATTAAATACATGTATAAGCCTTTTGATTTATAATTAGATTTTTTTAAGAAAAAAACACATTTGAAAAGCTTGCATATTTATTAGTTTTTTTGTCAAAAACATTAACTGACCCGCGGTAAAGTGCAGGTCGCATAACTAGTCCTTGTCTAAATTAATGCAAAAAAACCCGAAAGGGATCAGTTATTTATTTTGGACATAGACTCAAAACATTATAAATTGGAACAATGTTTTGACCTCTTTTCCCTTCTTGACAAAATTGACAAGGATTGCCTTCATGGATATTTTTGTCTTTTCCATAAGGTTCATTAGGTATTGCCTAATTAATAGGAGGTAGACTGGTCAACACATATCTTTTTGCACAATATAATGATTTTTTTATCCTTGAAAGTAAAATGGCATATATCCCTGACTTGGGGGTATTTTTTACTTTTTATGTTTAATTGCACAATAAATTATTGGTATTATCCCTGGAAGCCAAAACAAAGAAGCTATAATGCAGGGGCATTTGTGTATTTTTTTTCTTTTGCTTTTCAGTAATAACCAATTTGATAGAGTAGTCGATGTGTCTTTTACTAAATATATAATATTATTTACATAATTTACATGGAGGTGCGTGGGAGCTCCAAGAATGTTGCAGCAATACATGCGACAGATTTACTTGGTCAAACAATGGCTTTCAAGGCGGTGATAAAATTCTCCGGGTTGTCCCTACCTTTTGAGACTGTTTCTTCTTTTTTTTATCTCCTTTTCTCTTTCAACTTAGAAAACCACGATGACCCTAAAAAAATTAATGCAACTCTCCAATTAGTTTTTTCTTCAAATTTAGTCTATGTTCTTGTAATTAGTATTTTTTTATTTAAAATAATTTATAAAATTAGAATTGTTTTTCAATTTCACCCCCATGGATTTTTTTATATATGTTAAATTTGGTTCCTACTCTTTTAATTGCTATATATTTTATTTGAAATGGTTTTTATTTTTTTTCAATTTCATCCTCCTTTTTTTTTCCTATCAAATTTGGTCCTTATTTTTTATTACTATTTTTTTACCTTGAAAATGTTTTTAGTTTATTTTTTTTTATGATTTTATCCTTCTAAATTAAATTTATCAGATGCTGAGCTTCTTGATTGAGCTCGGGTCTAGAGCTTAATGGATTAAGAGTTTGAGATATTAATCCGGGTTTAGGAGGTTTGTCTAAATTATTTTTTTAATCTTTTTTTTATTTCATTCTCCAATATTTTTTTTTCTATTTCTACGAGATTTTTTGTCTTTTTGAGAATAGTATGGATTGTCTTGAGTTTTTTTCCAATCTTTTTCTAGATTTAGATTTTTTAAAATGAATTTTTATTAGATTAAATTAATTCTTTTCATCCTTTAAAATTAAATTGGTCTGGTATTGCCTTGGGTTTTTTCACTGTCTTTGTTAGATTTTGCTTTTTTAAAAGGGATTTTGTTTTTTAATTAAATTTATTTATTTCATCCTTCAACATCAAGTTGGTCGGATATTGAGATTCTTGGTTGAGACCAGGTAATAATTTAATAGGTTATGAGTTTGAGAGATTAACCTGAATTTAGAAAGTTCAAACTTCAACCGGATTTGCTTAGATTTTTTTCTTTTTTGAGCTTATTTTTTTCTCAATCTCAAATAGTTTTTGCTTTTTTTTTCACTTTCTATGGGATTTTCCATTCATTCTGAAAAAAACACAAGTTACCTTGGGCTTTTTTTTATATATATTTGTTAAATTTAGCTTTTTTTATAAGGATTTTTATTTTTTAATTAAATTAAATCACTTGATTAAATATAAGTATGAGATTCACTTTATGATATTTTTTTTATCCTTCTTTCCGATTCATTGTTCTGACACAGGTGGTCTTTTTCAATGACCTTAATCTTAGATTTTTCTTACTTCTTTGAAAATGTTGATGTAACATGAATATCTTCTTTTTTTTTGTGAAAAAATTGGCTTAGCCAACAATGTAGCGCGAGCCATCTAGCTAGTCAACATATACTAAAAGGGCTTGGCTTTTCACTATAGCAATGAATAGTGAAATGCCAATAGTGAAATGCCAAGCTTTTTTTCACTTTGGTCCTTAAAAGTTTTGAAGGTTTTTTTTTAATTTCAATTTTTTTAATCCCATCCTACATCATTGGATTTATTGGGTATTGAACTTCATAATTTATTTTGATTTGTTTTCTATGGAGTTATCTCACTCTCATGACCCGAGTCGCAAGTTTTGCGGGTTAGTCGTATTGATTTTGGGTTATTTTTTTATTTGATTTTTTCCCAACGTCACCCTTCAACATTAGATTGATTGGGAATACGGTTTCATAATTGTTTTTTGATTTATTTTCTATAGGGTTATCATAGTCTCATGATCTAGGTCACGTGTTTTGTGGGTTAGATAGGTTGACTAAGTCTTTTTTGTCATTTTTTTAATTGAATATATTTAATTTCATCCTTCAATATTGGGTTGATTGGGAATTAGAATTTGTATATTTTTTATTTCTTTCTATGGAGTTATCCTACTCTCCTGACCCGAGTTTGACAGGTTAACTCGAGTTGAATCAAGTTATTTTTTTTTCATTTTATTTATGTGATTTTTTTTAATTTAATCCATCTATATTAGGTTGACTGGAAATTGAACTTCATAATTTTTTTATTTTTTTTCTATGGAGTTATCACGGTCTTATGACTTAATTCGTATGTTAGGCTAGTTAACTCAAGTGTTTTTTTGTCTTTTTTAGTTGAATTTTTCCCATTTTATCTTTTAATATCGGGTTGATTAAAAATAAGACTTCATATTTATTTTTTTATCTATGAGTTTATTCTAGTCTCATGACCCGAGTCACGGATTTGGTCTGTTGACTTTAGTGGTATTTTATGTCCTTTTTTAATTGAGTTTTTTTTAATTTTATCATCAACATTGGGTTGATTGGTAATTGAACTTTATAATTTATTTTGATTTGCTTTCTATGAGGTTATTCCAGTCTCATGACCCAAGTTTAGTAGGTTAACTCGGGTTGACTCAACTCATTTTTTACTTGATAATTGCTTTTAATTTCATCATTCAACATTGAGTTGAATATTTTTTTGATATTTGCTTTATATAGGGTTATCAAGGTTTCATGACATGGGTGGCGGATTTGATAGGTTAACCTATGTTGATTCAAGTCAATCTAATATGTTGTTGTTTCGATATTTTAAAAAAATATTGTCTTTATATTTTTAGCAAAACTATATTTTTATCATCATTCTTGTATTTGGACATGCCAAATCAATCAAGTCATATAAGGCAGTTCTTTTATAGTTAAAAAAATCTCTACCAAAAAAATAAATTAACAACACCTGGATATTTTTTTACGTTAAAAGAAAAAATTGATCTAATCCGCAGCGTAGCGTGGACGATGATCTAGTAATAGTTAATTACCACTCTTTCACACTAAATGAAATTATAAATCATTAGATACTCAATATAAGGATGTGATGTTGGTAAAATAAAACTGATGTGTGCAGGAGCGAAGCCAGAACATTAGGTTAGAGGGGGCCAAATTAGAAAAAAACAATTAAGAGGGGGTAAAAGTTAAAATCTACTAATTTTAGGGTTAAATTTTATAATTATTCAAGGGGGAGACGGGGGGAAATATTTTGCAGGGGTTAAGGCCGCTGCTAGCCATCCCCTACCTTATGATATAATAGACATTTATGATATATTTTATCTAATAGACATTTATGATATCTTTTACCTGGTAGTATTTTATGATATATACTAGTTATTGCACCCTCGTATTTCCCGAGCTTAGAATGCTTACTTATGTATGCAATTTAGAGTGAAACTTTAATTTTTGTTAATATTTCAATGTATAATTTATAATGGTAAACTTGTATGGTAATACACTTTCAGTTAAGTTTAATGGATTGATGCTGGGAAAAAATGTTTGACCTTTCATAAACAAACCATAATATTATATTTTATAGAAGTGATAGTTTTAAAAATAATAACTAATAAATAAATAAATATTATTATTAATGAAGAGATGAATCAAAATAAAATATTTGATAGGATTTAAATCTAGCACCTAAAAAGTCACTGAATGAAGAAAATTAGATCAACTATTTAGATAGAGATTGTCGTAAGGGACATTAATGCGACTTTTTTGGTAAAAAAAAGATAAAATTAAAAAAAAAAGTCGTCATCAGTTTTATGGTAAGTGGTTAGTTATGCAATTAGAAAGATAACAATCACCTTATACATCTCACATAAGGTAAGATGCTTTGTTGTTTGTCATAAACATAAAAAGTGCTTATTGTGCTCGATATTGCCTAAACCTAATGTTTTCATTTTAAATTTAAATTAAATAATGGTTTTTAGGTTTGGTCCTAAAGATGCTCTAACCCCTACTTTAACCAAAAGACAAGTGTTTGGCCTTATATGAACATGCAATTGCCAATTTGAATACCCGACAATCAACCTTCAAAGATAGGAGTTGAGAACAGGTCATCTAATCCTAGATTGAGCTTTCATGATATATGCCAGCAAATACATCACAACAAACAAAAATATCAAAACAATATACTAAGAAGTATGAATGTGTATGAACCAATTCCATTACCTGCTAATCAACATCCAATGATAAGGGCCAATAACAAGTAACCTAATTTTAGGTTGAGTTAGTCACCAATTAAAATATCTAATAATCAACCTTCAAAGATAGAAGTCGAGAAAAGTTATATAATCCCAAGATGGGCTCTTCACATATATTACAATACATACCCCATAGCTATAAACAAAAATACTGAAAACAATATATGAATACATACCCACCAATTTCATTACCTAATTGTCAACATCCAAGGATAGGAGCCAATAATAGGTAGCCTAATCCTGGGTCAATTTCTCAAATAAAAGACAGTGAATACACACAACAAACATACAAGAAAAATTTAACACTTAAAATGGATTTGCAATCTTCGTTTTGAAACATGTCCTTATTTCAACTTAAATAAAATATCAATTCCCTCACAATTTTATACCCTCAGGGTTATCAAGTAATGGTACGAATCCACAACACTTTATTTATTCAACCATATTTGCAAACACCAATAATATTACAAATTATCCATAAAATAAACAAAATCAAGGAGTTAAGGTTAAAATATGACCTTCAAGTGCTTTGGAAACTGGACGAGAATTGCTGGAACTTGATGAGGCAACGTCGACGTGTTCACCTCACATCATTAAGTAGGTGTTATTGTTGGTGCGTGAATCCATGCTCCTGTGGAGATAGAAACATGTGAATAGCTGGGTCAAATACATATCTTTCTTGTCTTTCTTCCCCAACTGATAGTGAGATTTACAATCACCTACAAGGAGATCTTATAGCGATGAAAGTTTTAGTCAATTTTCTCTTTCTACCAATTCAACTCTCTCACTTTTCCTCCCTTTCTTTCTTTCTCTCTCTTATTTTGCTTTTTATTTTTTGTTATGGTATGGATGTTGTTCGACTAGTACTGTATGAGTGGTCTGGCCATCGATGGTGAGGAGGAGATGGTGTTCGGTAGTTGTAGTTTTGGTTTCTATGGTTAAAAAAATATAAAGATAGAGAGGGATGGCGGGAGGTGAGGTTTGTAGGGGTTTGATATGATGGTTATTATATATTAGATTCTTACATGAGAGAAAATCAAGAAGAGCGACTGTCAGTTGAAGATATAATTTTATATGTTAGGTTTTTTTTGTCTTTTTTAGGTTCCTTTTGTTTTACAAAAGGGTCTCCTCTTCGTCTTTAGTTTTTTTGCTCTTTCATTTATAATATTAGGGCTCCTAGTAAAACATGAAAAGAATAAATAGGAAAAAAAGTATTTAGAAATATTTTATTTTATCTTCTTAGTGAATTAGAATCCTTTTATAATTTTTCCAATCTCAACTTAATTCTCTCTATTTTTTTTTCTCATTTAATCGAACCTCCCCTTAAATTATTCAGTCCTTAGTCATCTTGGTCTCTTTTTTTCTTGCCTCTCATTTCACTCCCTAAAATTTTATTTCTCTTTTATCTATCTTGACACACAAAAATAAAATAAAATGAACAAAAGTGCTAAAAACATGAAATTAATGGGAATTAACTGAATTGCATTAAGAATACATTATTTAGAATTTTTGTATATTTTTTAAAATACATGGAAAACTTAGGGGTAAAAAATATGTTATGACAACTATCATCTCTTTACAATACTTACAGATTCTTAATGCATCAAAGCATTGTTTCTAAATATTTTTAGTCAATGCTCTATTAATATTGTAAATTAATTGGAGTTCTTAAGACTGATACATATTTTGTCTTTTCTTTATAAAAGAAAATAGTTGTTCTCATAAACTAAGATATGAGAGATATTTGAAATCAATATGTAAGTGCTTGTCAGGTGATATGTACACTAAACTGACCCTTATGATGATTCTATATGGAGAAATCACATGTGTCTTTAAAAAGGCTTATATGATAATTGTGTAAGTAATCTATAGACTTGAGATCACTAAGTTATCTTATATAGGGAATGTTATGCTTTGATCCTGACTGCATATTGTTCTAATCAAGGATAACAAACGAGCATATATTGGGTATAACATGAGCTATATAAAGGTATTTGAGTGATCAAGAGATGATTCATCATCATAGGTGAATTAAAGAAAATATTTTACATGTTCTTAAATAGTTTTGATTGTGGAATCTTTGTATAAGGTGGAATGAGATTTGAAAAGAGTTTCAAATTCTATTTAAATGATCATGACTATAATGTTAAGAACAAATGTGATTTGATACAATAAACATATTCCATGTTATAATGTCTAAATCGAAACATTCTTGATGAATGAATAATAATTACATTAAGAAATTGCTTACTCAAAGGTTAAGTCAGGTCACATATGAATTTTTTAATATTTAGAGGATCATGCCACGTTGTTAAACAGTGCATTTGATCTTCAAATATAGATCAATCAATTTTTGAATTGATAATAAATTAAATTATTTAGTCTTAATTTATTTATAAGGTTATTAAGTTTTCCCTATAAATAGAATGCTATACCTTATATTTTCTACACATCATGTATTGTACATACTTCACCCATATAAAAAGGCAAAGTAGAGAAAATAAAGAGTTAGCACTCAAAGCATAACGATCATTCTCTTCTAAAAAAGGATTAAGAGATTTTTTACTGGTGGTTTGTGTGGATTACTATTAGAGACCACATATTTGAAGGACTTGTGATTTGCGATAACTCAGTTTTGAATAAACTAATCAAACCTTAGAAAAAAGATATAATCTTTAGGTAATCTTCGCTCAAAACTTAAATGACCCTGGATTGTTTAACAAAATCCTTAGAACTTCCAGTTTCTTAAAAAAAATTATTGTTTTCGTTACTTTTAAGTGTTTTGAGAAACCTAATAAAGTAATAGAGCTATTGTTACATAATTAGGGTTGTTGATTGCATGTTTTGATTGCTATTGTTATTTATGAATTAATTTTATGTGCAAAGTTATTTTTTCAAAAAATAAGTTTTTTCTCTTTAAATTTTCAAAAAAGAGATCTTTGGTTACTATTTTTGTCAAATCTGATCGGAATCTATAGAAAACACTGTTCAGATAGCTTTGAAATACACAAGAAATAGCACTAGTGTTGCTAGCGTGCCTAGTTGTGCTGCGCACATAACTAGTTATTGCTAGTGGAAAAGGCAGCATGCCATGGCTATTAGCACTGTCAATAGCTTAGTGGGAGACTCCTGCCTCGTGAGAAGGCAATATAGTGTAAGGGATTGTCATTGCATTGTATGTAGAATAACGATAACCTTCTTTATTATTATCATTTCTATTGAGCAAGAAAAATGAAAAAAGGAGGAAAAGTATGATCTTGCACCTGCAATCATGTTCAGGGTTTTAGGTAAAATTAATATTCTGCCCTTACATATTTAAAATTCTGGTTTTTTATTAAAATGAAAACTCTAAAATAAATTAATTATGGAATTAATTTTTCTAATTGGATTATGATTGAATTAAAGTGTTTAATTTATTTTTTTCTTATTTTTGAAATATCCTAATTGGATTAGAATTTTATTAAAGCTATTAATTAAACTATTTTAGAAAAAGTTATTTTTTAAAAAATAAAAGGAGTTTTTTAGCCCAAAAAAATTATTTAATTGATCTTAAAATAGTTTAGGATATTAATAAGTATTTTGATATGATTATCAAGTCTTGAAAAATAGTTTTCAAAGAAAGTTTTATGTAATTGATCCTAAAATAGTTTAGGATGTTAATAAAAATTTTAATATGATTAATTTTCTTATTAAATCTTGAAAAATATTTTTTCAAGAAAATATGTATTAAATTAAATTTATAAAGATTAAGAAATTATCAAATTGATTTTGATTCAATTTCTCTAATTTTTAAAACATTATTTTTAAAACTTCACATAAAGCCAATAATTAGAATTGAAGCACACAATATATTTATTTATGCTTATTAATATGTTTTTATGCATGATGGATAATTATGGACAATGATGTTTTTATTGGTTGAATGGTTATAATCAAGGGTGTCCTTTCTGTTTTGTTCGGCGTTATGTGTTTTTTATTGAAACGATACATTTCGATTTCAAAGCATTTCAATGTGTTGTTTTGGGATTGTATTGTTCACCCCCCAACACACACACACACATATTCAACATGCATAATCTCAATTATAATTGCAAAATAAATTAACTTGAAATTATGCAATTCAAATTTTAAACACAATTATCTAAACATGCTTTTAAAATCCAAACATTCTTGTTTAGTAACTGCTAGATTGTTGGCCGTGACGTTGTGGGTTGGATCAATGTTTTTAATGTGAAAAGAAACATCAAGGCGTAACTAATATTTTTCTAGTAGAAAATAAGTTTAAACTTTATAGGAGTTGACTTGATATGACCTAATTGACTCGACTGATCCAAAGACAATTTAGACGACTGATAAAAATATAGTTTGACTTAAAAGAAATTCAAGATGACATCTTCAAAAAAAATAAAATTAAGACAACAATATATTGTATTGACCTGTATCAATCTAAGTTAACCTTTCAAATACATGACTTGGATAATAAGATCATGATAACTTTAAATAAAGCAAATTGAAATAAATTATGAAACTTAATTTTTAATGAATCCATTATTGAATGATAAAATTAAAATTTATCCAATATAAAAAGAGGACACAATAGAACAACATAAGTCTATTTAGGTTAACTCATAAAATTCAAATTAGAATTATGAAGTTAAGATAATTTTATAGGAAATAAATCAAAATAAATAATAAAATTTAATTTATAATTAATCAAATATTGAAAATATTAATCCATAAAACCAAAATATAATTCCATGAAATATTAGTCAAAGCCTTTTATTGAGTCCAAAATGTTCGATATACATAGTCGAGTTCAAAAATTTCACTACATCAGAAGGATTTGCCCTTGTCAGCTAAGTTTTTAAGATGATGTTGATGCACAAGTACGGTGCCTCTAGCAACTCGATGTGACTTCTGCAATTTAGTGACCTTTACCGCATCTTTGTCAGCTTGAGTTTGCAGAGCTTTCAAAGCACCAGTGACAGTAGGATTGGAATAGACCAAAACATCATTGTTTAGACTCAAGCTATCCATTGTCAGGGAGGCAACTTCTTTAAAATCTCATGAGAATTCCAACTATCATTGGAATACATTGTTATTATTACCTAAATTGTCTTTCTACCAAAGCTAAGGCATAATGACTTACATATCTAGTCACTTCAATGAAGGACACCCAAGCCTTTTGTCCTCACCGAATTATACAAAATTTTATGCAAGCTTGTAGGTTAATTAATTATATTCTAGATTTTTTTCTAAACATTATTAAATAAAATTATATAAATTTTATAGTAATGGGAGATTTACATTATTATTAATTTAAAAATTTATAAAATTAGTTGAGATATATTTTGAACTGAACACTCATATTAATAAATAAAATTCATGCTCAATCAAGTGGTTCTCCGGTTAAACTTGTTAAGTGGTAGATTTTCGAATTTCTTAACTCATTTTAAGATCAAATTTGTTTTTGTATTTTAAAAGTGTTTTTTTAAAAAATTAAAATTTTTTTAATTAATATTATTTTAGTGTTTTTAGATTATTTAGATGCACTAATATCAAAAATAATTTTTAAAAAATAAAAAAATAATTTTAATATATTTTTAAATAAAAATAATTTTAAAAAATAATCAGAAATTCCAAATATACTCTAACTGCCTCCAATATATTTCTCAAGTGGGTTTTTGATGATGCCACCAAAATAATCTAAAGACTGGAATCTCAGTTTCTATGTGGCTCGCTATCCAAATCCAATGTAGAGTAGTTATACAGAACACTTATGGAACCTTTTCATGTCTTCCTACAGTGGTTCAGGGATAAAATTGTTTTGTTGAGGATTGCAACTGATGAGTTGATCCTGTCCCTTCCAAACTTAACAAACAAGTTTGCATCTTTTAGATTGGTTATACCGGAAGTGGTGTGAAATAATACAATTCCAAAGATCCCTAAGGCTAGTATTTGGTTCCTATCCAAACTGGTATTCAGATTCTTGGGTTTCTGCTTCGGCAAACCCTAAACACCTTTTATCTCAGCCCTTCAAAGTTATTCTTTTCACTGAATTTCCTAATTTGATATATCTTAGATATCCTGGATACCTCTTCTAAGACTTTATCTAGTCTTTGATAAAAGTATACCTTATATATAGGTTTCGAGAATACTGTCAATACAAGGTACTATTCTAGGGTAGGTACCATACCAAGGTCTTCAAA
>Ga0307516_10006777_pt1 | contig 13380 bp, 15 predicted proteins | sample 19_EM_MG_FD_203310 | JGI IMG/M metagenome (GOLD analysis project Ga0307516, IMG submission 203310) | Populus trichocarpa ectomycorrhiza microbial communities from riparian zone in the Pacific Northwest, United States - 19_EM | ecosystem: Host-associated > Plants > Roots > Unclassified | place... | reverse complement strand
GTCAGTTGGGAGAGCTGTCAATTCCACCTTGGGCGATTCCACGACGAATGCTTCAAGAATCTCTCGCAGGCAGACCAAGCGAACCGGTAGACCGTAATCCGACTTAATTTATCAGCTTAAGCTGATTGTTCTGAAGAGGAATGAAGATGCTACTGTATACTGTCCGATCTTTTGCCAGAGCCATAAAAGCTGGGTCGAAATATGTCTTTCAGACTGTACCTCGCCTCCTCACCATCTGGCTTGATTTTGGGGAGGACAAGGTCGTGTCTGGTACGGATGTCTTCAAGAAAATAAATGATATAATTGCGAAGGTAATCAAAGAGGCGCCTGTATACAAGGTGTGGTCAGTTTATAAAGCGCTATGCTAATTGGTTGATTGCGGTTCGAAAAAAAGTGGTATACGGCTTTTCCACAAATTGTATCCCGCATCGGCCATACGAATCCTGACGTTTTCACTCATCTGTCAAGATTGATTATCAGGGTCATGGAGGAGTACCCAAAACAAGCGCTATGGCTCTTCACTTCGGTCGCAAAATCTACGAAATCTAACCGGGAACAAAGAGGTAAAACGATCCTTGATCAACTACGCGTATGGGAATTCTTTCCGTCTCCCTGAGGTCTTGCTTGAATATTATTTCGTACCAGAACAACCCCAAGAATGCACAAACGGAGATTCCTCGGCTTGTTATGCAGTGCTCCGCCATGACGAACGAATTGCTGAGCCTTTGTGATTATCAGATCAACGATGATTCTAGAAAAACATTGTCAATGAAAGAATTTCCTCGGCTCGCGGCCCTTGGGAACTCGCAATTGATCATACCTTTGCAAGAATCGTTGAGTGCAAACCTTCCGCCCACATCGTCTTTGGAATCAACACATCAGCCTTTTCCGTCCAATGCCCCAACCTTTGAAAGTGCGTCGCATCCACATCTTGTGGCTCCTGATTTTCATCAACTTGCAGAATTTTTCGACGAGATCGATATCATGCATTCTCTAGCAAAGCCCCGAAAGATCACTATTCAAGGCAGCGACGGCCAAGTTTATATGTTCTTGGGAAAGCCTAAAGATGATCTCCGGAAGGACGCTCGATTAATGGACTTCAATTCTATCATAAACAAACTCCTGAAGGCGAATTCCGAGTCTCGTCGTCGGCACCTACGTGAGTAACCGTTGACATGTAACATTTATCATTCTATACGCAACGGCGTAGACATCCGAACATATGGTGTTGTGACGCTCAACGAAGAATGTGGCTTCATCCAATGGGTTCCAAACACCATTCCCATACGACCGGTTCTCATCAAAGGCTACGATGCCCGAAGAATTCGAAGCTGGGTAGCACATTTTTCGCAGAATTATGGCATGATTAACGAACTAATTCCCATCAGACAGGCGAAATGGGTGAGGCATTCAAAAGGATTAAGGATGCAAAGGATAGGGACGCTGCAGAGATGTTTCTTCAAAAGATTCTGCCTATGTCTATAATTCCAATACCTGTCGCCAACACGTCACTGACTTGCGCGTGTGCAGGTTCCCACCTGTATTCCACGATTGGTTTGTTGAAACTTTCCCGGAGCCGACTGCATGGCTAGCGAGTCGTCTGGCATATGGAAGGACTGCAGCGGTCATGTCCATGGTCGGCTTCATCCTTGGGTTCGCAGACCGTTCACCATTTTACCGCTACTTCTAAATGTTGGATCCAGACTTGGCGACCGTCATTGTGAAAACATCCTCCTCGACAGCAACACAGGTGACACTGTGCACGTCGACTTCAACTGTTTGTTTGAAAGGGTTTGTTTCTCGTAGACTTCTGCTGGGGCTTCCTTACTAAGGTTGAACTTTAGGGGAAAACACTCGAAACACCCGAAAGAGTACCCTTTAGGCTCACACAGAACCTTGTCGATGGGCTGGGTGTCACTGGCGTCGAGGGTGAGACCTTTCATGGAATAAAGTCTGAGTTAACTGTCTTATTCATGCAGGAGTATTCCGTATCGCTTGCGAAATCACTTTACAACTTTTGCGAGACCATAAAGATTCCCTGATGAGTGTACTCGATGCATTTATCCATGATCCGCTGGTCGAGTGGGAAGACGAGAGACGTAAGATAGTGAGTGGTTTCTTGCTTAGCGTGCACAGCGCCAGTGAGAAGGCGGTGAATAGGAACGTTCGGAACGCGCACGAAGAAACACCGTCAAACCTTCTGTAGATCTTCACAGCCTAGCGAAGGGTGCACTGAACCCAATTGAGAGAAAGTTGAAGGGCATATATGCGACGGGCGGAGGTCGTCAGGAGAAGGAGATATCAACTAGCAATTTAGTACAGATGCTCATCCAAGAAGCCACCGATCCGGCCAACTTGGTGCGTGTTCAGGAATGATCTATCGTTTAAATTGACTCCTTGTCTAGGCCAAGATGTATCCGGGATGGGCTGCCTGGCATTAATCAAGAGTAGAAGTAGAAGTACAAGAGGTCGTCTATTGCAGATAACTTGTGCAGGTCATTAGTCCAAGAATACATGATACAGCTAAGCGAAGGATACCCAGATCAAGAACCAGTCAATTGCTTCTGCAAGTGCGCCAACTCTTCCTCTTTCTCAATCAAGATGGTTCTCCAGCGTTCTTGCTCTGCTACAATCGCCTGCCTGGCCTCTTCGAGCCGATCAGCCTCTTCCTTCTCCATCAGGGATGTAAACTCTGGCGTGCCACCCATTGAGGCCTCCAGGGAGGCCGGATGCGCCAAATGGAAAGGCACAGGTTTATGCTTGGCCTTCGGTAAGTGGGTGACTGGATGACTGGTGAGGATTGTGAGAAAGTTCTGGCAAGGGTCGTGGAATACTATCTCGTCGTATTGCCAGGAATGAACGGGGCCAGCTTTCATAGCGACATCGAGAGGCGGTATTTCTTTTTCCCTCATTGTGTTCCATGGATGCAGCTTGAGATGATGGTACATTGTAATTGGCTTTTCACCGGATTCCGGTATGAAAGAGATGCGTATGTTGATGTCGAATTCTCCCCAGCTTCCTAAGAGTTTGAGCAGGAACCTGATCGTGAAGGCGGGATTAAGCTCACCCGGTTTCTGAGACCTCGAACGGCGGCTTATCGATGTCTGGAAAGAGAGTGAGAGAGTAGCCGGTCAAATGATAGCAGGAGCTACTTCGCGTCGGATTAGGGTAAGTGTCGTGGAGTTTGAAGGTAACTCGTTTTATAAAGTAGCTGAGATCGTCGGCGCCGCCGACTTGGTCTGGATCAGGCGGCGAGGCGGCACTACGAACTGCGACAGTCCATTTGTGGGTATGCTCGGAGGGGACTGTTTCTCTCTCTTTGGGGGTCAACACTTGCGCGGTATTTCCATATATTATCGGCCGAAAGATGCTGACGCCCTGTGTGGCGCATATGAGGCCAACATTCTGGGAGACGAGATTTGGCGACGACGTACTTACTCTCACTCGGACGCGGTCGCCACTGGCCATGATGGAAGTGAGAAGGTCTCGTGACCTCGGACAACCAATCTCCGCAAAATATCCCGGTCACCTCCGTCTCTCACATTTGACTGTCCAACTCGCCGCCATGAGCCTTCTTTCTCCTCTGTATAACCGTACATTCATCTTTCATGCTACTGCTCTATGATTCTTCCTTACAATTTCCAGGGCCAAATACCATATTAGAGAGGCAAAAGGCCGTCCAGGTGAAATCCACCCGTCTTCGACACGACACCCTGAATCATTAACGCTCTTCCTAGAGCAGCCATAGTCATATTATGTACCGTCTACCCAGATCCAAGCTCTACGTTGGTTGGTGCTCCTACCCTCTGCGGTACACTTCCAGAACTAACCAGCCTTGCAACAGGAACCTTCGGCGTCGCCTGGGCGGCAGGCATGGTAGGAACCGCCTGGGGTCTCTACTCGTTAGTTAAAGTGCGCATTCAGACTCGTAGCTCCACCTTTCCTGACATGAGTCCCCAGGGCAAATCCACAGAATGAAATTAGACTTTTGTTCATATTCGCGTCAATCTATTCCCTTGTTCAAACCATCAACGCACTCACTTGAAAACATTCTCATCCGCGGCTCGCAACACGAGGCGGTACACTCAGAACAACTATTGCTGCATCTCTGATTCCCAGTAAACAAGAAGACATAGTGTGCGGCCGTGTTGTTCGCCGAACACGGCTGCTGCGCGTCAAGATGTCAAAAGCATCCCGCGTTGCATATTCTACCATTTAAGTGAACAACGAGGGGTTTGGCCCGGGGGCAGTGTTGAATATTTGATGGGTTTGCAGTAGATCAACCCATCCACATGACCTATATGAATTTGAAGGATCATATAAGTTTTCACCCTCATTTTTGACAGCGTCTCCCATCCACCCTCTGTCCTCTATGTCATGACGGCCTTCGTTGGCCATCATCCACGTATCTCCTACATCGACGAATGTCCGGATTACGAAGCTGCAGTTAGCACAAGGTCAGGCGGATGTGATCTAGCCAACCCGTCGCTCATCTAATCTGAATTTGTAGCCGCAGTAATACCGCAAGCACTTGCAGTACACGAGGCAGAAATCTTCATTGGAGGTCTCCTGAGGAGCCTATTGCTCCCTTGAAGTATGTTCTTTGATCTGCCATAAGACTTGTCTCTCTTATTCGCCAAAGCGTCACACGACCTGCACGACCTCCCCCCACTAATGAACGTTATCTCTACACATACAATCTCGTTGTGAAAGGTACCCCTCTGCAGTTCTTCATATCGTAAGTCGCCATGTCGATTTCTCTTACAGGTTCCCCCAGACTCAGTTAACCTGTGTGTAGCGTCGAACCCTTATCCGGGAAGCCAGAACCCGGGAAATACACGTTCCGCTTATCGTTCAAAGTCAATGGTGTCGAGCGAGATATATGCGAGCCCCAAGTTCGAGACCTGCAAGTCGATCCCCGGCGGTTGGAATTTCTAGTGTTGTAAGTAATTTTTTGGAATCGAGGTGCTCATCTTACCTACTAATTCCATCAGCGTATTCCCCGCAAAATCCAGTATTCCCGTCAACTCTCTTTACTCTCTCCGGATATGGCTTCGTGTAAATGGAATCGATCATCGGATTTTCGCCGACGATGAACTCTGGATAGGCAAAGACCTCGACTTTAGTTCGATTGAACATGGGTCGTTTATGCGTCTGAAGAGTTCGGAATCCAACGAGCAGATATACCATGGTTTCGTAGGGAAGGCTTTGGTCACGTTCATCTGTCGGTACGATGCTGTGCTACTCTTTTGGCCCTCTGACCCACTCATGATCGTAATCACATCCGGCATAGATGGAATCAAGGGCAGAATAAAACCTACAACTACTCATTGTACTACGAGGCCAACGGAGTCGGAGGCAACCTTTTTGAAGACCTATCACTGCGAATAGACGGGGACCCTCGGACAGTGGCGTTCTTGATCTAGTAAGCTTCACGTATCAGAATCAGTATCTGCGTCTCACAGTTGGGCATCTGGCAGCTCCGTACCAACGAAGTCTACGCCACCAGAGTCATCGCATCTGATCCGCGTGTGGCTCAAAACACTCGTCACACTATCGGCTCATAACCCCACTACACTTTCCTTCAATGATTCCTATATATACCAAAGGGTCTGGAAGACAGACCAGTTCAAGATTGGCTCACGCCTGGATTTCGGGTCGATGGGGAATAGGGCTACCATAGGCTTTGCTGCTGGACCAGCACAGACTATCAGTGTGCCTCGACCCCTTCCATCCACGACCAAAGAAAAAAGGCAAGCAGGGTGAGACTCACTCATGATCATGACCAACGACCATAAGCTATTATTTAACTTATTTCGCTTTCGCTATCATGTGCGTTGTACTTTTACACACTTTCGTCATCGCTATAGAGCCAATATGTTTTCTCTCTACTACCATCTGGGAATAATATTTTTTGTATTGAGTGGGTCCGCAACAGAGCCTTCATCACAATTCAAGTTGGATCAAGGATGGACCGATTCCAGGGTTTGATATCGTTTGATAGTTACTGTATTATCAGAGACGCGATATTTGATATTGATGCCCAGGCATGAGGGAAGGCATGAGGGACACGCGCTAGAATGCATCTGTATCATTGATTATTCGTACTTTACATTTGTTCTCCCTTGGACGTAGTATCAGACCCGAACTTTGGCGGCAAGGAATTCATTCCATTCCTTCTCTCCCCAGCCACTAGAAATCTCATTGACCACCAGACCATCCCAGAGTACCGTGGGCGATACGTGGATACCGTTCTGCCTCGAGAATTTGACTAGGGTGTGCATGGTCAATATATGATTTCAGAGCACAGTGTAAGTGACCTTGCCTGTGTATTTGAGATCCTCGGTGACACCCGTGCCTCCGTTCGGGGTCGTGCTATCCAAAAGGAGCTCCTTGAACTTGGAAACAGCCGAGGAAGGTGCTACTTGGGCAGCAAGATCGGCAAGACGGTCGCGGATTTGCAAAGGGGTCAGATGAGACGACGGGATGTCGTAGTAGTCGGTCTGATGTTTGAAAAGCTGGCGATGAGCGTCAAGGTGAGCGGCGGGGCTTCTTTGGCAGAGATCGTGTTTAATTACGATGAGACTATATGCCCAAAAACTCTCTGGTGAAGCCCTAGCAATCTGCCGTCCGCAAGAATGAGGGTGTGAGCGCGAGGATGGATGTGAAACCATGCTTACAGCGAGGGCAGACTCGTGAGTGAGGGTCGATGACGCATGCCATGGCTGGACTTGGGGTCTGAATATGACTTTCACTTTTCCGGCATATTTTCCGCCGGCGTCAAAGAGCGGTTTGAGAACATTGTCGATTGTCAGGGCCATCTTGGCGCTAGACGTTCAACGGATGAGTCCGACTCGGAGAAGCATCTTAACGAGGGCCGTTAACGCAACCTGTAAGGACATACATAGTCCACTAGAAAAGCAGTGTCAGAGTGCGATAGCAGGAAAAGCATCCCCACGGGCAGTAGCGTACAGAAGATGTCGAGACTATGGGGTGCAGCGTTGGTGCCGGCAACTAAGAGGGGTTTGAGGGAAGGGGGGAGAGCCATATATAGCGGTTGAACGTTGAGCGCTGATCAATCTTACTTACTAGTCCAGCCTGAGAGGAAATAGTAAATGATTCATGATCACCGACTTCGGCAGAAACCACTCAGATGGCCAGTAGGTAGGGGCATTTTCCGATTTGCGGCTACGGTATGTATATTCTATCCTACAGCACGATGATCTTCAATTTCATCTGACACCTTTTACATGTTACAAGTTGCTCGGCAATTACATAGCGAGACCCATAGACTTTCCAATGAAGCTATATGATAAGTCAACGAAACCGCCCTACATTGTCAAAAGCCCACCAAGACATACCTATACTCATCTGCAGTTTCCTCAATCATCTTCTGTGTACTCTGCACGACTAGAATGAGTAGATAGATGTGCGTGAGGCGATTAAGTACAAACCTTGCCAGCGTAGTGCCCAGAGTTCAGGTCAACGCGCATCATGATCGGATTCGGCCCGTCGGGAAAGCGGTGCTGTAGCGCGGCAACATGTTTAAATGCTTGAGAGTTGTAAGTGATGGGAGGTTGGAAAGGTCCTGAATACCCACTGTGTAGAGGTGAAGCACGGTCGTCATATGCTGCAGTAAAAAATAGCATGGCTGGCATGACAGATTTTCCCAGAGGGATATTATGATAGGGTGAGTATCTGAAAAGATTGCGGCTTGAGCACCAAACTAAGTTGGGAAAGACAGGCCAACCAACTCGAAGATAAAGTCAAAAGCCTCAGGATCCTCAGGCTATTTCGAATTCTGTTAGATCCATTTAGAACATAGTCGAAGAATACATACGTCGCCATATTCCGAACGCCAGAGAGCGCCAAATGTAAATTTAGGAAACTGAGGCAGGATAAGTGCGGATGAGTATTTGAAAGAAATACAGAAGTGCGTTAACGAACTCTGAGCATGTCGATTATACCCCCGATGGTAATCACACAACGGTAGAGCTGAGGCGCTTGATTCGCACACGCGGTAGTTAAAATTCCTACAGTGGCGGCTATTATTCGATTCCAAAGAACGTAGCTTGACTTCTCACCTCCGTTGGACCCCCCTCGGATGGCAATGCGGTCCCTGTTGACATACTTGTTTCCAACCAACCATTTGGTTGCTGCTTGAAAGTCGTCAAATACATTTTGCTTCTTGTCCAACATCCCCTAAACGACGCTGAGTGAAGGTGACTTGCAAACCAAACAAGACCCACAGCCCGGTGCCACGTTTCGCCGTACTCCGAGCCCCCGCTGTATCATCATTCAGATTAGTTACATAGCCAGACTCTGAACAAAAAGAGAATAACCGTATGTTGGGTAACGCATAGAGTGCCCGGTAGATTTTACAAAATAGCAGTGTGGAGACGGAGAAGGTTGGGAGCATCGCTAACGCGAAACCGCCATAACCATATTGTAGGACAGGGGCAGTTCCGTCGAGGGTCACATCACTCAGGCGGGTGATAAACATGTGAACCCTGTGTCATTAATCACTTTGTGCTTTTCGGGAGTTTTAGTGAGATGGATTACAAGGTCCCGTCCTTGGATGGATAAAACACCTGAACGCCGAATTTAAGTTGCAGACGAGGTGAGATAGAGTATGTACCGCACTGATTCTGTTACGAAATCGTCTAGATTAAGGCCGGGGATTCGTATGGCACGAAATAGCGAGATTCCATCCCCTTCTCTGTCGAATTTATAGCTGCTCGATGTCTATCAGCTCAAAATGCCGACTACAATTATGAAATACTCGCCGATATACTGTGCCAGGAGAAATGAAGCCACTGTAATGGATAAACATGTCATTGTCCTCCCGCCGCCCGGTAACCATAAGTGTTCCAACGAGTTCTTCGAGAATGCGCCGGAGTAGTTGTCCCGTGGCGAGATCGTGGACGTGGATTTCATGCTTGGCATCATGAAGGTAAATAAGTACGAGATGGTTTCCGGCATGAATACTGGCCGCTGTGAGAAGCGCACCAGGATCCTCAGCAACAAGGGTGGTGAGGCCGGCGTCTGCATGCTGAACGTCAAATATCGCCACTTTGTAATTTTTTGCCTGGAGGTTTGTCATGAAGTAAATTTTTGAATTGTCGTCTCCAACTCTACCGGTTTGGAAAAAGGCCTCAATTGAGAGTGCGAAGAAACGACTTGACGAACATGGTAAACCTGGCCTCCCATGAATCATGGAGGGTTATCCACCTCATCCCAGTTCCGATATCGTTCTCGTGAAGGGTAGAGATCTTGGCTAGCTGAGTATGACTTGCGTCGCGCTGCTTCCGTGATTAGAGCAGTAACGTCACGAAGACTGGAGGCGCACACTAGCGGCGAGGAGAACATGTTGGCCACTGCGTACCAGTAGGTCGAGATGACAATGTATTTGGGAATCCTGAAATAAACCACTGACCTGGGGGTAAGTTGGGCGTACCAGAGCCAAAAAGGATGCTTGGAATCCTCACTGCAATAAGTTTCTGAGTGGTCGAACTCCACCTTTACCCAGATACTCACTAGACAAGGGTATCATCGTCTTGTTTCTCGCCGAGCCGGTGATAGTAGACCTGGTAGAAGAAATGAAGAAAAAGTATAGAAAAGTATGAAAATCTCACCTTGCAATCCTTTGCTGGCGCATTGCCCTTGCCTTCCTCGTTATCTTCAGGAGGATATCGAGAATAAAAAAAGCCTGATACGAGGCAGTCAGCTCACCCTCTACTCGACTAGTCCACAAGCAAACCTTTGCTGTCACTCGTCCAGGACAGAATGAAAAAACGACAGTATCGTACGATGTCGTCCATTCTTCCGGGGTCCTTGCCCCTTTCTTGCGTTGGTAGATGCGGTGATGATGTCTTTCGAACGTATATAGTCATCCAGTCAGATCCCTGCCTCGAACCGCGTCAGTAAAGGATGGGATAATGACAAGACGCACGTACTGATTTAGATACACCATAAGCCCAAAATTTTCCACATGGGCTCATCATGAAGCCAGTAAGCGAGGCAGTACCATCCAGTGAAAGCAGGTTAGGATCGAAAAAGAGTTCTCCGCCCGGTTCAGAGTCAGTGAGGATGGTGTCTTCATGGCCCACCCTGACGCGATGCAGGGACATCTGAGACTGAAGACCGGCGTTGTATTCGAAGTAAAAATGACCATCGCTTTCGCGTTTCGGGGCACTGAATCGCCGGAAGTTCCAACTCTTTTTCAGTATATCGAGCCATTTCCCTCTGCAATAGGGATTCAATCGGCGTTACTTCAGGCGGCCATTAGACAGGAATGCCCACCTATCAGGAATGTCCTTGAGATAGGTTTGTGTAAACTTGTACTGTGCATTGATGAAGGCCTAGCTTTGCTGTTGAAAATGGGAAAGACAGAATTCAAGTCTTTGCACGAACCTTGGTTTCGGCGCTTTGATCAGAAGGCACTTCGAGTCCAGTATAGGGATCAGGAACGATGACGGAGCCATGCAGCTTGCTTTGATACGTTATCGTGGAAGTTTCGTCTCTATTGGCAGGTGGATACGGGCCCCACTTTGGAACCGACATACCGGGTTGAGAGAACAAACGAAGCGCCGCGAGGAATTCAAACAGTAGACTGAGCAGTCGATATCATCTGTTGGTGGAGTGCCTACGGAACTGTGGGGTTCGTGAATCCCCGACGTTATCGTTTGAGACTCGTGTCCACTTTCTTATCAACTCGGCTGGAAGATGTCCATAATTCTGGATCGGTGCTCAGATAACGGCAGTCACGGTAGCGCGGGGACGGCGACCGGAAAATATGTCATGGGATCTTCCTCTTTAATTGGTCTGAGGAACGGGGGATTGAAGGAAGGAAACACGTTGGGGACCGAGGTTTGTATCGCCTTGTGTAGATCTCAGGTTGAAAGATGGCGACAGGGTCTGCATGAGGTGGCCTGCGGATCGAGTTACTATCCCTGCTCTCAAAATAGAACGCTTTCGACAAACGCACCTCTCGACACTGATTCGGTTGGAACTTGGTACATGCTACCGTGCGCGTTGAGCAGGGCTAGACAACTCCACAATTTTTGAGGAAATCTCTGAGACCCCCACTGAGGCATAGAGAATTAAATGGAACCAATGTTCATTCGATTCAAACGCCGTGTTGGAAGATTCAGACAATCATAGAAAGCAATGTGATGAAGCAATAATACTTACAAAAACCTATGGTACAACTACGAGTACAATTTCCTCAATGTACATCCGTTTCTTCTAAAACAGCCACTAGAGGCTATATTCCTTCACCTTCAAGTCGGTGTCTGTCTCGAAGCTAACAGCACTGATCTTGTCGCCATCGAATTGATATTCTGCTTTGAACGGAACCTCTCTGAAGAACACACATATGAACACCACCCACGCAGATAACAAGAGAAACCCCACTTGTGAACATCGTGATTGAGCAGCGACTTGCCCTATTCAAATTCGATGAGACCACCCCAATGGCAGGTGTTGGCATTGAGTACGACATACCACAACCACAACTTTTCCATTGACCTCTTTGGCGTCGGTAATGATGGTCTAGAGAGGGAACGATGTGAGATAAATATCAAAAGAGTGAAAGAGATGATGACCTCTTTGCGGGTATCTACGGTCTGCTCTTGACTCTGGAGGACCTCCGCCTTGGACAGAGTCGTCCCGGCAGAGAAGCTTGCGACCACATTATCGGAGAGAATCTTGTGGGCATCTGCGAGCTTGCCGTCGTTGAGCAAGTCATGGTATTTACGAACAATGTGGACTTTGGTAGTGTCAGACATGGCGTTGCGGTTGGCTCAGTGGGTGGTGGAGTGGGTGGTAGGGTTTGGCCAAAGACGTTCCACGGTTGTCTGATACATATGTGAGGGCCAATTGAGCCTCGAGGCTTAAACGGAGCTTGACATGTGACTCAGTTGACAGTGTGCAGATCAAGTGTCCATTGAAAGTGCGTGTCAAATTCTGGGGAATGATTGATGATTTTCCATGTCCAGCAGAGGCTACGCAAGGAGACAAGTGGAGATACTATGTGAGTAATAGTAACGTAGAGGTGCCGGCACCTACAACAGGTACGGCCCGGGCCTCGGTTCCTCAGGGGCAGTGAGTAAGTTGACTGGAGTTCCAGTCCGACTGAGTCCGACTGTTCAGATGAGGTTATCATAAGTATCTTCCACGTCGAGAAACAACGGCTGATCAGCATACCGCCTCTGACTGAGCGGTCAAGCTTCAAGCTCGATGTGACTCGCTTGAATGAGCCAATCATACAAATGTCAGATCATGACAACTGGAGTGGTGCACGGCCGGTCCGAATTCAAATCTTTTGTCATGTTTGTCCTAGTACATACATCGCCACCGCTGCGCGTCCGCTGTCGAGGACCTGTAAATGGTTACTTAGTAGCAGGGGATGGAGAGAGTAAGAGGTGCGTACAGGTAGAAATAATGGATGGACGTCGGTGAGTGTATATCAATCCCAATTGGCGGCTGGCAGGATTATTGAACGGAGAGGCCATTCATCCATATTGTCGACGCGTCACGCGTCCACCGAGTTGTTGATCAAAGAACCCACAAATTCCCGCTGCTTCCGATGATGTTGAGTCGAATTTAGGTCATCATGTAGAGTCCACGGAATTGGATGCAAGGGCAAGTGGTCTACAGAATATGCCTATTGAATCGACGCAGGTAGAATTGTCCAACGACCGATGCCAGAAAGAGCAACGAGAGAGGCCGAGAGAGGCCGCGCGGCTTTCGCCGATGCAGTGTGAGGCAAACGTTGAGCCAAAAAACGGGTTTCACCAGTACATATTGATAAGCTTTCAAATTTCATTTGAATTCGACATGTGTCGCGTGTCTACGTACTGCAGATCGTTGACCAAGTGTCCTGGTCCTGTGGTCACCAACGTGCCAAATTCTTTCCCCCAGAAACTTTACAAGAGGACAGGGGGAGTAATGTTGACACCTACAACAGGTATGGCCCGATCCTCAAGAACAGTGACCTGATTTAGCCCGAACTTGCGATTTGACCGGCAGCTCCTACTAGCTGTTCAGATGAAGTTATGATATCTTCCACGTTCTACAACGCCGATAACCAATGGCTGATCAGCATACTGCCTCTGACTGAAGAATAGCACTCAGGAGCCCAGGAGGGTTCACCAATGAATGCGGGGCTTCCTAGGTCCTGATATGCCAACCGGGGTCCGGGAATCTGCACACCAAAAAATCATGGGAGTCTCCGCTTCTGTCCTCCCCGGCTAAAGCTTCCGATTTATGAATTGATAAGAGAACTTATCAGTTTCGTTCCTAGAGACGACCACATGTGTTCGAGAACGAAAAGTTGGAACATCATGTTACCGCTCACAAGACTCTTGTCGTTTCGAG
>Ga0307516_10006776_pt1 | contig 13382 bp, 12 predicted proteins | sample 19_EM_MG_FD_203310 | JGI IMG/M metagenome (GOLD analysis project Ga0307516, IMG submission 203310) | Populus trichocarpa ectomycorrhiza microbial communities from riparian zone in the Pacific Northwest, United States - 19_EM | ecosystem: Host-associated > Plants > Roots > Unclassified | place... | reverse complement strand
CCCGGCAATTGCCCCCGCCGATGGGCTTGTTGAAGACAACCGCTGCCTGACCGCAGCTTGTGACCCGTGTCGATACCTGATCGATGAATACCCAGGACGCCAAGCGCGTGCTCGAAACCGCGCTCATCTGCGCCAGCCAGCCAATGCCGCTGCGCGACATGCGCGCGCTGTTTGCAGATCAACTGGGCTCCGACACCCTGCGCTCGTTGCTCGATGATCTCGGGCGCGACTGGGCCGGCCGCGGTGTCGAGCTGGTGGCGCTGGCCACCGGATGGCGCTTCCAGAGCCGGCCCGAGATGCGCGAGTTTCTCGACCGTCTGAATCCGGAAAAGCCGCCACGCTACTCCCGCGCGGTGCTGGAAACGCTGGCCATCATTGCCTACCGCCAGCCGGTGACCCGAGGCGACATCGAAGACATCCGCGGCGTCGTCGTCTCCAGCCAGATCATCAAGCAGCTGGAAGACCGCAACTGGATCGAAGCCATCGGTCATCGCGACGCCCCGGGCCGCCCGGCGCTTTACGCGACGACCCGGCAGTTCCTCGATGACCTGGGCCTCGAAAGCCTGGACCGCCTGCCGCTGCTGGACGGCCCGCCCGGCGCCGAGGCGCTGAAGACGCTGGCCGCTGAGCAGGTCGGCCTGCTGAACGACCAGGGCGAGCTGCCGCTGGACGCGCTGCCGGTGGACGACGTGGCGGCGAACGCCGATGTGATGCCTCTGGACGGAACAGCTGTGGAAGCCTCGACCACTGAGGCTGTGCCGGTGGATGCGGCCGACATCCCGGTTGAAGCGGCAGTCGAAGTTGACGTCGCGACGGATATCGCCGCCGACGACGTGGCCGTGGCGCCCGATACCGAGGCTATCCAGACCGACGCGAGCTTGCCCCCCGAAGCGCTCGCCGAAACAGCAACTGCCGAACCCGTAGAGACGGCGACTGAGTCGGCTGATGCGGGTGCAGGCGCGATCGAGGCCGCCAGCGCCGAAGAAGAAGCCATGCAAGCCGCCGAACCAGTCCACGACACGCCGGCAGACGCGGCTGCGATGCCGGCTGACAACGAGCCGGCCGAAGCTGAGCCGCCAGCGGGCGTTGAACCGCCTGACGACGCCACCAACGAACACCCGCTGTCGGTCGAGCCTTTGGCGCCCGCCGACAAAGAAAAAACACCGGCCGACGACACGGCCGACCCTCTTGCCACCCCCACCAACGCGCCCCAAGCATGAACACCGATTCAAAGTCCGACCCGTCGTTGCCCGCCGAGATGGCGCCGGCACCCGATGCCGCTGTCGACGGGGCGCCCACCGCGCCCAAGCGCCGGACGCGCACGCGCAAGGCGGACGCTGCAGAAACCGGCAGCGCTGAAGCCGCTGGTGCCGAAGCCGGTAGTGCCGAAGCCAGTCCGGCCCCGGCCGTTGACGCTGAGGCCGCCGCGGAGAAGCCGGCGCGCAAGCCGCGCACCCGTGCCCCGAAGAAAGACGCCGACGCCGCTGCGGCAGACGCGCCAGTGGCGGCCGCGGCCGCGGAGTCTTCGCCCCCCGCCGTTCAGGCTCAGGCAGCACCGGTGGCTGAGCGCGCCGAAGCGAGCAACGCGGCAGAAGGCGGCGCCGAAGCGTCGACGTCGGGCGAGGCCAATGAGGCCAACGAGGGCGGTGACGCTGGTGGTGAAGCTGGCCCGGGCGGCGAATCACGCCGTGGCCGCAACCGCCGTCGCCGCCGTGGTGGTGATCGGGGTGATCGTGACGAGCAGGGTGGCGGCGCGCCGCGCCCGCCGCAGCAACACCAGCAGCCGGTGGCCACCGAACCCGCGCCTGACACCGGGGCCTTGTTCGCCGCGGTGATCGCCGGCGAGTTCGATGGCAGTGACAGCGAGGGGGCCGAGTCGGCCAGCGAGGAGCCTGTCGCGCCGGAAGCAGCGCCCATGGTCGCTGCCGACGCCGAATCCAGCCCGTCGGCCGAAGCCGGCGAAGCGAGGTCGGAGCCGATCGAAGAAGAGGGGGCTGACAAGCGCGTGCTGTTGCCCGACCCCGACGCGCCCAAGCTGCACAAGGTGCTGGCGCAATCCGGCATCGGCTCGCGCCGCGACATGGAGCAGGCGATCATCGACGGCCGCGTGGCGGTCAACGGAGAAACCGCCCACACGGGGATGCGCATCTCCTTCGGCGACCGCGTGACGCTGGACGGCAAGCCCGTGCGTGTGCGCATCGCGCCGCCGCCGGCGCGCGTGATCGCGTACCACAAGCCGGTGGGTGAAGTGGTGTCGCACGACGACCCGCAGCAGCGTCCGACAGTGTTCCGCAAGCTGCCGCGTCTGCCGCAAGGCAAGTGGCAGTCGGTCGGCCGGTTGGACATCAACACCGAAGGCCTGCTGTTGTTCACCAACTCGGGTGACCTGGCCAACAAGCTGATGCACCCGCGCTTCGGCGTCGAGCGCGAATACGCGGTGCGTGTGCTCGGCACGCTGGAGAAAGAGGCCAAGGAACGCCTGCTGGCCGGCGTCGAGATCGAAGGCCAGAGTGCGGCGTTCAAGTCGATCGAAGACGGCGGCGGCGAGGGCGTGAACCACTGGTACCGCGTGGTCATCGCCGAAGGCCGCAACCGTGAAGTGCGCAAGCTCTTCGACACCGTGGGCCTGACGGTCAGCCGGCTGATCCGCATCCGCTACGGCTGCGTGGTGCTGCCGCGCGGCCTCAAGCGCGGCGTCTGGGTCGACCTGGAAGAGGGCGACCTGCGCGCCCTGCGCCAGATGACCGACGGTGGTCGTCCGGAACAACGGCAAGACAACCGCCACGAGAACCGGCAGAACAACCGGCAAGACAACCGCCCGGACAATCGGCGTGACCAGCGCAACGACCGGGGCCCGGTCAAGCGTGGCCCTGACGGCGGCGGCCCCGAGCGGCAAGCCGATCGCAACAACCAGCACAGCAAGAAGAAGCCGCACAACCAGCCCCAGAACCAGCCCCGCCGTGACCGGCCGGAGCGCGTCGAGGCCGACCGCTTGCCGGGCGAAATGCGCGAGCCGGGCGATCCGACGCGCATCCCGAATCCGCTGCAACAGACCTTCGACAAGCGCGCGATCCAGCGCGAGCGCTCGACCCGCCGCGAAGACGATTTCGAGAACGGTCCGATCCCGAACCCGTTGCAGCAGACCTACGACAAGCGCTTCGTGCAGCCGCAACGCGGCTTTGGCACGGGCGGCGGCAAAGGCGGCGGTGGCAAGGGTGGCGGTGGCGGCAACCAGCGCGAGCCCGATCCGATGCAAACCTCCGTCGGCTACATCGGCGCCGATGCCTTCACCCGCAAGGCCCACGGCAAGGGCGGGCGCCGAGGCGGCCGCCGCTGACTCGCAACAGCCTGTTCGCTCGCAATATCGTCAACGTGCAAGGCTAGAATTCAAGGCTTTGCTCACGCACCCACCGGCCCGAATTAATCAAAAAGGCCGGTCAAAGATTCAACTCAAGGAAAAGTCATGGCCATCGAACGCACCCTCTCGATCATCAAGCCCGACGCCGTCGCGAAGAACGTGATTGGCCAGATCTACGCCCGTTTCGAAGGCGCCGGCCTGAAGGTCATCGCGGCCCGCATGATGCACCTGTCGCGTGCCGACGCTGAAGCGTTCTACGCCGTGCACAAGGCCCGCCCGTTCTTCAACGATCTGGTCAGCTTCATGATCTCGGGCCCGGTGATGGTGCAGGCGCTGGAAGGCGAAGGCGCGATCCTGAAGAACCGCGACCTGATGGGCGCCACCGACCCGAAGAAGGCCGACAAGGGCACCATCCGCGCCGACTTCGCCGACTCGATCGACGCCAACGCCGTGCACGGCTCGGACGCTGCCGAGACCGCCGCGGTTGAAATCGCGTTCTTCTTCCCCGGCATGAACATTCACTCGCGCTGATTTCGGCGCGGGCGGCCAGGGTCGCACGATGAGTCTTGTCAATCTGCTGGACTTCGATCTCGACGGGCTGGCTGCCTATTGCGAGGGGCTGGGCGAGAAGCGTTTTCGCGCCACCCAGCTCTTTCGCTGGATCCACCAAAAGGGCGCCGCCGATTTCGGCGCCATGACGGACCTGGCCAAATCGCTGCGCGACAAGCTCGCGGGCGCGGCCGAGGTCAAGCTGCTGCCGGTGGCCACCGAGCAAGCCTCGACGGACGGCACGATCAAGTGGCTGTTCGACGTCGGCGCCGGCGACGCGGTCGAAACCGTCTTCATCCCAGAAGACGATCGCGGCACGCTGTGCATCTCGTCGCAGGCGGGCTGCGCAGTCGGCTGCCGCTTCTGCTCCACCGGCCACCAAGGCTTTTCGCGCAACCTGACCACGGGCGAGATCCTCGCCCAGCTCTGGTATGCCGAACACCACCTGCGCCAGCGCCTGAAGCTGGCGCCTGGCGAACGCGCCATCACCAACGTGGTGATGATGGGCATGGGTGAGCCGCTGCAGAACTACAGCGCGCTGGTGCCGGCGCTCAAGGTGATGCTGGACGACCATGGCTACGGCCTGTCGCGCCGTCGGGTCACCGTCTCCACCTCCGGCGTCGTGCCGATGATGGACCGGCTGCGCGAAGACTGCCCCGTGGCGCTGGCCGTGTCGCTGCATGCACCGACCGATCCACTGCGTGACGACCTGGTGCCGCTGAACAAGAAGTACCCGTTGGTCGAGCTGATGGCGGCTTGCCGCCGCTACCTTGAAGCCGCTCCCCGCGACTTCATCACCTTCGAGTACTGCATGCTCGACGGCGTCAACGACAGCGACGATCAGGCGCGCGAGCTGCTGGCGCTGGTCAGCGGCCGCGGTGCGGGCGGCGACGAGCGCGTGCCCTGCAAGTTCAACCTGATCCCGTTCAACCCCTTCCCTGAATCCGGCCTGCTGCGCTCGCCGCGACCGCGCGTGCTGGCCTTTGCCAAGGTGCTTCAGGACGCGGGCCTGGTGACCACCATCCGCAAGACGCGCGGCGACGACATCGACGCTGCCTGTGGCCAGCTTGCCGGTGAGGTACAAGACCGCACCCGCGCGGCGCAACGCATGAAGCGATTGCCCGTGAGGGTGGTGGTGGCTCGGCCTGACAGCCCGCCCAAGACCCGTTGACAACCAGGCCCTCGCTGCCGAAGGAGACACTGCATTGACGTCCAAGCATTGCGGGCCCGCCCGCGCATGGTGGCTGGTGGCAAGCATCGGCCTGGCGGCCGTGCTGGGTGTGCTGCAAGGTTGCGCCGCGCCGGCCGGTGGCAACGCGGCGCCCACCAAGCCGTCGGCGGAGTTGCAGACCGAGTCGGACACGCCTGAAGCCGATCGCCGCGCCCGGGTGCGCATGGAGCTGGCGGCCGCCTATTTCGGTCGTGGCCAGATGAACACGGCGCTCGATGAAGTCAAGATGGCGCTGCAGTCCAAGCCCGACATGGCGGACGCCTACAACCTGCGCGGGCTGATCTACGCCAGCATGGGCGAGACGTCGCTGGCAGAAGACAGCTTTCACCACGCGCTGCAGATCAACCCGCGCGACGCAGATGCAATGCACAACTTCGGCTGGTTCCTCTGCCAGCAACGTCGCTTCGCCGATGCCGAGGCCCAGTTCACGGCGGCGTTGGCGGTGCCGAACTACCGCGACCTGATCCGTACCAACCTGGCGCAGGGCGTTTGCTACGCCCGCAACAACAACCTGGCTGAAGCCGAGCGTTCGCTGCAGCGCGCCTATGAGCTGGACCCGGCCAACCCTACCACAGCGTTGAACCTGTCCGAGGTGCTGTTGCGGCGCGGCGAGTTCGAGCGTGCACGCTTCTACGTTCGGCGCGTCAACGCGGTCGACGACTTGGTGAATGCGCAGACGCTGTGGTTGGCCATTCGCATCGAAAAGAAGCTGGGGCAGCAATCGCAGGTCGAGATTCTGGGCAACCAGCTGAACAACAGATTCCCCCAATCCCCCGAAGCCCTGCTGTACGAAAAGGGTCGATTCGATGAGTGAGTCCGGCGACACGACACCGCCTGCTGCCACGGCCGATACCGCCGGGGCGCTGCTGCGCGCGGCGCGCCAAGCTCAGGGCCTGCATGTGGCGGCTCTGGCCACCACGCTGAAGGTGCCGCCGCGCAAACTTGAAGCGCTCGAGAACGATCGCTACGAAGAGTTCCAAGGCGCCACCTTCGTGCGCGCGTTGGCACAGGCCGCATGCCGGACCTTGAAGATCGATCCAGCGCCGGTGCTGGAGCGGCTGCCGGAGCTCGACAGCGGCGCACTCAGCCAGCTCGAGCGCGGCCTGAACGCACCTTTCCGCGAACGCGGTGTGCGCCGCGAATCGGCCGAGATGCCAGGCGCCAGCCGCGCCGTGCTGTTGGTGGTGGTGGTGCTGGTGCTGGGCACGCTGGCGTTCTTGTTCTGGCCGGCGAATTGGCACCTGCCGAGCTTCCTGACGGCCTCGTCGTTGCCGCCATCGGTCACCAGCGATACGCCGCCCGTCAACATCAGTGCGCCGCTCAGCGTACCGGGCACGCCGGCGAGCGCGGTCACAGCCACTGAACCGGCTTTCCCTGCACCGGCGCTGCCCACCGCAGGCTTGCCGACGACGCAACTGCCCCCGCAGACGGCAGCGTCGCGCGCGCCGGCAACACCACTCGCGCCGGCCTCTGTACCCGGCGTGCGCAGTGGTGTCGCCTCGGCGCCTGTCAGCGCCTTGCCGGTGCCGGCAGCCTCAGCGATTGCGGCCGTGCCAGGGGGCACCCTGCTCCAACTGCGCGCCAACAAGCCGTCGTGGGTCGAGGTGGTGGATGGCCGCTCGCAGGTGTTGCTGGCGAGAACGCTGGCGGCCGGCGAAGCCGTGGGCTTCGATGGGGTCTTGCCGCTGCGTGTCAAGATCGGCAATGCGTCGGGCACCGACGTGAGTTTCCGTGGCCGACCGCTGGACCTGGCCCCCCAAACCCGCGACAACGTGGCGCGGCTGGATTTGAAATGACGAGTGGCCGCATGACTGCACAGCTGGACCCGACCCAAACCCTGGACGACGAGCAACCCATCGCGCCGGCAGCTCCCGCTGCCCGCCGCAGCCGCCAGGCCCGCGTGACCTGGGGTGACCGCGTCGTCACCGTGGGCGGCGACGCGCCGGTGCGTGTGCAGTCGATGACCAACACCGACACGGTCGACGTGATCGGGACGGCGATCCAGGTCAAGGAGCTCGCCATCGCCGGCTCCGAGATGGTTCGCATCACGGTCAACACGCCGGAAGCGGCGGCGGCGGTGCCGCACATCCGCGACCAGCTCGATCGCATGGGCATCGACGTGCCGCTGATCGGCGACTTCCACTACAACGGCCACCGCCTGCTGACGGATCACCCGGCCTGCGCCGAGGCGCTGTCAAAGTACCGCATCAACCCCGGCAACGTGGGCAAGGGCGACAAGCGCGACAAGCAGTTCGCTCAGATGGTCGAGGCCGCTTGCCGCTACGACAAGGCGGTGCGCATCGGTGTCAACTGGGGCTCGCTCGACCAGGAGCTGCTGGCCTCGTTGATGGACGACAACCACCTGCGCACCAACCCATGGGATGCGAAGCAGGTGATGTACCAGGCGCTGGTGCAATCGGCGCTGCAATCGGCCCAGGCCGCGCGCGACGTGGGGCTCGATCCGAACCAGATCATCATCAGCTGCAAGGTCAGCGGCGTGCAGGACCTGATCTCGGTCTACCAGGCCCTGGGCCAGCGCTGCGACTACCCCCTGCACCTGGGCCTGACCGAAGCCGGCATGGGCACCAAGGGTACCGTGGCTTCGGCCGTTGCGCTGTCGGTGCTGCTGCAGCAAGGCATCGGCGACACGATCCGCGTCTCATTGACGCCGCAGCCCGGCGAGGCCCGCACCCAGGAGGTGGTGGTGGCGCTCGAGATCCTGCAATCACTCGGTCTGCGCAGCTTCAACCCCAGCGTCACCGCCTGCCCAGGCTGTGGCCGCACGACCAGCACCACCTTCCAGGAGCTGGCCAAGCAGATCGACGATTTCCTGCGGGCGCAGATGCCGGTCTGGCGCGCCCGCTACCCCGGCGTCGAAGAGATGAAGGTGGCCGTGATGGGCTGCATCGTCAACGGCCCGGGCGAGAGCAAGCACGCCAACATTGGCATCAGCCTGCCGGGCACTGGTGAAGCGCCGGCCGCGCCGGTGTTCATCGACGGCGAAAAGGCGATGACGCTGCGCGGCGAGGGCATCGCGCGCGAGTTCCAGACCATCGTCGAGCAGTACATCGAGCGCCGCTACGGCACGGTGACCGCCGCGCATTGACGCGGCACTGAAACACCCGCTCACCGGGCGCGGCGCGAGCCGCGCGCGCTTCGTTTTGTACGCCGCCCCGCCCCAGGGGCTGGCCTTCTGTTGCAAGCCACCATGACCAAGGTTCTCCAAGCCATCAAGGGCATGAACGACATCCTGCCGGGCAGCGTCCCGCGCAAGGACAAACTGCCCGACTCGGCGCTGTGGCACTGGTTCGAGTCCACCGTCCGCTCGGTGCTCGCCCGTTACGGCTACCAGTACATCCTCACGCCGATCGTCGAGCCCACCGCGCTGTTCGTGCGCGGCCTGGGCGAGGTGACCGACATCGTCGAGAAGGAGATGTACTCCTTCACCGATTCGATGAACGGTGACCAGCTGACGCTGCGCCCCGAAGCCACTGCCGGCATCGTGCGGGCGATGGTCGAGCACAACGCGCTCTACAACGGCCCGCTGCGGCTGTGGACCATGGGCGCGATGTTCCGTCACGAGCGGCCGCAGAAGGGGCGCTACCGCCAGTTCCACCAGCTCGACGTCGAAGCGCTGGGCTTCGCCGGGCCGGACGTCGACGCCGAGATCATCCTGATGGTGCGGCGCCTGTGGAAAGAGCTCGGGCTGATCGAAGGTCAACACGTGCGGCTGGAGCTGAACAGCCTGGGCCAGCCGGCCGAACGCGCGGCCCACCGTGCTGCGCTGATCGCCCACTTCGAAGCCCACGCCGACCAGTTGGACGAAGAGGCCAAGCGCCGCCTGCACACCAATCCGCTGCGCATCCTGGACACCAAGAACCCCGCGATGCAGGCGCTGGTGGAAGCGGCGCCGAAGCTGATGGACTTCCTCGGCGAAGAAACGCTGGCGCACTTCAACGCGGTGCGCGCGATCCTCGATGCGGCGGGCCTGGAATACCGCGTCAACACCCGTCTGGTGCGGGGCATGGACTACTACAACCTGACTGTCTTCGAGTGGATCACCGACCACCTCGGGTCGCAGGGCACGGTCTGCGGTGGTGGCCGCTACGACGGGCTGATCGCACAACTCGGCGGCAAGAGCGCGCCGGCGGTGGGATTCGGCCTGGGCATCGAACGGCTGCTGCTGCTGATCCAGGAACTGGCTCTGCCGGTGCCTAGCGGTGCGCCAGATGCCTATGCCGTGATACCCGATGCAAGCTCACTGCCGCAGGCGTTGGTCGCCATCGAGGCGCTGCGCGCTGAAGGCGTGGCCGTGCAGATGCACGCTGGCGGCGGCAACTTCAAGGCGCAGTTCAAGAAGGCCGACGCGAGCGGTGCCCGCTTCGCGCTCGTCTTCGGTGGTGACGAGCTGGCGCGGGGCACGGTGAGCGTGAAGGCACTGCGCGATGCGGGCATCCCCCAGGTCGAGCAACCGCTGGATGCTGGCGCCACCTGGGCCCACACGCTGCTGGCCTCTTCGCCGGACGCATAATCCCGGCTTTCGCCCACGGCAGTGGGCTTCCGGCACTCACGGCCTGCTCGTTTCGAGCGGGCCCTTTGGTTTGATCAGTTCATGGCAAGCAATCTCGATCTGCAAGAACAGGAACAGCTCGACGAGCTGAAGGCGTTCTGGAATCAATACGGCAACCTGATCACCTGGGCGCTGGTGCTGGTGTTGGGCGGGTTCGCGGCCTTCAACGGCTGGAACTGGTGGCAGCGCGAGCAAGCCACCAAGGCCGCCGTCATGTACGAAGAGTTCGACAAGGCGATCCAGGCCGGTGACGCTGACCAAGCCGGTCGCGTATTTTCGGACCTGAAAGAGCGCTATGCCCGCACCGCCTATGCCCAGCAGGCGGGCTTGCAGGCAGCCAAGCTGCAGGCAGACAAGGGCAAGGGCGACGCGGCGCAGGCCAGCCTGACCTGGGTGGCCGAACAGGCCACTGATGAGGAGTACCAGGCCCTCGCGCACCTGCGCCTGTCGGCACTGCTGCTGGACAAGAAGGCCTACGACGAGGCGCTGAAGCAGGTCGATGCGGTCAAGTCGTCGGAATTCGCTGCGCTGGCGGATGACCGCCGTGGCGACATCCTGCTCGCTTCGGGCAAGAAGGAAGAGGCTGTGAAGGCCTATCTCGCGTCTTACAAGGCGATGAGCGACCAGTTGGACTACCGCCGCATCGTTGAGTCGAAGCTGGCCAGCCTGGGCGCTGCGCCCGAGCCGGCAGCTGGCGCCAGCGGGGTGGCCAAGTGATGGCGGTCCGCATGTCAAGCAAGCTTGCCGCCATCAGCCTCGTAGCCCTGGCCGCGTTGGCAGGGTGCTCGGCCGACAAGCCGAAGCCGGCCAGCCTGGAGTCGCTGGAGCCGCAGATTGCCGGCCGCCAAGTCTGGAACACGCGCTTGAACGACGTGACGTTCCCGCTGTCAGTGGCGGTGCGTGCGGGTCGTTTCCACGTGGCTTCAGACAACGGCACCGTGGTGGCGCTCGAAGCCGCGACCGGTCGCGAGGTTTGGCGCGGTGAAGCGGGCGGGAAGATTTCCGCCGGCGTGGGCAGCGACGGCCGCTACGCGGCGGTGGTGACCCGGGACAACGAGCTCGTGGTGATGGATGGCGGCAGCGTCACCTGGCGCGCCAAGCTCGAGTCGCCGGTGGTGACAGCACCGCTGGTTGCTGGCGAGCGGGTCTTCATCGTCGGTGTCGACCGCGTGGTGCATGCTTTCGACGTGCTCGATGGCCGCCGCCTGTGGACGCTGAAGCGCCCGGGGGATGCCTTGACGCTGGCGCAAGCCGGTGTGCTGGCCGCTTACAAGGACACCTTGCTGGTCGGGCAGGGCGCTCGCCTGTTGGGGCTCGATCCGCTGAAGGGCACCGTGCGCTGGGACACCGCGTTGACCACGCCGCGTGGCACCAATGAGGTCGAGCGCCTGGCTGACCTGGTCGGCCCACCTTCGCGCACCGGCAGCGTTTTCTGCATGCGTTCGTTCCAGAACGCGGTGGGCTGCATCGACGCCGAGCGTGGCACGCTGAAGTGGGTGCAGAACGGCGGAGGTATCGAAGCGGTCGGCGGCAACGAAGAGTACGTGGTCAGTGCCGACGGCAGCGACCGCATCACGGCCCGCAAGCGCGCCAGCGGCGAGTTGGCGTGGACCACCGAAATCCTGCTGAACCGCGCCGTGAGCGCACCGGTGGCCATGGGCACGACGGTGGTCTTCGGTGACTACGAAGGCCTGCTGCATTTCCTGGCTCAAGACTCCGGCAAGCCGCTGTTGCGACTGCCCACCGACGGCTCGCGCGTCGCAGCACCGCCGGTGCTGTCCGACAACAACCTGCTGATCGTCACCCGCGCCGGTGGGGTGTTCGCATTCCGACCCGAGTGATGTTGACCCCCGCTCGCTTCGCAATCGCCCCCCGTGGGGGCCGGCAGGCCGCTTGGGAGCGGCCCGGCACGGCCCGCCGTGTCTTCTCTTGAAATGAAGGCCCCGCCTTGAAACCCGTCATCGCCCTGGTGGGGCGTCCTAACGTCGGCAAGTCCACGCTCTTCAACCGTATGACGAAGAGCCGCGATGCGATCGTGGCCGACTTCGCCGGCTTGACGCGCGATCGCCACTACGGCGACGGCCGCCTGGGCAGCCGCGAGTTCATCGTCATCGACACCGGTGGCTTCGAGCCTGACAGCACGACTGGCATCGTCAAGGAAATGGCGCGCCAGACGCGCCAAGCCGTGGCCGAGGCCGACGTCGTGATCTTCGTCGTCGATGTGCGCACGGGCCTGTCCGGGCAGGACCAGGACATCGCTCGCTACCTGCGCCAAGCCAACAAACGCGTTGTGCTCACGGTCAACAAGGCCGAAGGCATGAGCGAATCGCCGCTTCTGGCCGAGTTCCATGAGCTGGGCATGGGTGAGCCGCACCCGGTCTCCGCGGCGCACGGCCAGGGCATTCGCAGCCTGCTGGAAGCGGCGTTGATCGACTTCCCGGAAGAAGATGAAGAAGCCCCCGAGCCCGATGAGAACGGGCCCATCCGGCTGGCCGTGTCCGGTCGGCCGAACGTCGGCAAGTCGACGTTGATCAACACCTGGCTCGGCGAAGAGCGCTTGATTGCGTTCGACATGCCGGGCACGACGCGCGACGCGATCCACGTGCCGTTCGAGCGCGACGGCAAGCGCTTCGAGTTGATCGACACCGCCGGCTTGCGTCGCAAGGGCAAGGTCTTCGAAGCGATCGAAAAGTTCTCGGTCGTCAAGACGCTGCAGGCGATCGCCGATGCCAATGTCGTCGTGCTGATGGTCGATGCCACGCAGGGCGTGAGCGACCAGGACGCGCACATCGCCGGCTACATCCTCGACTCAGGCCGCGCGGTGGTGATCGCGATCAACAAGTGGGATGCGATCGACAGCTATCAGCGCCAGATGCTGGAGCGCTCGATCGAGCAGCGCCTCGCGTTCCTCAAGTTCGCGCCCATCCTGCACATCTCGGCGCTGAAGCGCGTGGGGCTCGGCCCGCTGTGGAAGGCGATCGCCGATGCCCATGCGTCAGCCACCAAGAAGATGCCCACGCCGGTACTGACGCGTTTGCTGCACGAAGCGGTGGAGCACCAGGCACCCAAGCGCGCCGGCGCCTTCCGACCCAAACTGCGCTATGCCCACCAAGGCGGGATGAACCCGCCGATCATCGTGATCCACGGCAATTCGCTGGAGCACATCACCGATTCGTACAAGCGTTATCTCGAAGGACGATTCCGCGAGCATTTCAAGCTGGTCGGCACGCCGATGCGCATCGAAATGAAACTCTCTCGGAACCCTTTCGCCGAAGGCGAACACTGAGAACTTGGGTCTCAAGGTCACACCCAGCTGCCGCGGGCGACTTGATTCCCTTGCAAGGCGGTGCCAAAGGCACCAAAGGGGCCGGATTTCTGGCCCGCTGTGTTAACGTGACAACTCCAACACTTCTTCCAACACGGAGCATATCGTGAGTAATAAAGGGCAACTCCTACAAGACCCCTTCCTGAACCTGCTGCGCAAGGAGCACGTTCCGGTTTCGATCTACCTGGTCAACGGCATCAAACTTCAGGGCCACATCGAATCTTTCGACCAGTATGTTGTGCTGTTGCGCAACACCGTGACGCAAATGGTCTACAAGCACGCGATCTCCACCGTCGTGCCGGGCCGTGCGGTCAACTTCCACGCCGCCGACGCCGGCGACAACCCCTGA
>Ga0307516_10006775_pt1 | contig 13382 bp, 13 predicted proteins | sample 19_EM_MG_FD_203310 | JGI IMG/M metagenome (GOLD analysis project Ga0307516, IMG submission 203310) | Populus trichocarpa ectomycorrhiza microbial communities from riparian zone in the Pacific Northwest, United States - 19_EM | ecosystem: Host-associated > Plants > Roots > Unclassified | place... | reverse complement strand
ATTTGCACTTAAAGTTGTACCATCGTGATTTTTGTGCAAGAATTTTTGATGTGGTGACAGGGATAATATTTCGGTTACACACATAGTAAAAGTGTTCAACAAAAAACCTAAACGTACACTTAGAAGCGGCGGATGCTCAACTCAAGTTAGGACAGCTCAAGAACCAAGGGTCCATTCGGACCTACCTAACAGAGTTTCGTGCGCTCAATAACTTCGCGCGTGCCACTGGGGAAGCACTAAGAGAAAAAGTGGACCTGGCCATGCACGACACAGTACTGGACATGCGATTCGCCCACTACCTTGAGGACTTCGCGGATGATGACGGCTTCCTACAGGCCACCCACCAAGCCGGCCTACAGGTGGAAAAGAAAAAGGCGCTCAGGGCAGCCAAGGAGGCGACGTGAGGTGGGGTAGCACCCAACAAGGACGGCACGAAAAATGACCGCCCTAACGAACATGGGGTGAAAAACGATATGCGACCAAGTCCCAAAGAAGGAGCCCCGCAACCCAGGTGAAACAACACCAGGCCACCAAAAAAGGACTCCTGGCCATCGCAGGATGCGGCCCTCAAAGGGGTACCAACTAAGGAGGTAGAAGAATACCGGAAAAGCCAGGAAGACTGCTGGCGATGCGGCCGACCAGGCCACAGAACCTACGACTGCTTCTCCTTCCAGACGGTACAAGGAACACCCTTGCCACCAGCACTGTGGAAGGTCGCGGCCGTAGAAACAACGAAACGGAAAAGAGAAGACGAGCCGGAAGAAACCCCAGTGGCAAAACAGCAGAAGGTGGCAGCTGTCGAGGAAATGGCCACGGACCTACTGCTTTGGCCGGTTCGGAGGACTCGGATTTTTGAGAAACTCCACCCTGCCGCGAGTCGGAGTAAAACACTTTGTATGCGACACCTCGAAAAGGGAAAGGAAGGAGCCGGACTTGGAAGATACGGCACCTAGAAAGAAAAGAAAGAGGAGCAATCGACCAATAATCTCCATGATACTCCACTGGAACGAAAGCCAGCACCCGGTAAAGGTACTGCTAGACACAGGATGCTCAGTCACCCTGATCAACCAACAAACGATTGAGCGACTAGGAATTCAGACCAAAATGCACAAAAACCCTCGAATCATCGAGAACTTCACCGGGGAAATTGTCAAAGGAGCCGGGCAGAGCTATATGGGGACAATGCGTCTGCAACACCGGAAGCACTTTTCAAAGGAAACCTTCGAAGTAGCTCCGATGGAAGCAGCTATCGACATCTTTCTTCCGTTTAGTTGCAAAGACCAAGACCCACCGCAGTGGGCTTGGACAAACGAAGAAGTACAGTTCAACAGCGCGGAATGCATGAGGAAATGCTCCCGGCACGAAACGGGGCCCTTCTCCCTAACCTGGGACGAATCAATCGCAACCAATTCCAGCACTCGAGTTATCGGATACAACAATCGCAACCAATCCCAGCGCTCAAGTTATCAGATACGTATCGGCGGTAAGGGAGGAACACCCGTTAAAAGCCGTTCCAATAGAATTCCGTCAGTACCTCGGAATCATGTGAAAAGAGGCGGCAGATGCCCTCCCAGAACACCGACCCTACGACTGCAAAATCAATCTCCAGGAAGGAAGCACGGCGCCATGGGGGCCCATCTACCCCCTTTTCGAAGAAGAACTCAGGACCCTAAGAGAATGGCTGACAGAAATGGAAAAAACGGGGAAAATCAAGCGCTCCACATCCCCAGCCGGTTCACCAATCCTCTTCGTGCCGAAACCAAACGGACGAGGACTATGCCTATGTGTAGACTACCGAGCCCTAAATCTAATCACCATCCAGAATCGGTACCCAATACCTCTCATGCAGGAACTGCAGGATCGGGTCCAAGGGGCGCAATGGTTCACAAAGATGGACCTCAAAAATGGATTTCACCTAATCCAAATCCGCGAAGGGGACGAATGGAAAACAGCGTTCAGAACCCGATACAGGCTTTTCGAATTCCAAGTTATGCTGTTCGGACTGACCAACGCCCCCTCCACCTTCCAACATATGATGAACCACATCTTTTCCGACATGCTTGACATGGGAACATTGGCATACATGGACAACATACTGGTCTACGCTGACACGGAGGAAAAGCAGGACAAAACGGTCAGAGAAGTCCTAAAACGCCTACAAAACAATGGTCTGGCCATCGTGCCCGAAAAGTGTGTATGGAAAACCCAGGAAGTGGAATTCCTAGGCTATATTATCGGAAGGAACGGGATAAGAATGTCGGAAGAAAAGGTGGAGGCAATACTCAGCTGGAAAACGACGATTCACTACGGCCCCGATTCTAGCACACTTCAACCCCGCAAAAGAAGTGATCATCGAAACTGACGCATCGGACTTTGCCATAGGACCAATACTATCGCAGCGGGATGAGGAGAGACGCCGACACCTGGTAGCATTCCACTCCAGGATGTTCCAACCCGCGGAAATCAACTATGAGATCCACGAGAATGAACTCCTGGTGGTAGTGGACGCCTTCAAACACTGGCGACGATACTGTGAAGGCGCAACCCACCAGGTCCAGGTCTACTCAGACCATCAGAACTTGGAATACTTTACGACAACCAAAGTATTAAACCAACGGCAAGCAAGATGGGTATAAGAGCTGGCCGGCATTAACTTCCGAATCTACTACTGACCAGGCACTCAAAACGGAAACCCAGACGCACTATCGAGGCGTTCGGAGTACCACCCTGAGAAGGGTGGGGTAGAAAAACAGCCGATGACCATGGTTATGGGAAAAAATCACTTCGAGGAACGACTAATGCAGTCGTTCATTGGCTCCTCAGCACGGCTGGCATCACTCTCGGAGAGGAGGTGGACAGAGGAATTCCTGGCAAGTATCAGTGACGAAGGGAAAAAGGACGAAGCCTACGAACAGGCAAGGAAACAGGAAGCGGAAGCGGCAACGGAAGACCCGTCGCCGAAGGACCAAAATGTCAAGGAAGTAGGCTGCGAAAACGGCCTACTGTACAGAGGGAACCTGCTCTGGGTACCAAAGGGACTGGTATAGAGGATTATGGAATCAGAACATGACACAAAGGTAGCCGGACACATGGGACAGGACAAGACCATCGAGCTAATCCGACGAAACTTCTGGTGGCCAAAAATGAACGAACGAATCATTGACTTTGTCAGAAGCTGCCCAGAATGCCAGCAGAATAAGGTGTCCAGACACCAACCCTACGGGCTTTCCTCCCCGCTGGAGTTACCCTACGCCCCATGGCAATCCATAGCAATGGACTTTATTACGGAACTCCTAGCCTCGGAAGGCTACGACCAGATATGGGTGATCAGCGACCGATTCACCAAGATGGCACACTTTCTCCCTTGAGAATGGAGGGAAAGACAGCGGAAGATCTGGCCGTCATCTTTGCGCAAGAAGTATGGAAGTATCACGGCCTCCCCGCCGATATCGTGTCAGACTGCAACTCCAGGTCTACTTAGAAAACCTGGAAGGAGTTCCTACGACTCTCGGGTATTCGGCCCCGAATGTCAACCGCGTTCCATCCACAAAGCTACGGACAGACAGAATGGCTCAACCAGACGATCGAAGCCTACCTCCGAGCGTTTGTCGGCAAGGAACAGGACGACTGGGTACGCCTGCTGCCGATGGCCAAGTTTGCCTACATCAACTTGACCACCACAGGCAATGGTATGTCTCCGTTTTACGCTAACTATGTCTTCCACCTAGCAGCCATGGACCCCTCGTCAACAGAGTCTCTGAACCCAGCGAGCCAAGTCTATTCCCACTGGATGCACGCCGTGCACGATGAATCTCGAAAGGGGTTGGAAGATGCACAGGAGCGAATGCGTCGATATACCGACCAGGCGCGAAAGGAACCCGCGGCATACCAAGTAGGAGACTTGGTAATGCTCAACGGGCGCAACATCAAAACACGCCGCCCCTCGAAGAAACTGGACCACAAGAATTATGGTCCCTTCCAGATCGAGAAAACCATCTCCCGCCTGGCCGTTCGCCTCACGCTGCCCCAGAAGTGGAAGATCCACAATGTCTTCCACGTTTCGCTACTTGAACCCTACTGAACTAGCGAGCACCGAGCACCACTGGACCCGTCAAAGGTGCTCTGAGAGGCTGACAACATCGAACAGTCGGAGGAATACGATGTCGACGAAGTTATGTCCTCAGTCGAACGTGGCTGGGGAAATAACAAAAGGATCCTTTACCTCATCAAATGGCTCGACTATCCGGAACGTAAAGACTGGACGGAAGAACCATTCGACAACTTTTCGGTAGGCGGTCTCGAGAAACTCCGGGATTTTCACCAACGATATCCAGAGGCGCCAAGGGACTACTAACTCGCCGATGCCTAGACGGGATATCCATAGAAGGGCCCGACGAAGCACGAGCGTTAGTAGGGATGAAGGGGCTGGAGGGCTTCACCTCACGCACACCTATGACACCCGGAACTGAAATCCGAAACGAGGAACAAACCGAAGAAAGACCCGCTTCTCGGGCACCGATCCCACAGCGCAACAAAGCCGCCGACCCGGTGCCCAATGAAGAGTGCACGTGGCCGAAACCGTTAAGAGTCAGGAAAACCGTTCAGAACAGACGTATCAACCTCTCGGCGACTGACACGGACCGGAGGAACCGGTGCAGGCGGCATACAAGCGGTGAAGTGAGTCCCCGACAGCGCTGTCACTGCTCTAGCATACTAGTCTCCCCCCGGAAGGACATGAGCGCAGTGACTGCCGAGTATACGTATTACTAGCACGAAGGACACCATGCCTCTCCCGATTTCCTGTGCCGACTGCGACCCCGGAACCCCACCGAGCCGGCCAAGCCTTGACGCAGCACAGCGGCGAGTACAACTCAATATGACACGACAAGTATGAGTACACACCAGCCTACTCAGAGGGCCCAGTCATTCCGATGGATTACAGAGTCATGTCCTGATCCGGTCACTGGGAGGGCTGTAGGGGAGGAGGACTACAGCCACGGTAACCACAGTTGCGGAAAGTTACCTCACAAAAAAACACACATCCAGAAAGAGACGGGCTACCTAGATAGAAGAAAGTGTTAGCGCTCGGGACGAGGCTAAGGGAGAGGGAAGGTAGTGTTACACCTGGAATATCTTGAGTATGTAGCCAGAGCTAGAGGAGGAGTACGTAAGGATGACGGAACGCACTCAGAGGGTCTAAGCGGGAGTTAAGGAGCTGGAGTTAGCTTACGGCCGAGAAGATCGGTCGTAGGAAAAGAAACTCCGAGATGAGGGGTCAAAGTGCAAACGAGCGAAGAAGAATCTTGGCAGACACTGGTTGGGATCCGTACGGAGGGGTCTCGTACGAGAAGATCCGAGTCCTTACGGAGGAACCACGTACGAAGAGTGCGGGCCCTGCGGGGGAGGCCACGTACGAGTCTGGAGCAAGAAAGTTCCCCGCTCAGCTGCATGAAGAGCTCATCTCCCTTGTCTACACCCGGCCAGGACCAATGAGTCGCCCACGAGGTCCATGCACCTTGGGGGAATCCAAATCCGAGTCACCACCTCTTACGCCAGCGTCACCCAGGTATAAGACTGAGGTTTTTTGCCCTGACGGAGGGAAAAACAGCACAAACATCCTCACCAAACACTACCACCGAACCCACACACAAGATCTAAGATTATTCTGTTGTAAATTATCGAAAGTAGCCTGATTACCTTTGATTCTACCTGCACTCCGGTTACGATACAGTCCCAGTGTCACAGTATCGAAGCGATCAATATCAGTTAGGAATGCGCGATATAGGAAGGACCAGGGATCAGATTCTGACGGTGAGTATGTCGATTCACTGGTACGTTGCTTGGTGATAAAATATAGTAGTACAATTTAGTACTGACGAATATCAAAGAAACCAACGTTGGTTAGGAAAACCGGAGACTGGGGTCCCGCAAAAAGGGAAGCGGATTTAGCGGTATGTTACCTGTTGATAGAATGCAGCAATACAGCTGAGTACTGATAAGTATCCAAGAAATCGCTGTCTGTTAGACAAGCCCAACATAAGCAAGACTTCCAGCCAGATGGCTCAGAAGAGGATATGAATTCGCTGCCAGTGCATTATCCATTGATGAAAGTAGCGATACGGTTCAGTATTGACAAATATCGAAGAAATCGTCGTCGGTTAGGCAAGCTGGCCACGGAGGCCCGTCCGAACAGGACGCGGATTCAGCGGTATATTCCCCGTTGGTGTAATTTAGCCATACAGCTCAGTACTGACAGGTATCAAGAACAAGCTGCAGGAGGCTTCCCCACAAGAGGATGAAGTCAACGATGAGATGCTATATGTTCTTCCACCTGCCAAAAGCGTCAGTCAAGAGCGCCTTCATACTCGAATCAGGCAACAATATATTCGTCACATGTGGGAGAAGAACCGCATAATCACACGCGAGGAGATCGACTGCTATGTATTTCGCGAGGAGAAGGCTGCTGAGACCTATGTTTTGCTGACGGAAGGCAAAGATGCACAACTGATTCGACATTAGGTTTGGGAAAAGGGATTGACAGGCAAGGAGTCTGGTTTGTTGAGAAAACTGCATCGCGAACTTGGACTCTCCGATATGGCGCTTGCTCAGCAAGAAAAAGTTAAAGTAAGGACCATTTCGTGGTGTCCAGTATAGTTCAGTACTGATGGGTATTGCATGCGTATAGAATAGAATTTGGAATACACACAAGACCTTATTATGTCTGAGTGATATGGTGGCGCATGACAAGCTGGACCTAGTCAAGGGCTGATTGAGAGCGATTTGGCAGGGGTTAGAGAAGAGGGTTTAGTGAAATATTCGTCATTTCCAGCAGGTACCATTCATCTGTATGTAAACTCATTGAAGGGATTTGGATGATGCTTAGTACTTCACAGTACTCCCCTGTACGGTGCGATACCACAACAAACTCGCCGACATCGGCAGAAGAGGAGTAGGGAACAGATGGGTGTTTCTTTTCCTTTGTTCTTTTTCCTGTGTGATTTCCTTGGTGCTTCTTTATTCTTTCGCAGGACAGGCCTGGGGGGAGGGCAGGGATGCTTGCACCGTTTCATGCTCGCTATGCAGCGTGGAAATGGACTGTACATACTTCTTGTCATGATCTACATGGGTCGCAGATGAGTAATGAATAAACAAAAAAACAAAAAAAAATCGCCGCAAAGTTCAAGGGGGCGAGGCTCAAACACATTGAAAACCGCTACAAATCTCCCAGTTTATATGGTGACGTACCTCTCAGTACCGAGAGTTACGCAGATGTGAGTGCCGGGAGCGGGAAGAGGACAGGAGGGTAGAGGAGGGTGGTGCTGAGGATGAGCTGGGGGCCGTCGAAGGAACACCACCACTGTTCTTACCCACCCCAAGCTTCATGGCATCGGCAGAGGAGGGGTAGGGGGGCACGGCTTTCAGACCGCCGTATATACTGAAAGTTGCACCAGACAGAACAGAACACCGGGGCGTATGCCTCACCGAGTGGAATGGAACCATTTATACCGAAGGCCGCACCAGACAGAATGGAACACCGCTGTGTATGCCGCGCCGAGCGGAACAGAAGACCAGCCGAGCATCCCGAGGGCCGCGCCAGGTAGAACGGAGCACTGCCACGAATACTGTGCCAGGCACAACAGAAGACCACCATGCACCGATGCCGCGCCAGGCGGAACGGAAGACCGCCACGCACCGATGCCACGCGGGGCGGAACGGAGAGACAATGATACCACGCCGGACGTGAGGAAGGATACCGCGAAGGTAACGATACCACGCAAGGCGTGTGAGAGACAACGATACCACGCCGGGCGTGTGATTTCCTCTGTTCTTTTCTTTTGTGATTTCCTTGGTGCGCGCATACATCTTCGTGGGATAGGGCTCGGTGGAGGGCAAGGGGGGGCCTGGGCCCTGCACTGTGCCGCCACGCGTGGACTGCGGTCGGGAAATGAACTGTACATACTCCTCGCCATGATCTACCTAGGTCGTATGCGAGTAATGAATAAACCAAAAAAAAAAGAAGATGTTAGTGCTATAAACCTAAGTACATAATTCTAGTATTCGGAACAGAACCATTTACTCACAACTTCAAAATCATATCAGTTCAGCTTCCAATAGGCACCCAACATATCCGCCAACTTCGTACGCTCACCCTTCCACAGAGCCGTACTGGCATGCCCGCCATCCTCTGAACTTTTCTTTCGCTGTCGCACTGCCAGATTCTCAGTGCTGAGTGATTTCATCGCTTCGCGTTGCTTCTTCCAGACATCTAGCTGGGTGGTGAAGCTGAGGGACGAATCGGGCTTGAAAGGGATAAGTTGCTTGTCACCTTTCTTTCGTACGAAATGCTTCGCCGTACCTTTGTAGAGCCGACGCATCTGGTTACGGTACCAATCAGAAACACACAGTACTGACAGATAAGAGAACTTACAAGGTCAGCCTAACCCGTAACACCAAGCACTTGGATCGCAATGGCGAGCTCCAAAACGGCATCAGCTACTGGTGTGGTACTACCAGTCGTCTGAACACCCTCGTTGGAGTGTTGTTGGGAGACTATTGGTGCACCACCACTACCGCCGTCATCATTGTTGAGATAGTGGGTAAGAGTCGGAGTCGTGACAGTGTTCCCGCACTTGCTCTCCTCGTTAATCAACTGTAGTATCGCCCGTATGGACGTAGGACGCCCATATGCTGTAGGAGTACACGCTGAACTAGAAAGTTGCTGCTGCACAGGCCAAGTGCGAGGAGCCAAAGGCGAGAGAGAAGGATGACGAATAACCAAGGCAGAGTACAAGGGCTAGGAGTATTCTCATATGAAAACATTTGGGTTTCACGCCAGGGCTATTGGATGTGAGTAAGTAATGACGAGTCGTGAGTTGAGATGCACCAATAACTTACCCTCAGAGTCGCCTTGGGTATCTTGGTAGCCTTCCATGCCTCCCAAATTTCCAGATCAGTACTCAAACCATCACCTCTGGCACTGATTTCCTCCACCTTCTTCTCCAAATACACCTTCGCCTTTGGCCCCACTGGATACGCAGCTCTGGTAACGCTGGATGTACTGGAAGCCATGTTGTTTTCACGGCGACGTGTTAATTTCGAGATGGAGAGGTGGTGATCGAGTTGCTGTGTTGTGTTTGGAGATGCGATGTCGATGTTGTGTTGGGAGATGCGATGTTTGCGTCGATATGGGAGAGGCGGCTGCCAGTGGCGCCATGTGCACTTGTTTCCAGGTCAATCCATGTATATTCTACTGCATTCTTCGCGCTAACTGTGGTTGCTGCCTGTCTGTACTTGCGGATACGACCGCTACGCACTAACCGTAAGTGGTGGCCATTAGCGAGCGGTAACGGGCAATAATACTTTCTCCCGACATTTTTCTTTATTGAGAGCAAACATCGATAAGTTCTCCATTAAAAAATCTACCTCTCTCCATCATTCCCATCACCAACGACCTACACACGACAAAACAATCCAAAATGCCAAAGCCCAGCGACCAAATTGTTGGAAAAGCTTCTGGCACCGAGACCGTCTTTCAGTTTGCCGCTACTGCATTACAGTTTTGTTGAGGACACGTTTACGCAAGAGCGGGGAAGTGAGAAGGGATATCTGCTGTTCTTCTTGTACTTCTCTTCTGTTCTTCATACTTGTTCAATATACCAAGATATTTATCTTCACCGAATCGATATTCATACAACAGGTTATACGCCCTCTGCCGTAACCACAACAAAAAACCTCTACGAAACCTCTTGCAAAACCGTTCATTTGCTCCTCTCAGCCTTTCGCTCGTTCTTGCGTCAAGACTAGGCTCCAAGAGAGCCAAGCAGTAAGCGCGGGGGCCAGCGACATTGGGGCCCTGTCCTTTACGTCCTCCTCTTCACTTAGCATGACCTTCACTGACCGTTATCATGACTTGAAAGCCCTACAAACACCGTCTCAGATCCATCGAGCTCCTCCAGGGCACCAACTATGCCACCTGGAAGAGGCAGTGTGTGCCTATCCTTAAAGGCATCAAGGCATGGAATATTGTGCTAGGAGAAGAACAACCACCGAACAATCCAGTCGGATTTGCGGCCGCCGCCGTCGCCCAACGGGCCAGCTACAACAGTTAAATTACCCATCGCGACGAAGCCAGCGCTATCATCAGTCGATCTTGCTGCAATGAGGTCCAGATTGAGATTGAAGAGATTGATAATCCTGCAGAAATGTGGACGGCGATTGCAAGGAAGATGGATGCAACCAGTACAGTTGTCAGACGAATGACTCTTTTTCGAAAGTTCCATGCTCTTCGCCCAGTCGCAGAAGAACCGATCGGCACTTACTTCACTCACCTGATGGAGGTCAAGAACCAGATTGCAGGAACCTCTCAGGCGATATCTGATGCCGCTTTTAAGAATCACATATTCACCTCTCTCCCCACCATGTTCGACGTCATAGTCATCATCCTCCAGGCTCGAGTGGATGCCACACTCTAAGAAGTCCAGGATACCCTCAGAGAACACGAGCAAAGTCAGGCGATGCTAGCCAAGCCAGATGCTGTCTCCGTAGCTCTGTACTATCAGCAAGGAGGGCGAAATGACAACCACCAAGGAAGAGGAGGATGAGGTGGGCGAAGCAATAAAGGCAAAGAGCATCTGCAGAAGTGGTGCGACTCATGCAAGACCCAAAGCTACAATATAACCGAATGTTGGAATACTGAGAAGAACAACAACAACAAGCGACCGCAAGAACGCATGATTACCTGCTACTACTGCACCGAGGAAGGCCACACTAAGGATAACTGTCCCATCAGGAAAAAGGCGAACGCACTGCGGAATAATAGAACAGTTCAAGAGCAAGGAGGCAATGGATCCGCTCCAAACCCTACTGGCAACCAACAATGACTCGCAGGATCTACCTCCCTTAGTGCGGAGGTGATGGTGGTGTCACATCAATCGGCAATGTCAAATGGAACCTGGGTAATTGTTTCTGTAGCCTCGTACAATTATGGCAACAACCTTTGAGACTTTCAGAATGACTCAATCATGGAAACAAATATGATAATCAAATTGGGAGATAAGCACCAAGTAGAAGCAAAGAAAAAGGGAGTTGTACGACTAGGAGATGTGGAGATCGAGGCGTTCTTTGTCCCCAAATTCCGAATCTCACTCCTATCCGTTGGGCAGCTCGACTCATATGTATACACATCAACATTCAAATCCGGTATCTGCTCGATCACCAATGCCAAAGGAAGTAAGGTTCTCAGCGCCATTCTCGAACAAGGCCTCTACATACTTTCGACAGATGGATCGGCACATGTGTCGGAAATCCGGCTGTTATGGACTGGTACCAGAAATGCAAAGACATTGAAAATTTGGCATCAACGATTCGCACACCTCAACTATCATGATCTAAAATGCATCGTGAACACCTCGCATAATCTGCCCACAGATGCTACGGATGTCAGGCCGGTCGAGCCGATCACAAAGGACGACATGGATGCCAGTGATGCCACAGATGCCACGGATTCCACGGATATCAAGCCATTCGAACTGGTCACCATGGATGCCATGGATGTAGAGCCGGTCAAGCCGGTTACCTCAGATGCCACGGATGCCAAGGAGACCGAGCCGGTTGCCACGAATCCCATGGATGTTGATATAGTCGTACTGGGCTCAGATCCTATCGAAAAGTGCACGGACTGCGGAACAGCACCCAGGTTATGTGAGACATATATCCACACAAAACAACAACAAAAGGTGATACGTACCAAGGTCTCCCGGACCTCAACTCCATTCGAGCTCGTACACTCAGATCTTTGTGGGCCTATAAGACGCAGTATCGGAGGTGCTCAATATTACATCATCTACATTGATGACTGTACACGGTATACTGAGGTGTATTTCCTGATTACCAAGACAGCAGAAGAAATATCAGCGAAATTCCGTCACTACCAAGCCTGGGTCGAAACCCAAGGATACCGTATCAAACGATTTCGCAGCGACAATGGATCTGGTAAATACAGCAACGCACTTTTCTTGGCATTGCTTGGAGAAAAGGGAATCACATTTGAACCCTCGGCCCCATACACCCAACCCAAAAATGGAACGGCTGAGCGAATGATTCGCACTCTAAATACGAAAGCCTGAAGTATAATATGGTATGCCAATGTACCAATAAAATTCTGGCCAGAAGCCATAAGGACCGCATGCTATCTGCATTGCAGATCCCCAACCTCTAGTCTATCCAGAAATTGGTCACCATATCAGGCACTTTATGGAATAACTACACAGATTGGAAATCTTAGACGATTTGGCTGTCGAGCGTACAAGTACATTCCACCTGCTCAGAGAAGCGAAAAGAAGTTCAGAAACCGCTCGAGTGTGTGCATGATGCTTGGCTAATTGCATAACACTACCAAAGTGTGGAGGCTATGGGACTTCAACTCTGGAAAAACCGGACATACGGTAGAATGCTCAAGTGTAGTATTTCAGGAAGAAGAGAACATATACACAAACCAACAGAAAATCGAAGCAATTGAATTTCCAGACGATGCAGATAAATTGCTAAATGATATTCATGAAATGAATGAAACAGATCAGGCAAATGAATTGCCAAGGCAAGAAGCCAGTAAGTCAAAGACTCTCCCTTTCCCGCTGAACAAACACATCGGCTCGAGTGAATCTGTGACGGGGGGTGGATATACCTGTCAAAACAGCGAAATCAGCTGGACGCAGGATTGGCAGTTTAAAAGATCAAAGAATCTCTGTCTGAAAAGTTATATACCTGTCAAAACAGCGGAATCAGCTGGATGGAGGATCGGCAGTTTAAAAGATCATAGAATCTCTCTCTGAAAGGTTACATACCTGTCAAAAAAAAAAAAAAAAAAACAGGACGATGAATTCTCCAGCAGGACAATGAACTCTCTTGGACAGAGGATCGATAAGGCAGTGAAAAAAAAAAACGACTAAGACTGATTGTACTGGCAGATGAGCAAGATTATGTCTCGACCCGAACGTGCAGTAAAGCGCGCCTTGAAACCAACAAGGTGATTATGAGCAAGGCTCACAAAGAAGGGGGTGATTTGACATCTTCTGAATGACTTGCATCTGCCTTCATGACACTTGGAATCGCTGAAATGGGAATGATCGATAAGAGCGAACCGCTTACCTAAACTACTAGGCCAAAAATTTCCGTATACCCAGGTACAACTGCCCATGATGCCCTCACTCAACCTTCTCGATCCCCACAACCACAATTTAGAAAGTCTTAGTAGTTGTCATACATCATGAATATATACTAATAAAGCTTCAATGGAATTTTCAGCCCGTAAAAATCATTATTTTATGCAAAGTAGGGTGACCAAACAAATTTTCCTTTGACCAAGGTAGCCCATTTTCAACCAC
>Ga0307516_10006774_pt1 | contig 13382 bp, 24 predicted proteins | sample 19_EM_MG_FD_203310 | JGI IMG/M metagenome (GOLD analysis project Ga0307516, IMG submission 203310) | Populus trichocarpa ectomycorrhiza microbial communities from riparian zone in the Pacific Northwest, United States - 19_EM | ecosystem: Host-associated > Plants > Roots > Unclassified | place... | reverse complement strand
CACTGCGCGGACAGCGGACAGGAAACGGACTGTACATAATCTCGTCATGATCTCCATAGGTCGCACACGAGTAATGAATAAACAAAAAAAAAAAAAAAAGACACAGAACGAACGACTTAGCCATCACCAAAGTCTCTACCCCAGTCGAACACCAAGACTCCTGTCTCGCCTTCTGCCGTTGCCTCGACCAGCACCAACAAATCACCCACTGCCGCCAACAACACCCACCGCACCCCCTTCGCCCGCCATGGCGGATGACATACCAATTCGAGATTACCTACCAGTTGATCTAACTGAATCCCTGCTTCCCGAATATATCGAAGAGCTTCTCTGTCAGGAGTTCCTGGAGCATTAGGATTCGTGCAGCTTCTTCCTTTCTGACCAAGAGCGGAGAAAATTCCAGTATGCCCATAGGGGGCTCCCTGTTTCTGTGGGCCGGTCGCTTCGAAGACTGGTGGCTTAAATGCGGCCTGTCGTCAGAACGGAGCTACATGCTTGCAACACTCGTGCGCGGTATTGGTAAAGCCAAGGAAGATCTGAAGAGTAAGCTTTGACGTCCTGCTCCACCCATGTAACCGGCTAATACTGCTATAGGATTTAGGGGTCCACAACGGAATATCTCCCCACAAATTCCCGAGCGAGTGAGGGCAATGAATTTGCACCGTATTCTTTGGAATAATGGCCACGCACTGCGCGACCGCATTTTCGTGGAAAAGACGGTCAGGGTGCCTATCCCGGATGGCGAAAGTCTACGATTTGACGATTACTCGTATTTTCGAACTTTCATTGCGAAGTATCATCCACGAGTACTTAGCGGACCGGACCGGCGAGTATGCGGAGAGTTGGACGAGGCTACTACCTTGCGGCACCGATCAAATGGTTTTTCCGGAGTCATATCGCGACATGCTGGACCACATCAAAGAAATAGAGAGGAGTGGCGGATACGGGTATCGGCCTGATGGTGGAAGGGAGACAAGTGAATGCCGCGACCACCGCCGTAAAGGCGTAATCGTGAGCGGGAACCCTGGCATTGGAAACCCCTGGTTCCAATCAGCAATTCTTGTCGACCGTCTTCTCGACGGAATTCCGACGGTCTTGCAGGTCGACGATGAGCACCTGCTCTTTGATGAGCAAGGCGTCAGGCTTCTGAGTGAGCTTGGCCGGAGCGATCCAGTCTACAACAAGACTAGAGTGTGGGCCCTCGTGGGCCAGCGGGTCTGTGGAGCAGGATGACAAGGTGCGGGAGGATGAAGTGAGATTGGTAGAGCGAGAGAGAGATGGTAGCAATTTGCAGTAGGAGAATGGGTGGTGAGAGGACCAGTAGGGCCAAAGGGAGAGCCGCATAGCTAGACTAGAGGACGGATAAGGGTTGGTGTCGTTGTTGCTGTTCGCCGTACCGTATTATCGTACGTGAGAAGTAAACTACAAGCGCTGCTAGCCGCGCAGCTAGAGCGTTTATGGACTAACTAGCGCAATATCAAAAGGCGGCTATGGTCCGTGAGAGGATTTTCCACCAATTACTTCATTATCTACACGAACTGCCCTCGACACCCAACTTCCTTCCAGCAAAAGCCGTACTTAATGCCACCATCCTCATCGTCTTTAGCATCGGTAATGCAGGGAAAGAAACATGGTTGCGCTCGGATTTCTTCCTAGGTATTGCTTCTCCTGAGCGCTGGTGTGTACAAACCACGTCTAATCCCGGCTGTCTTGCTTCCTGCAGACACCGGAAGGAGCGCAACACCTGAAGGCTGTACTTCCTCACAGCTGCTTTTCCCCTGCTTCCCAGCCTGTAGATGGCATTTCCTTGTAGAAGTACTTGCCCTTGGATGTGGATTTATCTTCCGAGTCTGATAACATGTCGTTGTTCGCAACTTTCCGCCTAGTGCCCTGCACTGCCCCTCTGGTACAGCATTGCATGCCGGATTCTTGGCCTCGTAGGGCCGGTGCCAGACCGGAAACTGTGGAATCTTCCAGTGGATCCTCCTCAGGGCCACTGCAATTGGAATCGCTATCGTCCTCACCGTCCTACCGCGTTTGGCTCTCGAGGGTGTAGCGGTCGTTGGAGGGGTCCAACGTGAGACTGCTACTACTGTTTTTTACGTGGTTTGGGCTTTGTTGGCGAACCGAGGGGGTGAGAGGGGGGGGGTGTGCCAAGTGTCATTCCCGAGTAGGGATATTTCCGAGAAGATAACAGAGAGATCGTGTACGGGCAAGCCCGTTTGTATGGGGTTGTCCAGGACGGAGGGCATGACTGCCAGTTGTTCGAGGCAGTGAGGCAAGCTGTGGCACAACCGTTAGGGATCTTCACATCGTACAATCTCGACCTATGTACCGGTAAGGTGTCGTCACCGGCGTGTATTAATCACATAGCGCTGTCCGGGGCACCGCTAGTCCATATGCGCTCTAGCGTGCAGCTGGAGAAAAGGACTACAATGCCAGAACATACGCATAATGCCACAAAAGTGTTCTTCCAAGCCAGTTTTTAGTAAGGAATCTCTTGGCTCGGAATATTGCGTGAAGAAAGAATGTGAGATCCCAGGAGTTGAAGAGTAACCGTCAGTTAACGGGGCGATGGATATCCTTATACGGAGTCGTTGTCTGCTCTTCTTTTCTTCTTCACGCAACCACCAGTCGCTCAGCCGTTTGTCAGCTCGCTGCTCGTCATTCACAAGCTCGTCGGTCACCATTCGCCGCTCGTCATTCACATTCTCATCCTCGCCGCTCACGACTTCACCAATTCACCCGCTACCTGGAGCCCTGCCTGCCCTGTCACAATGGTGCTGCAGGAGGGTGACCGATAACCCGACTCTAAGGCTTTCAAGACTGCAATGCAAGATTGGGGACTGAAAGGGCAGATGAAGGCTAAGAAAGTTCAACTCCCGGTATCAAAAATCCGATTCAACTCGCAAAATCGCTGTTTGCGCCCACGCTGGCTACCCGTTTCGTGTTTATGCAGTTCTATCTGCCCATAAAGAGTATGTTTCGGTGGCGACCATTGTGGATGAGCACAATTGTGTCGGCGCTCCTCCGGTCAAACGCGGCCTCGCCATACAGCAATGGTGGTTGCAATAAATATGTACTACCGACGGTAATCACTGTTACCAAGACGACAACTCCGAAACAAATCATCGATGCTATGGCGATTCTTCACCAAGTCACTATCAGCTATCAGGCTGCCAAAAAAGCGAAGAGTTTTGTCCTTGGGGACGATATACAACCACAAGGCAACCAGTTTCGACTTCTTCCCGCCTACCTCGACGCCATCCGTAAGGCTGATCCCCACGCACACGTCCGATTGCATGACGATGACAGGCACACTTTCAGCCTCGTTAATAGCCACTATTCACGTCAATCCGATCGATGGTGGAGTTGTGTGGATACAAAGGGGTGCCGCGGGTGGTGGTTGTAAAAGTGATTTTACGAGTTTGCTTTCGAGTTTTTCGAGTTCATATACTTGCCCAATGGCGATAACAGGCACACTTTCAGCCTCGCTAATACCTACTTTTCATGTCAATCCGGTGAATATTGGTCGAGTTATATGTTGTTGAGTTGTAGAACTGGTGATCTTGGTCGCGGCGTTGGCGGAGGTCGCCAGCCATACTCTACCTACCTTACCCGCAATATTCGGAGCCGAGCTAAAAACTGGCATGGAGGAAGCCTTTTTTTTTCTGTTTATTCATTACTCGTATGCGACCTATGGAGATCATGGCGAGAATATGTACAGTCCGTTTCCTGTCCGCTGTCCGCGCAGTGGCGGCTCGTTGCAAGCACCCCTTTTGCCCTCCGCCCAGGCCTGTCCCGAGAACTTGTGGCGCGCACCAAGGAAATTACAAAGAAAAGAGGGAGAAAAGAGCGACTGCGTAGGACCAAGGAAAACGAACGAAGGAGAGAACACTGCTCTGCGCCTAAGCCGTGCCTGCGGATGACATGAAGTCGGGTGTAGGCAGGAACAACGGTGATTCCCCCCCGGCGCCCGGCTCCTCGGCACCCGCTCCCTGCCCCTCCATCCACTTCCGCACCTCCAGCTCAGACACCGCGCTCACGGCGTCGACCTCCTCCCCCGGCACCCGCCCGCCCGCGTCCATGGTCGTGAGGAAGTCCAGCACCACCCGGCTGCACCTCCCGTCGGCCAGTAGGTCCCGCACATTCCACCGGTCCTTCCACCTCCCAGTCTCTTTCTTCACCGCCGCCCACAGAATCTTCTGCTGCGGCTTCCACTCGGGGCACTCCTTGACGAGGTGGTCCCGGGTCTGCATACGGTACCGGCACCACCAGCACTGTGGGGTGGGTCGGCGCTTCATCCAGTTCAGGTACTGCCCGGTCAGGCAGTGCCCTATCTTCAGCTGGTAGAACCGAGAGGCGATCCTCTTGGTGCTGTTGGCCACTGCAGTGTTGGGCTTTTGACTGCCCCCTCATGCAGTACTTCTTCTTGGAGGTTCGACCCCCCACCCATTGGCGCACCTCCGCCCACTTCCTCTCCGAGATCTCCCGCTTGAGGTTCGCCAGAGACCGGGGGACCGGCATTGGGTGGGCCTCCAACCGGTGCGAGTAGCTCAGCCATTCCACCCCACGGGTGTCTGGCTCCTCCGCTGCGATCTTCGCCCACTCATCGGCCTTCTCATTGCTGGCGATACCCTTGTACGCGGGGCACCATTGGTACGCCGGGCACCATCGGATCTCGATGGTGATGTCTGGCTTCGCTCTCCGCAGCGCCGCGATGTGCTTCCTGGCCTGCAGCGCGTACAGCTGGCCGGCACCGGATTCGTCAAAGGCCATCCTTCTGATGGCTGCCTGCGCGTCCGTGAAGATCGTGACCCGCTCTGGCGTGGTCGGTCTTCGCCAGGCCGCTTCCAGCACCCTTGCGAGAGCGGCGCACTCTGCATCGTCGGCCTCCTGGTTGTAGCCCATGTGGGTCTTGTTGATGCCCTTCCAGGCTCGGCCGTGTTTCCACACCACCGAGTATCCGGCGGCTCCTTTGTCCAGCGGGGACCCGTCCGTGAACATGGTGAGCCCCGATCTCTCCTTCTCCGCCGCTGCCTTCGCCTCCGCTTCCTCCTCTTGCAGCAGCTCCGCGTCGAGAGTTTCAGGCTCCTTACGCAGAACTGTGCTTTCCACCCTGCGAGGGCGTTGGTTAGCCTCCGTCCGATCTCCGTTGGGGCGCCGACGATTTCCCGTGCCTGGTCTCCCTGCGGCAGGCTTAGCAGCCGTAGCCCAAACCGCCGCTGCCTGTTCTCCAGCTGGGTCGCTGCTACCCTAAGGCCTGACTCCATCGAGAGTGCTCCCAGGTTTGTCGTCCCGAAGCAGCCCGTTGTCGCCCTGGCTTCCTGGTTGACCAGCAGCTGCTGCTCGTCCGCCTGCCCCATCGTCCCCCGGACATGGTCTCCTTTCCACCACAGCTCTGACCCGAACATGGCGACTGACTGGAAGCACGGGGCCATGACATTCCTGCGGTTGGCTGGTGACAGGGCCATCTGCCCTACAAGACGCCGGAGCCTCGTCATAGCCTTCTGCCTCTGCTTGAGCCTGGCTGCGTGGTGGGCTCTAAGGAGCAGCCAAACCCCAAGCCACCTCGTCGCCCTCTTGTTGAATGACACGCGGCTGGCCCCAACCGCCACTTCTGCCGTGGGTGCCTTCTTCCTGCTCTAGAACAGGGCCGCCTCAGTCTTGCCGTGGTCAAAGGCCACGTCGTTGCCGGCGGCCCACTCGATCGAGGCTGCCACCGCTGCGGAGAGCTTGTCTGCCACCGCCTTCTCATCCCTGCCATCGGCCCACCAGCCAATGTCGTCCACCATGGAGGAAGCCTTGTGGCATTGTGGACTTTTTTAGCATATGTTCTGGCATTGTAGAGAGCTGGGCTAACAATCTCACGAAGCGCGCCGAGCTATGCTACCAATATAAAGAACATCAGTACGGGCCTTCATGTTGGCGATGGATGTGACGCTGAGTGCTTGCATTGGACAACCTGAGTGTGGTAGCATACATAGATGTACTTAGGTGTAATGAATAGAACTAGATTGAGTCGCAATGCCTGGAACCAACTGCGTGTTTGATGCTCTTTGCTGAAACGAACAGTGTCTGATAGTCGCGTCTGGATGCTACCGCCGTGACCGCTCTGTTGTCAATGTGTGGTGAGTCATCGTAAGCCTCGTCTGGATCCCTTTTGCCTTGACACTTTGCGTCCGTAAGACCTTTGCCTTGAAACGCTGCTTCCGCAAGACATTTGCCTTGACACTGTGCGTCCATAAGACAGGCGCAGCGTCCAGATGGCGTAGATATCCGGACACTTCTTGTTTGGACGCGCTTTGCCGTGGCAGGAATCGTCCGGATGCTAGGCTTGTGCCTGCCGGACGGCCAATGTGCCGCGCACCCACTCGTAAGCCTCTGCCCTTCGCAAATACCTAGACTAGCCGGAGTGATGTGTCAAGGAGGGGGTGTGCACGGGGTACGTGTGGGAAATGTCTTTGTATAGACCATGTCGAGCGGGCGGACTTTCAATTTCTTGTTGGTCCTTTTCTTTTGAAGACAACCAACCATCCTCCGATTCTACACCGCCCATCGCCAAGATTTCATCGTCCGCACCCGCCCAGTGACAACATCCACATTGCGGAAGCAAGCTAACCTGGAATGGGATAGTGCGGAGAATTGCCAAGGCGCGAGATGACTGGTGAGAGACAAGGCGCATGCCAGTAACAAAATAAAAAAAAATTGGATTTGCACGTACATTTGTTCATTTCTACAGCATACATTTCGACATGACCCCCCGCAATACGCACACACGTGTACATATGATATGTTACGGGATGGCCTTCCGTAGGCGGCGGCTCAGCAGTTGTCGGCCAGACCGGGCCGGGACGTTTGCTGCACCTGACGTAGCGCCAAGACCCGAGGCTAAGCTGCGGAGCCGTGTTGCCCGTTACTTTCTTTCTACAATCACGTTCACAACATCTCCGCAACCACCCGCGCCTCCGCAACACACATAGAACTGCCACGTCAGCTGCCACTGCCATCTCTTCCGCGACGTCTACCGCCGGTGTACTACCTTTCAACTATCTCGTGTTCCCCGCTCCGCCTACCAGAAAAGCCACATCATGGACACAGATATTCCGATGGTCGATGCTGCACCTGTTGACGCACACGGAGAACCACCTCCAACCGACTCCGAACAACTTCCGACAGCTGCTGCTGTCAAAGAGTGGACAGAAGCGGAGTTGCTGAGCTTCAAACAATTACGAGACATCTTGCGGAATGACGAGAACCGGAAGACATTCGAGAAGGCCCAGATCGACGGCCGGGTATTCCTGAAACGGGGTGACGACGAATGCTACTGGATGGATAGATATCACCTGCCGCCGGGACCTAGCTCCAATCTTGCAGATTTAGCGCAGAGGATCAAGAATATGGGCAAGGAGAAACCGCGAGGTAATGCTTTCCATTTGGGCTCTGACGAACCGGCTAACACCTTCACAGTTCAGTCACCTCCAAAGCCAATAACGAAAACCTGGATTGCTGAGAGGCTTCAGTTTCTCCACAAACTTTTGTGGGGGCAGGAGGAAAGCCTATTCAACAAAGTCTTTTGTGACTTTCAGCATCCGTCGTGGAACCGCGATACCAACCCACACATAAATAGTGGTGATATGCGGACCGCAGTAAAGCTGACGCTAAGTAACATTACTAGCGAGGCAAAATGTCTGCCATGCAGTGCGAATGAGCTACTCGTCCGTAATGCCTATAAGGAGATGTACAATATCCTCCTTGAAGCTCAGAAACTCAGGATGAAGTACCTCGATAAAAACGAGCCTATACCCGATAGCGAGAAGATCATCCTGATTCTTGGCCAGCCGGGTATCGGAAAGACTTGGTTCCTCTCGTATGTCCTCGTGCGGAGGCTTTTGGAGGGGAAGCCCACTATTTTCCAGGACGGCGAAAATTTCGGTCCCGACAGCAGGTTCGCTGCCGTAGGTCATTACCTCATCAACGAGAATGGCGTCCATCAAATGGACAAAGCGAAGTTCCGCCTCGAAGAGAAGAAAGCGGACATATGGGTTTTGGCCGACCAGACGCCCAAAGGAAAACCCCGACAATCTGAAGAGCACAATTGGTTGGTTGTGGTGACATCCTCGCCCCGAGAAGCCAATTATAAGTACATAGTCAAAAATTACTCGCCCCAGACGTTCTACCTCCCTACCTGGGACTGGGACGAAGTTGTTGCAGCCGCGTAAGTCTTGCCTTCCCATTTGCGCACAAGTTGTGGGTTGGCAGTTGTGCCAGCTTGTACAATCTATATACTATCATTCATCTTAGGGCTCTCAAGGACCTTTCGCAGAAGATGTGGAGAACGCTGTTCACACTCTTCGACAGTTACGGTCCAATTCCGCGCTTGCTTTTCGACCTCTTCCTCCCAGCTCACCATTACCGCACGGGAATGGTGGAGGATGGCGCGGAAAAGGATGATGAGAATTTGAAGAACCGAATCGAGGAGTACCGCGATGAACTGAAGGGTAAGATACGTACGGCGGTGACACTGCACCCCGATATTGTGCTGCCCACAGAGTATGGCGTCAACAGCAGTCACACTATTTATACCATGCGTCCTAGCAAGTCAAAGATGTACCAGTACGTGTCTACCCGTCCAGTTTACGGCCTCGCCACCGCGCGCATCGGCCGTATGATTGCAGAGGAAACGATTGCCATTTCCCTGAAGGATGCCCAGCGGTTGTACGACTTTCTTTTGGGTCAGGGCGCGACCAAAACCTCTGCCGGTTGGGTTTTCGAAGCCCGCATGCACCAAATCTTCCAGCGTGGTGGGCCTTTCAAAGCAACCAATCTTGGTAGATCGAAAACCATCGCTGTCCACATAGACCACAAGTCTTGCAAAGATTTCTCCCGGGTATCGGAACTCGGTAGCCTGCTTCGAAAAGAGCCTGGATCCCGAAGCATCAATCCCGATATCATTGGGCGTTATTTCAAGCCCCAGCGCTGCAATCTCCCCTCGGTGGACTCGTTTGTCATCGCCGAATGCGCCACAACCGGAGGCCCCGTATTGGTGTTATTCCAAATGACAGTGAGCACAGAGCACCCTGTCAAGACAGAAGGGCTTGCGAGTATTTGGGCGGTAATACCCGAGGACCTTAGGGGGACCCCGCCCATACTCGTTTTTGTTGTTCCGGCCGCAAACAAGGATGGTTTCAAGAGGCAAAGTATTTCGGGCTCGGCGAACCAAACCTCGGCCAGCAGACGCTCGGCCAGCAACCCCCCCGATTTCGAAACGTGGAAGCAATACGTTCTGCCGGTCAGCGACAACACATTGTGGGAAAGTGATATGTAGTGAGTGCTTCATAGTTTCTGCTCTTATGGCTTAGTGGATAAATATGGGTGGACGGCGTTTGGAGATTTGTTGACGGAGGTTGGCTGAACCGCAAATGGCGGGACTGTCTGGGATGATGATCGATCCTCATGAGCTGCTGGAATTGTTTACTGTGTACGTGCCTAGTGTTGGGAGGTTCAGGTTCAGTTGGTGATTAGTCAAACACATTTTGCGTAATTAGTGGGTTGCAGGGCGGGGTTTGCTTCTTATCCTGTACATCACCCTCGCCGGACGGAATCAGCCAATCATAAGGGTCACGTCAACACGGCGCAAATATCGGCGGGTCGCAGCCACGCACCTGCCAACGGTTGCCAACTACGACTGTGGCGTCTACGGCAGTCTTGGACTCGCTTATCCAAATAAAATTGAGGACACCCACCCGCCACACCAGCCACGCCACCGTAGTCAGCACAGCCACTGCACCTGCCGCACCCTTACTGATCGTCAATCATTAATGTTTCACCATTGACTACTTAATCGTCACGTCGCAATACATAGCTTCCGCCGGTCTCAGTCACTCCGAGGGTTCAGCCAACTATGTCAGTACTCGTCGCGACCCATGTCATAGTGAGCGTCCTCACCGCCGGTTTCCTCACCGACATCGTCCTCGTCGCGTCTTACTTGGTATTATCTACGCCACCGTTATCCTCATTGCCATCGTACGCCTCGGGCCATACTTCAGGTCTCCACGCCGGCGGTATCCTCATCAACATCGTACTCGTCGCGTCTTGATATCATCCACGCCGCCGCAATCCTCATCGACATCGTACTCGTCACGTCTTACTTGATATCATCCACGCCTCCGGTCTCATCGACATTACTCGTCGCGTCTTACTTGATATCATCCACGCCGCCGGTATCCTCATTGAGATCATACCTGTCGCGTCGTGTTGTAAAACTTCCGCCTGTCTCGGTCCCTTGACAGCTATGCTGACATTATCACGAAGCACGCAGATCGACTTGCCGCGCCTTACTCGTGATCGTCCTTACCGCCGTCATCCTCATCGACATCGTACTGGTCGCGTCTTACTTGATATCATCCACGCCGCCGGTATCCTCATCGACATCGTACTCGTCGCCTCTTGATGTCATCCACGCCGCCGGTGTCCTCGTCGACATCATACTCGTCGGGTCGTCTTGTACAACTTCCCGCTGTCTCCGTCCCTCTAAGAGCTGTGCTAACCATGTCACAGAGCTCGTCGACCTAAGCGCCGCGTCCGATTCGCGATCGTCCATACCGCTGGATCCTCATCGACACAATACTTATCGCGTCGTCTTATCCGGCAAACTGCCTTTGTTTCTGTTACTCGCAGAGCGATTGTACCCACGGTAGGAACAGCATTGCAGGCGATGATCTTGGCGATGGATGTGATCGCGGGTGCTTGCACTGGGTAAGCTAAGTGTGGTAGCATATATCGGGGTACATTAGATGTAATGAATAGAACTGAATTGAGTCACAATGCCTGGAACCAACTGCGTGGTTGATAGTCTACGCTGCAATGTACAATGCCCTGACGGTCGCATCTGGATGCTACCACCGTGACTGCTCTGTTGCCTATAGTGAGCCACCGTAAGCCTTGTCTGGATCCCATTTTCATTGAAACTTTACGTCCATAAAACACGTTGTGTCCAGAAGGCAAATGGGATGGTGCCATGACAGCTGTGTCCGGATGCTGTCGCCGTGACAGTTGCGTCTGGAAGACATTTGCATTGAAACGCTGCGTCAGTAATACTCGGCCTGCGTGCAGATGGCGAATGCTGGGGCACCTCGTCCGGCTGCGTCCAGAAGGCCTTTGCCCTGACACACTGCATCTGGAAGACATCTCCCTTGACAGGCTGCGTCCGTAAGGATAGTACCTTGCTGGAGTCCGTCTGGTGTGTACGGAAGAGACTCTTGCGTCTGTAAGGAAAAAAGATTTCCTGATGAGAAGGAGGTGCAAGATGTCGCCGAGGATTTAGCGATGTTAGGCAAGTACCTATATTAAGTACTTGGCGGAACCGCTTTTCGGTTATAGCTGTGATATCTGGATTTTCTTTTTCTTGGCCGTTCTAGTCTACGGTACTTGGACTTTGGTAGTTAATGACTGCCGCCTGTGGGGAAACGAGCCAATTGGTGCTACACGCCACCGCACCATCGGGCTTCTGGCGGAAAGGAGACAGTGGGAAATATTGGAAAGGAGTTGGCAGGGGAGGAGTGGTGGATTTGCGCAAATTGATTGAAACGGGGCTGGAGATTGCTCGTGATGGTAGGCGAGAGGACCTCGTCGTGGAGAAAATAGGGAGCTGTGGGAGGATTTAGGTTCTGTTGGTTCATTGTTTTTTTTTTTTTTGTTTATTCATTTCTCGTGTGCGACCTATCTAGATCATGACGAGGGGCATAGCCCATATGTACAGTCCATTTCCCCGCCGCAAACCGCGCAAGGCGGCGCAGTGCAAGCATCCCTCTGCCCTCCGCCCAGGCCTGTCCCTCGCGAAAGCCGGCGCGCACCAAGGAAAATACAAAGGAAAGATGTTGGTTCAGTGTGTGGATTATTCTTCGGGGTTCCGTGTACTTAGCGAGCAGCGGAGCAGGGTTGGCTCCGTACCCTGTACATCACCATCGTCGGACAGAATCCGAAAATCATTGGGTTGCGCAAACATGCAAACATTCTCGCCCTATTCCGCCTTCCTTTCCTTGTCGTGTTGGAATATATGGATCGATAAAAGGTGAAGATTGTGTTGCAGTATTATGCGGGCACAAGATCTCTCTATATACAGGAAGGCCGTCAGGACAAAGGACGGAAGACTGCCCCCCCCCGCGAGCCGGTGATCCGGGACTCAGTCATGTCCGGACGCCTCCTCATCTCCGGACGCCACCTTATTCTGACACTTCCCCTCGTACGGAAGATGCAAAGGAACACAGGAGAGAATGAGAGAAAATGAAACGGCCAGTATAGCAACAAACGGCAGCAGAGAAAAGAAACAAAAACAGTGAAACCCAGTATCCTCGGATGCCTCGTTAAAACTCATAACCGTGTAAAAAACCTCATGGGAAAACCACGGACATAGGAGAAAGAGTGCATCCACCAAAGCAAGAAAGGAGAGGGAAAGAAAACCTGTTCAACCACCCGCCATGTGCTTCACCGGAAGCTTCCCCTGGATACCAGGCCGATTCCCAGGCCGATCTATAAGAAAATCTGTCCATTGTCAGCATTGAGCGTAAATAGCATCTCCATCATAAGGCATGCGCGACTGCTCCGGTATGGGGACGCCACAGTAGCTCCCGTATTTCCAAATGAACACAGCAATCGCATCTTTAAGAGTGTACGACAGCTCCGGTGTGGGGCGCCGCAGCTGCTCCGTCATCACCAAGCGCGCACACAGCTCCCCCGAGCGCATGCGTCAGCTCCGGTATGGGGTGCCTCAGCTACTCCGTCATCACCAAGCGCGCACACAGCTCCCCGAGCGCATACGTCAACTCCGGTGTGGGGCGCCGCAGCTGCTCCGTCATCACCAAGGCGCGTACACAGCTCCACCCAAATATTTGGGGCTCAGAAAACATACCTGCAATCGGCTATAAACCGTGAACCCCAGTCTCACTCGGGTAGTCCCCGTGCCCCACATAGACAAGGGACCACCTCCTCAAGTGGTGCCCAAGGTGGAAGGAGCAGCTGAAGACCTTGTGGAGGGAGGTCTACAAGGAGACAGGGAGAGGGGAGCGGTGGTGGAGGGCGCATGAGCTCTTCGCCGAGCAGAGGTGCAGTCAGGCGCTACTAGACTTTCTCACAGCAACAGACGTGGGAAGAATAGTGCCGCCTGCGGGAGAGGAAGCGGACGCAGGAAGCGAGGTGTCGGAATGGGAGCTCCGGGAGCGCCGGGAGCGGGAAGAGGAGCGCAGGGTGGAGGCGAAGGCGCTGGGTGCTGGGGAGGAGCCGCTGTTCCTGCCCACCCCACCCTTCATGGCATCGGCGGGGGAGGAGTAGGGGACGGGCGGTGGTTTCCTTCTGTCTTTTCCTTTGTCTATTTCCTTGGTGCG
>Ga0307516_10006773_pt1 | contig 13383 bp, 9 predicted proteins | sample 19_EM_MG_FD_203310 | JGI IMG/M metagenome (GOLD analysis project Ga0307516, IMG submission 203310) | Populus trichocarpa ectomycorrhiza microbial communities from riparian zone in the Pacific Northwest, United States - 19_EM | ecosystem: Host-associated > Plants > Roots > Unclassified | place... | reverse complement strand
CAAGCGCGAAAACGTCTTTGTGACCGACCTGGCTGGCGTGGTGTACGAGGGCCGCACGGAACTGATGGACGAAGACAAGATCCAGTTCGCGCAAAAGACTTCGGCGCGAAGCCTCGCCGACATCATTGAGGGCACAGACATCTTCCTGGGCCTGTCCGCCGGCGGTGTGCTCAAGAAGGACATGGTCGCGCGTATGGCGGCCAAACCCATCATCCTGGCGCTGGCCAACCCCAACCCGGAGATCACCCCGGAAGAGGTCAAGACCGTGCGGGACGATGCAATCATGGCCACCGGCCGCACCGACTACCCCAACCAGGTCAACAACGTCCTGTGTTTTCCCTATATCTTCCGCGGCGCGCTGGATGCGGGCGCATCGACCATCACGGTCGAAATGGAAATTGCCGCCGTGCATGCGATTGCCGAGCTGGCCCAGGCCGAGCAAAGCGAGGTGGTAGCCGCCGCCTATGCCGGCGCGCAGCTCGCGTTTGGCCCGGAGTACCTGATCCCCAAGCCGTTTGACCCGCGCCTGATGATGAAGATCGCGCCCGCCGTGGCGCAAGCCGCAGCGGACAGCGGCGTGGCGCTCAGGCCCATCACCGACATGGACGCCTACCGCGAAAAACTCCAGAGTTTTGTGTACGCGTCCGGTACGACCATGAAACCGATTTTTGCGGCCGCAAAGAAGGCCGGCAAGAAACGCGTGGCCTATGCCGAGGGCGAGGAAGAACGCGTGCTTCGTGCCTGCCAGATCGTGGTCGATGAGGGTCTGGCCCGGCCCACCTTGATCGGCAGGCCGGCCATCATTGCTCAGCGCATCGAGAAATTCGGCCTGCGACTGAAGGAAGAGCTCGACTATGACGTCGTCAACGTCGAGCAGGACCACCGCTACCGCGACTTCTGGCAGACCTACCACCGACTGATGGAGCGCCGCGGGGTGACCGTGCAGATTGCCAAGATCGAAATGCGCCGCCGGCTGACCCTGATTGCCGGCATGCTGCTGTACAAGGGCGATGTTGACGGCCTGATCTGCGGCACCTGGGGCACCACGGCCCATCATCTGGACTATCTGGACCAGGTGATCGGCAAGCGCCCGGGCGTGTGCACCTATGCCTGCATGAATGGCCTGTTGCTGCCTGACCGCCAGGTGTTTCTGGTCGACACCCATGTCAACTACGATCCCACCGCCGAGCAGCTGGCAGAAATCACGACCATGGCCGCCGAGGAAATGATGCGCTTCGGCATCAAGCCAAAAGCTGCGCTGCTGTCGCACTCCAACTTCGGCACCTCCCAGTTGCCCAGCGCCCTGAAAATGCGGCGCACGCTGGAGCTGCTGCGAGAGCAGGCGCCCTGGCTGGAAGTAGACGGGGAAATGCATGGCGACGTCGCGCTGGACGCCGCCGCGCGCGCCGCCGTGATGCCTAACAGCACCCTGGCTGGCGAGGCCAATTTGCTGGTGCTGCCCAATATCGATGCAGCCAATATTGCCTACAACCTTCTCAAAACCGCCGCCGGCGGCAACATTGCAATCGGCCCGGTGCTGCTGGGCGCCAGCCAGCCCATGCACATCCTGACCGCCAGCACCACCGTGCGCCGCATTGTCAACATGACAGCCCTGACGGTTGCCGATGCAAACGCCTCCAGATAAGCTGTTCTTAGAGAGCTAGCACTAACTTAGGCGTACAAAATCCTCTTGCCAGACTGCCTAAACTTTGGGCAGACCCTTGCAATTTCCGGCCGAATGCGTCAAACTCTGTCTCTTGAAATTTAAGGGTTAACCCGGCAGCCGTAAAAAGCGCAGGCGGTTGGCCCGGTTCAGGAAAGACGTTTTTTCCATGTTGCGAAAAAGTTGGGCTGGTTGGCAACTGGCCATCGCGGTCACAGTGGCTGCTTTGGGCACAGCATTCAGCCCCGCAATGGTGCAGGCCAAACAGGCCGGTTCCCTTCCAGGAATCAGCACAGTCCAGATCGCAGAGCTGCCGGTGCAGGGGCGCAACATGGTGGGCTTGATTTATCAGGGTGGGCCGTTCAGGTACGACAAGGACGGCTCGGTGTTTGGCAACCGGGAAAGAATTCTTCCTGCCAACAATCGCAGTTACTACCGCGAATACACCGTCCAGACGCCCGGTGAACGCAGTCGGGGTGCCCGGCGCATCGTTTGTGGCGGCTTTGTGCCCACGGTGCCCGATGCTTGTTATTACACAGACGATCACTATGCAAGTTTTCGCAGAATTGTTCAGTAAGTTCTGCGGTGATCGTCAACTTTGAGTTTTTTGACTTAAGAAAGAGAAGCGGAGATGGACATGCCACTTCGTACTGTTAGACCCAACATCGTGCAATCCATACGCGCTTTTCGCGTGCAGGATCTGCAGGACGCAGCCACGCAATTGAACCAGCACTTTCTGTATGCCAACCTGGGCAATGCCCAGAGCAAGCAGGACGTCCTGGACATGATCGCGGCACAGTACACATTCCCTGCCCATTTTGGGAAGAACTTCGATGCGCTTTACGACTGCATGACGGACCTGGTACACAAGTCCGGACCGCAGCCTGGTTTCATCGTTGTGCTTGAGCAAATTCCTGCCCATGCAAAATTCGACAAGGAAGCGCGCGAGCAGCTGCTGGACATCTTCAGGGATGCCGCGGATTACTGGGCGGATCGAAAGATACCGTTCAGATGTTTCTATTCTTTTCTGTAGCCCGCTCCCCAGACATTGGCCAAGGGGATCGGGCGAATGAGGCCCAGCAAGCAAACAGCGCAGACGGCGAAGAGCCGATGCCAACCGACAAACTGCTCGACGTGTCGCCGCTGGCGTTGCGCATGAGCAGCCCGTTCAACGCGGGTTACTGGCTGGCAGCTGCCTGAAGCTGCGACCAGATGCAAAAAAGCCCGTCCATCGACGGGCTTTTTTATTGCCGCAACTTCCTTCGCCTGAGCGGTACCTTGCTGGCGAAGGCTCCTGCTGTTTGCTTTATGGCGAAGCTGTTCAGGCCCCGCCCGGCGGCTGCAATGCCTGGGTCAGCGCCACGTATTCCGCGACCGGTACCTCTTCTGCGCGGCGCTGCAAATCAAACGAGCCGCCGTGCTGTTGCTGCTCCAGCCATTTGCCCAGCGAGTGGCGCAGCAGCTTGCGGCGCTGGCTGAAGGCCACACGCACCACTTCGCTGAGCAGAACGGCATTCAGGGGCGCCGGCGCTGCGTGGGGCACCATGCGCACAATGGCGCTGTCCACGCGCGGGGGTGGGTCGAAACTCTGTGGCGGCACCAGCAGCAGGTTGTCCATCGCATAGCGCCATTGCAGCATCACGCTCAGCCGGCCATAGTCGCTGGTCGACGGCCGGGCCACCATGCGGTCCACCACCTCTTTTTGCAGCATGAAGTGCTGGTCCTCGATTACGTCCACAGCATCGAGCAAGTGAAAAAGGATGGGGGTGGAGATGTTGTAGGGCAGGTTGCCGACAACGCGGATTTTCCGGCCGGCGGCCCCGTCATGCATGGCGAGGGCCAAGGCCCGCACATCCACCTTGAGGATATCCGACTCCACGACTTTCAACTGGGCATGTGTTCGCAACTGCTGCGCCAGGTCCCGGTCGAGTTCGATCACCGTGAGCTGCCCCAGGCGCTCGGCCAGTGGCTGGGTCAGCGCTGCCAGCCCGGGGCCTATCTCCACCATCGCCTGACCGGCACGCGGCGCTATCGCCTGCACGATGTCTTCAATGACGCCCTGGTCCGTCAGGAAATGCTGGCCAAAGCGTTTTCGCGGGATGTGCTTCACGCGAGGGCAAACCCGGGACAGGGCGTGGCAACCGATCCGGACGGGGCCACAGCGCCAGGCAGAGGGCAGGCGCTCACCCGCCATGCCGCGTGGAGCGGCTGCTGCATGTTCACTGAGGCGGCTCCCGATACTCCACATAAGCGCGGCCACGCACCTCCTGCGCCCAGGCGTTGTAGGCCTCTTCGAGTTTTTTCTCCCGCAGCACGCCGCGCACTGCTTCGCGTTGCTCGCGCGGGGACAGTTTGGTGCTACGCCGCTCCAGCACCTGAATCAGATGGACACCAAAACGCGATGCCAGCGGATCACTCAGCTGGCCCGGTGCGAGGGTGTTCATCCGCTCCTCAAATTCGGGTACAAAGCTGCCCGCCCCCACCCAGCCCAGGTCGCCGCCGTCCCTGGCCGAACCATCCTGGCTGAACTCGCGGGCCAGCGCCGCGAACTCCGCCTGCCCGGCGGCGATCCGATTTTTGAACTCCGCCAGGCGGGCCACCGCGGCCGCCTCGCTGAGCTGGGGACCGGTACGCAGGAGGATATGGCGGACGCGGGTTTCCGGGACTGTCGCTCCGGGCATGCCGGCGCGCTTTTTCTCGATCACCTTGAGCACGTGGAAGCCCGCACCGCTGCGCAGCGGGCCGGCGATACCGCCAGGCTGGAGGTTTTGCGTTGCATTGATGAACAGCTCGGGATACCGGTCGGGGGAGCGCAGCCCCATCTGCCCATCGGGGTTGCCGCGGGGCGCGTTGGAGAACTCCTTGACCAGTACGGCAAAGTCGGTGCCCGCGCGCGCACGCTCCGCCGCCAGTTGAGCCCTGGCCTGAAGCCCGGCCAGTTGCTCGGCATTGGCGTTTTCAGGAACTGCCACCAGGATTTGCGCCAGGTTGATCTCCTGCGCGGCAGACTGCTGGCCGGCTCCGCTTTCCTGTTCGCGGATAAATTGCTCGACCTCCTGGTCGCTGACGCGCGCACGCGACTCCAGCTCCCGATCCCGGACACGGTTGAGCAGGATTTCATTGCGCAAATCGTTGCGAAGCTGGGAAAGCGGCAAGCCTTCGGCCTCCACCCGGCGGCGCAACTCTTCAGTGGACACCTGGTTTTGCCGCGCGACATTGGCGATCGCGTCGTCCACCGCGGCTTCACTGACCTGCACTCCTGTATCCTTGGCCAGCTGCAGCTGGGTGCGCTCGACAATGATGCGCTCCAGTATCAGCCGTGCGAGCTCGGCCCTGGGCGGCACCTGGGCGCCCTGTTGCCGCAGCTGCTGCTCCATGCGCAGCATGCGTACGCGCACCTCGTTGTTGGTGACCGGCTCCGAGTTGACCACGGCCACGATGTAGTCCGCCTGCCGTTGAGCAACACTCCCGGCGCCCAGCCCCAGCAGGCCCGCGCCGGGCAAACGCAGAGGCTGCCCCGGAAGACGCAAGGTCTGGGCTTGCGCCTGGAGGGCGGGCAGACCCAGTGCCAAAGCCAGTGCAACGGCCACAGGCGAACGGAGACAAAAGCGGTGGGAGAAGCTGTGTTTAGTCATAGTTGGTAAAGCGGCTCGGCGTCGTGCTCTGCTCGCGCAGGTACTGATAACGCGGAATGTTGGCTTTCAGTGTTTTGAGAGGATTGTTACCAATTCGCGAGAAGCCCACGAACTCCAGCTGGAACAGGATACGCGTGCTGTTGGACGACCCGGTCCCGACCAGCGCAAGCGTTCCCAGCTGGGTGCGCTCGAGCACCACGCGGCCTATCCAGCAGCAGCCATCGTATTCGAGGCCAACAACCACATCGACCAGCTTCTTGTCGGGCACGCTGTAGTTCAGGCGCCCCACGCTGTACCAGCGCCCCGGTCCCTGGCCCCGTCCCGCACCCAGGTCCTTGCCCTTGTCGCCCCACAGGTCATTGATCGGCCATTGCCAGCCCACCTCGTATTGCTCGCTGACATTGCGCTGGCGGCGGTAGGCGGCGCTGATCACGCGGTAATTGCCCGGGTTGTAGCGTCCCCCAATCGTCGAGCGCTCCGAGATATTGGTCTTGGGGTTGTACTGGACCGTGGTGTCCAGCGACCAGGCCGGCGTCAGGTTGACGGTTGCGCCGAACAACAGGTCGCTCAGCCGCTCGGACACCGGCACCTCGCCGGGCAGGGTGACCCGGCGGTCCCTGAAACGCACGCGCTGCGCGACACCGACCCGCAGGGCTTCCGCACCTGTCTCGGGGTCCAGAAGGCGCGAGGTCACGCCTGTGGTCAGCACATTGGAATCTGAAATCCGGTCGTTGCCGACAAACTCGTTTTCGGTGAACAGGGTCGCAAAGTTGAAGGCATTCAGGCCCGAATCGTAGTTCGGCAGGGTGCTCTGGTTGCGATAGGGCGTGTTCACATAAAAGACGCGAGGTTCGAGCGTCTGGGTAAACGCCTGGCCGAAAAAGCTCGCGTTGCGCTCAAACGTCAGCCCGCTGTCCAGGCTGAAGGTCGGCACGGTCCGCGATGCTGAACGTGCGCCGTTGACCAACGGCCCGTCGAACTGGTAGGACGTCGAGTTCAACATCAGCTTGGGCGTGATGTAGCCCGCCGGGCGGATCCAGGGCCTGCTGATCTGGGCCAGCGCAAACGTGCGGTTCGCATTCGGCTGACCGGTCAGCAGGCGATCCGATGAAAAACGGGTGTAGTCGGTCGTCACCGAATAATCCAGCCCATCGAGGCCGGCGAGCGGCGCATTGAAGCGCGTGTAGGCCGCCGTGAGTTGCGGCATGCGGTCATAAGGCGGCACGATGGGCGAGTTGACGTCCTGCAGCGTCTGGTATTTGAGCGTGCGCAGGGTGGTCGAGAAATGCTCTTTCCCCCAGCTGACGCTGGCATCGCTGGTCAACAGGCGCTGCGTCAGTATGTTGCTGGAACCGCTCAGGCCGGTCGACGGAAAATCGCGCCAGTAATTGTTGTCGCTGACCCGGTTCAGGTTCAGGTTAAAGCCCAGGCCGCCGACCGACTGCAAACCCGTATTGAAGGTCCCGCTGGTCAGGTAGTTGTACGACCAGCGCGTCCTGTCGCGCAGGCTGTCGTTGGGCAGCACACTCGCGCGCAGTTCACCTTTGTAGTTGCGCTCCAGGTAACGAAATTCCCCGGCCAGATCCACGCCGCGCTTACTCATGAAGGTGGGCGCGAAGGTGGCGTCACGTTGCGGCGCAATGTCGAAGTAATAGGGAACGGTGACCGAGGTGCCATTGACGCTGTCCAGCCCGATGGTGGGCGGCAACAGGCCGGACTTGCGTTTGTCGCTCAGCGGAAATGTGAAGGTCGGGGCCGCCAGGATGGGCACGTTCATGAAACGCAGCACGCCGCCGGCGGCTTCGCCCACATCGGCCTCCTTGTCGAACTTGATGCTGGTGGCGTTGACAATCCAGGCAGGGGTCCAGCCGGCCTCGTCGCCACGCTGGCAGGTGGTGAAGCTGGCGTCGTAGGCCACCAGGCGCTTGTCGTCGATGAAGTCCACGCGCCTGGCCGCGCCATAACCCTCGTTCTGCAGGAAGCGGTAGTCTGGCCGGGTAAAAAAGCCTTCGAAGGTGTCCAGCTTGATTTCCAGCTCCGGACCGTTGAACAGGTTGCCAGAGCTGTTGACGCGCACGTTGCCGCGTGCCTTGACCACATCGCTTGGCTGGTCGTACTCCAGCCGGTCGGCGCGTATCGACGAGGCGCCGCGGCGCAATTCCGCGTTGCCGTCGATCACGGTTTCCAGCTCCGGGCGTCCCGACAGGCGATCCCCGAACACAAAGGTGGGCAGTTCGATCCCGGGGCCACCCGGCGGCTGCTCGGACAGCATGGTCGCGCTTTTCAGCTTCCCGGGCAGTACATCGGGGCGCTGCGCCTGGTCCTGCGGTGGATCTGTCACCTGCGCATGCGCCGCGCCGCCATGCCCCAGCCCCAGCACGGTGCAGGACACAAGGCTGAGGGCGGCGTGGGTCACCGGGGAAAGAATAAAACGCGAGCGGGATGCGCGATGCATCGGAAGTATGAGATAAACCCGTTTATAAAAATCTGCCCGATTATCCTATGCTCACCCGTCTCTTTTCCCATCTTTTGATGGTTCCCGGCCAGGCAGGCCCCGCGCACGCATGACCGAAGCTTCCATTGCCTGGACGGATCCCGACCGCGCCACTGCTTTCAAGGCCTGGCTGCACACCGTCACACCGGCCCATGGGCTGTTGCCCGGGACGCTGCACCTGGCTTCGGCCGATGCCAGCTTCCGGCGCTATTTCCGGGTCGGCCAGGCGGCAGGCGCGAGCTGCATCATCATGGACGCGCCGCCCGCGCAGGAAGACTGCCGGCCTTTTGTCAAGATCGCCGGATTGATGGCCGACGCCGGCCTGCAGGCCCCGCGCGTGTTGGCCTGGGACCAGGCCCAGGGGTTCATGTTGCTGAGCGACCTGGGCACGCAGACCATGCTGGAGGTGATTGAACAGCAAAGCGAGGCCGACAGGCCCCAGCGCGCCTACGCGCTGTACCGCCAGGCGGTGGATGCGCTGATCGACTGGCAGCTGGCGTCCCGGCCGGACGTGCTGCCGGCTTACGACGAGGCCCTGCTGTCACGCGAGCTGGCGCTGTTTCCCGACTGGTATGTGGCGCAACACCGCGGGATCGCCATCGACGACACGCTGCGCGGCAAGCTCGACGGCCTGTTTGCGCAGATCAAGGCCAGCAACCTGCAGTCGCTGGGCGGCGCGCGGGTGTATGTGCACCGCGACTTCATGCCGCGCAACCTGATGGTTGCGCCAGACGGGCAAGGCGCGCTGGGCGTTTTGGACTTCCAGGATGCGGTCTACGGCCCCATCACCTACGACATCGCCAGCCTGATGCGCGACGCCTTTGTCAGCTGGCCGGAAGACTTTGTGCTGGAGATCACGGTGCGTTACTGGGAGCAGGCGCGCAAGGCCGGCCTGCCGGTGGGCGACGACTTTGGCGAGTTTTACCGCGCGGTCGAATGGATGGGCCTGCAGCGCCACCTGAAGGTTCTGGGCATTTTTGCGCGCCTGACCTTGCGCGACGGCAAACCCAAATACCTGGCCGACACGCCGCGCTTCATCGCTTATGCACGCTCCACCTGTGCGCGTTACCGCCAGCTCGGTCCGCTGATGGTGTTGCTCGACGAGATCGAAGGCAACGAAACGCGGGTGGGTTACACGTTTTGACCGCCTTGTGCCTCCAATCAGGCTTCAGCCCTTGCCGGACGGGGGTATGCAGCTATATATTTCATAGCATTCGCCTTGTAGCGTCCCTGAAAGCATGACAGCCCGTTTTTATGCCGGCCTGGCCCTGCACAGCGGCGAGTCGCTGGCCCTGCCCGAACGCGCCGCGCGCCATGTGCAGGTGCTGCGCCTGCAACCGGGCACAAGCATCACCCTGTTCAACAACCAGGGCGGCGAATTCGAAGCCACCATCGAACGCATGGGCCGCAGCGACGTCCAGGTGCTGGTGGGCGGCCACAGCGCGGTAGAGCGCGAACCGGCGCGCGCGGTCCAGCTGGCGGTCGGCATGCCCGCCAACGAACGCATGGACTGGCTGGTCGAAAAAGCCAGCGAACTCGGCGCGGCAAGCATCACCCCCCTGATGGCCGAACGCTCGGTGCTGCGCCTGAAGGGCGAACGCGCCGAAAAAAAAATCGCGCACTGGCAGGGCATCGCCACCGCCGCCTGCGAGCAGTGCGGGCGCAACCGGCTGCCCCAGCTCCATGAGGTCGCCACCCTGGGCGAGTGGCTGGCTGCGCTGCCCACAGCCAATCCGGCCGCGCCCAGGCTGCTGCTCTCCCTGCGGGCCGGCACCCGGGCCTTGCTGCAGGCCGTGGCGCATATGGATAACACCGCGCCCGTCACCCTGCTCAGCGGCCCCGAAGGCGGGCTCAGCGCCGCCGAAGAAGACGCAGCCATCGCCTGCGGCTTTGTCCCGGTTACCCTGGGCCCGCGCGTGCTGCGCGCCGAAACCGCGCCGCTGGCCTGCCTGGCGCTGCTCACCCAGGGCGGCTGATACATGAACCGCAACCTCTGGCTGCTGGCCATCTGCCAGGGCCTGTTCCTCACCAACAACGTCACCTTCATCGCCATCAACGGCCTGGTGGGCTGGCGCCTGGCGCCACTGGGCTGGATGGCCACGCTGCCGGTGATGGGCTACGTAGTGGGCGGCGCGCTGTCCACCGGCCTCGTGGCCTACACCCAGCGGCGCTTCGGCCGCAAGGCCTCCTTCCAGTTCGGGCTGGTGGTGGCGGTGTTGTCGGCGCTGCTCTGCTGTTACGCCGCCTACAGCAAAAATTTCTGGCTGCTGGTCGCGGCCACGGTGGTGGCGGGGTACTACAACGCCAACGCGCAGCTCTACCGCTTTGCCGCCGCCGAACTGGCGCTGCCGGCCTTCCGGGAGAAGGCGGTGTCGCTGGTGATGGCCGGCGGGCTGATAGGCGCCATTGCCGGGCCCAACCTCGCGGCCGGCACGCGCAGCCTGACAGAGGTGCCTTTTGCCGGCGCCTACCTCGCGCTGGCCGGGGTGGCGCTGCTGGCCATGGGCCTGATGGCCTTCATGCATTTCCCCCCGGTGCCACCGCGCCAGGCGGCCAGCGGCGGCCGGCCCCTGATGGAGATCATGCGCCAGCCGGTGTTCATCGTCGCCGCTGCGGCCAGCGCCCTGGGCTTTGGGGTCATGAACCTGCTGATGGCCGCCACGCCGATTGCCATGCAGGTGTGCGGGCTGCCGTTTTCCGACGCCGCGCTGGTGCTCGAGTGGCATGTGATCGGCATGTTCGCGCCGGGCTTTTTCACCGGCCACCTGATCCGGCGTTTCGGCGCCTTGCCCATCATGGCCTGCGGGCTGGCCTTGAACGTGGCCTGCGTGCTGATCGCGCTGTCGGGGGTGGCGCTGCACCAGTTCCTGGCGGCGCTGCTGCTGCTGGGGATAGGCTGGAATTTTCTTTTCACCGGCGCCACCACGCTGGCGCTGACGACCTACCGCCCCGAGGAAAAGGACAAGGCCCAGGGGGCGCTCAACTTCTGCGTCTTCGGCGTACTGGCCCTGTCCTCGCTGGCCTCCGGTGTGCTGGTCACCACGCAGGGCTGGACGCTGCTCAACCTCGGCTCGCTGCTGCCGCTGGGACTCACCGGCCTGGCGCTGGCCTGGCTGGCGCTGCAGGGGCGTCGTTCGGCCTCCGTTTGATTGCTATCAATTAAATAGCTGCCAAGCGCCATTGCGCGTGGGCTGACGGCCTCCCAGGCTCAAAACCTGGCGTCCAGCCAGGCTTTGAGCGTGGCAAACACCGGCGCGGCATCGAGTTCGTTGAAGAGCTCGTGGTACAGGTCATCAAAACACCGCGTGGTCACCAGCCGGGCGCTGTGCTGCGCCGCCGCCTCGGCAAAGGCGCGGCTGCCGGCCGGGTTGACCAGCTTGTCGGCGCCGGCGTACATCAGCAAGGTCGGCGTGGTCCAGCTGGACGCGGCCGCCACGGTGGCCGGCCCGGCGCTGGCAATGAATTTGGCCAGCCGCGCGGAAATCTTGGCGTGCACCAGCGGGTCGGCCAGGTATTTGTCCACCACCCGCTTGTCGTGCGAGATGAACTCGGGCTTGAGGCCATTGTTGACGCGCAGGTTGGGTGCGATCACCGGCAGCGTCGCCAGCAGCAGCTTCTGCAGTGGATTGAGCCCCGGATCCAGCGCCGGAGAAGACATGATCAGGCCCTGGACCGGCCGCACCTGGAGCGAGACAAACCGGCCGACCACCAGGCCGCCCAGGCTGTGGCCCAGCAGGATCAGGGGCAGGGGCCCGGCGCCACGTTCCGCGCTGGCGCGCGGCAGCTGCAGGGAGCGCTGGCGCGTGTCGTCCACCACCTCGGCCAGGTCCTCCAGCAGCAGGGCCTCGCTGCTCAGCCCCCCGCGCACGCCACCGGACTCGCCGTGGCCGCGCTGGTCATAGGCGCGCACCGCAAAGCCCCAGTCGAGCAAACGGCGCGCCACATGGTCATAACGGCTGGCGTGTTCCCCCAGCCCATGCACCATCAGCACCACGGCCCGGGGGGGCGCAGCGTCATCGGCCTCCCAGGCCTCCATGGGCCACTCGTAAAGCGCGAGGTTCTCGCCGTCACGGGCCGTGAACGGCGCCAGCACAGGGGTGTCCATCAACCTTGCCGGCTCAGGGCATGCGGGCAATGACGTGCGCCACCGCTGCAGTGATTTTTTTGGCGTAGGGCACGTGCAGGAACTCGTTGGGGCCGTGCGCATTGCTTTTCGGGCCCAGCACGCCGCAGACCATCATTTGCGCCTTCGGGAAACCCTGGCTCAGCATGTTCATCAGCGGGATGGTGCCCCCCTGGCCAATGGTGCCGCAGGGCGCGCCATAGTAAGCCTGGGATGCGTCATTGAGCGCTTTTTCAAACCAAGGCGAGGTGGTGGGCGCGTTCCAGCCGGTGGCGCCGCCCGCGCTTTCAAACGTCACTTTGGCCTGGTAAGGCGCGTTGTCTTCGAGCAGGGCCTTGAGTTCCTGCACGGCGCCGGCCGCCTCAACCAGCGGCGGCAGGCGCAGCGACAGCTTGAAGGCGGTGTAGGGCCGCAGCACATTGCCGGCGTTGCCCATCTCCGGGAAACCGTCCGCGCCGGTCACGCTCAGCGTCGGCTTCCAGGTGCGGTTGAGCAGCGCCTCGACCGGGTCGGTGGTGGTGGGCAGCGCAAAGGTGGTGGCGCCGCCGCAGTCGTAATGCGCCCAGGGGAAACGCTTGTAGATCTGGTCGCCGAGGATTTGCGCGGTGGCTCGGGCCTGCTGCAGTCGCTCGGCCGGGATCTCGCAGTGAAAACTCTGCGGCAGCAGCCGCCCGGTCTTGCTGTCTTCGAGCCGGTCCAGCACCTGGCGCATGATGCGAAAGCTCGACGGCACCAGGCCGCTGGCGTCGCCCGAATGCACGCCCTCGGTCAGGATTTCCACCTTCAGCACGCCGCTGGCCATGCCGCGCAGCGAGGTCGTGAGCCAGAGCTGGTCGTAGTTGCCGGCGCCCGAATCCAGGCAGATCACCAGCCCGACATCGCCCAGCCGCGCGCGCAGCGCATCGACATAAGGCAACAGGTCGTAAGAGCCGCTCTCCTCGCAGGTCTCGACCAGACCGACGATGCGCGGATGCGGCACCTTCTGCGCCTTCAGGGCCTGGATGGCCGCGATGCTGGCATACACCGCGTAACCGTCGTCGGCGCCGCCGCGGCCGAACAGCTTGCCGTCTTCGTATTTGGGCGTCCAGGGCCCGAGATCGCTGCGCCAGCCGGTGAACTCGGGCTGCTTGTCCAGATGGCCGTACATGAGCACGGTTTCCACCGCCCCGGTTTTGGTCGCAGGCACCTCGAAAAACAGCACCGGGGTGCGCCCGGGAAGACGGATGACTTCCAGCGTCAGCCCTTCGACTTTCTGCGCCTCGACCCAGGCCGCCGCATTGCGCAGCACCGTGTCGATGTGGCCGTGCCCGGCCCATTCGGCGTCAAACGATGGCGATTTCGCGGGAATGGCGATGTAGTCGGTGATCTGCCTGACGATGTCGCCATCCCATTGCGCGCTGACTTGCGACAGGGCCTGGGCGGCATCAAGAAGGCCATCGGGAATTTCTCGGTGCAGGGGGGCGTTCAT
>Ga0307516_10006772_pt1 | contig 13383 bp, 16 predicted proteins | sample 19_EM_MG_FD_203310 | JGI IMG/M metagenome (GOLD analysis project Ga0307516, IMG submission 203310) | Populus trichocarpa ectomycorrhiza microbial communities from riparian zone in the Pacific Northwest, United States - 19_EM | ecosystem: Host-associated > Plants > Roots > Unclassified | place... | reverse complement strand
GGTTCGAGAATCGTGGCCAAGTCGAGCAGGAAGAAGTGATCTTGTTCGAAAGAGGGCATGAAAGTAGGGTGATTTTGAGATCAAGATTATAGTGTGACACTGGGGTTGTCTCGTAACCGGAGTGCGGCGAGAATCAAAGGTAATCAGGCTACTTTCGATAATTCACAACGGAATAATCTTAGATCTTGTGTGTGGGTTCGGTGGTAGTGTTGGTGAGGATGTTTCGTGCTGTCTCCTTTCTCTTTTCGGGAGAGAAGAGCCAGGGTATATATAGAGCTCTTTGGTGTTTGTGAGAACTGATGACTCGGGCTAACTATTCCTCCGAGGCTTTCGACCCCGTGGGCAACTCATTGGTCCTGGCCGGGGTCTAGATAAGAGAGATGGGTTTTTTATGCACCGAGGTGGAGTCGCTGCGCCTAGACTCTTTTTCTCGTACACCTTTCGGGTGACGTGGCAACTCCTTTCGGGAGTCTGCCCAAGTCTAGTCAGTCTCCGGTTCGTGTGCAATCAAATCCCTCATCCCGGAGTTTAACACTCTTACGACCGGTCTCGGCCGTAAGCCTAAACTCCGTTCCCTTATCTCCCGCCTAGACTCTCTGAGCCGATCTTTCCAGGAACAGCTAGCTACCGGCGCCTATCTTTCCCTGGTACGTACCTCTCTAAGGATACGTACTGACCTCTAAGGATACGTACCGACCCTCGATTTCCTCAGGTGTAACACATGGCTCCAGTTAAGCGTGGCGGAGGTGCGGTCAAGTGCGGCGGGAGTGTGGCGGAGCACGGGGGGTCTGCAGCCGGACGCGGCGGAAGTGCGGCGGAGTGCAGCGGGTCTGCGGCCGAACGTGGCAGCGGCGCGGGCGAGCGCAGCGGGGGTGTGGCGAGGTGTGGCTGGTCTGCGGCCAGGCGCGACGGAAGTGCGGCGGAGAGCAGCAGTTCTGCGGCTGAACGTGGCAGCGGCGAGGGCGAGCGCGGCAGGGGTGCGGCGAGGCGCGGCTGGTCTGCGGCTGGACGCGGCGGAAGTGCGGTGGAGTGCAGCGGGTCTGCGGCCGAACATGACAGCAGCACGGGCGAGCACGGCGGGGGTGCGGCGAGGCGCGGCTGGTCTGCGGCCGGGCGCGGCGGAAGTGCGGCGGAGAGCAGCAGTTCTGTGGCTGAACGTGGCAGCGGCGAGGGCGAGCACGGCAGGGGTGCGGCGAGGCGCGGCTGGTCTGCGGCCGGGCGCGGCGGAAGTGCGGTGGAGTGCAGCGGATCTGCGGCCGAACATGGCAGCAGCGTGGGCGAGCACGGCGGGGGTGCGGTGAGGCGCGGCTGGTCTGCGGCCGGGCGTGGCGGAAGTGCGGCGGAGCGCAGCAGTTCTGCGGCTGAACGTGGCAGCGGCGAGGGCGAGCGCGGCAGGGGTGTGGTGAGGTGCGGCTGGTCTACGGCCGGGCGCGGCGGAAGTGCAGCGGAGCGCAGCGGGTCTGCGGCCGAACCTGGCAGCGGCGCAGGCGAGCGCGGTGGGGGTTCGGCGAGGCGCGGCTGGAGTCTGCGGCCGGGCGCGGCGGAGGTGCGGTCGAGCGCGGCAGGGGTGCGGCGACCGAACTGGGCGAGCGGTGACGGGCGAGGACAGGAACTAGGACAGGAACCAAGAACGGGCGAGCGAACGGCGCGCACGACAATCGGGGACAGGAAAGAAGAGACGCTTCATTAATAAGGCAAGGCAAGGTTCGACGAAACAAGACAAACAAGGGAAACAAGTTGTTGCGTACAGATCTACGGCGGGTGATGGCCCTGATTATATACAGATCTCCATCCCATGCCCACACGAGCAAGCCATGAGCAAACACGTACACCAGTTCCGACGTGTTTCACATTCCCGCACTTCTTCCCCATGCGATCCCGTATTCGCAAGTCCTTCCGTAATGCCATGTTCCCCCACCTCCGTAGTCCGGCATGGCGACGACACGCGATCCGACACGCGATTCGATGACACGTAACGACCTGGCGCCGTGACAGCGGCGAGCGCACAGGTGAGCGACCGGGTGAGAACAAGGGCAAGGCGGGTGATCCAGCGAATGGGTGAGTGGGTGAGGCGGGCGTTCTAGCAGTACTGGAAAGTTTATGAGGGTAGAGTAGCGATGTGTACGGGCAGCAGGTCAACAATTCGTACGGGGCGGCCTGCAACGCGTACGAGGGGAATCCTGCAACGCGTACAAGTATAGGTCAGCGATGCAATGAGCAGTAGGCAGTAGGCCTGCGATGCGTATGGGCCTCTTACTGAGCAGTCATCCTTTGTCCAGGTGTGAGGAAAAAGTTGCGAGGAATAGTGCAGCCGTAGATATTCCGTGTTCGGTTGTGGTTGAGGTGGCACTATTTTTTGTTTTTTCTCTCGTCACTCGTTCTTGTCGGTTGTGGTGGTGGCGTGGTTGGGGTTGTGCGGTTGTGATGGTTGGCTTTGCGCAATTGTGGTGGTTGGCTTTGCGCAATTGTGGTCGTTGGCTTTGCGCAATTGTGGTTGTGGTGTGTAAGAAATACGATTTGACCGTTTGGCGGGTTTGTCCTTATAGGCCGCCGTAACCCGAGCACAGCTCCAAGTAATTAATGCGTGTAGGATAGTGACCGCGGTCAACGATAGCGCGATGGCACTCGTGCGCTTTATCAACCACCTTCCGACTCACTCCGCCGCACACAGAATTGACTCATTAGCCAATCCAACCCCGACTTAGCCAGGACGTTGTCGAACTTCTTTCGCAATTTAGTCAGTCGAGTTTATACCAGATAAGACCAGAATTTCGAAACGAGGTGGAACGGCGGAAAACTAGCACGGAAAGCCTGCAGAGGGCGCTGCCTACTATGAAGAAACTGTAATGGGTTTTTGTCGATAAGGGAAACCTCGAAAGATTGATCGGGCCAGTTGAAAGGATATTATGGGGGTCTAAACAGAGTTTTTCCCGCCGCCGGTGCCAGGTCTAGACGCCTCCCAAAGGTTTGCCAGATTCTACCTCCGCTTGAGATGTTTAGGGGCTTACACACCTGAACATAGATCCAATCCGCGGCACCTGACTTCGCATTAGTCCCGCAACTTCCACTCGCTCGCAACCGCATATTCAATGGCCGGGAGGATATCATCTGCACTATCTACTCAACTCTCAAAGGAAGCACCTCGTCCAATGGTGAACTCCGGCCCCCGACTGACAAAGTTGTTGTGCTGCACGGGTTCGGAGGAATGGGAAAGTCATCAATTGCACTTGGATATTCGTTCCGATACTCAGATTTGTACACGGCGGTATTATGGGTTGATGTCACCAGCGCGGCCTCATTACCTCGAAGCGCTCGAGCGGCCGCCGAAGAATTATTGATAGCTCTGCGAAACAACGACACTCGTATGAAGATATTGCTTTGATGTTGGGGCTGGGGGGCGTTTTGAATTCGAAGGGACAAATCTCATCTGAGAGCACCGTGGAGTCACGATTGACTGGAGCAGTTAAGAGCTGGCTGGCTACAAAAGGCAACGACGGATGGCTGCTCATATTAGATAACTACGACGATGTTGATGCAGTTGACATCCACCTTCTCCTTCCAACTTGCGATGCCGGCAATGTGATAATAACGTCCAGGAAGAGCAATCTTCGATCGTTGGGCACGGCAATTGAGGAGATCGATGAGAAAGCAGCTATGGCCGCACTACCGAAGACTGTTGACAGAGAAGTCCTCAAGGGGTAAGGTCAGTACCAGACGACCCCAGTGGGCGAGGTGCCGATGCCCAACGCAAACGAGAGACCACCTCTTCAAGGTGTGTCCGGATTGGAAGGCCCAACAGAAGATATTGTGGGCAGAGGTGCGGAAGGAATTCTGGGAGGTGGAAGAGCCGGTGGAAGATCCCGGATCTACTTGCCGATGGGAGGAGTGGTCAGGCGGTGATGGATTTCCTTTCTTTTACTGATGTGGGAAGGCTGGTGCCGGCTGCGGAAGAGGACGACGCAGGGAGCGATGTGTCGGAATGGGAGCTCCGGGAGCGCCAGGAGCGGGAAGAGGAGCGGAGGGAGGAGGCGGAGGTGCTGGGTGCCGGGGGGAGCCGGGGGCCGGGGATGGACTACCACTGTCGCTACCCACCCCGCCCTTCATGGCATCGGCAGACGAGGAGTAGGAGACGCTTGTGCTTTTCCGTTGTTCTTTCTTTTGCGATTTTCCTTGGTGCGCGACCACTTGCTCTTGGGACAGGCCTGGGCGGAGGGCAAAGGGCTTGCAACGAGCCGCCACGCACGGACTGTGGACAGGAAAGGGACTGTACATATGCCTCGCCATGATCTATCTAGATCGCATGCGAGTAATGAATAAACAAAAAAAAATCAGAGAGAGGATAAGCTAATATGACACGTAGAACATCATGCGGCGAAACAGTCAGCTGTGAATCTGGGGTTTCTGCCACTGGCATTGACTCAGGCGGGATCATTCACCTCACATTTGCAGTCATCCTTCGAGAACTACCTGAACTTCCTAGACGGAGATCCCGGAAAGGTTGCAAAATGCGGAGGCCCTGGTTGGTTATCGGATCAAAGGACAGGGGACGTGAACCGAAACGTTTATACCACGTGGGAGGTTTCTTTTGCTAGTCTTTCCCGTGCCCAGGAACTGCTATTGTTGTGTGGGTTTCTGGCCAATGCCGACATACCAGATGAACTTTTTCTCCAAGAGAGGGCGTTGCAGTTTGATTGGGTAGAAGTGGGTAAGAGCAACTCCCTCCACTGCCTTGTTTCCTTAACTGATTTGGCATAGGAGACTGACTTACGGTCTCGCCTGCGGAACTCCTTTAGTTTCCCTTGCCGACGCGAAAAGCAGCACTAGACGCCTTTTAGATACACCCAGTCGTGCATTTTTTGGGCCCGCGAGCGGCTCAACACCGAGGCAAAGCAGAGAAAGCTCAGGAGGCACTCATTCTTGTTGGCGGAATATTCAAAAAAAAAAGAAATGAGGACAAATCGACAAATTATCGGGCTTTCAAAAAGAGGATACGGTCTCATTGAGACGGTTCGATAAGCATGACGGAACTTTCTAAGCTTTCCGAAGAGTCCAAGAGAGTGTTTCATGCCGCGTTAAATATCGGCAACACGTATGTCAATCACGGATTTTTCTCTCAAGCTTAGAATCTATTCCAGTGGTCGTTCGCGGGCCAGCAGAAACTTCTAAGCGATGGCCACCAGGACGCTCTCAACACTGCTCTCTGCCTAGGCATTGTGTTCCACAGCCAAGGCGAGTACTCCAAGGCACTCGGATGGTACCAGAGAGCCCTTGATGACCGTGAGAAGACCCTTGGCAAGGATCGCCCTCAAACTCTCAACACCGTTAACAACACGGCCAGTGTGTTCAATAATCAAGAGTCAAGACGAGTAAGCTCGAAGGCACTCATATGGCACCAGAGGGCCCTCGATGGCCGTGAGAAGGCGCTTGGGAAAGGCCACCCTGACACTCGGACTTCGGCCAGGATCGTGGGAACCCTTTCAGGCGTCGTGCCGGGGTACGGTGGCAGGGTGGGTCTCGGGTTGTGGGGTCGGAAGAGGTGGTTGCGAATGTCCTGGATGTTACATATAGTGTCGACGAGAGCTAGCCGAAGTAATCCCTTTGATTGTGCGTGGTGACAGGGTTTCCTGCGAGTTCATTCAAGGCGTTTCTTTCGCATGTTCGGACTTTCTCCAAACGTTCTCTTTGTCTTCACCGCTTGCTTTGATGCGTCTTCGCTAAACAGTTGGATGGTTGTTGTGTGCATGCTTTCCATTCGTTCGGAAGTCTTTCAAGAGCAGCTGTGTTCCGATTTTGTTTCGGTTTCTGTTGGCAACGTTCGTTACTGGTAGGTATGGGTTTTGTTGACTTGTCGAGACGGCGGGGGTTGGCGGAATCGATTGCAGTAGCTAGTTAGTGTGTATTCAAGCGTTCGTTATGAGGTTTGCACCTGGTTTCACGCCACAACGCTGGGAATAAGAGGGAGAACTAGTCGATGTGGCACGGGTGTAGGTCTCGGAAGAATAGCCAGCGGAAACAGTGCAAGAGTCCCGCCGGTGGCGCTTCATCTACTCCACTACACACTCCACCTCGCGTTGTACATACGATCTGACTTCCTCCGGACAAAACCGTCAGTGTGTTCTCACCACCTGTAGATAACTCACTAGCGACCTTTTTTACTTTTTTAACTCCTCTCTGACAGCCGAAGTGACTGAATTCTAATTCTATCAAACGGTGAACGACGGCCTTCTCCTTTGCCAGAGTAACCGCCGTGTTTGCCATTGTCTGCCATCCATGCCCATGAGAGCCGTCGGAAATCTAGAACTACCTGTCCATCAACTACTCCGCCTTCACCGGCCGGTCCTTCGTCTGGCCGGCATCGGTTGCACTTCCGATGGTGGATCAGAGGTGTACGTACGTAGGTATGTTGCCCCAGATTCGAAGCACGCACCTCCATTCCTCACCTCCGGACCAGATGCACCCTCAGAAATAACCACCCCTGCGGGCGCCGGAGTCCACTGTACCGGGAAGACTAACTCCATGTCATCTCAATCGCCTCTCTCCCCATGCCTCGATCCGCGATACATCTTGCAATTGCACCAGGCCCCGGGGGTGGCGGAGGGTAGGCTCCGCGGAATAGACGCTTCGGCAGTGGGATCCTCTTACTGTGGAGAAAATGGACCCGATCGATGGGGGTTCGCTCTGCTCGGGCGACAAGCGCTCACGACTGCGCGGTCGTCCTACAGGACGAGGCTTTCGGACTCACACGCGTAGCCCAAGCCCATCCGTCCTGTGCCTAGCTAGGCGATGTATGCTGTCCTCACGCAAGATGTAAAAACAGGTCTTTCCGTCCTTCCTGCACCGCTCTTCATGAACGGACCGTCAAACCCTAAACACGCGTCCACCGAGTCATAGCAAGTGCCGATTATGCCTTCATCCCAGCGAACAGAGCAGCTTTGGTGACCGCCGAACCGACCGGACCCATCTCGTGTGCAAGCAACAAGCATCGCTGCCATTCCATCCCGCCAGGCGGCCCGGTTCCTCCCCTTCCCCACACGCGACCGCTCGCAGGGGTGAGGAGTCGGGTGATCCAGCCGGGGCCGGGCGGTAGCGGACCAGCGAAGCACGTGACCGCGATCACGCCCAGCCATCGAGTGACGGCACGAGCGACCGCACTCCCCACTCTTCCCACTGTAGCCGATATCCACCACGAGGCATGGCACTTCTGCAGATGAGGATCAAGGAGGCGACCCCCCGGCCCTTTCATGTGTCGTTTCCTTGGTGCGCTCTATATCCTTGGGACAGACCAGGGCGGGGCGTCGGGGGAGCCACAACGAGCCGCCTGTGGACTGATCAGGGTCGCGGACAGGAGCCGGCGAAGGCCACTCGTGAGAAGCGGTAGCGATCCGGGCATCTCCATATAATCATCCAACTGCCCCTCCGCGACCGGCAATGAAGCTGGGGTTCAGTGCGTCCCATTCGTGCTCGGTTTCGTGTTTTGTACTAATAGCTTCAAACCGAGACTTTCTCATGGCAAAGCACAGTCCAGCTAAGAAATAAGGGGAATTAATCCTGCCAGTGGAGGTGACAGTTTGTCGCACGAGGAGGTGCGGAAGTAGGCAGTGTTCGGCATATCATAGACCTACCTGGAGCAATTTAAGGTAAGTTCTGGTCTGGCCGGGATGTGCTCAGATCGTCCCAAGATCTGGTTGGGCCTGAACCCGACCTGCCCCAGGTCGGTCTGGACGGTTGGGCGACCGAAAAAGAGGTGCGCAAGCGAGGGAGTGGGTGGGAAACCGGGCAACCGGGGAAGCAGGTAAGCGGGTACGCGAGCGCTGTACGAGCAAGCGGTCAAGTCAGAAAAGATGGGCGAACTGGCAAGGTAGGGCGAGCGGTCAGCAAACGGGCAAGACCAGACGAGAGAGCGCGGAGGACCAGGCAACTTGTACGTTTAGCAAGGTTGGCCGAGGCAAGGCAAGTCTGCATTAGGCGAGACAAGGAGAGGCAAGGGCAGAGGTAACAGCTGCCACTGAGAGCAAGTTGTTGCGTCAAGATCTAGGCACTCCGAGGGCGATAGTCGCGTTTATACTCCGAGAATCCCCAGCAAACACGTATCCAAGTAGGCATCAGGTACCGAGGTCACTTTCGGGCCTCACAGCTCGGCTCTCGCGTATATATATGGTAGATTGACGCCTAGTAAATTGCACCTGATCCCACGACTACCAAGTCAGCCATATCCCGTGTATATATATGGTAGATTGATGCCTAGTAAATTGCACCTGATCCCATGACTGCCAAGTCAGCCATATCCCGACGTCTGCAGACATCGGGATAGTCCACCAGACTTGCAGCCCTGTCATCGGGACGGTCTATTTTCTATTCAGACCGTGAATGCGAGGTCTGGTCTGCGACTTGGCAAAGAGTCCGGAACAAGTCAGCAGACCGGTCCGGTCTATGCCAAACACTGTGGAGTATCTATGTAGGAGGAGCGATTTGGCCGGAAAGTACTACGATGACGAGCGATCTGCCCACAAGAGAGGGTACCTTACGTGGCCCAGCGTCTGCAATATGTGAGACCATGAAGGAGGGCGTGAGGAAGAACAGCGCTGTTCCTCACCTCCGCTCACTGCTCCTCGGCTGGGACCAGCCTCTCCATATCCTTTTTTTTGCTTAATCATACTCGCATTCAGCCTATAAGTAACTAGTGGCGTACACTTTGACCGGTTCCCGTCCGCTATCCGCGAGATGGCGCCGCGTTGCAAGCTCCCCTCTCCCCTCTGCCCACGCCTGTCCCAAGAAGATATGATGAGCGCCAAAGAAATCACAAAAGGAAAAGAGCCCGAACAAAAGAACAAAGAGAGGTGTGACTCGCCCCCTAATCGCCGTCCGCAGACGCCATGAAGGAAGGCATGGGGAGAACCAGAGGTTGTTCGTCACCCTCGCCACCCAGCTCGTCGGCCTCCACCTTTCGCTACTCTTCCCGCTCCCTGCGCTCCCACTCCGACACGTCGCTTCCAGCGTCTTCCTCAACCGGGACCAACCTTCCCACATCGTAGAGGAGAGGAAGTCCAGTACCGCCCGGCCGCATCACCCATCGGCAAAGAAGACCCGGATCTTGAAGCGGCTCTTCCCCCTCCCACTTATTTCCCGCACCTCTACCCACAGGATCTCCTGCTGGGCCTTCCACGCCCCTCACATCCATGGTGCCGAGGAAATTCAGAACCACTTGGCTGCACCTCGCATCGGCGAGAAGGTTCCGGATCTGGACAGGGGCTTCAACAGTCCGGCCGGGCCAGTCCTGGCCTCGGCACGGTCTGGTCTGCGAGATGCAGTCCACGCTAGTCCACGGCCCGCGGGCTCACCGGCTTTTTTGGCGCCGGCCTGGACTGGGCCGGCCGGCGGACCGGGAAAACGAGGGATATTTCATGATCCACTAGCGTCTTACCACATCTTGGGCGGCGAGTGGGTTTCCGGTTTTGGACTACAACTAGACCATTACTGGGAGCTCTCGGTCACAACCACAACAACACATATAAATCGTATATACCCTGAAGAGCACTGGAAAAATAAGGCGAACAAGATTATACAAAAATCCTGTTAATGGGAGAAGAAATAGTAGAACTGTAAGCGGAATCTGGTGGGCATTTCTTGTTGTGGTTGGTTTTCCTGTTACTGAGAGCTATCGGCCACCACCACAACAGACAGAAAATCGTACATGCCCGGAGGAGAGATGGTGGAGCTGTCATGTATGACAGTATTTTTTTTTGCGGCAAACCTCTAAAATGCCATCGTTTCGCCACTTTATACTCAAATGCCATCGGTGGGTCGAATTGGTAAGGGCCTGTTTGGCAAAACCGACGGTCGCTCCTTCCGTTCCGTTAGGGTAACCGTTCGCGAGCCGCGAACGGTCAGGGGGGGCAACGGTCGACGGTCGCTATGGCATACCTTTGTGCGTTTATTAAAACCGACCAGTCACACCCCTATCAAACCTAGTCTCCGCTGCACAAGCTACTGCGCAAGTGGCTGGGCATAGTTATATGTACAGCGGGAATTTGCGCGAGGAGGTTGCTAGCGACGACGACATTATTACTGGCAGCGATGAGACGACGTGGGTTGCTGGCGGCAGTGAGGTTATACAGGCTGCCGGCGATGAGGTTACTCAGATTCCTGTCGACAGCAGTGAGCTTTTGCGGGACCGGAGTAATTCCTCTGATTGTGCGGTTGCCTGCGAGTTCATTCATGGCGTTTCTTTCGTATGTTCGGACGTCCTTACAAACCTTCTCTTTGTGTTCATCAGTTTCTTTGACCCGTCTGTGTTGTGCTGTTGCTTGGTTGGTTGTTTCGTGTATGCTTCTCATTCGTTCGGAAGTCTTTCAAGAGCATCTCTGCTGCGATCTTGGTTCGGTTTCTGTCGGCACGTTGGTTGCTGGTGTGGGTTTTGTTGACTTGTCGAGGCAGCGGGGGCTGGCGGCATCGATTTCAGTTGCTAATGTGTATTGAATTTTGAAGTGTTCGCTATGCGGGTTGCTCCTTGTCTTCAAGCCGCAACGCTGAGAACAAGAGGGAGAACTAGTTGATGTAGCACGGGTGAGGGATCATGACACTCGGAATAATGTCCAGCAGGAAGAGTGTGCGATGGCGCAAGAGTCTCGCTGGGTGGCGTTTCATGTACTCCACCGCACACTCCACCTCACGTTGTACATACGACTTGTCGTCCTCCGGACAAAAGCGTCAGTATGCTCTCACACTATCTGTAGGCAACTCACCAGCGAACTTTTTACTTTTTCTACCCACTCACTGTCGGCCGAAGTGACCGAGTTCCAATTCTTTCAAACGGTGAGCGACAGCCTTCTCCTTTCCCAGAGTAACTGCTGTGTTCGCCATCGCCCGCTACCTATGCCCCATGAGAGAGCCGTCGGAAGCCCTGAACTACCTGTTCATCGACTACTCCACTTTCACCGGCCGGTCCTTCAGGCAGCTCTGGGAGCAGGGCTTTTAGACTGGGCAGTATTGGCCGATATGTACCGCGCTCTGCATGGCCTCGGCGAATGGGTCCAGGAGGATGCCTACGGTAGATTTCATAATGGCTTTTACAATAACAAACAGCAGACTCCCACACTGAGTATACCAGTTCTGCTGCTGCTGCTGCGCAAGAATATTTCATGGCATACTTCCGATCTCATGGCATTCATATCCCGCATGGTTCCCTACAAATGGCACATCAGTGGCCAGTGCCGCTCTGCTATTACTGCATTCTGCAAGCAATGGGGCCACAGATTGGCCAATCCAATGTAAGTCAACGAGCGGCACCACCCAAGTACTGCGCGGGCGCTTTCAAGTGTGGCCGGACTGCCTTGACGCAGACCGGCCGACTGGCGCCCGCGGGCAAACGCTAGTACTACTGGTTAAGAAAAAATATCGTCAAGCGTCGCCACGGGGAACCACCAATCAACCGCCCCGCAGAGCGCTGACGACACCGGAATGAGATCGGTGTTGGAATATAGGGACCCGTAGAGATGAAGATGGTTGGTTCGATTGAAGATACATGGTCGTAGGCAGTTCATTCTGTCTATACACAAAGGGCCTCAACCTGGGCGGAGGGGAAAGGGGAGCTTAGGCCTTATCTTCTCGGTGCTTTTCCGGGCGTATCCGATTTTCTGTCTGTTGTTGTGAATTTCACTTACAACTCCACCATCTCTTCTCCGATTAACAGAATTTTTGGATAATCTTGTTTGCCTTATTTTCCCAGAGCTTGTCTGGGCGTGTACGACTTCCCGGTCTGTTGTTGTGGTGGCCGAAAGCTCCCAGTAATCGCCCAAAACCTGGAAACTCACTCCTCCCAAGATATAGTAAGACGCTAATGGATCTTGAGATCTCCCTCGTTTGCCCGGCCCGCAGGCCGACCCAGTCCAGACCAGGCCGGCTCCAAAAAAGCCCATGGACCCGCGGGCCGTGGAGTAGCGCGGACTGCTTCTCGCAGACCAGACCAGTCCAGGCCGAGGCCAGGACTGACCCAGCTGGACTGTTGAGACCCCTGGTAGTCGGACTGAGTTGACTGGAAAGGGGACTTGTGTTATCACCTTGGAGGAAGCACAATCGGGGAAGAGAAGGGCGGAGGAAAAGCTGGATGCCAGTAGGTACCTTGAGGCAGCAGCGAATGGAGAAAAGGCCTTCGAACAAGCGATGCTTTAAGGACCTCTGGGTGGCATCTATGAAGCACTGCTGGCTGTAGAAAAAAATATTGTCTTTAGAACAATGAACCTGGGAGGTGACTTTGCGGCATCGGTGGTACATAGAAGTTCTCAAGGCTGAGTTGTTTATTTTCGCGCTTAAATCAGATCTGGATTCGAAGACCGAAGACTGAGAATCTGACTCCCCGGCTAAAGAAGGACAGGGCGAAGAGAGGCTATGTACATAATGGGAGGGAGGAGAATATTGGTGTGTGGACTATTGTCGTGGCGGAAACCGAGGACGACTGAACTTTCATTCACATCTCTTTTCTATCTGGTACCTAATAATGCAATTGCAATACAAAAAACATGTGATTCACTGCATTCGTCTCGGCGCTACAATAGCTTATACCAAAGGCTCTGTACCGGTCGGCGGCGCGAACACCCGGCGGTCACAAATGCTCAGTGTCATGAGCCCCTGGAATTACCCCTCTTTTTTCACCATGTAAGCAAGAATTGCAGTCAGGTAATTATAGGAACTTAACTGGTTTGTCTTGTTCTACCGACTGCGTTTTGAGGTTGGGATGGTGGTGGTGGTGGTGTTGTCGACCTGATTCACTCCTAGGTCTGGTTCATTTCCTGCGCTCTACGTTAACTCCAAGCGCACTAGCGCGAGCCACAAGGCGCTAACCCAATTTCAAAAGGCCTCTTATCTGAGATTTTACGCATGCGATTAATGGCGGAAGAAAAATCAGGTGCGATTCCCGTTCGCTTTGCGGTGGCCTGGCCAAAAGGGAGAGATACATGGCCATTCGGGCGACGTTTTCGGTGCAGAAACTGTTGGAGTGGACGATAGGATCACGTGAGCGTCGACGTAAGATGGTGTGGGAGGATTCAGGTTTGGTTGCTTCATTGTGCGGATTATTCATCGTTTTTGTTTTTTTTTGTTTGTTTATTCATACTCGCATGCGACCTATATAAAGTACAGGGACAAAAGTTTCCGCACAGGGGCCGTTTTACACCAAAAATGCCCGTTTTCACACAACCAAAAACCACTCTTTACTTGACGGAAAAAAACTGTGCCTTTCACAGACGTCTTAGAATCGTAAGAATCATCTATAAAAATCTTGACAACTTTTATTTTATATTGGTGGCGCACGAAATTGTGTTATGCACGAGTTGAAAAGTGACTTCGGATTTTGTTTGGGACTCTCATACAAAAATATTACACAGCAAC
>Ga0307516_10006771_pt1 | contig 13387 bp, 10 predicted proteins | sample 19_EM_MG_FD_203310 | JGI IMG/M metagenome (GOLD analysis project Ga0307516, IMG submission 203310) | Populus trichocarpa ectomycorrhiza microbial communities from riparian zone in the Pacific Northwest, United States - 19_EM | ecosystem: Host-associated > Plants > Roots > Unclassified | place... | reverse complement strand
GATTCTTCGAAAGCAGCGCGCCGCGGCTCACCCAGCACCTCGAAGGCAAGCAGGTCGTGTTCGAGCGCGCGGATCGCCTTTTCGCCGCGCGTGTGGTCGAGCTCCAGCTTGTCCAGCGTGGCGGCGGCCTCGGGGCAGCGCTCCCGCAACTTCGGGAACAGCAACTCGCTCTCTTTCGTGTGGTGCAGCTGCTCGGGGAATTCGTCGACATAGAACAGCATCGCGCGCAGCACGCTGAAGTCGGGCAACTGGCCCTTGCGGCGGTATTCGGCCAACAGCATCGACAAGGAGCGAAGCATCGCCGCCAGGGCGTTGTGTTCTTCGCGAATGATGGTCAGGGCAGGGTGGTTCATGCGCAGGCTCCAGCGTGAATGCCAGGCGCGAGCGTCGCACCGCGCGCCGCGCCGCTGCTTGCGCCAGATCAAGCGGGCAGCACGGCGCGCCCGCGTTGCAGCGCGTGCTGCTCAATCTGTTCCGGCTCGAACGCGTCGACCAGGGCGGCGAGCAGTGCATGCGCCTTGGCGGAGTTGTCGCGGCCGAAGTTGCACACGTAGACGTCGAGCGTCACGGCCGCGATCTCGGGCCAGGTGTGCACCGCCAGGTGCGACTCGGCCAGCAGCACCACGCCGGTGATGCCGACGGGCGCTTGAGCGTCAACGTCGGGCGCGGGTGCGAAGCGGTGAAACAGCTCGCCCACCGGCGCCAGGCCGGCCCGACGCACGGCGCCGAGGCAGGCTTCGCGCAGCACGGCCGGGTCGAGCATCACGCTGCGCGCGGCGGGGCAGCCACGCAGGTCGGCGGTCAGGTGCAATCCGTGCATGCGGCGAATTATCGGGCAGGCTCTTGCGGGCCGAAGCCGGCGAGGCGAGCCCGGCCCCTAAAATGGCGCTCCCCCCCCCCCCCGAACCCGCACCCGCATGGCCACCTCCTCCTCCCTTTCACAGGGTCAGTCGACCCTCATGGCCAATGCCGTCCGCGCCCTCGCGATGGACGCCGTGCAGCAAGCCAACTCCGGCCACCCCGGTGCGCCGATGGGCATGGCCGAGATGGCGGTGGCCTTGTGGGGCCAGCACCTGCAGCACAACCCGGGCAACCCGCAGTGGGCCAACCGCGACCGCTTCGTGCTCTCGAATGGCCACGCGTCGATGATCCTGTACGCGCTGCTGCACCTCACGGGTTACGACCTGCCGATGAGCGAGCTGCGCAACTTCCGCCAGCTGCACAGCAAGACCCCTGGTCACCCCGAACACGGCCTCACGCCAGGTGTCGAAACCACCACCGGCCCGCTCGGCCAGGGCATCGCCAACGCGGTCGGCATGGCGCTGTCGGAAAAGCTGCTGGCCAAGGAATTCAACCGCGATGGCCACGCCATCGTCGACCACCACACCTATGTGTTCCTCGGCGACGGCTGCCTGATGGAAGCCATCAGCCACGAAGCCTGTGCGCTGGCCGGTGCGTGGAAACTCTCGAAGCTGATCGCGCTGTACGACGACAACGGCATCTCGATCGACGGCAAGGTCGAGCCCTGGTTCATCGACGACACACCCAAGCGGTTCGAGGCCTACGGCTGGCACGTGATCCGTGGCATCGACGGCCACGACGCCGCCGCGGTGTCCGCCGCCATCGTTGCGGCCAAAGGTCTGGACAAGCCCACGCTGATCTGCTGCAAGACCACCATCGGCAAGGGCTCGCCGAACCGCGCCGGCACCGCCAAGGCCCACGGCGAAGCGCTCGGTGCGGACGAGATCAAGCTCACCCGCGAAGCGCTCGGCTGGTCCAGCGAAGCCTTCGTGATCCCCGAGCCGGCCTACACGTTGTGGGACGCGCGCGAAAGCGGCCTGGCCGCCGAAACCCGCTGGGTCGCCGCCTTCGAAGCCTATGGCAAGGCCCACCCCGAACTCGCGCTCGAGTTCGCGCGTCGCATGGACGGCGAGCTGCCCAAGGGCTGGGCGCAATCGGCCGTCGATGCCGCGGTGGCCGCGCACAGCAAGGGCGAAACCGTGGCCAGCCGCAAGGCCAGCCAGCTCGCGCTCGAAGCCTTCACGAAGGCGCTGCCCGAATTGCTCGGCGGCAGCGCCGACCTGACGGGTTCGAACCTCACCAACACCAGCAGCACGCCGGCGTTCCGGCTCGAAGCCGACGGCAGCTCGAACGGCGGCCGCCACATCAACTACGGCGTGCGCGAGTTCGGCATGGCCGCCATCATGAACGGCGTGGCGCTGCACGGCGGGCTCATCCCCTACGGCGGTACCTTCCTGACCTTCAGCGACTACAGCCGCAATGCGATCCGCATGGCCGCGCTGATGAAACTGCGCGTGATCCACGTCTTCACGCACGACAGCATCGGCCTCGGCGAAGACGGGCCCACGCACCAGAGCGTCGAACATGCGGCGTCGTTGCGGCTGATTCCGGGGCTCGACGTCTGGCGCCCCTGCGACACCGCCGAAACGGTGGTGGCCTGGGCCTGTGCGATCGAGAGCAAGAATCGGCCGAGCGCGCTGCTGCTGTCGCGCCAGAACCTGCCCTATGCGCCCAAGTCGTCGCTCGACGAAATCTCGAAAGGCGCCTACGTGCTGGCCGAGCCGAGCGAAGTCGGCCTGAAGAAGAAGGCCCAGGCCGTGATCATCGCCACCGGCTCCGAAGTGCAGCTCGCCTTGCACGCGCAGCAGCAGCTCGGCCAGAGCGGCATTGCCGTGCGGGTGGTCTCGATGCCGTCGACGAACGTGTTCGACCGCCAGCCGGCCGCGTACAAGAGCAGCGTGCTGCCCAAAGGCGTGCCGCGCATCGCGGTCGAGATGGGCGTGACCGACGGTTGGTGGAAATACGGTGTCGCCGCGGTCGTCGGCATCGACACGTACGGCGAGTCGGCGCCCGCGCCGGCGCTGTTCAAGCACTTCGGTTTCACCGCTGAGAACGTGGCGGCCACGGTGCGCAAGGTGCTCGGTCGCTGAACCCGGACATCCGACTTCGCCATGCACGACCGGATCAAGCGCGGCTTGAGCGCCTTGGCGTTGATGGCTGGCTGCGCTGCCCAGGCCCAGAACGGGGCTTCGCTGGTCGCTCTGCCGGAAGCGTCTTCCACCGAGTGCCTGTCCTTGGTTGCGGGCGCCCCACCGTTGGTCTATCCGGAGGGTGAGCTCGCACTCAAATACGAAGCCGTCGTCAGAGTGCGTCTCGTTTTTGCCGATGCGGATTCAGCGCCTAAGGCGAACGTGTTCCACAACCTCGGCCCGGAGGCGATGTCGAATGCGGTTCTCGAGTACGTCCGGAACTATCGACTACTTTGCATGGCGGCTGGTGCCGAACCGGTGGTCGCAACGCAGGAATTCCACTTCACGCTAGAGGGTCGCAAGATCGTCTATGGCGGTTTGCGTGACGATCCCGCAAGGAAGACTGTCATCACCTGTTTGGCCGGCGACGAGCGGCGCCCGGAGTATCCGCGCGATCTCAAGGGGCGGCGGCTGCCACAAGGCAATGTGATCGTCAGGCTGAGGTTCAGCACCCCGTCCGACCCACCAACCGCCACAATACTTACGGACGCTGGCAGCCCCGTTCTGAGGCGAATGGTGCTCGACCACGTCGAACGCTACCGCATGCCTTGCCTGTCGTCCTCGGGCAAACCGATCGAGGCGATGCGCACCTTCTTCTTTCGGCAGGAGGGCGCGAAGCAATATACCTTGAACGACCTGACGCTCCAGCAGTTCGTCGACGGACTCGACAAACTCGAACAGCAGCGGGTGAGGTTCGACTTTTCCAGCATGAACTGCCCTTTTGACGTGCGTTTGAATCTCTACCAGCCGTTCGCCAAGAATTCCGTGGGCGAGATCGATCACGCCGACCCGAATCGGCGCGAGTTCATCGAATGGCTGAGAGGCGTGGCGCTGAAACTACCCGAGGCCGCGGCGCCGCAGATCATCGGCCAGTCGATGATCGTTTCCGTGCCATGCGGCATGCTCGACCTCACCTGATTTTCGTTTGACCCCAAGGAGAATTTTCATGACCATCAAGATCGGCATCAACGGCTTCGGCCGCATCGGGCGCATGGTGTTCCGTGCCGCCGTGCAGAACTTCGCGGAGATCGAAGTCGTCGGCATCAACGACCTGCTGGAACCCGACTACCTCGCCTACATGCTGCAGTACGACTCGGTGCACGGCCGCTTCAAGGGCACGATCGCGGTCGACGGCAACACGCTGATCGTGAACGGCAAGAAGATCCGCCTGACGCAAGAGCGCGACCCGGCTGCGCTGAAGTGGAACGAGGTCGGTGCCGACATCGTGGTCGAGGCCACCGGCCTGTTCCTGACCAAGGAGACGGGGCAGAAACACATCGACGCCGGCGCGAAGAAGGTGATCATGTCGGCGCCCTCGAAAGACGACACGCCGATGTTCGTGTTCGGTGTCAACGACAAGAGCTACAAGGGCGAGGCGATCATCTCGAACGCGTCGTGCACCACCAACTGCCTGGCGCCCGTGGCCAAGGTGCTCAACGACAAGTGGGGCATCAAGCGCGGCCTGATGACGACCGTGCACGCCACCACCGCCACGCAGAAGACCGTGGACGGCCCGAGCAACAAGGACTGGCGCGGCGGCCGCGGCATCCTGGAAAACATCATCCCGTCGAGCACCGGCGCGGCCAAGGCCGTGGGCGTGGTGATCCCCGAGCTGAACAAGAAGCTCACGGGCATGTCGTTCCGCGTGCCGACCTCGGACGTGTCGGTGATCGACCTGACCGTCGAGCTGGTCAAGGAAGCCAGCTACAAGGAAATCTGCGCCGAGATGAAGGCGCAGTCCGAAGGGGCGCTGAAGGGCGTGCTCGGCTACACGGAAGACAAGGTTGTGTCGACCGATTTCCGTGGCGAAGCGATGACCTCGGTGTTCGACGCCGAAGCCGGCATCGCGCTCGACAGCACCTTCGTGAAGGTCGTGTCCTGGTACGACAACGAGTGGGGCTACTCGAACAAGGTGCTCGAAATGGTGCGTGTGGTCGCGAGGTAGACGGCCGCCGAACCCTGCCGGACGAACCCGCTTTCGAGCGGGTTTTTTCTTGCCCACGGCTTTACATCCGCGTACAAACGGGCGCGGCTGGGCGGTATTCCTTCGCGCTTGGAGGGTTGTTGCCCGCCCTACACTTTGCGGTCCATCGCCGGGTGTCGTTCTCTCATGAAAATCGCATTGCTTCAAAGATCGATCACGGCCGCCGGCCTGATCTTGCTCGCCGCCGCGGCGGCGGCCCCCGCCTGGAGCGCCGAACGCGGCCTGCTGCGGCGCGCCCCCAGCGTGCAGCCCGCAGAGACCGAAGCGCGTGTGATCGTCAAGTTCAAGGCCGATTCGGGCGTGGCGCGCGCATTCGCCGCGAACCCGAACGCGGCGCACCCGATGCAGGCACAGGCCTTGTCGTCGCGGCTCGGCCTGCAGATGAGCGACGGGCATGCGCTGGGCGCACGCACCCAGGTGTTGACCGCCAAGGGCATCGGCTCGCGCGAACTCGCGGCGCGCTTGTCGGCGCAGAGTGATGTGGAATACGCCGAGGTCGACGAGCGCGTGCGTGCTTTCGCCGCACCGAACGATCCGCTTTACGCGTCGGCTGCCAGCCCCGCGGCAGGGCAGTGGTATCTGCGCGCGCCGAACTCGACGCTGGTCTCGGCCGTCAACGCCGAAGCGGCCTGGGCCATCAGCACCGGCAAGAGCAGCGTGGTCGTGGCCGTGCTCGACACCGGCATCCGCCCCGACCACCCCGACCTGGCCGGCAAGCTGCTGCCGGGGTACGACTTCATCACCAACGCGCTCAACGCGAACGACGGCGGTGGCCGCGACGGCGACCCGTCCGACCCGGGCGACTGGGTGGAAGCGTCGGACGTGGGCGTGGTGCCCGGTTGCGCGAACGAAGACATCGGGCCCAGCATCTGGCACGGCACGCAGACGGCCGGCCTGATCGGCGCGGCCACCAACAACGGCGTCGGCATGGCCAGCGTCGGCCGCGACGTGATGATCCTGCCGCTGCGCGTGCTCGGCAAATGCGGCGGCCTGTCTTCCGATATCCAGGCCGCGATGCTGTGGGCCGCCGGCCTGACGGTGAGCGGCGTGCCGGCGAACCCGAATCCGGCGAAGGTGATCAACCTGAGCCTCGGCTCGGCGTCGACGACCTGCAGCCAGTCGTACCAGGATGCCGTCAACGCGGTGGTCGCGGCCGGTGTCGTGGTGGTCGCCGCGGCGGGCAACGAAGGTCTGGCCGTCGGTTCGCCGGCGAACTGCAGCGGCGTGATCGGCGTGGCCGGTGTGCGCCACAGCGGCACCAAGGTCGGGTACTCGAACCTCGGCGCCACGGTGTCGATCAGCGCGCCCGCCGGCAACTGCGTCAACAGCAGTGGCGCGTGCCTGTACCCGCTGCTGACCACGAGCAACACCGGCAGCCAGGGGCCGGTCGCCAACACCTACACCGACGGGATCAACGAGCTGACGCTGGGCACGAGCTTCTCGGCGCCGCTGGTCGCCGGCACCGCGGCATTGATGATCTCGGCCAACTCCGCGCTGACACCGGCCCAGGTGCTCAGCTTCTTGAAGAGTTCGGCGCGCAGCTTTCCGTCGACAGGGGCTGGCACCGGCGTGCAGGCTTGCACGGCACCCACCGCGACCGCGCAGAACGAGTGCTACTGCACCACCACCACCTGCGGTGCCGGCATGCTCGACGCGGGCGCCGCGGTGGCGGCGGTCGCGGTCGTCACGGCCAACATCAGTGTGGCCAGCAACACGGTCACGGTCGGCGACGCGGTGACTCTCGATGGGTCGCAGTCGAGAGCCAGCGGCAGTGCAACCATCGCGACCTACCTGTGGGCGGTCACGAGCGGCAGCGCCACGTTCACCAGCGCGACCAACGCGTCGAGCGCCACGCTGACCGCCAGCGCGGCCGGCTCCGTCGTCGTCAGCCTGACGGTGACCGATAGCGCCGGCCGCCAGGCCAGCACCAGCACGACGCTGACCGTGAACGCCGCACCGGGCACGCCCGTGACTCCCGCGCCTTCGTCGGGCGGCGGTGGCGGCGGTGCATTGAACCTCGAATGGCTGTGGACGCTCGTTGCATCGACGCTGGCCTTGCACCTGGCCTCGCGACGCCAGCGGCGCGCGGCCAAGATTCGGCGCTGATCGTCGTCGCGACGGACTTCGAAAAGCGCCCGCCGGCAAGCCGCGCTACGGCGCTTTCGCGCAGGCAGCGAAACCCTTGCCCAGGGCCGTGGCCTTCAGCGCCACGAGCTGAGCCGCGAGCTTCGCGTCGGCGCGCGCGGCGCGCAGCATGCTCGTGCTGGTTGGCGGGCTGAGTTCCACGACCCTGGCCGTGCGCACGCCTTGCTGGGTGAAGCGCTCCAGTGCTTTGTCGGCGGCCGCGCGTGCGTCGAAGCGCCCGAGCGACAGGCCGCGGTCGAGTGCGGGCGGGCTGAGCACGGGTTCGAAGTCGAGCTTCAGGCGCTTGAGTTCCTGCTCTTTCTTCGCCAGCCCTTCGGCGTCGGCGAACTTGCCCATGTAGACGATCCAGCTGCCGGGGACGTCGGTTTTCACTTCGGCCCAGCCGGCTTCGGCGGCGGCGGGCAGCGCCTGCTTGAGCGCCGTGATCGCCGCGACGAGCTCGGTCGCGTTGAACGGGCCGGCCTCCAGGCAGGCCGGCGTCGCCGCATCTGCGGCATCTGCCGCTGCGGCGGATTCAGGCGGCAGGATCACCACGGTTTCGGGCCGCACCTGCCGCGCCAGGCGCTCGGGTTCGCGGTCGCCGATGGCGCGCGCACCGACCACGCCGTCGAGCCAGCCCTGGGTCCAGGAATAAAAACCCAGGTTCGCCGCGATCAGCGCGAGCAGCAGCAGCCTGAGCATGGGCGCGGGTTCAGTGCGGGCCGAGGGGCACGGGCGCCGAGCCGCCGCGCAGGCGCACGCTGACCTCGCCACTGGACACGCGCTTCAGGCCGGCATCGGTCTGCACCAGCAACTCGCCGTTGTCGGAAACCCCCTGGGCCACGCCATCGACGGCGTCGGCCTGGGTGGTGCGCACGGCGCGCCCGCGCAGCAGGTCGCGTGCCGCGAAGCCTTGCGCAAAGGCCGCGAAGCCTTCGGCCTCGAAGCGCTTCAACGCGAGCACCAGCGGCACGATCGCCCGTGCCAGCACGCCGGGCGCCGTGCTGGCGGGGTCGAGTTCGTGCAACGACGCGAAACCGCTGGAGAAATCTTCGGCGCCGAAGGGCAGGATGTTCAGGCCCACGCCGATGACGACCAGACGCTGCGGCCCGGCCGCCACCGTTTCGATCAACACACCACCGAGCTTGCGGCCTTCGTGGCCGCCACCGACGAGCCACAGGTCGTTGGGCCATTTCAGGCCGATGTGCAGGCCCGACGGGTCAGTCGGCTTGGTGTCGAGTGCATCGGCGAGCGCCACGCCGACCGCGAGCGACAGGCCCGACCAGTCGCTGCTGGCCAGCGGCAGGCTGAGCGAAAAAGTGAGCGACGCGCCGGGCGCCGATTTCCATGAACGGCCCTGGCGGCCGCGGCCGCCGATCTGGTGTTCGGCGACCAGCAGGCAGGGCTGCACGTCGACCGCGCGGCGGCCGAAAGCGCCGCTCTCAACGCTGCGCCGCACCTGCACGTTGCCGGCCTCGAGTTCGCTTTCCTGGACCACCCGGGCGCGGTCGAGCAGCGCCGTGTTGGTCGAGATCGTGCTGTGCACGACCTCGACGCTCAGGCCTGGCAGCAGCGGTTCGAGCTGTTGCCACAGGGCTTCGACGCCCCACTGCAGCGTGTGTTCGTCCATGGTCTTTCAGCGTTTCGGGGCCAGCATGGTGCCACGGCAGCCGCGGGTGCCGCAGCGGCACTCGAACTGCTTCTTCAGCTTGGGCGTGTAGCGCTCGTCGATGATCAGGCCGTAGTCGTAGAAGAGTTCCTCGCCGGGCTTGATCGCACGCAGGGCCTTGATGAAGACCCGGCCGCCGACTTCGTCGGCCTCGCAGTTGGGGCTGCAGGCATGGTTGATCCAGCGCGCCGCGTTGCCGCCGACCTTGGCGTCGATCACGTGTTTGTCATCGACGTGAAAGTAGAAGGTATGGTCCGGGTCATTCGGATCATGCGGGTGGCGGCGCAGCGCCTCCTTCCAGGTGATGACCTCGCCCTTGTATTCGATGATGAAGTCGTCGCGCTTGAGAGGAGCCACCGCGAACACCCCCTTGCCGTGCACGCCCGACAAGCGCACCTGGATGCGGCGGCCGTTGGTCTTGGCGGGAGCTGGCGAAGGGTCGTTGGCGGTGGCGGCTTGCGTCATCGGATTCTTTGGGTACATTGAAATCATGGGTGCGCGCGCGTGTATGCGTGCGCGCGAGAAGCCCGGATTGTATTGATGCGGTGGCACGGCCCCGCCCAACGACGAAAGAAACATGAGCAAGTCTTTGATCATTGCCGAGAAGCCCTCCGTCGCACAAGACATCGTGCGCGCGCTCACGCCGCTGGCCGGCAAGTTCGACAAACACGACGAATACTTCGAGAGCGACACCTTCCTCGTCACCTCGGCCGTGGGCCACCTGCTGGAGATCAAGGCCCCGGAAGAGTTCGATGTGAAGCGTGGCAAGTGGAGCTTTGCGAACCTGCCGGTGATTCCGCCGCACTTCGACCTGAACCCGATCGACAAGAGCAAGGGCCGCTTGACCGCGATCGTCAGATTGGTCAAGCGCAAGGACGTGAGCGAGCTGATCAATGCCTGCGACGCGGGCCGCGAGGGCGAGCTGATCTTCCGGCTGATCCAGCAGCACAGCAAGAGCAAACATCCGGTGAAGCGGCTGTGGTTGCAGAGCATGACGCCGGCGGCGATCCGCGACGGCTTCGAGCACCTGCGCAGCGACAAGCAGATGCTGCCGCTGGCCGACGCCGCGCGCTGCCGCAGCGAGGCCGACTGGCTCGTCGGCATCAACGGCACGCGTGCGATGACGGCGTTCAATTCGCGCGACGGCGGCTTCTTCCTCACCACGGTCGGCCGCGTGCAGACGCCCACGCTGTCGATCATGGTCGAGCGCGAAGAGAAGATCCGCAAGCACGTGTCGCGCGACTATTGGGAGATCAAGGCCTCGTTCGCTGCGCAAGCCGGTGAATACGACGGCAAGTGGTTCGACCCGAAGTGGAAGAAGAACCCGGACGATCCCGAGGCGCGCGCCGACCGCGTGTGGAACGAGCGTGATGCACGCGCGATCATGGATGCCGCGCTCGGCCAGCCGGCGAGCGTGAGCGAAGAAGCCAAGCCCAGCACCCAAAGCTCGCCCGGTCTTTATGACCTGACCACGTTGCAGCGCGAGGCCAACTCGCGCCTGGGTTTCAGCGCCAAGACCACGCTGAGCATCGCGCAGGCGCTGTACGAAAAGCACAAGGTGCTGACCTACCCGCGGACCGACAGCAAGCACCTGCCGGAAGACTATGTCGACGTCGTCAAGCAGACGATGAAGATGATCTCGACCGAAGACATGCCCGGCCCGCTGCGCGCACTGGCCGCGCACGCCAAGACGGCGATCAAGGAAGGCTACGTCAAGCCGAACAAGAAGATCTTCGACAACACCAAGGTGTCGGACCACTTCGCGATCATCCCGACGCTGATGGCGCCGAAGAGCCTGTCCGAGATCGAGGCCAAGCTCTACGACATGGTCGTGAAGCGCTTTCTCGCGGTGTTCTTCCCGCCGGCCGAGTTCATGGTCACGACACGCATTTCGACGGTTAGCAACGAAGGCCAGGAGTACAAGTTCCAGACCAACGGCAAGGTGATGGTCAAGCCCGGCTGGCTCGCGGTCTACGGCCGCGAAGCGCAGGAAGACGACGCCAACCTCGTGGCCGTGGCGCCGGGCGAGATCGTGCGCACCGAAGATGTGGTCGTGAACGCGCTGAAGACCAAACCCCCGGCGCGTTACACCGAGGCCACGCTCCTCAGCGCGATGGAAGGCGCGGGCAAGCTGATCGACGACGACGACATGCGCGAGGCGATGCAGGAAAAGGGCCTCGGCACCCCGGCCACGCGCGCCGCCATCATCGAAGGGCTGATCTACGAAAAGTACATCCACCGCGACGGCCGTGAGCTGGTGCCCGGCGCCAAGGCCTTCCAACTGATGACGCTGCTGCGCGGGCTGGGCGTGGAAGACCTGACCAAACCCGAACTCACGGGCAACTGGGAATACCAGCTGTCGGAAATGGAGAAGGGCAAGCTCGAGCGCGAAACCTTCATGGCCGAGATCGCGGCGATGGCCGAGCGCATCGTCAAGAAGGCCAAGGAATACGACCGCGACACGATCCCCGGCGACTACGCGACGCTGAAAACACCGTGCCCCAACTGCGGCGGCGTCGTGAAGGAAAACTACCGGCGCTTCGCCTGCACCGGCGCGGCTTCGGCCACGGAGGGCTGCGGCTTCTCGATCAGCAAGATCCCCGGCAGCCGCGCCTTCGAACTCGACGAGGTCGAGAGCTTTCTGGCGAACAAGAAGATCGGGCCGCTCGAAGGGTTTCGCTCGAAGGCGGGCTGGCCGTTCACGGCCGAGCTCAAGCTCGCGTTCGATGACGAGATCAAGAACTGGAAGCTCGAATTCGATTTCGGCGAAGACGCGAAGAAGGACGGCGAGTCGGGTGAGCCCATCGACTTCTCGGCCCAAGAGAGCCTGGGCGTGTGCCCGAAAGACCAGGGCCGCGTGTACGAACACGGCACGAGCTATGTGTGCGAACACGCGGTCGGCGCCAACGTGACCTGCGACTTCAAGAGCGGCAAGATCATCCTGCAGCAACCGGTGGCGCGTGAGCAGATGACGAAACTGCTGGCCACCGGCAAGACCGACTTGCTCGAAGGCTTCGTCTCGAACAAGACCCGGCGCAAGTTCAAGGCACGCCTGGCCTACGACAAGAAGGAAGGCAAGGTCAGTTTCGAGTTCGAGCCGCGCGCGCCGCGGCCGGGCAAGGTGCCGGCGGCGAAAGCGGCGGCCGACAAGGCGCCTGCGGCCGAGGCCGGTTCCGAGGTCGAGGCAAAGAAGCCTGCCGCGAAGAAGGCGCCCGCCGCGAAGAAGGCCGCGCCCCGGAAAGTGGCTGCGAAGAAGGCTTCCTAGCGCCCGCTGGGCGGCGTGCAAAACGCCACGTTGCCGCGCCGCACGGGGGCGGGAGACATTGGTTCATCGTTCAAAAAGGCCGAAACTCCTTGTTTCGGCGTCTTTTTGAGCGCCCGAGGAACCCAGATGAAACCAATGTTCAAGCGCCTGGCGGTGGCGATGTTGCTGGCCGCCGGGGCCAACCTGTCGCACGCGCTCGTGTTTGCCGTCAACGAAGGTGTGACCTACCGTGTGCCGAACGAAGAGATTCGCGCCAAGTACGCGGCCATCGCCGCCGACCTGTCGAAGATCCTGCGCCAGCCGGTCACCATCGAGCCGATCGCGGCCTACCCCATGCTGCGCGCGGGGCTGGCCGAAAAGGCCTACGACCTGGCGATGGTGCACCCGGCGCACCTGTCGATCGTGGCAATGAAGAACTCCGGCTACAAGCTCGTGGCCGTGACCAAGGGCTTTCAGGACTACCGCGCCAACTTTCTCGTGAAGGCCGATTCCAAGCTCACCTCGCTCGCCGAACTCAAGGGCAGCAAGCTCGGTGCGCCCGATGAAGACTCGATCACCTCCTGGATGATCCGCGCCAGCATCCGCGACGCGCTCGGCGACGCGAAGCAGGTGAGCTACGTCTACACGCGCTACCAGGACGCGGTGCCGTTCTTCGTCGAGAACAACCTGACCCTGTCGGGCGCCACGGCCGCAGGCGGTGTGATCAAGGACTGGAAGGCCAAGGGTGGCAAGGTGCTGGCGCAATCGAAGCCGGTGCCCATCAAGCACATCATCGCCAGCCCGAACATGAGTGCCGCCGACGTGGACGCCGTGCGCGACTATCTGCTCGCGCTGGACGCGACCGAAGAAGGCAAGAAGAAGCTCGCGCCGACCAAGTGGCAGGGTTTCGCGGCCGGTGACCAGGCCGCGCTGATGGCGATCGGCGTGTGGCTCGGGCTGGGCGGGGCGCCCTAGGAGCCGAGGCACACCACCGAAGCGGTCGCCACCAGTTCGCTGAACAGCGCCGCCGACACCTTGCCCGACACCGCGTACGGGTCGAGCACCGCCGATTCCGAATACTTCAGCAGCAGTGCCGGGTTCAGCCGGTTCATGTTGACCTGCCCCATCGCCCAGCCGGCAAAACTGCGTTCGTCGATCTCTTCGTAGCTGAGCAGCACCACGTCACGGTGGCGCGGGTCTTGCGCGATGCGGTTGTACAGGCCGCTCACCTGCGAGCGCCCGCCTTCGAGCACCTGCAGGAAGATCTCGCCCGAAAAACACAGTACGCCCGTCACGCCGATCGCGGGGTTGTTGTG
>Ga0307516_10006769_pt1 | contig 13388 bp, 9 predicted proteins | sample 19_EM_MG_FD_203310 | JGI IMG/M metagenome (GOLD analysis project Ga0307516, IMG submission 203310) | Populus trichocarpa ectomycorrhiza microbial communities from riparian zone in the Pacific Northwest, United States - 19_EM | ecosystem: Host-associated > Plants > Roots > Unclassified | place... | reverse complement strand
CAAATTAGGCCGCTAACCTGTGTTTATCCAGGTCACGGCCTATCCGTTCTGAATTATCAATCTATATTCACGAGCGCCTACTTCTGATCCGTAGTCAGATGCTCTATCCATTGAGCTACGGGCGCTCGTGCAACTACTCTCCGTCATGGCGCGTGATGATGCGTCCAGCGGGTCGCGGTTACGTTTCCGCTGGTCCAGGGGTTTCGTTACTCCCGGACCCGCGAGAAACGACTCTAGCATGTCGCCGAGTGGGGCCCACGGCAGCCCGACGTCCGATCACCTTCGGAGCACCGCAGGCATGCCGGCGCAGCTACGTTTTAGTCATGTTTCAGGCTGATATGGTGCGTATTCTCGCGGCGGCCGTAGCGGCGGCGGCGCTAGTAGGCCCGGCCCCGTGCCAGGCCGCAACTGGCGGCTCGCGGGACACGGCCGTGGTGTACGACCGGCCCATCTCCCGCACCCAGGTCATGGTGCGGGCGCTGGACTGGCTGCGCCGCGGCGTCTCCTACTCGCAGGACAACCGCAGAGCCAGTTGGGACCTGAATCGTGGTCGCCGCTACCGTCCGGACTGTTCGGGGTTCGTCTCGATGGCCTGGGCGATCGACCCCCGCCGGCCGGGGCTCGGCCGGGCCCTGGTCACCTGGGAGCTGCCGACGATCTCCACCCGGATCCGCTGGTCTCAGCTGCGGCGTGGCGACATTCTGCTGCATCTGGATCCGGTGCACCGCGCCAACGAGCACGTCCGGTTGTTCGCCGGGTGGGTGGATGCGGCCCGGACCCGGGCCTGGGTCATCGAGCAGAGCGGCCGGGCGCATGGGATGCGCCGTCAGGCGGTCGTCCTCGCGGCTGCCCGGCGCGGTTACCTGCCCTACCGGTATCGCCGCATCCTTTGACCCGAACCGCCCCCGCGAGCAACTGTCGCGGGGGCGGTGTCCCTAGGTGGCGATCAGTACTTGACCGTGATCACGACGCGGCGGTTGTACTTCTGCTTCTTCCCCTTCAACGGATTCACGCCGCCGGCGCCCACGACTGTGATCCGTCCCCGCACTCCCAGCGCGCGCAGGTAGGTGCGTACCGCGATCGCCCGCCGCATCGCGAGGCGCTTGTTCGCGCGAATCGCCGCCTTCGACTTCCTCTCCGTCTGGGTGTAGCCGGTGATCTGCACGGATTTCGCGTCGTTGAGCGACTTCTTCAGACCACGAAGGACGCGCTTGGACCGGAGCTCCAGCCGCGCCGACCGGTACGGGAAGATGAACGTCCGCAGGGTCAGCGAGTTGTTCGCCGGCTTCCTGGCGGCGACGGTCTTCACTGAGCAGGTGTCGTCCAGCACGATCCAGTTCGTGTCCTGCACCGTCGCGCCGCTCGGCGTGGTGCCGGTCAGGATGAGCTGGTGCAGGCCACCCTTCACGCACGCCTTACCCGGCATCTTGATCGTGGCGCTGAAGTTGCCCAGGCTGTTCGTCTTGCCGCTCGCGACCACGACCGGTTCCGACCTCATCGTCAGCACGTAGACCGAGGCCGGCATCAGGCCGCCACCGGACAGCTTCGCGGTCGCACCCACCAGCGGCGTGTCCACCGAGAGCTGGAGGTTCAGTTTCAGCCGCACCGGCGCCGGTGGGCCCGCCGGCGGAGTCGGGGTCGGGGTAGGTGTCGGGGTCGGGGTAGGTGTCGGAGTCGGAGTCGGAGTCGGAGTCGGAGTCAAGGTCGGTGTCGGAGTCGAGGTCGGTGACGGTGACGGTGACGGCGAAGGCGACGAGGACGACGGCGACGGCGAAGGCGACGAGGACGACGGCGACGGCGAAGGCGACGAGGACGACGGCGACGGCGAAGGCGACGAGGACGAGGGCGACGGCGAGGGCGAGGGCGACGGGTTCGGGTCCTCGACGTAGCTGTACGACTCGACGGCCTCGACGTTGCCGGCGGCGAGTGCGATCGCCGCGATCATCGGCTCGGCCACGGCGGGCGTGCTGAACGTCAGCCGGGTTCCGGCCTCGTTGACGTCGAAGTCCGGCATCCGCAGCGTGTTCTCGCCGATGCGCACCGACCGGACCGTGTCCAGCCGCTCGCCGGTGATCGTGATGGTGGTGCCGCCGGTGACGTATCCGGACGACGGCGAGATGCTCGTGATGACCGGCGGTTCCTGCGTGATCACCAGCGTGCCCTCGACGTACCGGAACGACGACGGGTTCTCGTAGAAGCCGGCGTCCTCGGTGCCGAGCACGCCGAGCTTCGGCACCACCCGGTAGGTGCCGGGTTCGCTCGGCGCGACGACGGTGACGCCGTCCTGCAGAAACTCGAACTGGACCTCGGTGACGGTGTCGCTGCCGAGCAGGCCGGTGACCTGGACCGTCGGCTCGACGCTGTCGCCGCTGGCGATGGTCAGGTCGTCGGCGATCACCGTGATCGTCGGCTCGCTGCCGAGGACGTCGAACCGGGCGCGTTCCACCAGGCTCTCCGGGTCGGAGACGGCTCGGGCCGCGTGGTAGTTCACGGACTCCGCAACCTCGCCGCTGATCACGCAGACTCCGCCGGAGACCGGGGTGGCCGTCTCGCCGGCGAACGTGCAGATGTCGTCGGTCTCGGAGTCCAGGACCGCGAGCGGCACGCCGGCCGCCATGCCCGGGGCGTGGCCCGTACGGGCATCCCGCACCGTCGCGGTGATCGTCACCGGCATGCTCGGTGACAGCAGCGCCGAGGTCCGGCTGGCGGACAGCTCGAGCGTCAGGTCCGCCCTGCTGATCGTGCCGACGATGGACGGCCGCGGATCGGTGAGGGTGTAGTTCACCGAGTGCGCGCCCCTGAGCTCGACGTCGGAACCGAGGGTGACCGGTTTGTCGACGCCGACCACGGCGGTGGCGAACGTGCCGCCGGCGGACTCCGCGTCCACGAACACGTCATCACCTTCGAGCACGCCGGTGAAGGTGGGGTCGCCGAGCACGGCGGTGGTCGTTCCGTCGTAGACGCGGTCGGCGCGGAGCGACGAGATCGTGGCTTCCCGCTTCGTGATCTCGACGCGTTCGGTCGGCCGGGTGGCCGTGTAGTAGATCGACCGGTCCGTGTCGGTGGTCTTCATCTCGAACGACTTCACCCGCACGTCCCAGCTCGCCGGCTCCGCGGGGTTGCCACCGCATTCGACGTCGCCCATCGCCACATCCGCCGGCAGACCGTCGGTCCAGTCCGGTTTCGTGAGGCTGTCGTCGCAGGTGGAGTTCCGGTACTCCCAGTACACCTTCGTGATCGGGTCCGCGACCGACGGCGTCGCCGCGTACGTGAAATCGGTCGTCTCGGCAAGCTGGCCCTTGTAGACGAAGCTGGCGCCGCCGACGGACGTCGGTGTGATGGTGATCGGGGTGCCGGTGAGCGTCACCCGCACCGGCGCGGCGGGCTCGCTCCACCGGTACCGGGTGGTGTTGTACCCGGCGCGCTCCTGCGAAACCCGGATCCAGTAGTCGCCCGCGGCTTCCGGCAGGCCGACCGTCGCCTCCTCGAACCCGGAGCTGGTGTAGTCCGCGTCCGTCACGTACTCGTAGCCGTCGGGCGTCGCGACGGTGAGCTCGTCGCCGCTGACCAGCCCCGTCGTGGTGAAGCCCGCCACGTACGCCGTGCCGGCCGGCACCGTCAGGTGGTCGATGCTGCCGTTGGCCGTGGTGCTGACCGCCGGCTGGACCATGCACTCGAAGTCGAGCTCCTGGGGCGGCAGCACGCCGCCCGCCGGGGTGATCACGATCGGCTTCGGGCCCCACGGGTCCGTCAGATCGTCGGAGAGGTACGCCAGGTCGAGGACGACCTCGCTGCTCGTGTAGGTGCTGGGCTCGATCGGGACCCCGCCCACGGTCACCGTGCCCGGGGCGCCGAACGCGGAACCGGAGACGGAGATCGTGATCTGGGCGGGCGAGTACGTGACGTCGCCCGTCGCCAGGTCCAGCCGCCCGCAGTATCCGATCGAGGGCGTCGCGGTCAGGGTGACACCCGCGAAGAGGTACCGGATGCCCGTCGATGAGTAGGCGCTGCCGACGTCGGTGACGACCGTGACCCGTTTCCACTCGTCGGCGGTGAAGGTGCGCGGCGCCCGGAACGTCAACGACGTCGCGGTCACGTTCGTCGGGACCACGGTGATCGGGTTGTCGTCCCCGTTCGAGACGATGACCCGGGTGGCCGGCGCGGAGGTGCCGATCAGGTTCGTGCCGGTGAGCACGAACGTGTCGTCCAGGTCGGCGTTCGGGTCGAACTCGTTGCGCTTGTCGTGCCCGAGGTCGGTGGTGGAGATGATCTGGGTGATGGACGGCCGGAGGATCGTCGTGGCGATGTAGCGCACCGCCGGCGTCCGGGTCGCCGTCACCGTGCCGCCGGGAGCGACGGTCAGCGTGGCGATCCCCGCGGACTGCGGCGGCGCGATGAACGTGATCGCGGTGGGCGAGTACGACACCGGTGTCACCACGGTTGTACCGATCTTGATAGTGCCGGACGAGCCGAAGCCGGTGCCTTCCACGCGCATCGGCACGCCGCCGGTCGTGGGCGACTCCAGGATCACCCCGCTCGGGTCCTGCTGCGGGTCGAGATCGATGTAGTTCTCGTTGTACGGGTCGGGGCCGACGTAGGTGAGCGTCGGGCCGGTGACCCGGACGGAGCCCTTGATCGTCTGGCCCGATCCGGTCGGCTTGATCACGATCGGCAGTGCGCCGGTGGCGCCGGTCGGCACGCTCACGTCGGCGATGACGGTGCCCTGTCCGGTCGCGGAGTACGCGACCGTGGAGGCGGCGCCGACCTTGACCGTGCCGGTACTGCCGAAGCCGGACCCGTTGATGGTGATCATGGCGGCGCTGCCGGTCGCGTAGGACGGGATCGACACCGGCTCCACGCTGGTGATGCCGTCGTCGGCCAGCACGGTCAGCCCACCGGCGGCCGTGGCCCGGCCACCGACGGCGCCGACGACGACGTCCTTCGCGCCGAGCGGGTCGACGACCGGCACGTCGAAGGTCACCGACGTCGGGGTCGAGGCGGTGACCCGGGCCCAGACCCCGCCCACGCTGACACCGACCGTCCCGGCGGCGCCGAAGTCGCTGCCGGAGAGCGTGACCGATTCGCCGGCCCGCGCCGACGCCGGGGACGCGGTGCCGATGACCGGCACGTCGCTCGGCGCGGTGAGCGTCAGCGGGGCCGAGGCCGAGGTGCCGGCGCCCTGGGACGACGAGACCTGCACGTCGACGGCGCCGACCGTGGAGAGCCCCTCGGGAACGACGGCGGTCAACTCCGTACCGCTGATCCGCGTCACGAAGGGCGACTTCATGCCGTCGATGATCACCGCGGGCTGGCCGGTCGTGCCGAACCCGGTACCGGTCACGGTGATCACCGAGCCGCCGCTGTTCGCGACCGCGGACGGGATCACGGCGCTGATCGTGGGCCGGTTCAGGTAGGTGTAGGTGCCCCGGGCGACCGTGGAGCCGTACTCGCTGCTGACCGTGATCTGCACCGGGCCGGCCGCGGTCGCCGGCGGGGCCTCGACCTCGATGACGTCGTTGCCTGTCGTCCAGACCTCGCGGTCGTCGGTGTACTCCATCGCGTCGGAGATCGTCTTCGGCCAGCCGGACAGCGTCTTGTCGCCGATCTTGATCGTGGTCTTGGGGTAGTTGGAGTACAGGAACCGGCCGCGCAGCCGGATCTTGGTGCCACCGGCGAGCGGGCCCGCGGTGGGCGTGAACGAGACGTCCGCCGGCGCCGGTGCGACCCAGTCGACCCGCTGCTGCCAGTAGATTCGGCAGTTGCCGTCTTCCCAGCTGCGCTGCTTGGGGCAGGCGCCGACGACGAGCGTCCGCTCGTCGGACCCGATGTGCTCGTCGTCGTGCGGCTCGTACGCGACGTAGGTCCGTGCCGTGTCCTCGCCGGCCCAGTACTTGGCGGGCTCCAGCTCAATGATCTTGGAGTGATAGTCGTCCATGATCCAGTACTGCATGGCGGACACGTTCGTCAGGTCCGGGCCGTGGAACGTGATGATCGAGCCGGCGGTGAGCTTCGCGGGCGCGTCCACGCTGGTAACCGAGACGTCGTCGACATAGGTGAACGCATCGGCGGTCGTGGCGCGACCCTTGCCGTTGCCGCCGCAGTCGTTCTCCACCGCGAGGTCGAAGACACCCGGGTCGAAGCCCCTGCGCTCCGGCACCTCGACGACGATGCTCGTCAGGCCGCTGTTCGGGTCGAGGATCTGGGTAACGTTGTCCGCGGACTTCCCGCCTATGAACACCTGCGAGCCGAAGCAGTAGGGCCACTCAGGCAGCGTGCCGTCCCGGACGGTCACCGTCGTCCGGCTGCCACCGTGGACCGTGCTGTCCGGATTCGTGATGTTCACGATCGTCGGCACCGGAGTCATGCCGAGCCACAGTGCCAGGTGGTAGTCGAGCGTGGCCGACAAGTGGGTGACGGAGACGATCACCTCGTTGCGGCCGTCGGCGAGCATGAGGTCCGCGGAATTGTCGACCTTCAGCGTCTGGGCGGCACCGTTGAGCGTGATGGTGAACGTCGCGGCGAGCGAGGTCGTCATCGGCGCCAGACTCACGGCGGGTGCGTTGGCGACGGCCTGGTAGTACCGGACCTTCTTGTCGAACACCGGCCCGAGCGGCGTGACCGAGGCTCCGGCGACGACGAGGTCACTGAGGGTCGCGTCGGGCGCTCCGTTCTGCAGCCCGAGGGCTGTCGCGGGCTTCGAGACGGACGCCGACGCGCTCCCCGGCGCTACCAGCGATCCCGCAGCCAGCGCCAACAGGGTGACGCCGGCCAGGACCCTTCCCATTTTGATCATGGACATTCCTCGCCGCGCAAGACGTTGATGGGACGATCAAGATCCTTCTTGACTCCCGATCGCGGCGGCGCCTTTTGCCCAATAAATCATGAAAAATTTGACACCCAGGCCGACCGGCCAGCCTCGCGACAACCCTGGCGACCGCGGCGAACGCCAGCGGCGACGCCCGGCCGGCTGATCAGGCGGCGCTGCGAACCCTTCTGCGGGCGTCCTCTATCCCGTCGCGGAGGTCGGCGAGCACCCGGCGCTCGGCGGGTGTGCCACCGAGGATGATCACCAAGGCGTCGAGGCGGTCCACCGGGGGCAGCACGTTGCCGGCGAGATACTCGCCGATGATGCCGTGTGACGACCCCAGCTTCACCGCCAGCTCGCGGTAGGTCAGTGGGCCGCCGGGATAGCTCCGCCCGTGGCGCCGGCGCAGCAGCCGGAGCAGTGCGCCCAGCTCGGGCAGGGTGGAGGCGGTGGCGGCGGCCCGGGCTAGCTCCGCGAACGCGTCCACGGCAGTCATTGCGGTGCCTTCCCCGACCGGTCGAGCTGTTCGGGCATGGGCATGGCTGCGCCGATCCGACCGAGCGCCAGGCCCAGCTGGAAGCGGTTGTCCACGCCCAGCTTGTCCATCAGGTCGCGCAGGGCGTAGGTCACCGCGCGGCGGCTGATCTGGAGTTCCCTGGCGGCGTCCGCGTCGCTGCGACCCTCGGCCAGCAGACCGATGAGCGCGCGCTCACGCGAGCCGATGATGAGAGTGGACACTCCGGGCTCCTTCGTCTGGTGGCGGATCCGCGTGCTGTGAGCGTAGGTGGCCGTGGCGCCCGCGGGTCGACGTCCGGGCGACTCGTTGCGCAGCTGCGCAACGACTCCCGGTGCCGTTCAGAAGCAGGTCCCGCACGCCGGCCGGGGACCGGTTTCCACACCTCGGGTCGGGCCGCGCGCTCCCGTGTACGGCGACGTGACAACGTCCTTGTCGACGAGGGGATCGTCCGTGGGCAGTGGGGACAGCACGTCCTCATAGGTCGACTCGCCGAAGGTGACCTCGGCGCGATAGCAGCCGACCCGCTCGTTGTCGCCGGCGAGCACGCAGAGGCCGAACTCGCCTTCCTCGGCCGGCAGCGCCGCCACGCCGAAGTAGCGCACCTCGCCCACTTCGGTGGATTCGAAGAGGCGGACGTTGTAGCCGGGGGCGAAGCCGGTGGCGTCGTCCGGGTAATAGGTGGCGATCCGGAAACCGCCCGCCTCGACGACCGGGCCGCATTGCGCGACCGCTCCCTCGACCATGTTGTACAGCCAGTTCAGCATGAAGCCGGGCTGCATCTCCTCGACGGTCACGCACGGAGCCATGGTCCATTCGACAGAGTCCGCGGCGCGGGCCGGCGCCGCCGACCCGGCCAGCAGTATCCCGGCGATCGATGCGGTGGCGGCCCAACTGCGTGCCTTCGTGGCCATCAGGAGTCCTTTCGCTGCGGTTGGACGGCAGGTGCCAGCGGCACCGCCTGTGCGGCGCCCAGGAGCAGGGCCAGCTGGAAGCGGTTCTCGACGCCCAGCCGGTCCATCAGGGCCCGGAGGGTGTAGCCGACGGTGCGGCGGCTGATGCCCAGTGACGTGGCCGCGGCCTCCTCACTCAGGCCGGTGGCCAGCAGCGCCACGATGCCCTTCTCGCGGTGACTCAGGACGATCGGCGGGATCGCTTGGCGGCGTGGATCGACGGCGGTGCTCCAGATCCGGTAGAAGAACTGCATGAGCGACTCCACCGCGCCGCCGTCGTCGATCTCGATGGCGCCGGCCTCGAAATTGGCGGGATCGGCGGGGAACAGCGCCTTCCGGCGGTCGAACACCATCAGCTTGAGCGGCAACGCCGAGGCCTGGCGGTGCTCGATGCCGGCGACGAAGGTCGTGTCCTGACTGCCGTCCTGGGCGGTGAGACCCAGGGTCCGCAACCGCACGCCCCTGGCGACGAGCGCCCGATCCAGCGGGCCGGCGGCCGCCGCGGCGTCGGCGGTGATCACGTCCTCGGTGTTGATGGCGAGGTGCTCGTGCCGCTCGCCGGCGACCAGCTCGGCGATCCGGTCGCGCGCGGACGACCGGGTCGCCAGCCGGTGGATGGCAGCGTCGGGAACTCGTTCCAGATGCAGGCCGGTGACCGCGGCCAGGTGCCTTCGGCAATGCTGGTTGAGGGGTACGGGTGCCCGCGGCCGCCGCGCCCGGGACATGACGACGTCGACGTCGACCGCGCTCCATCTGCCGTCGCGACCGCGGTATGCCGGTCGCGCCGCACCGAAACCGGCCAGCTCGTCCAGGGCCCGGCTGACCCTGGCCGCGTCGACGCCCAACTGGCTGACCAACTGCCGCGGTGTCGACGGGCCGGTCAGCGCGAGACTGCGGTAGATCAGGTCCGCGTACGAGGAGAGGCCCCAGCGTCCGAGAGCCGGCACCACGGGCTCGCGGCCAGCGGTCTTGCCGATGTCGTTCCCCTGCCGCATAAGTCGTCTCCCACAGCGCCCCACTACGCCATGGCCGGGACCCGGCCAACGGATCTCGTCCGCGCTGATTGCACATTCGCGCAACGGCCATCGCCCCGCAAGAAGCCCGCCCAACCCGATTGCGCATGTGTGCAATCGGGTTGGGCCCCCCGATCGACGCCGCACCTGGCGGCACCCTGACGACTGTCGATGTCATCTAGCCTGCGTGCGGAAGGAGTCCGCGCCGCGCTTGTGCGACCGGGCCAGCATGAGGAAGCGATGGCGGGACCGTATCCGCCTCGGAGAGCGCGAGGCGGGCAGGTTGGACGCCCCTGGACAGAATTGGACGCCGGGAGGGCATGTGAGCAGCGAGCGCGACGCGCAGTTCCATGACTTCGTGCTGGCCCGGCGGGCCGGGCTGGTGCGAACCGCCACCCTGCTGACGGCCGGCAACGCGCACCTCGCTGAGGATCTGGTGCAATCCACGCTGACCAAGCTGTACGTCGCCTGGCCCTCCTTCCAGCGGGCCGACAATCCGGATGGCTACCTCCGCCGGGTGCTGGTCAATGCCCTCACCGACGAGCGGCGGCGGCAGTGGTGGCGCCGGGAGCGGCCGACCGCCGAGCCGCCCGACCGGCCGATCCCCGCTCAGCCCGGGCCCGGCGAGGTCGACGACCGGTTGCGGGCCGCGCTGCGTGAGCTTCCGCCACGGATGCGGGCCGCCGTCGTGTTCCGCTACTTCTACGACCTTGACGTCGCCGAAACCGCCGATGCGCTCAGGTGTTCGCAGGGCACGGTCAAGAGCCAGACCGCGCGTGCGCTGGACCGGCTACGTGCCGCCCTTCAGCCGCGTCCCACCGAGCAGAAGGTGCCATCGTGAGGAAGAAGGACCCATGCAAAAGGCCGTGAGCGAAAGCTCACGGCCTTTTGGCGGACGTGGCGGAGACTCCGGGATTCGAACCCGGGAGGGGCTATAAAACCCCAACCGCATTAGCAGTGCGGCGCCATAGACCGGACTAGGCGAAGTCTCCCCGGTGGCTTTCAGGCCACCGACGGTTGAGGATACCGGACCGCCCGGGGGCCCGGCAAAGAGGTTGCCCATCGGGGGTGTCCGGCCCCCGCCGATCATCGAAATCCGCAGAAATCGACGGACCGCACCGTCGTCCAACAGGTGAAACGGGCGCGACGCGACTAGGCTCCCTCGGCATGGAGGAGAACGAGCCGACGCAGCGCCGCCCGCGGACGTCGAACCCCGCGTTCAGCACGCCTGACCAGCCCACTCCCCAGAAAAAACCGGCGAAGGCGCCCCCACCGGTCACCTTCCGGCCACCGACAGAGGACAAAACCTCTACCGGTACGGGCACAGACGCACCAGAAGCAACACCGTCGACCCGCCAACAACGGGCTCCAGCGAAGTCGACGCCGCGCAAACCGGCCCCGCAATCCCCGGCGAAGCCCGCGTCGAAGGCCACGCCACCGCCGGCCCCGGCCCCGCCCGACCAGGGCAGCACCGAGCCGGAGCCGAAACCCACACCGCCGAGCCGCACCAGAGCCCAGCCGGCGACCAAGTCCCAGCAGCCCCGGGTGCAGGCGAAGGCGGACGATCCCCCCGCGGCGAGCACACCCCGCCCTCCAGCAAAGGCGCAACCGACAACCCCGCCGCCCACGAAGACCACGCCGCCAAGCAAGGCCACCACGCCGCCGAGCAAGGCCACCCCGCCCAGCGCGGCCACCCCGCCCAGCACGGCGGCGCCGCAGGCCAAGGCACCCCCGGCGAAGCGCCCGCCCCGGAAGGCCACAGCCCCCGCCAAGGCAGCGCCCGCGAAACCGGAGCCAGTGACGGCAGAACCAGTGACGGCGGAACCGGTGACGGCTGGGCTACCGACGGGGACGCCAGTAGAAGCCGAACCGGCGAAAACGGCCGCGCCGAACTCCCCGGAAGCCGCCGCCGAGCCGGCGAAGCCCGCCGCCGAGCCGGCGAAGCCCGTCGCTGAGAAGGCAGCTGCGACCGTCGGGGCCGTGGCTGCGGAGATCGCTCCTGACCTGGTCAGACCTGACATGACAACGGTGCCCGACGAGACCACTGCACTCGCTGACGACGTACCGGAAATGGCACGCAGCGGGGCGACATCCCCGACTGCCGAGCCCCCGGCCACGGCGCCGGGGCAGCCGGGGGCTGCCGTCCCCGTTGGTCCGACCCTGCCGCGCGCCGCCGCTTCCGTGACGGACACGGTGTCCGCCGCCCGGACCGAGGCCTGGGCCGCGCTGATCGCCGATCCCGGCCACTGCCCCGAGCTGCTCGCGGTCGCCGCCACCCAGACCATCGGCCCGCGCGCCCGGGAGTGGGCCGGCCGCACCCGGGCCGCCTACCCCGGCGCCACCCCCGACGCCCTGGCCCGGCTGGCCGTGCGGCAGTTCACCCGTTTCGGCAGTGTGAGCAGCCTTTTCGCGGCGGTCGCCGGCTCGTACGCGCCGATCGCCCTGCTCGGGGCGGCCGCGTTCACGCACGCCGAGCTGGCGTTGCACGTCGCCGCCGCCTACGGCCTGGACCCCACCGACCGGGAGCGGGCGGTCGACCTGCTCGTGCTGACCCGGGTGCATCCGGCCCTGGAGGACGCGGAGGCGGCCCTCGCCGCCGCGGAGCAGCACGCCTACGAGCAGACCGGGCTGACCGACGCGACCTGGCGGCTGGGCCGGATGCTCGCCGCGCAGGCCGGCGGCTGGGCGGCCGTCCGGGTGGTCAATCACTTCTTCCCCGGCACCAGCCTGCTGGTCGCCACGCTGACCAGCAGGGGCGCGGCCCGGGCCATGGCCGCGCGGGCCACCGTCCACTACCGCGATCAGCATCGGGCCGTGGTCAGAGCCAGCTGAGCCACTCCTTGGGCAGCAAGGTGTAGCCCACGAAGGCGGCGATGTCGAGCAGGCTGTGCGCGACGATCAGCGGCATGACCCTGCCCTTCCGCAGGAAGAACAGGGCGAACACCACGCCCATCACGGCGTTGCCCACGAAGGCGCCGAAGCCCTGGTACAGGTGGTAGGAGCCGCGCAGCACCGCGCTGGCCGCCACGATGTAGCCGAGCCGCCAGCCCTGCTCGCGGAGCCGGGTCATCAGGTAGCCGACGACGATCACTTCCTCCAGGATCGCGTTCTGCATCGCCGCGATGATCAGGACCGGGACCGCCCACCACACCGGCTGCAGCGCGGCCGGCACGATCTGCGCGTTCAGGCCGAGCGTCGCCGCCGCGTACACCAGGAGCAGGCCGGGGATGCCGATGGCCGCGGCCAGCGCGGTGCCCCAGCCGGCGTCGCCGGCGGGGCGGCGGAAGTCGATGCCGAGCGTGCGCACCGGCTCCAGCCGGTCGCGGTTCAGCAGATAGAGCGCGAGCAGGACCGGGACAAGCGCGAAGAAGACCCCGAGCAACTGGTACGTGAGATCGAGGTACGGCCGCGGCGACTGCGACGGGTTCAGGGTCGCCGTCTGCTGGGACAGCGGCTTGCCGGCCGTGAGCTTCGCCACCAGTGACACCGCCGCATAGACGGCGGACTGGCCGAGCGACAGCAGCAGGACGACCACTATCTCCAGACGGACCTGGTTGCGGGTTGCCGGGGGGCGATCAAGAGCTACCGTCACGCGACCACTCTAGAAGCGGCTCAGCCGTTCGAGTGATCACACCCATGCACATTCGGACCTATCGGGGCAAGCGACGCGCCGTGTGTCGGGAATTGTGCGGCGTACATCGCACTTCGCGTGCGATGCGTAACGCGCTGTTTTGCCCACGCTGTGGGCATGGGAGACCTCGCTCGTTTGCTCAAGGAGAGTTGGAGCCTCGTCGAGGAGCATCAGGACAAGGTTGCCGGCTACTTCTATGCGCGGATCTTCCTTTCCCACCCGGACCTGCGGGACCTGTTCCCCGTGCACATGGACGTCCAGCGCGCCCGGTTGCTCGGCGCGATCGTCACCGCCGTCCAGACCCTGGAAGATCCCGAGAAGTTCGACGACTATCTGCGGGCGCTCGGTCGTGATCACCGCAAGTTCCACGTGGAACCAGCACACTACGAGGTCGTCGGAGGGGCGTTGATCGAGGCGATGCGGCAGTTCGCGGGCGAGCAGTGGGGCATCGAGTACGACCAGGCATGGGCCG
>Ga0307516_10006768_pt1 | contig 13388 bp, 7 predicted proteins | sample 19_EM_MG_FD_203310 | JGI IMG/M metagenome (GOLD analysis project Ga0307516, IMG submission 203310) | Populus trichocarpa ectomycorrhiza microbial communities from riparian zone in the Pacific Northwest, United States - 19_EM | ecosystem: Host-associated > Plants > Roots > Unclassified | place... | reverse complement strand
TTATTAAACACTTCTTTGATCCCATAACAAAACACCAAATAACATAGCACAGTACAACACAATAATATGGAAGAGTCCCTTATGAACTAACATTGACAAAAAGGGTGAAAGAGAAGATCAATTAGGAGATTGAAACAAATTTCAATATCTAAAACTATTAATAAGCAGGATCAAGAAAGTGATAACTTAGAAAAAGTCTTAATCAATTAGTGTCCTTGTTTGTGGTTGAAAGGCCAATGAGTTCTATCATTTCTCACCAAATGTTCCCTTCCCAAAGATGTCTCAAGAACACACGATCAAGTGTAACCAAACAAACACAAAATTAGATGACTAGTTCTTTCTTATTGAAGCTAGTCAAGTTTGAAAAAAGAAAAATCTATCTTATCCAAATTAACTCCATATAATAGTAGTAATAATAATATATAGGTAACCATATAGTAGGTGACCCAGTGGTAAGAATTTGGGATTAAGAGGTTTGCTCCCCCAATGGTCTCAGGTTCGAGCCCTGTGGTTCTAATATGATGACCACTGGAGGCTTACATGATCGTTAACTTCAGGACACGTGGGATTAGTCGAGGTGCACACAAGCTGGCCCGGACACCCACATTAATAATAAATAATAATAATAATAGATAGGTAGATAGCCCAACAATTCAAGAGTGAAGTAGCAATCTCTCTCAATCTACATGAAAACGAGTAAGACTAGATCTTAGACAAGTGTAAAAAATAGAAAAAACCACCAAAAGGTGTTGGTTTTTGTTGTCCTTATTGTAGAACAGAAAGTAGTTTTTAAGATTCGAGAATGGACAATTCCAGATTGTTCTCCTAATTATACACAAATTCTGACAAAAGTCTTCGAACTAAATATTTCCTTAATTACATCTCCAAACTGTAAGACATTCCTCAATCAAATCCCTCTATCCAATGAAGGATTTAGGAAGGAAGGGGGCTAGGGCCTCCCCTTTGTTCAAATTGTTCTTAGAATCATTCCTCGTTTGTAAGTTTTTACAAAGAATTGACCTTATTTTATAGAGTATGGTGCTTTCATTGCTTCTACCCACATCCTTCAAAGTTATTTTGTCTAAATTGTGTACAATATGTAATATAGAAGGACCAATTTGAGGAATGTATGATACTTTGAGGACCTAATTAAAAAATCTTAATTTGAGAACAATTAATTCTATAGTTTTGAAACCCGACCCGGTGGTCGACCCGGTCTAATGATCGGGTCACGGGTCAGATGGGTTGACCCGAGTCAACCTAAAAAAAATTAAAAATCAAATAACCCATCAAAGTTGTTTGAACAACTCTCTTGCACTCTCCATGTTCCCACTATTCCCATAAGCAGAAATAACTCCGTCCAAGAAATCGCATCCTTATTTGGCATTTCATCAAACACTTTTCGCCCACACTCCAAAAACCCGCATTTTATATACATATCAATCATAGAATTCCAACATGCAAATCCTCACCAAACCCCCCAATCAAAATCATTTGCCCATGAATTTGCTGCCCTAAACCCACATCCATTTTAGCACCACAAGCCTTAAAAGAGCAGTAAATGTGAAAGAAACAGGCACAACACCTTCTTTTCTCATCAACGAATCTCTATGAGCAACAATATCACTGTTGCAATTTGAGGAGGAGCTAATCGGCTCCAATGTATTAACTCCAGCTTCAAGAGATCTTCTTTCTTCAGGTTGAAAAAAGCTACTGTCTTCCTCCATTGCATTGAAGGCAACTTCATATGGTCTTCGTTCTTCAGCTCAAGTAAAATTATTGTGTTCCTCCTCCAAAGATTATTGTTTGCCCATTCTAACTCTAGCTCGTTTCACTAGTGGCAAGTGTTCATCTCCATCTTCTTTAATTTGAGTTATATTCAAATTTTTACATGCAAATTGGGAATTTTGGTTATTATCTGTCTCTGTTTCCAGTCTGACTGTTAGATCTACAATTCTGCAGCGTTATGTATATATATAAAAAATAAAAGGCCGGGTCTTAGCCGGGTTTGCCCGGGTCGCCGGGTTCCGGGTCGATCGGGTTTCGCCGGACCAACTCCCATACGAGTTTTTACTTAGACCTGGACCGGTCCCAGGCCCGGGTCGGCTGGGTCCCGGGTCAACCCGCCAGGCCGGTCCGGGTTTCAAAACTATGGTTAATTCAAGTGATGGACTAATTCACGCAAGAATTTGGGAAAACAAATATTCTATCTATGGTAAGAACCATAGTTATCAAACGTGTCTGCACGGGTCAACTTGGAGCTTGTCTTGAGACGAGTTTAATTTCAAACTAGAAAATTTTTCAAAATCAAGACAACACAACATTGTTTTATTTTTTTTATTTTAAAAAAACTGACATTATTTTAGTAAAATACAAACCAATTCTCATCCGTTACTCATATCTTGCATTGAGTTAGATTCCAGGATTGTTTTTGTAATTATTTGAAGAACATTGCTGACAAAAGAGCTAAAAGTTAAAAACAACTTTTGCAGTTAAAAAAAGAGTCAAAGTCATAAGCCTTAAAAGTATGTTTTGTAATGAGTTTTTTGAAAATGTATTAATATTAAAAATATATTAAAATATTTTTTATTTTTAATATCATTATATTAAAATCATAAAAAAATATACAAAACTATTATTACAATACCTTTTAAAGTAAAAAATAAATAAATTAAAAAACAGATGACACCACCGGAACAAAGGCTCCCTGAGACCAAGACCAAGAAACTGCCCACCTACGAATTTCAAACCCTGTTGCTTAAAAAAACATGCATGGAAGTTGGACCCCTGACAAAGAAGATAAGCTTGAATCCTAGACCTTAAAATATTTATGGTCAAACAGAGCCCCATGTGATCGATGATGCTAGCTTTGCTTGAGTGCTCTACCCAATGACCACATGCCCACTTCAACTTTCAAAATTCAGCTCACAATGAAATACCTCAGACTCTCCTGTAAATAGCAAAGAAGCACAGCAAAAATACAACAATATCCAGACAAGAAACAATTGCCATGGCCAGCTTATACAATCATATACATGGATGGACATCAAGAAGGAATCCTAAACCAAAACTAAAACCCTATCTCTCTCTCTCTCTCTCAACTTCTAGCCTTTTCAACCTGTTGTTGACAGCCTTTAGATTCTCAGATATGTGGACCCCTCCGTGCATGTGCATTGCCTTTCAATTACAGGCTACAGCTCCCCATTCCCCCCCCTCTCCCTTCCTACTTACTCCTCTCCCATCAATACCAACCGCTCTCTCTCTCCCTCTCCATGGTTCTTCAAATTGGGTTTTTTTGCTTCTTCTCTTTGCTTTCTATTTCTTTTCTATCAAGAAACTATAAGCCCATGCATTATTTCACTTAGAAAGTTTACTTCTTTTGCTGCAAAAACAGAAAAAGGCACCAACTCTCTCTTCGCTTCTCTCTAAAGATGAAGAGAAAAAGCAGTCAAAGTTTGAAGCTTTTTCTGATTTTCCTTGTTGGGTTTTCTTCAATCTTTCGTTATGCAAGCTCTCAAGCAAGCCCGGATGCTGAAGTTATGCTATCTCTCAAAAAAAGTCTCAATGTACCAGATTCACTTGGATGGTCGGACCCGGATCCATGCAAATGGAACCATGTAGGTTGTTCGGATGAAAAACGGGTCACCCGGATCCAAATTGGACGCCAAAATCTTCAAGGTACACTCCCTTCAAATCTTCAAAACCTTACTCAACTTGAACGTTTAGAGCTTCAGTATAACAACATTTCGGGTCATTTGCCAAGTTTAAACGGGTTAAGTTCATTACAAGTGATCCTCTTAAGTGACAATAAGTTCACTTCAGTCCCTAGTGACTTCTTCGCCGGTTTGTCTTCACTTCAATCAGTGGAGATTGATAACAACCCGTTTTCCAATTGGGTCATTCCAGAAAGTATACAAAATGCTTCTGGTTTGCAAAATTTTTCTGCAAATTCAGCTAATATATCCGGGTCAATACCGAGTTTTTTTGGCCCAGATGCTTTTCCGGCTCTAACCATTTTGAGGTTAGCTTTTAATGATCTTGAAGGTGAATTGCCTGCAAGTTTTTCAGGGTTGCAAGTTCAGTCTTTGTGGCTTAATGGACAGAAACTTAGTGGTAGCATTTATGTTATTCAGAACATGACTTTGTTAAGAGAAGTTTGGTTGCAGTCTAATGGATTTTCGGGTCCTTTACCTGACTTCTCGGGTTTGAAAGACTTAGAGAGCTTGAATTTAAGAGATAATTCATTTACTGGTCCCGTTCCTGAGTCTTTGGTTAATCTTGAGTCTTTAAAGGTTGTGAATTTGTCAAATAATTTGCTTCAAGGACCAATGCCTGTGTTTAAGAGCTCCGTTTCTGTGGATGTTGTTAAGGATTCTAACAGATTCTGTTTGTCAACTCCTGGTCCATGTGATTCGCGAGTTAATACCTTGCTTTCGATAGTGAAATCAATGTATTACCCACACAGGTTGGCAGATGGTTGGAAGGGGAATGATCCATGTGCAGATTGGTTTGGAATAACATGTAATAAGGGGAACATCACTGTTGTTAACTTTGAGAAGATGGGGCTAACAGGCTCGATTTCTCCAGATTTTGCATCACTTAAGTCATTGGAAAGGTTGGTTCTTGCAAATAATAATCTGACAGGTTTGATTCCGCAAGAGATTACTACCTTACCTAGACTTAAGGCACTTGATGTGTCAAACAATCAGATTTATGGGAAAGTTCCGGCCTTTACGAACAATGTGATCGTTAATACTAATGGTAATCCACGTATAGGGAAGGATGTGAATAGTTCTACATCTCCAGGATCCCCATCTGCAAGTCCATCGGCAAATACTGGTTCTGGAAGTGGTGGCAATTCAGGAAAAAGTGGCAAGAAATCTTCCGCTTTCATCGGAGTCATTGTGTTTTCTGTGGTTGGGGGTGTTTTCTTATTGTTCTTGATCGGCTTGGTGGTTTTCTGTCTGTACAAGAAGAAACAAAAGCGGTTTAGCAGAGTACAGAGTCCGAATGAAATGGTGATTCATCCTCGCCACTCGGTGTCTGATAATGAGAGTGTGAAGATTACTGTTGCTGGATCAAGTGTTAGTGTTGGTGCTATTAGTGAAACACATACAATTCCTACAAGTGAACAGGGTGACATTCAAATGGGTGAAGCTGGGAACATGGTCATTTCTATTCAAGTTTTAAGGAATGTTACTAACAATTTCAGTGAAGAAAACATATTGGGACAAGGAGGTTTTGGAGTGGTCTACAAAGGTGAGTTGCATGATGGTACAAAGATTGCTGTGAAGAGGATGGGGTCTGGGGTCATAAGTAGTAAGGGGCTAAATGAATTCAAGTCTGAGATTGCTGTTTTGACTAAGGTTAGGCACCGGCATCTTGTTGCTCTTCTTGGGTACTGCTTGGATGGTAATGAGAAGCTTCTTGTGTATGAGTATATGCCACAAGGGACACTCAGTAGACATCTCTTCAACTGGGCAGAAGAAGGATTGAAACCAATGGAGTGGACAAGAAGGTTGACAATAGCCTTGGATGTAGCTAGAGGTGTCGAGTATCTTCATGGTTTGGCTCATCAAAGCTTTATACACAGGGACTTAAAGCCTTCAAACATTCTTCTCGGGGATGATATGAGGGCTAAGGTTTCAGATTTTGGCCTTGTGCGCCTTGCACCAGAGGGTAAAGGCTCTATTGAAACTAGAATTGCTGGAACTTTTGGATATTTGGCACCAGAATATGCAGGTACCATTTCCTCTAGTTGCTTTACCCTTCAATTAATGTTTAATTTATTTCAAGTCCAAGATATTTTTGAACTTTGATTTATGTTTAAACTTCTAGTTTTCAACAGATATTCGGGGATTCAGTTAAAACATATACTTGGACAAGTATTCTTATACATTGACTGCTATTTACTCTGAGATTGTTTTGGTCACAAACTTGGCACAAATGAACAATAATCCTGTTAACTGCTTAAAAAAGATTCATCAATCTGTTGTTGTATTTCTGTTTTGTTTTTGATTTGTTTTTTCTGTTGTATCAAGAGTAGCCAAAATATTTCTGTCAACGAATAGGATTCACCTTACTATATGCAAATTCATGTCTTATTCACGAGGCATGGCATGGTTCGTTCATATTTTTAAAATCTATCATTTGTTGTTTCACTTTATGGCTCTAGTCCTGGGAGGAGTAGCATTTTACTTGCATTGGACCGTTCTCAATTCAAAATTTCTTTGATTGTTAGCATCTCTCTTAGTCAACAGTGTCTTCTGTCTTCTTCTGCCTGCTGTTTGCCATATAACTTTTTTGAGCTTATGGTTTGCTTTTCTGTTTGCTCTCTTAATTCACATTCTAACTTCAAACTCTTGTTTTTGGGTGATATGTTTGCAGTTACTGGTCGAGTGACAACTAAAGTTGATGTTTTCAGTTTTGGAGTGATATTGATGGAACTTATAACTGGTAGAAAAGCTCTGGATGATAGCCAGCCTGAAGAGAGCATGCATCTTGTAACGTGGTTCCGCAGAATGCACCTGAACAAGGACACATTCCGGAAGGCCATCGATCCCACAATTGACCTCAATGAGGAAACACTTGCCAGCATCAGCACCGTAGCAGAGTTGGCAGGTCACTGCTGTGCTAGGGAACCATATCAAAGGCCAGACATGGGTCATGCTGTGAATGTTCTCTCTTCTCTGGTGGAGCTCTGGAAACCAACCGACCACAGTTCTGAAGACATATATGGTATTGACCTTGAAATGTCCTTGCCGCAGGCACTTAAGAAGTGGCAAGCTTATGAAGGTAGAAGCAACATGGAATCTTCTTCTTCTTCACTCCTTCCCAGCTTAGACAATACTCAGACCAGCATACCTGCGCGCCCATATGGGTTTGCTGAGTCATTTACATCAGCTGATGGAAGATGAGTGTGGTAGTTGTAAATGGTGGAGGTGGTGGTGGTTTTCTATGTTCATTCTATTTGCAGCTCCTTTGCTGTTTTCTCTGTAAACTTGTCTAATTCCTAACTCCTTCATGTTCTAGTCTCATCCTGTTGTCTCATATTTTTCTTGGAAATGTAGTTTGGATGTTGGTCACTTGTATTAAAGGTTTTGAAAATGAAATGGATAAGGTGTTCTAGAAGATATTTGTCTTCAGTTTCAGATCTCTGCAAAATTTCCTGCTTCTTGATGTATAGCAAAGCCAGTAAGCCACTAGTCCATTTTTGCATTCCTGCCAATTTTGGTGTGCAAATCCCTCCACAAGATCAAATTCACTAGGAAAAATAAAAGGGTGTTGTTATCGCTAACAGAATCAAAGAAGCATGCATTTGGTTTAACTGGTCAGATTTTAGATATGCTCTCCAATGATCATGAGTTTGAGTCTTTTTAGGGTCATTAAAGACTTACATAGTCGTTAACTTCAGGACTTGTGGGATTAGTCGAGGTATGTGCAAGTAAAAAAAAAGAGGCATGCATCTGATGGCAACCAAACAATTATCACACAGAATGTCTTGATGTCTTTAAATTAGGGGTTTTTTCTTGCCAAACTAACATAGTTCCATAAAAATTCTAAAAAAATGACATGGGTTAAAAAAGTATTAGAAAATAGAAAAGCATTAGAAAAATAGTATAGTTTAAACACAACTATTATTGGAAATAACAATCGTTAAAAAATCCATCTAAAATTAAAGATAAGATTCAAGATCCATAAAAAAGAGAGGAGATGATCCATAAAAAAAAGAGGAGATAAGCTGATATGATAGGAGATAGAAATTGAGGAAATGAGTTATTGGAGATACATCAAGACTTTGTTTTCAACACACGCAATACTGTTAGAAAGATCTTGACGAGACTATTCTAACTACACATTGAAAGACCATAAAAAAATATTGTAATTGATTAGGGGTTTTATTTGAGGTTAATTATGACCTTATTTGATGATCTTTCAAGGTGTAGTTAGAATTATCTCGTTGAAATCTTTTTAACAATATCGAGTGTGTTGAAAACAGATAACTAGCGCGTTTCCTTTGACTCATTCTTTCTTTTCTTTTTTTTTTCTATTCTCATTTCTCTCTCTTACGGCATCAACTTATCTTTTTTTTTTTTCTTGGTTATTAAATCTTGAATTTCAACTTTTAGATATTGAATCCTCATAAAATTTTGGGTTAATTTTTGTTAAGGTAATTAATTAGCATAAAACATTCTATTGTGAATAGTCAATACAAAATTACTCAAATTATATTATTTTTCAAGTGCTTTTCAAACTTATATTATATTTTCGCAACTTTTATTAAACTGTGGTTTTTTCTTTTTTAAAAAATTATAAGATTAGCTGGGGTAGCATTGTTTTTGCTTTTGTCATCTTCATCCTAGCCACACGCCTTGGTCTTTTTTTGTCATCCCCATTTTATTTCATGGACAACAGAATCTCCTTTCTCACAAAGTTCCATGCCCCAATTCCAATCGATTACAGGTTGGGGTGATGATGGCTTTATTTTTTGGAAAAGGCAAAATCATGAAGTGCTGAGACTGCGATGAGATTACTCTCATTGTAATAAAGAAGGTAAGAAAAAGAAGGAAAAGTTTCATGAAATTAGATGGCAGGATAAAGATGATGCCTTTCCGAATAAAAAATGTCGTGTAAAGGCTTACTCCATGGAAACAGCAACTTGCAACTTTTATTCTCTTGTCCTGATCTTCGCTGCGTACATGCATAAGATAAGATATAATACGGTTTTTATCCCATTTCATAGCTTAATTTCTCCCTCATTTTCTTTTGTGAAATACTTTTATCATGTCTAATCATATATCAATATTTGCATCTTGTATTACGCTCGAAATCAATGCAATCTAATTTGTTTTGTTCTAAACTTAAAAATAAAATGAAAAGATATATATATAATTAAAAACTCTTTCTTAAAATCTTAGTTGATAAAAAAATATAATTTATAATTTTTCTAAACTTAGTTTAAATTACAACTATAAAAACTACCAAACACACGCTTAAAACCTATCGAAACACAATCAAAAGGTCTCCCGAGCATGAGAACATGGAAGCATGGTAATGGGTGGAGACTTGTGTCTTTGATTAAAGGGGAAGCATATGCAAGAGTTGTGCTGTAGTTGTCTGCCCCGGCATGGGGTTCGCGTTCCATCTCTCAATTTCCCAAGGTATATGTCACTTGTCTATTGGGTTGTTTTCATTCTTTATGCATCAAATCTCCAAGTGTGCATTTACCTATCAAGATATGCTAATTTCTTTTTTGTCAAAGCAAAAAAAAAAAAAAAAAATTAACTATTTTAGCTGGGTACTTGATGAAAGGCCAGGTTCCTCTTATCAACATCTAGACGTGCATCATTATTGAATCAATTAATGGGATTTCTATCTTCATTCAGTACAACAAATACAAAAAAATTGAAACCTTTTAGCAAGATTTGCATTGAAAATATAATTTGTATGTGATAGTAATATTGTAGTTATTAAATTTGAATAATAGGTTACTCGAGTAAGACTTGAGTTACGAGTTGAATAAAAAAAAATTAAAAGATCAAAATGATATATATCATTTTAATTTTTTTTAAATTAATAGATTTTAACCGTGTCACAATGAATTAAATATATCATAGATCAATTAGATTTTTTATCAAGTTATACTGAATATTTTTTTTTTATGAAACCCAGTCCATGCCAAATTTTAGGTTATCCTATCTTGTCATTTTGGTTTCATAAGTAATACAACTTTTTCTTTTTTCTTTTTAAATTCTTTTCACCATAATATTTTATTTACAAGATTCTACCAAACATATCACGATTTTGGTCATAAAATAAAGAGTATTAAAGAATTTCTACATTCTACCAAACATATCATGAAATCATAGGTGGTTTCATTTATGGGTAAGGAAAGAAAATATTAAAGAATTTACATAAGCAAAAATAAAAAAGTGAGAAGTTATTATAATCCTACAAGGTAGGGGAAGTTTGTTTTATGTTATATAACATAAGTATTTTACATTAAGAAAAACAAAGGCATTAAAAATTTTATGGTGAGGAAAGAGCAACCAACAGAGTATAAGGAACAATCATTTATTTTTGTAGGGAGTTACTGAAACGTTCAAATATATATTTGATGATATCTTAAAAATTCAACTAGCAAGGGAATAGAGCTTCCAAGTTGGACAATTAGTTGATCAATTGATCCTGATAATCTTCTTCATTCTCCTTAGCCAAGGTAATTGATAGCTCATATTTGGTTCTTTGATAAGTCGAAGCTATTTGTGGCTAGAACCTGCAAAAGATCCTTTTTGGTGGAGGTGGGGACTCTCCGATACTTAAATAAGTATCTTTTTAGAGAGAGAAAATACAAGAATATTTTAAAGAGAGATGCTTTGAAAATATAAATGCAGTAGAGAATTGAGGATTGTAAACCTTTTGTCATGAAGCTCTCATGGTGTATTTATAGTCCAAAAAAAAAAGGTTTCCAGGGTAATTACCCTGATAGCATTGAATGAGGGATAAATATCCCAACCTTTTGTCATGAAGCTCTCATGGTGTATTTATAGTCCAAAAAAGGAAGGTTTCCAGGGTAATTACCCTGATAGCATTGAATGAGGGATAAATATCCCTTACATGATAAGAATATGGTAGGTCCATGAAGGACTTTTATACAACAAAAAAGATGTAGGGAGATATAGAGTTTAGGATATCAAATGTAGCTAAGCCTATAAAAGTTAAGTTTTTCCCCGATGTTAGACCCAAGGGAGGTTGGTCACTCCACTAGACATGCTAAGGGAGGATTGATAATTATCTTGAACTTGGCTGACCGACAAGTCCAAACGTCTTGGGTCTGGCATCCGTGCTAAACCTATGTTATTTTGGGCTTGACACACTACCAAGTCCAAGCGCATTGGGTCTGGCATGCGTGCCAGATCCACGCTACCTTGGACTTTGCGCACTGCTAAGCCTGAGTGCTTTGGACTTGGCTAATTGCCAAGTCCAAGCGCATTAGGTCTGGCATGTGTTCCAGAACCACACTACCTTGGATTTGGCGCACTATCAAGTCTAAGCGTTGCTAGACTCACGCTACCTTGGACTTGGCATACTGTCAAGTCCAACCGTATTGGCATGTTAGATCCACTCTACCTTGGACTTGACTAACTGTCAAGTCCAAGCGCCTTGAACTTGTGGACTTGACTAACTGCCAAGTCCAAGTGTATTGGGTCTGGCATGCGTGCCAGACCGACACCACCTTGGACTTGACGTACTGCCATGTCCAAGTGTATTGAGTTTGGTATATGTTTACAAAATATAAATAAAAACTTAATAAAATTAACTTATCAATATTACTTCAATAGTTTTGAAGCTCATCAGACACATATCATATGCAACATGTTATTGATCCTTTGTGCTATTGAGATTTTTTTTTTTGGATTATCATACATGAGAGATTTAGTTGAACAAAAATAATCCCCGCAAACAATATAGTTCATGGCTTGAATCTAAACAAAGTTCTTAGATTTGGACTAAAGTCTGAACTAGCAAAGGGTTTGATATATGATTTTGGTTGATTAATTAAGTTGTGGGTTGATCTGTCAAGTCATATAAGTTTAACTAGATAAACATTTAAAATAATTTTAAAAAAACTTGGACTCCAAGTTAATGGGTTATTAAATCAACTCGCTGGATCAATTCGAATTTAATAACTATGATTGGAACCTTTGCTTTTGCAGTATCTACGTGTCTATTCAACAAATCAACAGTTCTAATTATTAACAAGATATATAGGGCATGTGAAAAATATTATAGCACTAAACATCTATTATTATATATTGTAATAGTGAATTAACGATATTGCCCTTTACCAAATCAGCTTAGAAAACTAAACTCAGAGGTAAAATGATCTTTTCTATGTGATCCATTTGTCACTTTTGTTTTCAGTAGAGGTACAAAGTTCTTTTTATATTTTTTAGAATAGTGAAATACCTTCACTGTCTTAAAAAAAATATATAATTAGTTACTAGGGGCTTTTTGAGATTTTATTTTTTTAGCATAGCTAAATTACTAACTTACCTTTGGAATAAAAAAACTAATTTAGGCTTGCTTTTTTTGGGATTTAATGTTGGTTTTTACATTATAAACAGATTAGTAGAGGGGTAAATTGGTGTTTTGCATTAATTAAAAATTATTAAAGTTAAAATCTGTCAGACATGTTCCATGCACACAGGGGTGCGTGGAAAAGTTCCGTCAAGTTTTGACGGCACATACGGTGTCCTCCTGTGGTGAAAATTTATTTTCTGCCATGTCATTAGATTTTGCGGAGCCGTCTTCCTCTACCAATGACACATGTTTGGTTTTTTTTTTCAAATTTGATTCTTATTTTTAATATTACTATTTTGTGTTTTTAATTCTTTTTTGTGATTAAATATTTTTTTTCTTTTCAATTTCATTATTTGACATTTGATTTTTTAAGGTTTGAGCTTCGTGGTTTTTTTAGGTTTGATACTTCTAATCAAATGACCGAAGTCACAAGTTTTATGACCTAACATGAGTTTCTATCTTTTTTTATGGACTTATTTCCCCTTTCAATTTCATCACTTGACGTTGATTTTTTTTAAATAGGCTTTATGTTTTTCTTTGTTTTTTTATAGGGTTATCTCGATCTCACGACATGACCCGTGGGTTTGGTGAGTTAACCCAGGTAGGCTTGTGCTTTTTTTTTTTGTACTTTTTTTTCTTCAGGATCCTTTTGTGTTATTGTTTCTTCTTTTTTTAATTTCATCGTTCAATATTTTATTTGTTAAGAATTGACTTTCGTGATTTTTTTCATATTTGATGTTTCTAATTAAATAGCCCAAGGCATGAGTTTTATAAGCTAACAAGGGTTGGTATCAAATGTTTTTGGACTTATTTTTTCCCCACCTCATAATTCGACATTGGTTTTTTTTTTTTTTTAAAAAAATAGGTTTTGTGATTTTCTCTATTTTTTTATGTCAGATTATTCCGATTTTATAATTTGATCAGTAAGTTCGGTAGGTTGACCCAAGTAGGCTTAGATCTTTTTTTGGCTTATAATTGCAATTGTTTTTAATCTTTTGTTTATTAATTTTTTTTTAATTATATTATTTAACATTTGGTTTTATGAGAATTGAGTTATTTTTCAAATTTATTGCTTTTAGTCAAATGATTCAGGTCATGGATTTAATGGGTTAATATGAATTGAGATTTTTTTTTTTTTTTTTTATCTTTCGACAATGCTTTTTTTTTTTTTCTTTAAAACGTGCTTGCATTAGCTTAAACATCACTTTTTTTTTCTCAATGATCTTTTTTATCCAACCAACGGGAGAATGCTGGTCATATAGCTAGTTTGTATTATATATAATGCTATCTATTTTATGGTGCCT
>Ga0307516_10006767_pt1 | contig 13389 bp, 14 predicted proteins | sample 19_EM_MG_FD_203310 | JGI IMG/M metagenome (GOLD analysis project Ga0307516, IMG submission 203310) | Populus trichocarpa ectomycorrhiza microbial communities from riparian zone in the Pacific Northwest, United States - 19_EM | ecosystem: Host-associated > Plants > Roots > Unclassified | place... | reverse complement strand
CTGCTCTCGAGATATAAATCCGGAGAGCTGCCGAAGGCATTCAAGATCATCCTGTCGCTGCAGAATTGGGAGGAAATACTGTTCATCGCCGGACCGGACAAGTGGACGCAGAATGCATGCTACGAGGCGACAAAATTGTTTGCTTTGCAGAAGTAGTCGCAGACTCAGAAGTAAAAGTGTTGTGTGTGTGTGTAAGGTGCAATGTACTGATCGCTACTACGAACGCTGCAGATTCTTGATTCTTGTTGTTGATCCTCCTGGACGGTGTCCGCGACGGAATCCACGAGAGTAAGAAACTCAACGTCCACCTCTACAACAGCATCAAAAAGTCATTATACAAGCCCACGGCGTTCTTCAAAAGCTCCCTGTTCCCACCGGCCGAGTTATGTGTCATCGTTTCTCGTATCATTCCTGTCTCTTCCATGATAACTGATGGCTAGTCCTGCAGAGCGGCACCTGCTCCCTGAAAGAAGCGCAAATCGTCGGCTCCGTCCTGACGCGCATCCCCATTCCGGTCCTCCCACTTTGCCACCGCGCTGCTCCGTCTGTGCGAGGTGGCTACATCGGACCTACCAGCGTGTTCATCCAAGTGTTGAAGTTGAGCAAACTGCGGAAGTGGGGTCGTTTGGAAACTAGTGGGGATTTGACACGAGAGAGAGCCTGCTACTGCTTGAAGACGAAGACTACGTTTCTTTTCCGTACAGAAAGAATGCTACATATATACCCGCCTGAGAGAGAATGACATAGCAGTGCAAAGGAGAAAGTCGGTGAAATTATCCCTCTGGTGTTGTGTCACACTGTCGCAATGACTTCCTCCGCGCCGCGCCGTTGGCAGAAGTTCTTGCACACCGCGCTGCCGCCGCCAACACATGTATCTGATCTATCGCACTATGATATGACATAGGAAATAGGTGTGACAGCGCTATTTTTATTTCCAACAAGTGTCAATCGACAAGAAGTAGGCGCTGCCTTACAAAGTCGTCGAGCGTCGACGACGAACTGCCGGTGCTGTGGCACAAGAGCTTGATCATGTTCGCCGAGCGGTACCAGCGAGACGCGCTGCTCGACCTGCTGCTGGTCAAGGGCCACCCCATCATGGGGCTGGAGATCAGACACCAGTTGATCGCCGGCAGCAAGGGAACTGGAGAAGGGGATGATGATGCGGGACGACGACCTGATGATGGAGTAGTAGTTTCACAACACTGTAGATATCTACTGTACCGTTTGGTTATGGGATGGGGGCACAAAATAAAATGAAAAGTTGGTCTTTTTTGTTTTGTTTTTCTACTTCATGTTGGTAGAGTTTGAAAATGAAAAATTTGTGTTTGGCTAATTTGCCCCGAAATTTTGTAACTAATGTACCCTTTCGGCGCAGGCCGTTTGATTGGCTATTCGAGATACTTACGGGCTCCCCCAGCCAGCCAGTAGTCAGAATCCACGTTCAGGTAACCAAACCACTCGGCAGACAATCACCCCCGCAGGCAGTAACCAACGACTTCATTACCCTCAGGCTCCACGACGACCGCCTCGCGGCCACACACGACGGCTTAGTTTCTGCGGTTAGCTCGATCCATTGACTTCAACATTTCTCAAGATGCCACGAGGAAAGCAGCAGACACATCGGTCACGAAACGAGCAGTCAAATCGGCAAAGGCACCGGCAACCATATCCGTCAAGGAACGAGCTGGAGAACCATCGGCGAGGCCGTAGCTCCTCAAGCGTGCCGGTCAAGACCCCCACGGCTGAGGAACCGAGATCCCGATGGTGGTTGACGGTTATCTAAACAGCAGGCAAGCGACATCGAATTCCAAAACACCAGTTTCCATGCGCCCGTAGGACTTGGTTCGCCAACTGTCCCCTTGCTGAGACCGGGGAACACACGCTGACACAAACCGCTAGGGAACTCCGGAGAGGATGACCGTGCGATTCGAAAGTTTGGTAAGTGAGGGGGTACCTTTAGATACTGTGTTTTCCCATTATTGACCTGCGTCGTGCGGTAAAGCCGAAGTGCACTCAGCGGATGACGCAGCCTTCAACTCGCGCCGCCTGGAACACGAACCTTTGTGCTTGCCAGACACTCGAGTCGCCCTCCTTGACGAAATTATGCGCTGGTCGGACACTCCCAGTGATGCATGCATGTTTTGGTTGAACGGAATGGCTGGTACAGGAAAGTCTACCATTGCTCGTACGGTCGCCCGGGAATGGGCTGAGAAGAAACGACTTGGAGCGAGTTTCTTCTTTTCCAGAGGCCAGGGAGACCTCGCTCGTGCTTCAAAATTTTTCACCACACTTGCTTACCAGCTGGCGACAGCGGAGTCTGGCCTTGCCGTCGGTGTACGAAGGGCTATATGCGACCACCCCGATGTCCCTGCGCAAAGCCTGCGTCACCAGTGGGAACGTCTCATCCTTGAACCGCTTTCTCAGCTCAACGAATTATCATCTGGTGCAGCGCAGTCCATGATACTGGTTATCGACGCCCTAGACGAATGTGACGATACAAAGGATACCGGACTAATACTCGACCTTCTATCTCAAGCAAAAAGATTCAGCTCCTTCAGGTTGCGGGTATTTGTAACTAGCAGACCAGAAACCCCGATTCGCCATGGCTTTGACGATATATCGCAAGATGCACATCGGGATTTCATTCTTCATCAGATCTCCTGCCAAACAGCCGATTACGGTATAGTCAATCACGATACCGTCAATCACGACGTTTACACTCTCCTCCGGCATGAGTTCGACAGAATCCGCAAGCATCACCGCCTACACAAAGACTGGCCAGGTGAACCAATCCTGGATCATCTCGTTTGCAAAGCGAATGGACTATTCATCTATGCTTCGACGGTGTGCCTATTTATCAGGCATCAGGACTATTACCCGCCACAACGACTTAATCTGGTGTTGAAAGACAGCATGGAAGACAGATCGTCAACAAAGCAACTTGACTTGATATACACCACTGTTATACAACATGCAGTAGTTGATGGTCGGGACGCCGAGGTTAAAACGATACTGTTAGAACGCTTCAGGCGGATCGTCGGATCCATTGTGATACTATCTGATGCCTTGACTACCACTGCGCTGGGCAAACTGTTAGGCACTGAACAGTGGAAGGTGGAAAAAACCCTACAATCCCTGAGTTCGGTGTTGGCATATTCCGAAAGCGCAGACATCCCAATCAGGCTCCTGCACCCGTCTTTTCGCGACTTTCTATTGGACGACCAGAGATGCAATGATCTGCGGTTCAGCATTGTCGCGCACAGCGCCCACATGGAACTTGCGGTGAGCTGTATCGAGATGATGTCAAACTGTCTGAAGCAGGATATATGCTCGCTGAAGCTCCCGGGTGTTCTCAACAACGAGATGGACCGCGACAACCTACGGCGGTTCCTTCCTCAGGAGCTGCGGTATGCATGCCGGTATTGGATCGATCATCTTAGTCAAAGCAACGTCGCGCTCGATGATGGCAAATCGCCGTTGCACGACAGAGTTCACACTTTTCTCAAGGAACACTTCCTTCACTGGCTGGAGGCTCTCAGTCTGATGGGGAATATACCCGACGGCGTTCTCATGGTGAAGACCTTTGAATCTATGCTGACGGTGAGCAATCCGCCCCTTGAGCTTTGTCGCTTCTCGAGATTTGCCGTTTAGCACAGGTGGGCCAAAGTCCGATGTGTAAACGGTGGAATTCTCGGACTGCAGAGTCCACTGGAGATCCGCTGTGAAATCGGCTGCCCACCCAGTGCTGACGATTTCTCTCCGGAGAAGACAGTGTGCATTGTAATAAAGAATGTTGCTGACTTTAAACCCAAGGACGATGCCAACCATCATCTACTTGAGATGGCTCGTGATGCAGTGCGTTTCGTACAGTGCTACCGATCAGTCTTGGAGATTGCACCACTCCAGGTTTATTCCTCTGCCTTAACTTTGAGCCCAAAGAGGAGTGCGCTCAGGAAGCAATTTTGGAATTGTGTTCCAGGCTGGATCAGCGACCCACCGGTGGTCCCCCAGGTTTGGGACTCCACCTTGCAAGTGCTTGAAGGTCATCGAGATGCCGTTCGTGCGGCGGTATTCTCACCGGATGGCAAGCTCCTTGTATCGGCATCGGACGACAAAACCATCCGGGTTTGGGATCCGACGACAGGAACCTGTCACAGCACTCTCGAGGGTCACCGGGACTGGGTCACCGCAATAGCATTCTCACCGGATGGCAAGCTCCTTGTATCGGCATCGAACGACGCAACCATCCGGCTTTGGGACCCGACGACGGGAATCTGTCGCAGTACTCTCGAGGGTCACCAGGACTGGGTCACCGCAATAGCATTCTCACCAGATGGCAAGCTGCTCGCATCGGCATCGAACGACGCAACCATCCGGCTTTGGGATCCGATAACAGGAACCTGTCGCGGCACTCTTGAGGGGCACCGGAACTGGGTCAATGCAGTAGCATTCTCGCCCGATGGCAAGCTCCTTGCATCGGCATCTTACGATGGAAACATCCGGATTTGGGACCAGATGACAGGGGCCTGTCACGGCACTCTCGAGGGCCATCAGGAAGGGGTCAGCACAATTTCATTCTCGCCAGATGGCGAGCTGCTCGCATCGGCATCGAACGACACGACCATCCGGCTTTGGGATACCATAACAGGAACCTGTCGCGGCACTCTTGAGGGACATCGGGACTGGGTCAATGCAGTAGCATTCTCGCCCGATGGCAAGCTCCTTGCATCGGCATCTTACGATGGAAACATCCGGATTTGGGACCAGATGACAGGGGCCTGTCACGGCACTCTCGAGGGCCATCAGGAAGGGGTCAGCACAATTTCATTCTCGCCAGATGGCGAGCTGCTCGCATCCGCATCTTACGACGCAACCATCCGGCTTTGGAGCCCGACCACAGGTACCTGTCACGGCACTCTTGAGGGGCATCAAGACCGTATCACCGCAATAACATTCTCGCCGGATGGCAAGCTGCTCGCATCGGCATCTTACGACACCACCATCCAGCTTTGGGACCCTACGACGGGAATCTGTCGCAGCACTCTCGAGGGCCATCGGAAAAGGGCCACCGCAGTAGTATTCTCGCCAGATGGCAAGCTGCTCGCATCGGCATCTTACGACGCAACCATCCGGCTTTGGGACCCGATGACGGGAATTTGTCGCAGCACTCTCGAGGGTCACCGTGGCTGGGTCACCGCAATAGCATTCTCGCCAGATGACAAGCTGCTTGCATCGGTATCTGGCAAAACCATCCGGCTTTGGGATCCGCCGACGGGAATCTGTCGTAGCACTCTCGAGGGCCACCGTGGCTGGGTCACCGCAATAGCATTTTCGCCAGATGGCAAGCTGCTTGCATCGGTATCTGCCGACAAAACCATCCGGCTTTGGGATCGGTGGACGGGAATCTGTCGCAGTACTCTCGAGGGCCACCGTGGCTGGGCCACCGCAATAGCATTCTCGCCAGATGGGAAGCTGCTTGCATCGGTATCTGGCAAAATCATCCGGCTTTGGGATCCGCCGACGGGAATCTGTCGTAGCACTCTCGAGGGCCACCGTGGCTGGGTCACCGCAATAGCATTTTCGCCAGATGGCAAGCTGCTTGCATCGGTATCTGCCGACAAAACCATTCGGCTTTGGGATCGGTGGACGGGAATCTGTCGCAGCACTCTCGAGGGTCACCGTGGCTGGGTCACCGCAATGTCATTCTCGCCAGATGCCAAGCACCTAGAATTGCGATCACATGATGGCAAGACCCGATTCTGTTGTATTGATGCAGGAGAGGAAGGCCAGGCTGTGTACGCAATGGAAAGCATAGCATGTGAACCCCCGACCGATTCACCATCTACATTGTGCGTAGAAGATTCCTGGATATGTTACGGGATGAAAAGATTATTTTGGCTTCACCCTGATTTCCGAGACGCATGTTTCGCGGCACGAAAAAACATCGCTGCCTTTGGGCATAGCTCAGGTCGAGTTACTATTATGGGATTTGATCTAGCCAATGTTCCATCAGGTGAGTTCTTCCATAAGCCAATTCACTGTGAGTGTCTGACTGTCTTCAGTGTGACTTGTCGGTGCCGGAATCTTGGGTGGTGAATGGTTTCGTGGAATGCAAATATGGTTTCTTGGTTACAATGCGATTCAGTTTATGCGTCATCGGTTTGACAAAACTCCGGTCAAAGTCAAGGGGGAAGATTTTTCATTTCAGAATACTATGATAGATGGAGATACAGACACATCGTGGACAACAGGATCTCTGTGTATACAAGGGCTTTAGGTGTTCGACCTTGACGGGAGACCATCCTCCGAGATGGTGCCCAGTGAGCCATCCTCTGGCTCTCTGGCCGTCCTTCGGACCGCCATCTCCGGACTCCCGGAATTATTGCGTTTCGCTCTTATGTGCTATAGGTTTGGAGAGAGGATTTGCGGGGTTATTTTTTTTTATAGTAAGGTCGTAGATTTCGGTCTGTGGTACACATATTGACGTGGAAATGTGTTTGAATCAGCAGAGATCCCACTCAACAACTTCCACGAAGTAATTGCCACCCTATACTTCTTCTGCCGTTTGTAGTAATGCCGATACCTAGAACACAAAAGGCTAATGGAGATGGGATACGGGTCCAACCAACGAGATGCGCTGGGTCCGAGATGGTGACTTCGCTCTCATAGGGTATCACGCGGTTGGCAATCCTCTCGGTTAGGGTGAACACATCCAGCACACCCAAGCTGGGCGCAGCCATCATAATGGAGGAACAGAAGAAGGCGATTGAAGAGGCAGAGCGGGACAGGAAGGGATTCACCGCCTTCACGGATGGGTCGAGACTCAACAGTGGAGCGGTAGGGTACGTAGTAGCATGGAGGAACGAGGGTCATTGGGCGAGCATCAAGACGCACATGGGCAACCAGGAGGCCTATGATGTGGAATGCGCGGCGATAGAAAGGGCGCTGGAATTGACAGGACAAAGACGAACGGCCCCGGAGGCAGTCACGATATTTTCGGAGGCAAAGGCAACAATTGAGAGAACGGCATCAGACGATCCGGGTCCAGGACAGCAGTACGCCATACAGGCATAGAAAATATAAGGACAGCGAAACCGGACGCACGAATCGAGATTCGGTGGTGCCCCGCCAATAGCGGAGTGGCAGGCAACGAGAGGGCGGACGGAGGGGCGAGACAAGCAGCGGAGGAACTAGATGCATGAGGGATTGAATGGCTGGGCTACAAAGTCCGATATGGCAGGCAGAGGTGCCCCTCCCCAGGTCAATAGCCAACACAAGACAGGAGATTTTAGAGAAAAAGTGGGAAGAAGCATGGAGTTGGGCTAATGAAAGAGTCAACGAGAAGAAGCACAAGATGCCGAAGTCGCAGCAGCAAAATGGACTGGTGGCTCGAAGATCGAAAATGCTAGCAGGACGGTTCCATCAACTCAGAACGGGGCACTGCCCCACTGGCCAGTGCTTGGAATGGACGAAGAACTCGCACACGGCAGAGTGCGGGTGGTGTTGATACAAGACACAGAGAAGAGAACAACTATTCAAGAACTGCACGAGATGGAAGCGCCAGCAGAAGATCCTGTGGGCGGGAGTGTGGGGGGAGACGGGGGGTGGAAGAGCCGTTTTAAGATCCGCGGCCTGCTTGCGGACGAACGGCACCCGATCGATCTTGGGTTTTTTGCGCACCACGAAGGTGGAACGCAGAGTAGGTCCACGGGTGGTACCGCCGAAGCCGGGGGAAGGTCGAAGGGGAGACGAGCGCGAGGAGACCGGAAACAAGGAGGAAGGAGAGGACAGAGGAGAGAGTGAAGAACCGGGGGGTGAGAAGGGCGAGGACAAAGGAGAGTAGAGAGCGGAGGTGAGGAGTGATTCCTTTGGAGCGCGGTGCGAAATAGCGGCCGTTACCTGTTCCTTTGGTCGCTCCTTCGTTTCCATTTCTATTTCTTCGTCGCTGGCAGGAGCAGGGGGAATTGCCACGGGCTGCTGGAGGACTGCTAGAGGTCGTGGCAGACGGCAAACGGGAAAGGACTATGTGTACATAATATCGCCATGATCCAACAGGGTCGCATGCGATCAATTAATCATCATCATCATCCAGCACACCCAGAGTGGTAAGCAAGCTGGTAGAGAGAACCGCTGCAAACCCGATCGGGGACCTTCTGGAGCGGAGTTGTGGGCTACACGAAAGACAGTACGGATGCAGGAAACGAAGGGCCACGGCCGATACAGTCGCGGCCCTCATGGACCGAACGGAGCAGGCCGGGAAAAGAAGAGAGTGGCAGGCACACTCTTAATGGACGTCCGAGCCGCCTTCAACAACACAAGCAAGGGCTACTGGTGGAGCGGCTGAAGGAACTAGGGGTAGAAGCGGACCTGATTCGATGGACAAGAAGTTTCATGACAAATCGGAAGGTGAAACTGGTGCTGAATGGAGGAAGTGGAGGCGTGCAGGAACGCCTTCGCCAGACTAAGGCGGCTGGCTGGACAGATAGGCCTGACGTCTGCCAACTGCCGGAAGGTGGTGACGGCCTGCGTGAATTCAGTGGCGATGAACGGGAGCGAGCTGTGGTGGCAAGGGGAAGGCAAGCAAGACATGGTAGGAGGGGCGATAGAACTGCAGAGACTGGTCAACCAAGAGGCGCGGGCAGTCACGGGTTTATTCCGCACAACCAACCAGGGAGCATTAGCCAGAGAGTCAGATGACAGGCCTGCAGCCAGCAGTCGCGCAACTGAACAAACGGCAAAGTCGGTTTGGAGCGAGGCTGCTGGGTCTCCCAGAGGGTGAGCAGGCGAAAGCAGTGGTGGGGGCAACGTCGGCCATTGGAAGAAGGCTGGAGGCGGCTCTTGGATACGCAGGCAGGATGGAAGAGATAAACGGACGGCTCAGGAACCGGCAGCGGAGCGGCAGGGTACGCGGTGGCCTGGAAGAGTAAGAGCAAGTGGGTGGGCGTCAAGACCCATATAGGTTACAATCAGCTTTCGATGCGGAATGCGCAGCACTTGCAAGGGTCCTGGAAACAGCAACTAAAGGACGAGTCGTCCCGGAACAAGTCACGGTGTTCACGGATGCGCAGGCCGCGATCGAGCGAATGACGAATGAGGACGGGAGAGCCGGCCCAGGCCGGAGGCGTGCCATTAGGGGTACATAATCAAAGTGCGGTGGAACTTTTCAGGTGAACTTTCAGCGTAGCAATTCTAGCCAATGGTGGTGAAGACATTTTGATTCCCCCCAGGTGGAACTTTTGCGGTGGAGTTGGGGGCCGCTAGTCTAGCGCTACATGCACAAACTCATTTTTTCGTCGTCCGCTCAGTCAAGAGCCACCTCGTCGCTGCTTATCGCTACCGCTTGTCACCGCTCCCCGTTGCCACTCACAATAGTGATTCTCGTAGTTGAACTTTTGTTCCACGTCCCTGACCACAATCTGCTCCTTCAGCCTCCTCCTCTTCCACCTCCCGCTGATGTGCTCCAACCATGTCCAAGTCCTCATATTCATCCCACTCCAGCTCATCCTCTGTCACTAGAAAATTGTGAAGGATACATGCCACCTCAAACCGATTGACTACTTTACGATGGGATGCACCATCGACTATCCGTGTGCCCACTGCAGTAACTGAGGGGAATCGTGCCTTGATTAAACCGAACAGATGCTCGATCGCGATTCTGCGGGAACTGAGTGTTGAGTTGAACTGTCGGCAAGCTGGCTCGGCTGAACGTGGCTTCTTATAGGGAGTGATCATATAGTTGTTGGCAGGATATGCAGAGTCGCCGATTAAATACTCTCCGGGACCGAAGTACGCTTCAGGATGTGCGCTTAGCTGGACGGCGGTTGTTAGTTACAAAAGTCCAAATAGAAATTTTGGTCGTCGGTTGGTATCACACTAATTTCGTGACCCCGACCGCAATCTGCAGCCGGCGACATTAAGTTTTTCTCCTGTTGTCAGATTATCGATTTGAGCGTTGATTGTTGAGGCACATATTTACAGAAGAGTGGTGATGGTAGTGGTGGTGGTGGTGGTGGTGGTGGAGGTAGTGGAAATAGTGAGTCACCACCCAAACCCGGAAATCCACTCACAACCCAAATGCCCACTGGATTTCGCTTACAGCCTCACTTTCTCTCGATGAATATAATTTGTTGCTAATCTTGTTCGAAAGCCCTTTAAGAGTTTAGTTAGCCCAAAACGTGGAAACCCACCAACGAGCCCACATAATTCGCTTATAGCTGCACCATATCTGCTCCGATCAACAGAATTTTTAGATGATGTTGTTCATCTTCTTTTCCCAATACTCTCACACGAGAAGACAATTCTCTATGTCTTGTTGTGATGGTGGCCGATCGCTCCCTGCAAAGGCAACAGGATACAACCATGAGATCTCACTCGACTTCGATGTAATATCGCGAGCAGCGATCAATAGCGGTGTTAGGATCTTCCACTGTTCGAACTGTAGTTGCGCATTGGCCGAAAATGTCGTTTCAGAACCCTGATAAAACTGATAAAAAATTCCGGCCGGATACCATTGCTCTTTAAAGTGCTGACTATCTACTTGGCAATCATGAACAGCTGTATGCTAGTTAGCACCGAAGCCCCAACAATGACCCCCACAACACAATGCGAACACGCACCGATCATAGCCGTTGGTGGAGGAGCAGATGTTGATGAGAACGTGGAAGGATGTGGAGATGCGTTGCTTGCCACATTGGATACATGCATGTTACATGATGCTGGGGGTTGGATGGGTGTGTGGGTATGGTCGCGGAATAGTTTTCTGTAAACACCTAATTTTCCCATTTGGACTTTTGTAACTAATGACTCACTATTTCCACTAACCCCGGCGCACAAACAACGAGATGGCCGACGAATGGGCGAAGGTTGCGGTGGAGAAGCCTCGCACCCGCTGGGTAGAATGGCTGAGCTACTCGGACCGGGCGGAGATGCGCGCAATGCCTCTTCTAAAGTCTCTCGCTAACCTCAAACGGGAGATCTCCGAGAAGAAGTGGGCGGAAGCCTGGTAATGGGCTGGAGGCCGGACCTCCAGGACAAAATACAGGATGCCGAAAAGCCGGTGGCCGGACGGCACGGTGGCTGGGAGTACCAATATGCTCGCCTTGCGGTTCTATCAGGTCAAGACGGGGCACTGCCTCTCCGGGCAGTACCTCCACTGGAGGAAGAACCGGCCCACCCCACAGTGCTGGTGGTACTGGTACCGGATTCAGTCTCGGGAGCACCTCTTCAAGGAGTGTCCGAGTGGAAGGCCCAACAGAAGATTCTGTGGGCGGAGGTGCAGAAGGAGACTGGGAAGTGGAAGAGCCGATGGGAGATCCGCGACCTCCTGGTGGACGAGAGGTGCAGCTGGGCGGTGCTGGACTTCCTCGCCTCTACGGATGTGGGGGGGCGGGTACCCTCCGAGGAGGACACGGTGAGCGAGGTGTCGGAAGTGGAGCTGCGGGAGTGGGAGAAGGGGCAGGGAGCGGCGGCTGAGGAGCAGGGTGCTGGGGGGGAGCTACCATTGTTCCCCCCCACGCCACGCCTGACTTCATGGCGGCCACAGGAGAGGAGAAGGGGGCGGAGGGCGCTTTCCCTTTGTTTCTTTCTTTTGTCTTTTAGTTTTGTTCGATGTCATCTCCTTTGTAATTTTCTCAGTTCGTTCCACATCTTCTTGGGATAGGCCTGGGAAGCTTGCAACATGCCGACGCCGCGCGGATAGCGGATAGGAAACGGACTATACATAATCTAAACTCAAGCCGGATGAGAAGCGTATCTCTAACAGCGATTTGGTTTCACCAATGGGTTCCGCCGTGGCAACCGATCCTGCTTTGGGTTCACCTCCCTAGACATCACCACCACCACCACCAAAGCGAAGCAGGGACTTATTGCCGCCTACTACCCCTCATAATCCAATTGGAGTGAAGCAGCATGCCGAACCTCTCTTGCAAGAGTTTGGCTCCCTGAGCCGTCAGGGAGTAGAACTTGAATCCGATTCTCGAAAGCGAGTACAGCAGCTAGCGAAGTCAGCACATATGTCAATGACGAAAGAAGCGATTCACATCGAAACGCACTGGCAATTGCGAGTGCTTAATCGCAAAAAAGGGAAACCCAGTGATGGCACTGGTCCTGGAATCGAGCAGAGTTGACTGGGGGAGGATGCCGGGTCCTTACTATCAAGGAAGCCGGGTTGGGGAAGAGGCGGGCCGAAGAAAAACTGGAAGCCGACACTCAGAAGCACAGCGCTTGGAGGGGAAACGGCAGGAGAAAGCCTTCGAGCAAGCAATGATCAAGTCTCCTATGGGTGTCATTTATGAAGCACAGCCTGCTGCAGAACCCGGAAAATCTGTTATTTTCAAGACCATGAACTCTGTCACTGGGGAGTTAGGTTCTGATAGAGTATTTAGTGCATCAGTAGTGGAGGTTCTTAAGCCGGAATTTTTCAATGTCGCGTCTGAAACGAGATCTGAGGATTATCAGCATCCAATTCCTCGTCTGAAGAAGGATAAGGTGAAGAGAGGCTATGCGCATCATGGGAAGCCAGAGAACTTGGGTGTTTGGAGAACTGTTATGGCGAAGACGAAGGATGAATGGACGTTTGTTCACATTACTTTTCCATCAGAGGATCATTCAGACTCAGATTTGGATGTGGTATGGTCTCTCCGCGCTCCCCACTGCTGGGTAGTTGTCTCTCTTTCTCTCTCCTCTTGTCAATATTGCTGTATCGAGTACCGTCTCTGTTTTAGACTCTTCTCTCTCTCTCTTTCTATCGCTGTGGTTGAATCTGAACCCAATATCTATTGTCAGCGATAAAAATACAGATATGCCATCTTCTTCCAATCCACAATCTCATTTGCTGCGCGACTCGTTTTCCTGCGCGACATGTTTTCCTGCGCGACTCGTTTCGTTGCACAACTTGGTGCGTGATTCTTTTCGGTGTGCGATTCGTTTCCCTCGCCTATATTCTTATCAGCGCAAGAAAGTAATTAATTGATCAGAGGTTTCCTCACCTGACTTCTTTCGTTTCGCTGGAGGTATTCCTTTTCGCTGGCGGTGTTGCGTTTCGTGGTGTCAGTGGTGGGGTGCAGCATCCAAAGTAGCTAGCCTAGGGTCAGCGAATACTGACCCGCTTCAACTTCCCGCGCTACCACGTTACTCGCATGCGACCTATCTAGAATCATGGCGAGATTATGTATGTACAGTTCATTTCCTGTCCGCTGTCCGCGCGGTGGCGGCACGTTGCAAGCTCCCCCTTGCCCTCCGCCCAGGCCTGTCCCACGAAAATGTGATGATGATGATTCATTAATCGTGTGCGACCCTATTGGATCATGACGATATTATATACAGTCCTTTCCCGTTCGCCGTCCGCTGCGCCCTCGAGCAGTCCGCCAGCGGCTCGCGGCGACTCCCCCT
>Ga0307516_10006766_pt1 | contig 13389 bp, 7 predicted proteins | sample 19_EM_MG_FD_203310 | JGI IMG/M metagenome (GOLD analysis project Ga0307516, IMG submission 203310) | Populus trichocarpa ectomycorrhiza microbial communities from riparian zone in the Pacific Northwest, United States - 19_EM | ecosystem: Host-associated > Plants > Roots > Unclassified | place... | reverse complement strand
TCATGCAAGAACTGCAGGACCGCGTCCAAGGGGCCCAATGGTTCACCAAGTTAGACCTCAAAAATGGGTTCAACCTAATCAGGATCCGGCAGGGCGACGAGTGGAAAACAGCCTTCCGAACAAGATACGGGCTGTTTGAATTCAAGGTAATGCCCTTCGGACTAACCAACGCCCCGTCTACCTTTCAGGACATGATGAACCACGTCCTGTCCGACGTCTTGGACATAGGGGTATTGGCGTACATGGACGACATTCTAATATACGCCAAAGAGGAGGAAGAACACGACCGATTGGTTAAAGAGGTCCTAAAAAGACTACAAGACAACGGGCTGGCAGTCTCCCCGGAAAAATGTGTATGGAAAGAACAGGAAGTGGAATTCCTGGGCTACATCATCGGAAGAAACGGAGTCAGGATGTCGGAAGGAAAAATAAAGGCAGTACTGGACTGGGAAACACCCCGATCGCTCAAGGAGGTACAGTCGTTCCTGGGATTCGCCAACTTCTACCGACGGTTCATCCAGGACTACTCCCGGATAGCGAGGCCACTCACGGAGTTAACGAAGAAGGAGGCCGGCCGAAATTGGGAATGGAATCCAGAGGCAGAAGCAGCTTTCCAGAAACTGAAACAACAATTCACCACGGCCCCAATCCTGGCACACTTCGATGCGACCAAGCCGGTCCTAATAGAAACAGACGCCTCGGACTTCGCGATAGGAGCCATCCTGTCACAACGGGATACTGAAAACCGCCTTCACCCGATCGCATTCCACTCAAGGAAGTTCACGCCAGCAGAGATCAACTATGAGATACATGACAAGGAACTCCTGGCAATAGTGGACGCCTTCAAGCATTGGCGGCGCTACTGCGAGGGGGCCATACACCAGGTGGAGGTATACTCAGACCACCAGAACCTGGAATTCTTCACCACAACAAAGGTTCTCAACCGCCAACAAGCACGGTGGGCCCAGGAACTGGCCGGAACCAACTTCAAAATCTACTACCGACCAGGGGCGCAGAAGGGGAAACCAGATGCATTGTCAAGGCGCCCGGAGTACCGCCCTGAAAAAGGGGGGATAGAAAACCAGCCAATAACGACGGTTTTGGGCAAAAAACACTTCGGAGGAAGAGAAGGACACTCCCTCGTATGTGCAGCAGCCAGAATAACCTCACTCCCCACAAGAAATTGGTCCGAGGAATTTGCGGCAGACGTCAGGAAGGAAGGAGTGAAGGACGAAGCCTACAATCAGGCCAGAAAACAGGAAGCGGCGGCAGAGGAACTGCCGCCGAAGGACCGAAAGGTCAGGGAACTGAGTTGCGTGGAAGGCCTCCTATACCGACGGAACCTACTTTGGGTACCAGAAGGACTGATACAGAGGGTAGTGGAATCCGAGCACGACACAAAGGTGGCCGGACACATGGGACAGGACAAGACCATCGAACTGATCCGAAGGAACTTCTGGTGGCCAAAAATGAACGAGCGGATCATCGACTTTGTCAGGAGCTGCCCCGAGTGCCAAAAAAACAAAGCCGCCCGACACCAGCCGTATGGACTGACCTCCCCGCTGGAGCTACCATACGCCCCATGGCAATCCATAGCAATGGACTTTATTACAGAACTCCCCCTTTCGGGGGGCTGCGACCAGCTGTGGGTAGTCATCGATCGATTTACCAAAATGGCGCATTTCCTTCCATTGAGAAAAGAGAAGAAGACCGCGGCCGATCTGGCGGTCGTCTTCGCCAAGGAAATCTGGAGACACCACGGCCTCCCAATGGATATAGTTTCAGACCGAGACTCCAGATTTACATCGGAAATCTGGAGGGAGTTCCTGCAATCCTCGGGGATCCGGCCTCGCATGTCCACCGCCTTTCACCCCCAGACCGACGGACAGACCGAACGGCTCAACCAGACAATTGAGGCCTACCTAAGGACATTCGTCAGCAAGGAACAAGACGACTGGAAACGACTACTGCCTATGGCTGAATTCGCTTACAACAATTCGGCCACCACCGGAAATGGTATGTCCCCGTTCTACGCTAACTATGGTTTCCACCCCGTGGCGGTAGGACCCGCGCTCTCGGAGCCCTTCAATCCGGCCAGCGCAACACACGGCCACTGGATGCACGCGGTACACGACGAGGCCCGGCTCGGACTGCAGGAAGCACGGGAGCGAATGCGGCGCTACACCGACCCAGAACAAAAGGCACCCCCGGCATACCAAGTGGGCGACTTGGTAATGCTCAGCGGACGACACATTAAGACCCGACGCCCGACGAAGAAGCTGGACCACAAAAATCATGGTCCCTTCCAAATCGAGAATATTGTTTCTCCACTAGCCATTCGCCTCACGCTACCCCGGAAATGGAAGATCCACAACGTCTTTCATGTGTCGCTACTGGAACCCTACCGAACCAGTGAGCATCGGGCCCCACCGGACCCCTCGAAAGTACTGCGAGAAGCGGACGACATCGAGCAATCGGAAGAATATGACGTCGACGAAGTCATGGCGTCAGCAGAACACGGCCGGGGGAATAGGAAACGAACCCTCTACCTTGTCAAATGGCTCGACTTTCCGGAACGAAAGGACTGGACGGAAGAACCCTTCGACAACTTCTCAGTAGGAGGTCTGGAGAAACTCCGAGAGTTTCACCGAAGGAACCCAGACGCTCCCAGGGACTACCGGCTATCCGAATAGCTTCACCGGCTCGAGCGGCAGAGAGCCCGGCGGTAGTGGGACGCAGTGGAGGAGGCCTGCGTCCTCTGTTCACCAGAGACATATCGAACCTATGCGACCGGGAGCCGTAGGTGGTCGGTACGACACACCTCTGTCTGTACACTTGCGAAGGAATACCTGGGCACGAACCCTAAGTCGCGAAAGTCACTCGTTGCATGTGGAAAAGAATCGGAAAACCATCATATGCTATCGGTTGAGGGCGAGCGACATGTCTCCGGAGGATCACCACAAAACCATACGACAGAGTATCGACAATTGCAAGGCCGGGCGAGCGCACCAGATATCATACACCTCTGTGTGCACACCGGTGGTAGGGGCGGGTGGAATACCCCGGTCACTCCTTCCATGTGCCAAGTTCACCGGACCGCGTCTCGTCACGTCATGCAATACTCCGACAGTAGGATCTCGGGCCGGTCGGGAGACCACCCAGATTCGAGGGCCGGTTGAGCGCAGCAACAGGGGAGCGAGTTTTTCCCGTAGCAGGGTTTCTCGCTTGACTTAGCTCAACCGGAGGGCTGCAGGGGAGGAGGACTGCAGTCCAAGACGCTGACCGAAACTCGGCGTTGAAAGAATCTCACGATCATAAGAAAAGAGACGGGCTACATAGATAAGGAGGAATAGCTCTCGGGACGAGGCTAAGGGGGGGGGGAGGTAGTGTTACACGCGGATATCGAGCACATAGGGACAGCACCCGTAGAGACCTCGAGAGGAGACCAGAGGAGAAGGGAGCGGAATGCGGAAGGACTTTACTCCGGTCCTAGCCGCTTGGAAGCGAACTTCGGGCTCAGAGAGTCTAGGCGGGAGATAAGAAACGGGATTAAGAGTTACGGCCGTAAGGGTACGGACTTAGGACCTTAAACCCGGAGGTGCGGGGAGATTGCAGGAAGCGGGAAACCTTACTCCGGTTACCCCGCCGAGCTGCATGAGAACCCCGCCTCCCTTATCAACACCCCGGCCAGGACCAATGAATCCTCCCCGTGGGTCAACCACCCCGGGGGAACCTCAGGCCGACTCACCGAATCTCACTCAGGGCTTTTGAGGTTAAAAAGGAGAGAAGACTCCACTCGAAAGAAGGAAGCTCCTCAGCACGAACATCCTCACCTACACTGCCTCCGAACCCACACACAAGATCTAAGATTATTCCGTTGTGAATTATCGAAAGTAGCCTGATTACCTTTGATTCTCTCCCCACTCCGGTTACGATATAACCCCAGTGTCACACTATAATCTTAATCTCAAATCACCCTACTTTCATGCCCTCTTTCGAGCAAGACCACTTCTTTTTGCTTGACTTAGCCACGATTCTCGAACCCCAGTCAAGCTACCAATTAGACTATACCTTCGGCTCGATCAACGACGAGATAGCAACCGCCCTAGCAGAGGAAAACGAGTGGAACGAGTACGACAACGAACCAGCCCCTGTCGAACTCGACGACATCACGCCCTGGCACTGGTATACCCAATACTGGTCCACCTGCGCCCTGCTTCGACAAAGCGCCAACCTTAACGGACTCGAGTTCCGAGAGATCTGCGACTACGAGTTCCAAGACGACGAAACCATCTACACGGGACACTTCTTAGACTTATACTAAGAAAAGAGAACCATGACGTCCTCCGACTTCAACATGCTCCGACTTGAGGCTCCGCGCGATATCCTACAAATCACGGATGGATCGGCAGCCGAGGAAGAAGCCCTGGAGGTCGCCAACCCAGCGGTTTGGCTTCGGGCTCTAGCCAGGCAACAGAGGCAAGCGGAGCAGGATCTCGAACAGCTGCTAGCCCTGTGCGGTAACACGGTCGATAAAACGGATCAGCGCCTCGTACGAATCGAAAGCGCGTACCAGGGCCTGGCCGAAGGAACCAGGTATGTATATGACCGATTAAACGCTAACGAGAAAATTGCAGAAGAATGGATCCGCAGCGAATTATCGGCTGCAGCAAATGCCTACCAATCCTTTGCCAGAAACGTTTGGCAGGCAATTATGGAACGCACCCAGGAATCCAACGAGCGACAAATTTGCCAGGCCACACAGTTGGCCCGGATCAACGATGCGCTGGCATTCCTGGGGGAAGCCAACACAGCCCGAAGCCAACACTTGGCTAACTTTCAGGGAAACATAGAGTTATGGGCAGCCGCACATCAGAACCGAGTAGCGGCCCTGGAAACGCAGCTGCGGGAAGCCCGGGCGGAAATCCAGCAGGTCGCAACCAGGATCCCTCTACCAGCAACCCCGGTCCGACGACCGAGCCCCCCGCCGGCATGGAGAAGCCCGCTAGCACCGACTAATACCAGCGCTCCATCAAAACCCCCAACACCACCAGAGTTAGGTAGCCCGCTGCGCCTACTCCCGGGAGCCCCGACTCGGCGAGCCCGCCCTACGACTCCAGAGATGAGGGAAAGGTTGCAGCAGCTCAGACGCCCGCCAACGCCGGCGGGACCCCCACCAAACTCGGGAGCAGGAGGCGGAGGATCGCCCCCTCGACCAACACGGGGAGCCCCGACGGGACCTTCTCCACCGCCTTCCCCGAGCTCATCCTCGGGACCACCTTCGGAACATCGGCGACCTCCGTCACGACGACGCCAGGAAACCCCGCCGCAGAGAAACCCGGCGCCGACCATCACAACCCAGGACCTGGTTCGACTAGTGGCCGAAGGGGTCGAGCAGGCCCGCACGAAGGCTCGGGAGAACACTCGCACGGCCCGGCTGAAGATGACCAATCCGGAACCCTTTGACGGAAAACCAACCACCCCGTTCAACCCTTGGTGGAAGTCCGTCACCAAATACCTGAGCTTCTACCCTGACACCGGGGACCAGCAAAAAATCGCATGGATCGGAACCCTCTTGACGGGAACGGCGAAAGCATGGGACCTCCATAGATACGACACCATGGGAGAAAACGACACATGGGGCCAATATGCCAAAGCAATCGGCGCGGAATATCTGGACACGCGAGAAGCGGCTAACGCCCAGCTAAAGCTGAGTCAGCTCAAATACACCGGTGACATCCGAGCATACCTAACGGAGTTCCGAGCGCTAAATAACTACGCACGGGCCACGGGGGAAGGCCTCCAGGAGAAAATCGACCTGGCCATGCCGGATTCAGTACTAGACATGCGGTTCAGCCACTACCTGGGGGAATTTGCCGATGATGAGGGATTCTTGCAAGCCACCTATCAGGCGGCCTTGCAGGTGGAGAAAAAAAAGGCCCTCAAAACGGCCCGGGAAACCATGAAGGGACAACCGCAGGGGGCCAAGGACCCCAAAAAGGAAAAAGGTAGGGAGAAGGGTAAGGAAGACACTAGCCGCGGCCGCTAAAGCCAGGAAAGAAACCTAGCAGGAAAAAACAAGAGGGCGTGGGTGAACCTGGAAACGGCCCTCCAGGGGGTTCCCCACAAGGAGGTGGAAGAATATAAAGCCACGGACAACTGCTGGAGATGCGGAAGACCCGGCCATAGGACGTTCGAATGTTACGCCTTCACAACGGCCCATGGAACCCGGCTTCCGGCCGCTCAGGGAAAAATGGCGGCGGCTACTGCCCGGACACCACCCGCGCAGGGGAAAAGAAAGGCTTCGGAAGAGCCTGCCGAGCGGCAAAATAAGCAGCAGAAAGTGGCGGCAGTGGAACCCAAGGAGGCGCAAGAAGTCAATGCGATAGCACCATGGGACGATTCCGACTCGGATTTTTAGGAAGCCAGGAGTCGCCGCGCGCCCTGGCCCCGAGTACAATAAGCGCGGCCACCAAAAAACGGAAAAATAAGGAACTAAGCGAAGGGACCCCGAGAAAAAACCACCGAGGCACGCGTCCGATCATCACCATGCTCCTACATCAAGGCGAAGCGAAACACGCCATACGAGTGTTATTGGACACCGGATGTTCCATAGCCCTCATCAACGAAAAAACGGTCGAAAGGCTGGGACTCCAGAAGAAGGAACATCGGCAGCCCCGGGTGATCGAAAGCTTCACCGGGGCAAGGGTACCACAGGCCGGGCGATACTACGTGGAAGCTTGCAGGATACAACACCGAAAACATTATTCCTGGGAAAAATTAGAAATTTCGGCAATGGACCCCGAAATCAACATCTTCCTACCCTTTGACTGGATTACCGATCATCCACCCCAAGGGGTCTGGACGAATAAAGAAATACGGTTCGACAGCCCCCGGTGCTTGGAAAAATGCACGGAACGGGCAACAAACGAATTTTCGCTATCCTGGGACGAGACGGTGTTATCGGATCCCGCAGCAAGAACGATCGGGTACGTCGCAGCTCTTCAGGAAAAAGCCGGAGAACGGGTCCCCCCCGAATTCCGGCAGTTCATGGGAATTATGAGCAAAGAAGCCGCGGATACGCTACCTGAACACCAACAGTACGACTGCAAGATCGACCTTAAGGAAGGAAGCACGCCGCCCTGGGGACCAATTTACCCCCTCTCCGAAACCGAACTACAAGCCCTCAGAGAATGGCTTCGGGAAATGGAGAAAAACGGAAAAATTCAACGATCCACATCACCCGCCGGATCCCCAATCCTGTTTGTCCCAAAACCAAACGGCAAAGGATTACGACTTTGCATGGACTACCGAGGACTCAACAAGATAACAATTCCCAACCGATATCCTTTGCCGCTCATGCAAGAACTGCAGGACCGCGTCCAAGGGGCCCAATGGTTCACCAAGTTAGACCTCAAAAATGGGTTCAACCTAATCAGGATCCGGCAGGGCGACGAGTGGAAAACAGCCTTCCGAACAAGATACGGGCTGTTTGAATTCAAGGTAATGCCCTTCGGACTAACCAACGCCCCGTCTACCTTTCAGGACATGATGAACCACGTCCTGTCCGACGTCTTGGACATAGGGGTATTGGCGTACATGGACGACATTCTAATATACGCCAAAGAGGAGGAAGAACACGACCGATTGGTTAAAGAGGTCCTAAAAAGACTACAAGACAACGGGCTGGCAGTCTCCCCGGAAAAATGTGTATGGAAAGAACAGGAAGTGGAATTCCTGGGCTACATCATCGGAAGAAACGGAGTCAGGATGTCGGAAGGAAAAATAAAGGCAGTACTGGACTGGGAAACACCCCGATCGCTCAAGGAGGTACAGTCGTTCCTGGGATTCGCCAACTTCTACCGACGGTTCATCCAGGACTACTCCCGGATAGCGAGGCCACTCACGGAGTTAACGAAGAAGGAGGCCGGCCGAAATTGGGAATGGAATCCAGAGGCAGAAGCAGCTTTCCAGAAACTGAAACAACAATTCACCACGGCCCCAATCCTGGCACACTTCGATGCGACCAAGCCGGTCCTAATAGAAACAGACGCCTCGGACTTCGCGATAGGAGCCATCCTGTCACAACGGGATACTGAAAACCGCCTTCACCCGATCGCATTCCACTCAAGGAAGTTCACGCCAGCAGAGATCAACTATGAGATACATGACAAGGAACTCCTGGCAATAGTGGACGCCTTCAAGCATTGGCGGCGCTACTGCGAGGGGGCCATACACCAGGTGGAGGTATACTCAGACCACCAGAACCTGGAATTCTTCACCACAACAAAGGTTCTCAACCGCCAACAAGCACGGTGGGCCCAGGAACTGGCCGGAACCAACTTCAAAATCTACTACCGACCAGGGGCGCAGAAGGGGAAACCAGATGCATTGTCAAGGCGCCCGGAGTACCGCCCTGAAAAAGGGGGGATAGAAAACCAGCCAATAACGACGGTTTTGGGCAAAAAACACTTCGGAGGAAGAGAAGGACACTCCCTCGTATGTGCAGCAGCCAGAATAACCTCACTCCCCACAAGAAATTGGTCCGAGGAATTTGCGGCAGACGTCAGGAAGGAAGGAGTGAAGGACGAAGCCTACAATCAGGCCAGAAAACAGGAAGCGGCGGCAGAGGAACTGCCGCCGAAGGACCGAAAGGTCAGGGAACTGAGTTGCGTGGAAGGCCTCCTATACCGACGGAACCTACTTTGGGTACCAGAAGGACTGATACAGAGGGTAGTGGAATCCGAGCACGACACAAAGGTGGCCGGACACATGGGACAGGACAAGACCATCGAACTGATCCGAAGGAACTTCTGGTGGCCAAAAATGAACGAGCGGATCATCGACTTTGTCAGGAGCTGCCCCGAGTGCCAAAAAAACAAAGCCGCCCGACACCAGCCGTATGGACTGACCTCCCCGCTGGAGCTACCATACGCCCCATGGCAATCCATAGCAATGGACTTTATTACAGAACTCCCCCTTTCGGGGGGCTGCGACCAGCTGTGGGTAGTCATCGATCGATTTACCAAAATGGCGCATTTCCTTCCATTGAGAAAAGAGAAGAAGACCGCGGCCGATCTGGCGGTCGTCTTCGCCAAGGAAATCTGGAGACACCACGGCCTCCCAATGGATATAGTTTCAGACCGAGACTCCAGATTTACATCGGAAATCTGGAGGGAGTTCCTGCAATCCTCGGGGATCCGGCCTCGCATGTCCACCGCCTTTCACCCCCAGACCGACGGACAGACCGAACGGCTCAACCAGACAATTGAGGCCTACCTAAGGACATTCGTCAGCAAGGAACAAGACGACTGGAAACGACTACTGCCTATGGCTGAATTCGCTTACAACAATTCGGCCACCACCGGAAATGGTATGTCCCCGTTCTACGCTAACTATGGTTTCCACCCCGTGGCGGTAGGACCCGCGCTCTCGGAGCCCTTCAATCCGGCCAGCGCAACACACGGCCACTGGATGCACGCGGTACACGACGAGGCCCGGCTCGGACTGCAGGAAGCACGGGAGCGAATGCGGCGCTACACCGACCCAGAACAAAAGGCACCCCCGGCATACCAAGTGGGCGACTTGGTAATGCTCAGCGGACGACACATTAAGACCCGACGCCCGACGAAGAAGCTGGACCACAAAAATCATGGTCCCTTCCAAATCGAGAATATTGTTTCTCCACTAGCCATTCGCCTCACGCTACCCCGGAAATGGAAGATCCACAACGTCTTTCATGTGTCGCTACTGGAACCCTACCGAACCAGTGAGCATCGGGCCCCACCGGACCCCTCGAAAGTACTGCGAGAAGCGGACGACATCGAGCAATCGGAAGAATATGACGTCGACGAAGTCATGGCGTCAGCAGAACACGGCCGGGGGAATAGGAAACGAACCCTCTACCTTGTCAAATGGCTCGACTTTCCGGAACGAAAGGACTGGACGGAAGAACCCTTCGACAACTTCTCAGTAGGAGGTCTGGAGAAACTCCGAGAGTTTCACCGAAGGAACCCAGACGCTCCCAGGGACTACCGGCTATCCGAATAGCTTCACCGGCTCGAGCGGCAGAGAGCCCGGCGGTAGTGGGACGCAGTGGAGGAGGCCTGCGTCCTCTGTTCACCAGAGACATATCGAACCTATGCGACCGGGAGCCGTAGGTGGTCGGTACGACACACCTCTGTCTGTACACTTGCGAAGGAATACCTGGGCACGAACCCTAAGTCGCGAAAGTCACTCGTTGCATGTGGAAAAGAATCGGAAAACCATCATATGCTATCGGTTGAGGGCGAGCGACATGTCTCCGGAGGATCACCACAAAACCATACGACAGAGTATCGACAATTGCAAGGCCGGGCGAGCGCACCAGATATCATACACCTCTGTGTGCACACCGGTGGTAGGGGCGGGTGGAATACCCCGGTCACTCCTTCCATGTGCCAAGTTCACCGGACCGCGTCTCGTCACGTCATGCAATACTCCGACAGTAGGATCTCGGGCCGGTCGGGAGACCACCCAGATTCGAGGGCCGGTTGAGCGCAGCAACAGGGGAGCGAGTTTTTCCCGTAGCAGGGTTTCTCGCTTGACTTAGCTCAACCGGAGGGCTGCAGGGGAGGAGGACTGCAGTCCAAGACGCTGACCGAAACTCGGCGTTGAAAGAATCTCACGATCATAAGAAAAGAGACGGGCTACATAGATAAGGAGGAATAGCTCTCGGGACGAGGCTAAGGGGGGGGGGAGGTAGTGTTACACGCGGATATCGAGCACATAGGGACAGCACCCGTAGAGACCTCGAGAGGAGACCAGAGGAGAAGGGAGCGGAATGCGGAAGGACTTTACTCCGGTCCTAGCCGCTTGGAAGCGAACTTCGGGCTCAGAGAGTCTAGGCGGGAGATAAGAAACGGGATTAAGAGTTACGGCCGTAAGGGTACGGACTTAGGACCTTAAACCCGGAGGTGCGGGGAGATTGCAGGAAGCGGGAAACCTTACTCCGGTTACCCCGCCGAGCTGCATGAGAACCCCGCCTCCCTTATCAACACCCCGGCCAGGACCAATGAATCCTCCCCGTGGGTCAACCACCCCGGGGGAACCTCAGGCCGACTCACCGAATCTCACTCAGGGCTTTTGAGGTTAAAAAGGAGAGAAGACTCCACTCGAAAGAAGGAAGCTCCTCAGCACGAACATCCTCACCTACACTGCCTCCGAACCCACACACAAGATCTAAGATTATTCCGTTGTGAATTATCGAAAGTAGCCTGATTACCTTTGATTCTCTCCCCACTCCGGTTACGATATAACCCCAGTGTCACACCAGCCCACTCGTAGATCTAGCACTCAGCCAGCCCACCCATAGATCTACTACTGGTACTGCCCACCTGTAGATTTACCACTGGGCTAGCCCAGTCACCTAAAAATATCTACCCACTGTCCGGCCAGTTCGTAGATCCAGCCCATTCATACACGGGCGGCCAGTCTATAGATGGGCCGGCCAGTCTATAGACCGATTTTTTCTCCCACTGGGCTAGAATATATATCTATTTCTAAGAGAATAATTATACACACCTTCACCGGAGAGAGTGTGGGCAATTGTGGTTCTTCAGTGTGTCGAAGTGTTGGTGTTCCCGGGAGCGGTGTAAGTGGGGTAGCTGACAGTCGCAACGCCTAGAACTGTTAGCTCTACATCATTAACCACGCTTTGAGAATACTAACCAAAACTTTTCGCGGCTGGCGTGACTTCATGGGCGGCGCGACAAGGGCATCGGCCACTGATACTACGTTTCCCTTTCCCTTACCCTTGGTAGCGGCAGCACGGGCAGCCTTCCCCTTAGCCGCCTCTGCCCGCACTGCCGCTCGCCGCTCCTTCACCTCTGCCCGCGCTGCTGCCTGACTAGCTTTCTCCTCTTTGGCCTTCACAACTGCAGCACCACCGATAACTCTAGCCAGTGAAATAATCCGTCGATCTGTCGTTGCCGCTTTATTGCCTCTGTACTGCCGCCGGACATCCCCCATTTCAATGGGTGATTTTGGCAGCATGCAGCGAAGTCGACGCGGTATGAGCAAACTTTTTGGCCATATCCCTGCCTTTGGGTTGCACTGCGGCCTTCTTCAGCTCAGCGTCGACCATTAGGGAGAGTTGTCGAACGTCGGTACTTTTCTTCAGGGTTTGTAGAACAACTTTCTTACTTGCTGGAGAGGGTGCACTACGCGGAGCGGTGATCTGAGTAAGTACGGCATTAGGGTTAAAGGGATGTATCCCTGTCTTCCTCCATGCCGACTTCATGTTCTCTTTGGTATAGGCTTGTCGGCGGACGGTACTGTAAACTTTCCAGAAAGTTCCCTTGACGACAGCAGCGCGGGTTTCTGGCATGTGATCATCAGCAAGTTTGCCGCAATATTTTTGCAGAGGCCCAACGAGACCAACATCAAGGGGTTGAAGGGGATGGGTCGTATGGGCGGGAAAACAGAGGAGATCGATATTATTGCGAATGGTATACTGACAAAATTCGAGGGTGATGTGTGAGCGGTGGCCGTCCAGTACGTAAGCGTCTGCGGCCGGCGCCACCCCCACCACCCACGCGAACCCTGGTGTGCCGGTCAAAGCAGCGCAGCCACTACAACGCAAGTTCATCGTCAGTCCAGCCGTTGGGCAAGTGGGCGAATTTTGCGTCGGGGTCACTGGTTTCTGTGTGCCACCCCATATACTGCGCTGTTCCTTTGAAGATCACAAAGAAGGGAAGCATGTAAAGTGAGGGGCAACAACATTCAATAACCGTAAGCATCTGCCTCGTTCTGTCCTGCGTCACCCGTGGTAGCCGCCACCCCGCCCGACATATTACCTCTGCCTTCGCAGATATACCAATAATGAAACCTTTTTCGTCTATGTTGAAGATATCTTCAGGTTGCAGCTTATGTGTGCGAATCAAGCATATCAACTTAGCGAAATAGTCTTTTAGGGCGGCGATGTTGCTTGCGTAGGCTCATTGTCGGTCAAGTTGAGCTCCGAACTTTGCGGAGAGCTGCCGATGACGATCGAGAAAGTTGGCTAAGCAATGCTTGCCGAGGTGGGCAAGTTCGGGGTTGTTCTCTTCTTCAGCGTGGATCTTTGCCCATGCGCCCGCAGCCCGCCATTGCACGTAAAAGATCCATCCGGGGAGGAAATTCCCAGTCGTCTAGCTACGTGCACCAGTCTTCAAGGGCCTTCTCCATAGCAGGGGTGAGTTTCTGCTGTTGTGCATGACCTTCCTGACATATAAGGCCACCACGCTCCAGCCCGGATAGGGTAGAACTGGGGACCCAATATTTTTCTGCCAACTTACGAAAGGAGGTGCCTTCCAGCTGCCGTTCCTCAAGGGCATGGCGAATCCTGCCTTCTTGAATGGTGTTTTTGGA
>Ga0307516_10006765_pt1 | contig 13390 bp, 12 predicted proteins | sample 19_EM_MG_FD_203310 | JGI IMG/M metagenome (GOLD analysis project Ga0307516, IMG submission 203310) | Populus trichocarpa ectomycorrhiza microbial communities from riparian zone in the Pacific Northwest, United States - 19_EM | ecosystem: Host-associated > Plants > Roots > Unclassified | place... | reverse complement strand
GGGCATTTTCCTTCTGGACGCAGCCGTGTCAGGGCATTTTCCTTCTGGACGCAGCCGTGTCAGGGCATTTTCCTTCTGGACGCAGCCGTGTCAGGGCATTTTCCTTCTGGACACAGCCGTGTCAGGGTATTTTCCTTCTGGACGCAGCCGTGTCAGGGCAAATGGCAACCGGACGACGCGGGTCATGGCACCGTGGTTACGCTGGCTGTCAAGGCACGGAACATCGCAGCAAATACTCGCGTCGCATTCACAAACACGCAGGGGGTTCCAGGCATAGTGACTCAGTCCAGTTCTATTCTTTATATCTAATGTACATTTATATATGCTACTACCACACTTCGCATTTCCAGCACAAGCACCCAGCGTCACATCCATCGCCGCTGTTTTTGACGCGCGTAGCATTGCTCTGAGTGTCGGAAACAACGGAAAGTTGGCAAATACGACACGACGCGATGAGCCCGACGCGGTGAGCACGACACGATGAGCACGACGTGACATCAGGAAAAAATTAAAAATTTACCCCTGCACGTCGGTAACCCCTGTCTGTGTCCGATGCTCCGGTACCTTCCCTAGCTCCGGTAAGCTTCCCTAGCTCCGGTAAGCTTCCCAAGCTCCGGTAAGACTGGTCATACTCCCGTAAGGTTTTCTAAGTATCGGCAACTGGTACAGTTGGTATCGCGACTCCCATGAATCGTCAGTGCAATTGTCACAATCCGATGGTTTTGTTTTCCGGACGCATACATTGACAACTTACGGGAGCTACAGAAGAAACGAGTGTGCACTGCGAGGGGTTTCGTATCTACAATTACTACTGTTGCAATGCTACTACACGCAGTTGGTTATCTTCTTCAATTACACAAAATAACTATTATTTTATTTAAAATATATATATACATTATGATACAAAGTCCAACATCCCAAATCTAGACACGACGTACGGGGCACATACAGCGGCGCATAAGGGCAGACGAGCAAGGCGTACAAGATGTAGGCCACCGAGGAGAATAAGGGCAGACGAGCAACGCTGACGAGCAGTAGGTAAGGGAGAATGAGAGCAGATGCGGAAGGCGTAGGAGAGGTAGGCCAGCAAGGAGAATGAGGGAAGACGAGCAATGCGTACGAGTGGGCCAGTACGGTGAATGAGGACAAACAGGTAACACGTACGAGATGTAGGCCACCGATGCCAAACACGGTGTTTCTGCCACACGTCCGAATGTAAGTCAGCAAAAACGAGGTCAAACAAGCAATGCGTAGGAGCAGTAGGCCAGCATGGAGAATGAGGGCCGACGAGCAACCGGTACAAGATATTGGCCAACAAGGAGAATGAGGGCAGATGAGCAACGCGTACGAGTAGGCCATCGCGGCGAATGAGGACAAACGAGAAATGCCTACGAGATGGAGGCCAGCGAAGAGATTGACAGCAGATGAGCAACGACTACGAGGTGTAAGTCAGCGAGGAGAATGAGGACAGACGAGAAACACGTACGAGAAGTAGGTCAGCGTGGAGAATGTGAGCCGACGAGCAACCAGTACGAGATGTTGTCCAACAAGGAGAATGAGGGCAGACTAGCAATGTGTACGAGTAGGCCAGCACGTCGAATGAGGGCAAACGAGCAATGCGTACGAGATGGAGCCCAGCGAGGAGAATGACGGCAAACAAGCAACACTTACGATAAGTACACTAGCGAAAGGAATGACCACAGAGGAGCAACCGGTATGAGTGGTAAGTCAGTGAGGTGAATGAGGCCGGACGAGCAACAGGTACGAGATGTTGGCTAACAAGGAAAATGAGGGCGGATGAGCAACGCATACGAGATGGAGGCCAGTGAGGAGAATGAAGGCAGGCCAGTAATGCGTAACAGTGCATTTCTGAAACGTGTACGATGATAGGTGAGCTGTGGGTAGGCTGGTGGTGTGTAATACTGCAACTCGTAATGACTTGGATAGTGTGTGTTGTTTGTGCTGGCAAGCACTTAGGAGAAAAACGAACTAACGGGGGGCACTCAGCTTTGTAGGTTGCGGTAATCACGTGACCGGTTTTTTTTGCGGTGATTCAACTTGACATCAACGAGCAGAATACAGTCAGTTCATTGAGCTTCAAGATGTCTAAGCCTATATCTAAGCAATAGTGCCGAAAGGTGAGTAGAAGTAAGTTCACAAGGTGGGTCGACAGTAAATAATTGAATTGCATGCGGGTAGTGACTCTTTATAATATACTACATCAGATATCAAATATCACCAGTCTGGGTGGTGTAGTTGGTAGCACCGCTCATGACAAATCATGTAATGACTGGTTAGTCTAACCTTGGGGTAGTGACGAAAGTGCAGGTTCGAACCCTGTCCCACTGGTGACTTTTTTTTCTCATTTTATCTACTTTTGCCTACACCCTGCCAAGCATGTCTGCGAGTGTGTAAACCCTGCACCGAACACAAATGTCAACCGGCACCAGATATCACTCGTCATATGCAAAGGCGTTTTGAAGTGCACCTTCATCTGTACACCTATGTAGGTACCTAGGTGCTCGGTAGCCTCTCGTTTTTATAGTTGAAACCTACCTCTACCTTGCAAACTGACGGTGTCTAAATTTTCACCAGACAGGAGACAATTTTGCGGCGTCAGGTTACGGATCACTTAATTCAAAGACTGTAGCAGCAGCAATTCAATTATTTACTGTCGACCCACCTTGTGAACTTACTTCTACTCACCTTTCGGCGCTATTGCTTAGATATAGGCTTAGACATCTTGAAGCTCAATGAACTGACTATATCCTGCTCGTTGATGTCAAGTTTAATCGCCGCAAAAAAAACCGGTCACGTGATTACCGCAACCTACAAAGCTGAGTGCCCCCCGTCAGTTCGTTTTTCTCCTAAGTGCTTGCCAGCACAACCAACACACGCTATCCAAGTCATTACGAGTTGCAGTATTACACACCACCAGCCTACCCACAGCTCACCTATCGTCGTACATGTTACAGAAATGCACTGTTATGCATTACTGGACTGCCTTCATTCTCCTTGCTGGCCTCCATCTCGTACATGTTGCTCGTCTGCTCTCATTCTCCTTGTTGGCCAACATCTCGTACCGGTTACTCGTCCGGCCTCATTCACCTCGCTGACTTACCTCTCATACTGGTTGCTCATCTGCGGTCATTCCTTTCGCTGGCCTACTTCTCGTACGCGTTGCTCATTTGCCGTCATTCTCCTCACTGGCCTCCATCTCGTACGCGTTAGTTGTTTGTCCTCATTCGCCACGCTGGCCTACTCGTACGCATTGCTCGTCTACCCTCATTCTCCTAGTTGGCCAACATCTCGTACCGGTTGCTCGTCGGCCCTCATTCTCCATGCTGGCCTACTGTTCCTATGCGTCGCTCGTCAGCACTCATTCTCCATGCAGGCCTACTGCTGCTACGTGTCGCTCGTTTGACCTCATTTTTGCTGACTTACATTTGGACGTTTGGCAGAAACACCGTGTTAGGCATCGGTGGCTTACATCTAGTACGAGTTGCTTGTTTGTCGTCATTTGCAGCGCTGGCCTACTTGTACGCGTTGCTCGTCTGCCCTCATTCTCCTTGTTGGCCAACATCTCGTACCGGTTGCTCATTGGCCCTCATTCTCCACGCTGGCCTACTGTTCCTACGCGTCGCTCGTCGGCACTCATTCTCAACGCAGGCTGACTGCTCCTACGCATTTCTCGTTTGACCTCGTTTTTGCGGACTTAGATTCGGACGTGTGGCAGAAACGCCGTGTTAGGCATCGGTAGCCTACATCTCGTACGTGTTGCTCGTTTGTCCTCATTCGCCGCGCTGGCCCACTCGTACGTGTTGCTCGTCTGACCTCATTCTCCTTGTTGGCCAACATCTCGTACCGGTTGCTCGTCGACCCTCATTCTCCACGCTGTCCTACTTCTCCGACACGTTGCTCGTTTGACCTCCATTTTGCTAACTTACGTTCAGACGTGTGGCACAAACGCCGTGTTAGGTATCAGTTCCCTACATCTCGTACGTGTTGCTCGTTTGTCCTCATTCGCCACGCTGGCCTACTCTTACGTGTTGCACGTCTGCCCTGATTCGCCACGCTGGCGTACTACTCCTACACGTTTTTCGTTTGACCTCGTTTTTGCTAACTTACATTCGGACGTGTGGCCGAAACGCCGTGTTAGGCATCGGTGGCCTACATCTTGTACGTGTTGCTTGTTTGTCCTCATTCGCCGCGCTGGGCTACTCTTACGCATTGCTCGTCTGCCCTCATTCTCCACACTGGTGTACTGCTCCTACGCGTTTCTCGTTTGACCTAGTTTTTGCTGACTTACATTCGGACAGGTGGCAGAAACGCCGTGTTATGCATCGGTGGCCTACATCTCGTACGTGTTGCTTGTTTGTCCACATTCGCCACGCTGGCCTACTCGTACGTGTTGCTCGTCTGCCCTCATTCTCCTTGTTGGCCAACATCTCGTACCGGTTGCTCGTCGGCCCTCATTCTCCACACTGGCTTACTGTTCCTATGCGTCGCTCATTGGCACTCATTCTCCACACAGGCCTACTGCTGCTACGCGTTGCTCGTTTGACCTCGTTTTCGCTGAATTACATTCTGACGTTTGGGAGAAACACCGTGTTAGGCATCGGTGGCCTACATCTCGTATGTGTTGCTCATTTGTCCTCATTTGCTGCGCTGGCCTACTCCTACGCGTTGCTCGTCTGCCCTCATTCTCCTTGTTGGCCAACATCTCGTACCGGTTGTTCGTCGGCCCTCATTCACCACACTGGCCTACTGCTCCTACGCGTTGCCCGTTTGACCTCGTTTTTGCTGACTTACATTCGGATGTGTGGCAGAAACGCCGTGTTTGGCATCGGTGGCCTACATCTTGTATATGTTGCTTGTTTGTCCTCATTCGCAGCGCTGGCCCACTCGTACGCATTGCTCGTCTTCCCTCATTCTCCTTGCTGGCCTACCTCTCCTACGCGTTCCACATCTGCTCTCATTCTCCCTTACCTCTTGCTCGTAAGCATTGCTCGTCTGCCCTCATTCTCCTTGTTGGCCAACATCTCGTACCTGTTGCTCGTCGGCCCTCATTCTCTACGCTGGCCTACTGCTTGTACGCGTTCCGTGTCTGCTCTCATTCTCCCTTACCTACTGCTCGTACGCGTTGCTCGTCTGCCCTTATTCTCCTCGCTGGCCTACATCTTGTACACGTTGCTCGTCTGCCCTCATGGGCTGCCGTATGTGCCCCGTACGTCGCGACTAGATTTGGGATGTTGGACTTTGTATCATAATGTATATATATATTTTAAATAAAATGATAGTTATTATGTGTAATCGAAGAACATAGCCAACTGTGTGTAGTAGCATTGCAACAGTAGTAATTGTAGATACAAAACCCCTCCCAGTCCACACTTGCTCCTTCTGTAGCTCCCGTAAGGTGGTTGTTGCGTCCGTAAGGTTGGTGGTTGCGTCGGTAAGATTGGTGGTTGCGTCGGTAAGATTAGTGGTTCGTCCGTAGCTTCGCTAAGCTTCACTAGCCTAGCAAAGCACAAAGTTACATTTCACTCCTGTTGCTCCGGTAAGCTTCGCTAGCCCCTGTAGCTCCTGTAAGCAGATGGTTGCGTCGGTAAGAATGGTGGTTGCGTCCGTAGCGTTGCTAAGCTTCGCTAGCTTATTGAAGGACAAAGTTATATTTCAATCCCGGTGCTCCAGTAAGCTTTGCTAGCTCCCGTAGCTCCCGTAAGAATTTAATTTTTTGCTGATGGATGAGCACGATGACTATGAGGAGGATGGCAATGAGTACGCTGGCAGTATGGACAATAGCGAGTAGGACGCGGTGAGTATGAGTACGGGTAAGATATGACAAGTGTGGGAGCCAGTAGGAGGCGGTGAGGACGATAGCGAGTAAGACGCGGCAAGCACGAGACCGAGTAGGATGCAGCAGGACGATAGCGAGTAAGACGCGGCGAGCACGATAGCAAGAAGGACGCGGCGAGTATCATGGCGAGCTTTATGGCATTGTTAGCACAGCTCTCAGAGTGACAGAGACACGAAGAAGTTGTAGAATACACAGTGACGAGTCGATGTCAATCAGGGTGCCGGCAGGGAGGACGATAGCTAGTAGGAGGCGGCAAGCACGATGGCGAGCTTCGTGGCATTGTTAGCACAGTTCTCCGAGTGACAGGAACAGCGGCAGGGAGTGGTACAACACAAGGTGAGGCGTACGATGTCAATAAGATTGCTGGCAGCGAGAAGGATAGATAGCGAGTAGGACGCAGTCTGTATGATGTCAATGCAAAGCGCCAAGCCATTACCAACACTTGCGCTTACGCAAGGTTCGGCGTCCTCATTGCTCCTAGACCCCTTTTCTCTTCTCCTTTCACCTAGTCCTAGATACTCGTCGTCGTCCTAGCATTGCCATCACACTCGCCGCCATCAAACTAATGATATCTTATTTGTTGATATTTTCCTCATCGTCATTTTCCTCATGAACATTTTCCTCATCAACATATTACTAGTCGCGCCATTCTTGCTACGTTACTCGCCGCCATCCTCACTGCCATCAAACACATCGACATCCTCCTCTACAACATCATACTCGTCACATTGTATTGTACCAGCTCCCACCACTGTTCCTGTCACTCAGAGAGCTGTGCTAACCATGCCACAAAGCTTACCGTCGTGCTCGCCACCTCCTACTAGCTATCGTCCTCGCCGCCAGCACCCTCATTGACATCGACTCGTCACTGTGTATTCTACAACTTTCCGCTATCTCTGTCACTCTGAGAGCTGTGGTAACCATGTCTCAAAGCTCGCCATCATACTTGCCACGTCGTACTCGCTATCGTCCTCACTGCATCCTACTCACTCTCATACTCGTGGCTTCCTACTCGCTTCCATACTCGTCACGTCTTACTCACTCTCATACTCGCCGTGTCCTACTCGCTATCGTCCACACCACCAGCATCCTCATTGTCATCCTCCTCATAGTCGTCGTGCTCATCACGTCATGCTCATTGCATGGTGTTCATCACGTTGTACTCATCGCGTCAGGCTCATCGCGTCGTGTCATATTTGCCAACTTTCCTTTGTTACCAATACTCAGCAATGCTATGCGCGTCAAAAACAGCAGCCATGGATGTGACACTGGGTGCTTGTGCTGGAAACGCGAAGCGTGGTAGTAGGATATATAGATATACATTAGATATAGAGAATAGAACTGGACTGAGTCACAATGCCTGGAACCCGCTGTGTGTTTGTGAATGCGATGCGAGTATTTGCTGCGATATTCTGTGCCTTGACAGCCAGCGTAACCACGGTGCCATGATGACACGCATTGTCCGGATGCCATTTGCCCTGACACAGCTGCGTCCAGAGGGAAAATGCCCTGACACCGTGCGTCCAGAACGAAAAAAAAATGCACTGCCATGCTCCGTCCGGTAAGCAAATACCATGGCGTACTGCGTCCGGACGCACGGTGCCGTTGCGATCTGCGTCCGAGTTAAGCAGGTTGCGTCTGAACTGTCCAGAGCGTCTAGTGTGTCCGGATGCTAAGGACGCAATTTTTTTTTTCCTGATGCGGTATCAGCGTTGACCTCTTGATGTAGCTGGCAATACGCATTTGCCATCAAGTAATCTTCAGTACCTCAGTCTGAGTGAATAGTATCTGGAAGAGTCCTATACTTGGCTAGGTGGTCCAGATGTGATCGTAGAACTGCAACTACCATCCGAGTCAAAATGCCAACATGCATCCAGGTGGTGCAGTACCTCATCAAAAGTATTCGTGATTGGCCAGATTGTGTCTCAGTTTAGCTGCATTGACAGGCAGGCCCCCCCCCCCCCCACTTTCTCCTCCTCCCAAGCGCTATAAAACAAGTTCTGAAATGCAGAACATTGAAGAGAGACAGAAAAGGGAGTAGAAGAAATACAGAAGAATGATTCTGCACAGTAACTAGTAGCGTGTGTACCATCCCTTCGCATCAATGACTGCCTACACCTGCAAAGGTATCGACCCCCAGAGCGCCTCGAACTGCTTGGGTGGGATTTTCTCCCAGCAGAGCAGAAGAACTTCTGCCAGCTTCGCCTTCACTTTATCAGGGCCTCCTGGGTGGTTGATAAGGTCAGGATAATCCACTTGGAGCTATCGCTTGAGCAAGGTCCAGACATGCTCAATCGGATTCAGGTCAGGGGAGTAGGCATGATAGGACTCGAATGGAACAGTGTAACGTTTAAAGAACGATAGCATGAGTTTGGCAGCGTGTATCTTGGTGTTATCCTTTTGGAAAAGTGGATTTCCAAGCGCTGCCCGTACGTCCTCGAGAACTAGAAGCAGCCAGCAATGTAGTAGGTCTCGGTACACGCGTGTATTGAAAGAGCCAGTCTTTAACTGTACTAGCAGGCCACGCTGCTTGCCCTAGAAGCAACCCCACCCTATCAACTTCACCTGATGATGTTTCACAGGATTGGCACAGTCAACATGCCACCTCTCCTCTTCCAGCATGCTGAAGACCCATCTCTGCTGTCCTGCAGGCTGCTGCTTCACACTACACTCGTCGCTGTAGATCACCCACTGGAAGTCCTCAGCAGTCCAATCCTTGCGTGCGATAGCCCATTGCAGCTGGGCCTTTGTGTGTTTCACCTTTAGCCTTGGTCACTTTTTTGCTAGCCACTTCTTTATGTGGTGCTGTCGGAGGAGGCGATCAAAGGTGGGCATCAAAATATGGGGTGTGTAGATCTGACGAATTTGCTCACGTGTATACTGTCGGTGTTTCCGTACGGCACGTAGAATTGTTTGCTTGTCTCATTTGCTAAGGACCCCAGGCCGACTGGATCGTGAGAAGTTATCCGTTGTACCATGTTTATAGTACCACTGGAGAAATCTCTTCACAGTCGACCAGGGACGGTTGACAAGGAGGGATACTATCGAGATGGTACCGTAGATGACGAAGAACACAATAACCATACCCTTCTCGACGTTGCTCAACTCTATTCGTTTCCAGTTTGAATTCTTTCGATATTTTGGAACCTTCACCATCTGAGACTTCAACTTTCCGTGGGATTTCTTCGGAGTGTGAATCATGATGTTTGCTGTGGTGGTGGAGAGAAAGCACTGTGGAAGACAAGGAGAAGGAGGGGTAGTATCCCTGCTCAATGCGGCTAAACTGAGACACGATCTGGCCAATCACGAAGACTTCTGATGAGGTACTGTATATCTCAAATATGCATCAATACCAGCATAAACCTCAAAGCCAAACATTGTCAGCAAGTGATACCCATCAGCTGACATGACTGAATAAACACCAGCTACTTGGTATGCTCTATGGGGAATATTCTGATAAGTGAATTCACGGCTAGAGACACCACCAGGATCCAACTTGCGTACTTCCTCATACATCCGGTTCTAGGTGACTGGAACTCTAAGCTGCTTTAGTTGTGTATAGGCTAAACGACAACCAATATGCAGACTGGCCATGTAATTCATCTTGTAGGATGGTACCAGTTTGTTGGTTATGTAGAGGTATCTGTGACGTGTCACAACGATGTCATATATTTAATATACGCTGTAGTCTCACTAAACTTCAAGTTAATTAGTAGATTATTAAGATCCAGTCTGCATGTATGCAATATAAACAAGTGACTTCCAGTGATTTAACTCACCTGCGTGTATTGAGAGGATAGTCCTGACTGGTGAAAAACAGAATGATCTCTCTATCATTAAGCTCCAAGTGGTAAAAGCAAACCCACAGCTCTCAGTTGAGCTGTTGGCTATCATAGTGCTGCTGGTATTTGCAATAGTTCCACCATTGAAATACATGTCGTAATGTTGAATTACTGAAAAAGTCTAGTTCTCGTTGATAGATGTCTAGATTTGGAAATCCTTGCTGAAATAGTTCTTGAACTTCGGTGACTGTATGACCTTCATCAGCAAAAATTTTGAGAATTCCTAGGGTGGGCCCGTAGCTCCTGTAGTTCCATTAAGCATCATCAACTCCCATAAGAGGAGAAGTTATATTATGCTCCCGTAAGGATTTTAAAAAAATATGTAGTTTATTTTTAGCTGACACCTTGAGAAATATTAGTTCAAATTTATGTCTCACCAGTAGAAAAAGCAATATGCTTCAACTTGCCATTTTTTTGCTGATGCGCATGGATATACCAGTACCAAAGAGTATGCTGAAAGGTATCAACTGCTTGGTCCTTGGCTTCCCATGATAGATTGAGCATTGGTTACTTTGTATACAGTCCCTAATCAAAAGTTTTGGTAATTCAGATTTTCAGCCACAGTGACCGGGGTCTGCCTCCTCCTCCAACCACTATGTATTCATTCCATACACACCTAAGGTACATTAAATACATATAGATAAAAGAGAGAGTGTAGAAGAACAAGATATTCAAAAGAAATCCCAGCGCAGTAACTACTAGTAGCAAGTGTACCACCCCTTTGCCTTGATGGCTACCTCTACCTGGTCAGGTATAGATATCCAGAGAACCTCAAACTGCTTGCGAGGAAGTTTCTCCCAACAGAGAGGAAAAATTTCCGCCAGCTGTTTCTTCACCTTCTCAGGGCCACCAGGATAGTCACCAATCCAGGGTTAATCGATGTGGACTTGTTGTTTGAGAAGAACCAAGATATGCTTGATGTCACAAACCTGGTGTGACAGGCTCCTTGGCGCCAGCGCCGGTGCCACTCTCACCCTTGTCACCCTGTGGCCCGTCCTCATTTCCGCTGCCACAGCCATGGTCATCCACCACACTTAGGCGCCTGGACCGATCTCCACTATATAGCTCCGGTAGCGATATCCCCGACCGCTGGCCGGTGTAGACCTCTCTCCTTCGTGTCCGTTATGTTACTTGCGCCTCCTTCTCCTGTCATCGTTACGTATGTCGTTTCCTGTTGATTATGCTTGCGTGTACTTTCTGCTGTCCACTACGTTTGTTGTCTTCCGTTGATGAAGCTTACACGTCCTGCTCCTAAGATCGTTACGAGTATTGGTTCCCCTGAATTAAGTTGTATGTTATTTTCCCTGTTCCTTACATTTACTGCTTGCGCGTCCTTTCTCCAGTTGCCGCGAGTAGAGTGTTGGCCACGTAGCGGCCGAGTGCGATTATGTGTTTTCCTTGGACGCTGCGATCAAGTCATGATGTTCGACGGAGGAACTGTGTCATTCTTGCGGGCAAGCTGTGATTCCACAGAGGGATGGGAAAAGTATAAAGGAGGAGCGTGGTAGCTAGTCTGGAGATACTTCTCCACGCAATCTGTTCTCTCCGACCACCCCCCAACGATTTCCAAAAGAACTTCTGTCCACCACCATCAATCTCGTCCAAACCTCCTCAAAACGATCTCTGCCTCTCTGCCCTCAGCCTCATTAACTGACGGGCCGATTTGCACAAGTTCTGTTTTCAACCCTCTCTCGACCCCTATTGTGGTGATCCTGGGCGTTGCATACCTAGCCACCATCTCAACACGGACCCAAACCTCTCTGGATCCTCCCCTCTGAGTGATTAAAAGCTTGTGGTTCTGACGCCTGTGCATCTTAAACCAAAGCCTCTTCGTGAGGAGAGCAATCTGGTCCCATACACTCTCAGGAGAGCCGAGATAACGCTGTACAGATCCAGCATCATGACGTTCGAAACCCAGCAACATCTACCCATCAAACAATCCCGCGAGGAGAGCGTGCCCCAGTCTGAGACCGACGACATGGATTTCCACCATACTGGAACCAACCTGCCACCCCCGCTCACTGCAGAGCATGTGGCCCTACGTGCTGGCCTTCAGATAATAATGGAAGCAGCTATGAACAGCCTTTACCACCGCATCACTGCTGATACCAAAAAAACCGTAAACGATGCGGTTGCAACCCGCAAGAGGACCAACGAACAGCTGGAGGGCGAGATTCTTTCACTCAATGCCCGAGTTTCAGTGTTGCAGCAACAGCTCCTCGCGTGCCAACCTCCCGCCCAAGTTCCAGCGAAAGTGCCAATGGCAGCCCCAGCTAAAAAGACCCTCAAACTGAAACTTGCAAAGAAAAACGGTGAAGCGGACGCCGCTGGTGACGCCACTGCTACCGTTACGAGTGCCACTCCACAAGCACCGGCGACCAATCCTCGCGGATGGGAGACTGTACCCCCAAGGACAAAGACAAAACCCTCGACACCGAAACTTATCCCGACCAAATACAGGCAAGATGAACGTGAAGTGACATGCTTCTTTGCAAACAACAATACCGCCGACACAATTATCGAGCCCGAGATGACCTACAGCGAGCGTCAGAGCCTGGCAGACACTGCACTCCATCGGCCGAATGCTGCCTTTGTCGATTACAAGGATATTTTCACAAACCCCTTCATCCGTGCCCTGGTCACCATGCGGGGTGCGATCGTCTTCACCACTGGTAATGACCAGAGCAATGTAGTCTACAAGGACAACATCTCAATTATCAAACACACTCTTGTGTACTACCGTATTATCTCACTTATAAGGTACACCCTATAAATGCCAATGTTATAGGTACTAGCGCCGCTAGCGCACGCTAACGCGCTTAAGGACTAGCGAAATATTAAATCGCGCTTGTGCAAAAGGACCGAACTTTCGCGAGCATAGCGCTCCGTCCATAGAATTTACTCAATACAAACAGTATCTACACATCTGACTAAAACTCATCTGCGCGCCAACGAAAGTTGTACTCAAGACCATTCTCATCTTCATCCTCATCACCCTCAGTGTCGATAATTTGCGGGAAAGAAATAACATGACTGCGTTGAGGTTTTCCTACCAGCCTAGCACTTTGCCGAGTTCCTACTGCTGGTGGTACGGCCAGTGCGGCTGGCTCTGGGCTTGGTACTACAGCGCAGCGTGCGGCCGGTGCTGCGGCTTGTGGTGCGGCTGGGGATGGCGTTTTGAGTAAGTTGCAAGGTGCCAGGTGACCGGAATTTAGGTTTCTACTACCACGGCCACATCCCCGACTCGCACTGCCCGCCCTGCCATGGCCAGACACACCGCGCATCCTGGCTTTACCTCGAGTTGCAACAGATACTAAAGGCTGACCTTCATCTTCAATTTCGTCGTCCGATGACAACGAGTCTTCCGAGGTGTCGTCGTTGCCACTCATTATGTCTTCCTCTGCCGTAGGTGCTCCTGGAGTCTTCCAGTCCTTGAGAGCGGTCATCAGGTTGGGAGTTGGTAGCCCCTTGATGGATATCTCGCCGTCAGATGACCTATCGATAGGTAGAGAGGCGCCGATGCAACGGAAGCTTCAAATGATAACCTCCCTCTTCTCCCGACATAACTTCTCCCAAGCCTCACCAACACACTTCGTCATCATAACCCTCATCTCCCCCACTGCGCTACTTCCCGTGATGTCATCTGGATCGATATTGTTGTCTGCCCGTTCAAATTCCTTGTCGATCTCTT
>Ga0307516_10006764_pt1 | contig 13390 bp, 12 predicted proteins | sample 19_EM_MG_FD_203310 | JGI IMG/M metagenome (GOLD analysis project Ga0307516, IMG submission 203310) | Populus trichocarpa ectomycorrhiza microbial communities from riparian zone in the Pacific Northwest, United States - 19_EM | ecosystem: Host-associated > Plants > Roots > Unclassified | place... | reverse complement strand
GCCCCCCCCCCCCCCCGCCCCCCCGCGCCCCCCCCCCCCCCCCCCCCCCCCCCCCCCCCCCCCCCCGGGGGGGGTGTGCTTTGGTTTTTGGTTGTGGTTGTGGTTGTGGTTGTGGTTGTGGTTGTGGTTGTGGTTGTGGTTGTGGTTGTGGTTGTGATGGTGATGGTGGAGCGGGGAGGACTACGACAGCAGTTTCCCAAATCGAGTCTCGATGCGGAATGGGAGATGGATTGTCGTTATCGTGGATTCACTCCAACGTGACGGGTCGTAACGCAGAAAGGGCAGACGGAACGGACGTAGAGCAGGGCGGAGAGGGAAAGGGAGAGCGCGAGGAGGGACAGGTGCAGCAGCAACAGCGAGCCAGGCGTCGCTGTTGATTTTTCGCGAGGTTGGGGTTTGGGGTGGTATGGGTACTGCTGGGTACGGGGGTGTGTTGTGGCCTTATTCGCTCATGCTTCTCACTCGATGTCGATTCGGCAAACACAAACACAACAACACCCAACTTGGTAGCCCTCTAGGCCGTATCGAGGAGCGTGCGGTGCGGCGTTGTCGGGCCAACCGCCGTCAGCTGCGGTGGCCAATCGAACCTCCTTCCCTCTCCGCTCAAACTCCACAGAAGAGCCCTCCCAACCCAACCCCCTCCAGAGGCCGCCGGAACAGCTCCCATAATCGCCTCCAACCAACCCCCAGCATAAAATTCTGCCGCGTAACGATGCCCAGAAATGACGATGACGTATCGACCGCCATCGAGCGAAAGACCAATTCCTAGCTAAGGCCGAGAAGGGAACCTCCCGCCGATTATCCGTCCCCTCATTGCCTGTGGCCGTGGATCTGCTCCGTCCACGATGAAACGCGGCTGAGAGCGAGAATGCACTGTGCATCCTCTGCCCTACATCACTATCTGCTCGTCGTCGGTGTGTGGATAGTGTGGATTATGCAAGCCAAATCGCAGCTCGAAGTCTCTGGATGCTGGAACGTAGACCTCTATCTGTCTACGCGTGAAAATCAGCGATGTGCGTGCGTTGGACAATTCGCCAGCGCGCTGACTGGTGCATTGGCATCATGTACCACGCTGGGTGCAAGGTACCAATCCGTCCAGCCCCAGACCGGCTTAGCGCGGTCGTCCTCCTTGATGCTCGATGTCTGTCTTGAAAACTGACTCTCAAGCTCTAAACTTGGAAGCACCACTCCTCAGTTCCTTAAGCTCACGATCGCCACCGAACCGACCGCTTCTGCCCACTCCGAAACGGATATTCGACGATCACATCCGTTGCCACCGACATCCACACTCCTGAGTATGATACCAGGATTCATCTTGTAGTCCTCTTGTGAAGCCATAGATCATCTGTACGAATACGAGCAATACACTAGTGTTCCCCCGCACAACCAGCTCGAATGTGTAGCGTCCTGCCTCGATTTCGGGACAGATGCGAGCGACGAGCGCGGTTCTTCCCGACGGACAACAGATCCCAGGTCTCCCATAACATTGCGCACTTCCAACCGAGCGAGCATCCGGGCTGCGGGGTACCTATGTATCCGCCTCATTTTGAGGGCCATCCGGCGTGGTCTCCGTATCGCACCTGAATTATTGGAGCTAGAGAGCAATCATCAAATGGACGGGACTGAATCGACGTGAAATCGGATTATCTATGCATGGCCGTCCGAGAGCACTTGAGTTGCTTTAAGACGCTGATACATACTTTCTATGAGGATGAACAACATGCTACCGAATAAATGGAACCGAGGCCCATGAGTCGGAGATCGATTGGGATTGGAATCAACATGAGGCGACGTAGTGGTGGTGGTACCGGCATATGATTAATGGAGAGGTATTGACAATGCCCATGCCCTCTCAGCCCCAAGTCAATTCACTACATATAATACTCATTCAACTGTCCAATCTACCTGTATTTCGATCCGATTGCCTGTCAGTACAAGTCGCTTCCAAGCCAAACGTTGAGTCGCGGTGACATTTGAAGGCACATATAAAGCAATTCACATGACAAGACCTGCATCTCCGAGAGTTACCATCCACCCTAGCCATCACGGTCAATTCATCGAGAACGTGAGCATATTGCGCGCTCGTTCAGTGTCCCGAACTAAACGGCCCTGACAATAATAGATATTTCATAATAGAAGCGTCTCGAACTACCATCACTAATTAGCTCCGGCTCGGCGTTCGCCGGATGCGAGGCGGGACTTGGGACGGTATCCATCCGCAGCCCGAGCTCACCACGGCTTCCGCTGCAGCGTCCACGCATTATCGCGGCGCCTATTCGCACTGTATGCGCGGTGTATTATCGACCGTCCCTTCCCCCTGGCAGACATACCCGTCTCCGCATGGTCGTCGCAGACTCGATCACGCACCGCCGGGACGTGACTGCTGGGTGTAAGCACCCCGTAAAGAGGATATGGGATAGTTGAACTTCTCACCTCCTCCTGCAAATTCTGGCAAACAGAGTATATCTATTGCCGAGAGAAATTCACTATGCGTGCATATGTGGGACGACCGCCGGGCGCTTCGAGGAAGCACGGATGGTGGGACTCGAGTCGTGATGGGTGTGAGCCATGATGTCCTAGGATACGGAGTTACGGACAACTTTGACCGTCACTGCAATATATGACCTCGTGTGGGAGGGGACAGGGTGTGATATAATGATGCCGAGTGACACTTCATTCATCAAGACCAGCCATAGCCAACAGGATCACTTCAGCAATACGCTCCCAACACATCAACTCCCAGAAAGGGGGTTCCGATAGTAGATTCACACGCTCACCGCTCTGTTAGCCTCACCGACCACCAGGGATATCTTGAGTATTGCACACAATCACAGCTGAGGAACCGGCGATCACCGTCCCCGGGTGTGGAGATTATAAACTCCCACTGAAAGCAACCGTAGGTAAAAACCGCACCACCGCCTTTCACTCACATCTACATGCCAACATCAGAGCAGGCTCTCCCACGAATCCAACCCTTTCTTCTCCTCCGCCTTCTTCAATCCCATATTCATTCCCAATCCCATATTAAACGTCCCTGGCGCTGGCTGTGCGGGAGCAGGAGCAGGATTGGGAGTGAAAGCAGATGCTATTGGTGCACCAAAGTTGGTAAGTTGTATTCCGCCGCCCTTTCTCACCCCCGCGGCCGCGCCGCCGTTGCTCGTACCGAATCCGCCACTACCACCTAGATTCAGGCCAGACATCATCTGGTTCATTGGCACCCCCGGTGCCGGAGATGATGGGAAGGACAGGTTCGGTTTAGGGGCCATTGGAGCCGCGGTGAATGACAGTGCCGGTGCTGGTGCTGGTGTTGGCCTGGTGGCTGCGGTCCAGTCGATGCTGCCACTGGCTTGGGGCTGAGCCGGGGGCGCGGACGGAGCGCGGAACGCCATAGTTGAGCCAAAACCGCCGCTTGCGCTAGGTTGTAATGGAGCCATCGCGGCTGATTTTGGAGCGGCTGGTCGCAACGCCGAGAATGAGTTCGCCTGTGCTGGCTGTGCGGATGAAGGAGCTAGGACACCCATTGATGGCGAACTCGGAATCGTCGGACTGGGCGTGGACCACGCAAATTTCTGCGCACCAGTGATGATGGGCGGGCTTTTGCCTCGAGGAGCCAACGATGAGGAGCCATTTGTATTTGTAGGGGCTTGCCAGGCAAACCCGTCGCTGACAGGCGCCTCCTTCTTTCCGAATACAAGGCTTTCGAAGTCGGATACACTCACGCCACTGGGAGATACACGGCCGTTCATACCCGGTGCTCCACCAAAAGAGAGGAACTCTCCGGCGGACTGCCCGCCTGGTGCGCTGGAGGAAAGTTCTTGCAACTTTCGTATCTGCTCGGCTTCGATTTTTTGCGTGAGGGTCTTGATGCTCGACATGAATGTTTTGAACTTATGAAAGTCAGCCCCCATCCATCGCTCCATTGCTTAAGAGACCATACTTGCTCCAATCCCAACAGCGGCCCAAAACTCATTGTCCATAGCGTTGGCAGAATATCCATTGCGACAACCTCCCGGTCACACGTCTTCCCGATCTCGTCAAATACCGACAGCGTCTCCATCATTACCGCCGGCTCTTTAGTTTTTATCCCCTTTAGTAGCGGGATGACTTTCTCCTGGATCGTGAATTTGTCGAGCACTGGCGCCTCCTCACCGCGGGCTTTGCCCTTCTTGGTATTAAAGCCATCCAGCCCATCACTGGAAGCGCTACCATGAGACCCAGTGCCGCCGCAGAGGACGCGGAACGCCTCCAACCCGCGAATCTTAATCCCAAGACTGCTCGTTTTTGTAAACACTGTCGAGACGACGGGGAATAACTCATTCTTGAGCGTGGGGAAATCCAATTTCGGCAGGATGATGGGAAGACTCTGGAGCGCTAGGTCCTGTAGTGCATGTGTGGGTGAGTCTAGCGCGATGAATACCAAAGGCAGAATGTCTTCCTTGAATTCCTGAGCAGTGGTTTTCTCTTTGATGAGCGCCAATTTGGAAAGTATCACCGTCAACCCGCCCTCTCTCCCTGCTTCCCGCTCGCGTTCCGCGATCTTCGCAGCTGCAGATTTATGATCGCCCGTTGAAGCCGCCGGCGCACTGCCGGTGGGTAGAAACACCTCTTTCAACCTAGTCAGCACCTTCTCCGAAAACATCCTCGACGACGCCTGCTCCGATATCAAAAATATATTCGGCAGCACCAGAGCAAGCAATGACCCATCTCTCAGTTCCTCGACGAGTCCGGGCAGGATCTTCTTCTCCAACACGCTCCTCGGGAATTGAGGCAGAATCTTGGGTAGACCGCGCATGAACGCTGCTTTCTCGAGCGGAGTCTTAGCGGGGAACTGATCTAAAAATCGCAAGGTGGAGACGAGAATATTGTCGAAGTACTCGCTCTGCTGGAATTCTCTAGCGTTCATTCTTCCTGCTGGCCGGCGGGTGATGAGCAGCGCGAGAACACTACCGGTGAGCTGTCGCGGGAGAGGCCGCGAGGATAGAAAGCCGTTGGATGCATTAGGCGTAGTTTGCGCCGAGCTCAGTAGTCGCCGGTATGTAGATGCCGAGTTGTGGGTTTCGAGCGGCGACTTGTGGGGGAGGTTATAGAGCGCGACGATGAGCAACCCGAGAGAGAACAGATCGCACGATGTCGAGGGTGTCTGGTCGAGCGCGAGATCGGGGGCCGCATAGTCAAGTTGCAGCTGAACATTCGCGGGCAGTCTTGGATCGAACTGCGGTGGGATTGAGGGACTCATTGACGGTGCGGCAAAACCGAGCCCAAAGAGCTTCCAATCAGACTTTATATGCGATCAGTCATGAGCCCATCGCTGGTTCGCGAAATGTCACGAGCTTCGGAGGTCGATGCTCACCTTTGCATTCACCATGACTGCATCTGGCGTAAGATTCCCATGTATTAGACTTGCACTCTCGTGGAGAAACTCCAATGCCTTGCCAATCTGCAACAATCCCTTCTGGATTTCCAGCTCATCTATCTCCACCTCTCTTCTCCGTCTTCTCCCCTCGTCGTCCTGCACGTACCTCCCTCCCCCACCGTTCCGTTCCTCCTCATCCTTCTCCCTTAACAGCGCACTCAACGATCCCGTCACCGGCTCGGTGACAAACTGCAGCCCGCCGTTCCGTGTATCCTCAACAGGTTCCACAAGCTCGAGGATACACGGATGCCGCAGTCTTGCCAGCATTCCCGCCTCTTTCTTCAACCTCTCGACGATCTCCTCCTGCGCCGCTTTGATACCGTCTCTTCCGCTCCCTCTCCCGCCTCCCCCGCCACCTCCGCTATCAAGACTTTTCCTCTCAAACACAAACATCGACACGGGCTGGCTTGTCTTTTTCTTCTTCGCATCATAAATCTTCCAGGGTCCGCAGGTAGACACCGGAGCGGCAGACTTCTCGTGGTAGTTAGCCGAAATGTTCGACGAGAAGGATTTCAGCGCGTTCGCGAACATGGTTCGATTGTTGACCGGAGAAACAGGATGTCGAGCGAGCACGAACGAGGAGATGTGGCTATTGGCGTGGGGTGGTCTTGACTGCCTGAAGCGTTATAATTAACAAGCTTGCATGAGTGCGTGTAGCTTTGCGGCTGAGCAGCTTCTAACTACATAGAGTACTGCAGCGGCGGCTAAGAAAAGTAACACTCCCTGCCATGTGAGACGCGACATGTGTCTATGCAGTATCACCCCGCACCTGGTACCTGGAGAGTACAACGCTTAATTGCTCATTCACAACCTAATTTACAATGTGTCTACAAAGACCGCCCTCAACCGAGGATTCAATAGCATGATCAGAAGCAAGCATGGCCATTCTTATGAATTGCTCTCATCCCTCCCTGCCTCTTACCAACCATCATCTTCCAGATCACTGCTTGGCGCCATGTATCCAAACGTGATATCTACCTCATCGTCCTCATTTGCCAACTTCTTCTCCTCCTTTGTGGCCTGCAGCGGTTCATCGGGAGGAGGAGGAGGTACCGCCGACGTGGCTACTGGCACGACTACGGCAGGTGTGACTAATTTCTTAGTTTTCAGCTGCAGCTTTTTCTGTTTAACAAGATCAGATGGAGTCTTCAATGGCACCGCCGCCCTCTTCGTCCCCGGTTTCCGAATCGATTTTGCAGGTAGCTGAAATTCGACCTTTGTTGCGACGCCCGAAGCAGGTCGGGTGTTCGGCGGCGGCTGCGCTCCCCCGACGACTATGGGTTGTTTTTGTTTCTCCGACACGACAAAAGCAGGCAGCTTCACTTCATTTGGTGCCTTTGGAGCGACAGCGACATTCCGTTTCCCTTCCGCCTCCTTTTCCTCCACCGCCGCGATTCTCCTCTTCTCCTGATTAAGCTCCTGCACTTTCTTCCTTGCGCCGACCTTCTGTCTTCTATCCGACGGGATCGCTTCCCCAGCGATGGAAAGTGTTACCCGCTCGCTTTCTAGCAAGTCGTCCGGGCGCCTTAATGTTGCCGCGTTACCGCTGTATCGACGGTAATGTCGTGTCAACATGTGCAACGCACGCTTCCAGTCCTTCAGCCCCTCATCGTAGCCCTTACCCGTGTACATAGCCTCGGACCAAGCACGCGACAGGTCCTTTAGGTAGCTTAGTGACCACTGCGGAGAGGTGATATCGCGCATCCCGTAGTGGCCAGGAAAGTACGGGTTTCCGGTGGTGTTGTTAAGCGGGTATGCGTCCGGCAGGTATTTCAGCTCCAGATCCCCATGTTCAGTTGCGTACTGGGTGGTCAAGATGCTGTCGATTTTGATGTAGCCATGCACGACGAAGTGGGAAGTAGGGAAGCGGATCATGTCCTCGCAATAGTGCGGGACATTTCCCACGGGGATGAAGCGGCGTCCCTCGACGGGGTTCCATCCCTTGCCCTCGATGAAATGCGGTGGCGTAGCGTTGCTGCCGAACCGCGTGGCGTAGGCAAAACGGACGATTTGGAACTCAGGTATAAGACCCAGGACAAGAATGCGGTGCGGCTTGAGGGAACGGAGGTAACCGTGCAGTTCTTTAAGTCGTCGGCTGAGACGGATCGCCGCCTGCTTGTCGACTTCGCGGTCGACTGCGATGCATTCATACCAGCATCCCACTTTGATCCTCTCAAACGGCACGCTGCGAGGATTCTCGATGCGAGGAATTTGCGGGAAGCCCTCAGGTTCATCTGATGACTGTTAGAAAACAGGGGAAGCACGACCGCACAATAGGAGGACTAACACCGGCTGGTAACGTACGTCGCGCCGCGAGTAGCTCCCGGCCGATGGGCTAGTGGTAATCCGAATATGTCCCTCCCATCCTCCTCCTCGTCTCTGCTCGCAAAGAACCTCCGGTCCCTGACGGCGCCGGCGCAGATTTGTTGGTGGTGGCGACCAATTGACACCAGTATGGGCCGAGAAATGCAAGCCGCCGCCGCGTACATTCGAGCTGTTGGGAAAGCGGGATCTCTAGTACGTCGACGGCGGCTGTATAGAACTTAGAAGAGAATCCTTCTGTTGCTAAGTCAGCACCAGTCCAACATGACGCAACAGAACAGAACAGAGCTGACGGGAGGTACCGGTCCAGTTCACCAGACTGCTTGCCCCGCGTGTTTGTGGTTCAATTGAGTGATGTTTCTACCGGACCTTTCCCTCTCTTGCTCTCCAGCCAGCCATTCTGTTTCCTGAAGCTTGGATGGGATCTGCCTCGACTTCGTGAGCGCGAGTGCAGTCTTGGACATGCTTGACACCGACCTCTGAGAAAGATAGATTGCGGAGATAGACTTTGTAGCGTTGCGGGCGCAAGTGGTTATCGGACCGAAGGATCTGACCAGAATCAATAATGTGGTGAGGCATTCATGGCCGTAGGTTCTGAGCTGGCGTGGTAACGAATAACTAAATCGACAGGACACGGAAGATGGAGATGCTCTGACAGGCGGTTGGCGGCAATTGAATGTGTGATGTGTCGGCACCTAGCGAGGATGGTGGGGAACTGCGGAGTTGACGTATAGTAACAGGTATCTATGCTACATCCTCCCCAAACCTCCCGAGGGGTAAAAAGTATGTATGCATCTCTCGCATGGCCGAGAGTGGACTAGGCTGGAGAGTTCGGTATGCAGGTCACCGCCATGACACGTGCATAGCTTGTTCGGGCTCAAACTTCAAACGATTAATAGTAGAATAACTTCGGATCAATCGGATCGTGTAGTCAGCGGCTCAGATTCCAGTGGCAGTTGTAGCCGACAGGATAAGACAGCAGTCGGTTAATTTGCATCAAACCGGAGACTGACGGTGGGTGGACTCGTGCGAGAATTCATCCCACGCACTCTCCCCCGTCGTCAAGCTCCGTCTATGTATCTTGCTCTCCAGCCTGGTGTTGCACTGGTCACTTCTTAACCTCTACTCCCATCCTCCCCTCTCTTTCCCTCACCACCTTTCTTTCTTTGCTTTCCCTCCCCCCCTACTTTCCGCTACCCCTCTACCCTCCTCCCACGATGTTGCGCCCAACCATGTTTTTGCGCGGGGGCAGTAAACCGGTGATAACCACACGCTTCACCGCGATCCGTTCGTACAGTCTCCAAGCTCAGAAGCTCGCGGGTGTCGACTCGTCCAAATTGGACATTCAGCGCGCTTCGACTCTAAGTGAGCTTGGGAAGGAAGAAGATCTGGTGTTCGGACGAACCTTCACTGGTACTTGTTCACCCCGGGCCGTGATAACACTCCACATGCTGCAGTCAATTCACACTGTACACGATGCTAATGCTAACGCGAAGACCATATGCTTTCGATTGAATGGACCGCAAACAAGGGCTGGGCTGCTCCCCGCATCACTCCCTACCAGAACCTCTCACTTGACCCCGCCACCTGTGTATTCCACTACGGTTTCAGCTGCTTCGAAGGCATGAAAGCGTACCGCACGGCTTCCGGCGAGATCCGTCTCTTCCGTCCCCACAAGAACATGATGCGTCTCACCACCTCCTCAGCGCGCATTGCCCTGCCAGGCTTCGATCCCGAGGCCATGGTCGAGTGCATCTCCAAGTTCGTCGCCCTCGAGGAGAAATTTGTTCCCAAGACCCGCGGTTACTCGCTTTACCTCCGTCCCACGATGATCGGAACCCAGAGGACTCTGGGTGTTGCCCCGCCCGGCAGCGCGCTGTTCTTCGTGATCGCCTCGCCTGTTGGCCCATACTACCCTTCCGGCTTCAAGGCTGTCAGCCTCGAGGCCACCAGCAACTACGTTCGTGCCTGGCCTGGAGGAACCGGAGATAAGAAACTCGGTGGCAACTACGCACCATGCATCCTCCCGCAACAGGAGGCTGCCAAGCGTGGCTTTCAACAGAACCTCTGGTTGTTCGGTGAGGAGGGATATGTCACTGAGGTTGGCACTATGAACCTCTTCACCTGCTGGGTGAACAAGGATGGAGTCAAGGAAATTGTCACTGCGCCTCTCGATGGAACCATCCTCGAGGGCGTCACTCGTGATTCTATCCTTGAACTCGCCAGGGGGTTCTTGACGAAGGAGGGCTGGCAGGTGTCGGAGAGGAAATACACCATCAAGGAAATGGCCGAGGCTGCCGATGAGGGCCGCTTGCTCGAGGCTTTCGGTGCTGGGACCGCCGCCGTCGTTTCCCCCGTACGCAGAATCGCTTGGGATGGTGGCGTTGGTGGTACCCAGAGGGATATCATGGTTCCCTTGCCCGAAGGAAAGGAGGCCGGTCCCATTGCTGAACGCATGTGGAAGTGGATGGCGGAGAGACAGTACGGAGATGTCGAGAGCGACTGGAGGTGAGTCCAAGGTCTATCACTCCCTCTGCACAGACTAACACCCACCTTCCAGCTACCCAGTGAAACTGTCTTCATAAGGTGATGACGGCTGGGTACCGATAGAAATGACCTACCCGCCTTTCCGTTCATTCGAACTCACGTGGCTCTATCCACACGGTAGGCCTTAGAGGGAGGTCCACGGAGGTTCTGTGTGAATTGACGGAGTCCTGTACGCTATAGAATTGCTAGGCATTTATTTATTTCCTTCTTCCCCCCCCCCCAAAATCCCTTGTCTTCTTTTTCTTCACGGTTTTGTTCTGTACCTAGAGTGTTTAGATTTCGGGTTGTCTGCATGTTAAGTACTGCTGCTGTTTGATGAGATGAATGAGATCTAGAATCTCGATACTTACATACTTGCTTTCGTATCTATCCAGGCGTGCATTTGATGATTGCCAGACCTCTACCATTGGAACCGCTCAACTCCGAGAGATTTTTCGTTGATAAAGTGACATCATTTACATCCATTCCCAGACCTCGAAACAAAATCACACCTTGCACGCAAAAGTAACAAAAAAGAATTGCATCCCCTTGCCATCCCATCCTTGAATGTCTATACAGTAGCAAGCAGTAGCAGTTGGCAGCCCGCATTGAAGGGAAAAAAGGAACAAATCAGAAAGAAAACCCCCAGCCCCACCGAGCAAACCCGACCGTAGTGGTACACCACACCCTATTTGCCACTAACAGTCTTCAACTGCTCCGTGATCGCGATCTTCTTCGTCGAGTCGGGGATGACGCCTTCGACCTCAAGCCTTCTTCTCGCCTCCTCCAACGCCCAAGTCTGGATACTATCCAGCGTGTGGCTATCAGCCCCCGAACCACCGTCCCCCTCTCCTTCCGGACGGTGCGGAACTCACCTGGTGTCGGGCTTATATGCATACGCGATAGATGCGACGACAAAGCTTCCAAAGAAGCCCCAATACATGACGCCCTCCCATCCCTCCTTCTTCGCGGCAGGCGCGGCCGGGTCCTGCCCCAGGAACCATCCAGTTGGCTGATCGTATGGTGACTCGTGGGCGTGGTCGCTCGACATGTTGCGGCGCGGCATCGACAGTCGGGTCAGCTGCGAGAGTGCAGGTGGGGGGCGAAGAATCGGCATTGTAGTGTAGTTTGTAGTTGTTGATGTCGCTCGTCAGTGAGGTCGTTGGAAGAAGTTGGGTTGTTGTGTGGTCGGTGAGAAGTGGAGCGTCTGGCGCCAAGACAAGGTGTATGATCACAAACGCCGATTGGGTGGGGGAGGGAAGCGGGGTGAGGTGATGGACTGTGATGTAACTCGGCCTTGGACTAGTCGGACGGGATAAGTTCTTTCGACAAGCTGTACAGGCTTCGGCTGTAAAGATGTGCTGATTCGTTTCTGTGACACCCGCGTTTAGTCGACAAATAGAGTGCTGCTGTCGGGAAATCCAGTTAACATTGGCACCTCTATATCTTAACTACTTATTGTCAATACAGCTTGGGGTCCAGAGGCTGTCCCTGAGACATTTTTACATCATTGGCTATGTACAGTCGTAGACGGTAGTAGATTCGTTGATCACCTATTAGTGAGAAACAGAGGTCCAGCTAGATTCTACTTCTGAGAATCGGCCGAGTGGGTTCGTATGGAGCAGTGGGTTCAGAAGGATATTATATAAGCATTTTGTATAGGCACAGGGGCTGCTTTATGATTGGCGGGAGAAGATTTATACATCGCGATGGCATCTCGCGGAGGTTTTTTTCTTTAATTATCATTGCGAAATGTCACCCGAGAAAAAAAAAAGCACGAACCCCCGAATGAAAGAGAAGAATCCACTTTTGTTTAAGCCACAGTCTCCTCGATGTTGCCACGCTCCGACACGTACAGACCATCCAAGAACTATCGGTGACATAGTCAGCATCATGATAGGTAAAGCTCGTCAACAATAGGAACTAACCTTTCGGATATCCTTGTTCCTCACTCGGCAGATCTGCTGGATGTCTGCAGCCGACTGGGAAACATTCTCGAGGGAGTTTCCAGACAGAACAATCTCATCCTTGACGTTGGTGGAAGCCTCGATAGCGACACCAGGCAACATGGTGACACGACGAACGATCTTCTCACCCAAGAAGTTGCTATCCATCTATGTTAGTCCAACATGCTCCGGAACTTCTGGAGTGTGGGGGGAAGGCTGATACAGGAGATCACAAGCAGGTCACGAGCTGGCCGACTGCTACCGAGTTCCTGCAAAGCTCCATATTCCCCTTCGGTGTTGGCTTACCGGATCTCGACTTGAGGCGTACCAGTCGCCGGGTTCTCCTCAATGTTGACATTGATGGGGAAATGGGCGTACACGTAACGCATCTTGTACTTGTATCCCTTGGTGACACCGGTGATCAAGTTGTTGATGAGCGACTTGACGGTACGAAGGGCGGCAACATTCTTCCGGACACCGTGGTGGAGCTCGATACTGATGGTGTTGGTGCCCTTGGGGACGAATGAGACAGCAAGGTGCTTGAGGTCCTTCACCAGCTTTCCGCGGGGTCCGGTGACAGTGATTATCCGAGACTTGATAGAAACGGTGACTGCGAAATTCGACATTCCGTCAGCTCCCAGCTCCAACAGCACTCGTCTCCAACAGCTCCCGATACCCGCAAAATCATATCGCACGTTGCTCTCCTTCCAGTCCACACACCCAATCGAATCTATCCCATCTCCCTCAGAGGTTCCCCAGCTCTTTTTCTCTCCGTCTCTCTTGCCCTCCCCCGAACCTCCATCGAACACAAATGGAATGAAACGGGAGAAACTCACCGCCCTCGGGGACCGTCAGAGTCTCGTTGCTGTGGATGTACTTCATCGTGTCGCGGCGGCGCGGTTATCGGTGTTTGTCGGAAAAGGCTCGGTCGTAATTTCGTTGATCGGAGTCGGGGCCTGGGTTGTGGAATTCTCAAAAGTGTTCGTGGGGCCAATTGCCTAGCCCCGCTAAAAACGGAAAGCGCAGTAACCAAGCAATTTGTGGGCTAGGGTTAGCCCTAACGTACCGTAGGGGTTTACCGGCCACTACCCCTTACCCGGACACCTTAGTAAGCTGTGATTTAGCCTGTAGCCCCACCCTATAACCCCGCTCAACCCACTAAAAAATCCTCAACACCTTTCAC
>Ga0307516_10006763_pt1 | contig 13393 bp, 18 predicted proteins | sample 19_EM_MG_FD_203310 | JGI IMG/M metagenome (GOLD analysis project Ga0307516, IMG submission 203310) | Populus trichocarpa ectomycorrhiza microbial communities from riparian zone in the Pacific Northwest, United States - 19_EM | ecosystem: Host-associated > Plants > Roots > Unclassified | place... | reverse complement strand
ACGGACCGCATGGGCCCCTATCTCTTCTAGATCGTTCACCAAGATCCCCGTAATCTTGAGGCTCGGGTTGGCTGGTGTCTGTCAAGTCGGGTCCGAATGGTGGTCCTGGGAGCTAGTTGGACGTGCGTAATATCATTTCCAGGCTGGAGTCCCCATACCTGATGTTGAAACCCGCGTTTAGTGGCCGCCAGTTTGTTAGGTCCAGTCGTTTTGGCCACTCAGTCCGTCCTCCTCGTCTCCGCTTCGACCACTTTCCAGGCGCCATACGCTTTAAGCATCGCCGCTGCCGTTCGTGTCGGAAACTTGTTAGGAGAATCCAAGGCCAAGCGCGCGGCCATTTCCACTCACGCTTCGTTCTTCATTGCCTCCCTCATCGCTATGGGGTGGAGGTGCGGATTTCCCCCTGTGCCGGGTTGTTTGATTCCGGCTAATTTCCGTACACAGTGCCATGTTCTTGGTTTTCAGAAATCAATGGGGCAAACTCTTCAATGACGACCCCGGTGCGGTTCCCTGTCCCCTCTCCGTTGTTGAGGCGCTGATCGTGGCTCAGAGGTGATCCGTCTCGTCTCTTCCATTCTCCCATTGGTCGCTCTATTCCAGCTTATGGATGGGTTGGCTGCCGTTGTCGCCGGTATTCTGCGCGCGCAAGGTCGACAGGCAACCGGTGCCGTTCTCAACATTGTGTAAGTCCCTACCAAACCCTCACTCCAAGGCACTCACATCCGGTATTCCCTGCCATTAGTTCCTATTATATCATTGGTATCCCATTGGGCATCTACCTTACTTTTAAGCACGACATGGAACTGTGGGGTCTCTGGATTGGTCTCACCGTCGCTTTGGTGTGTACCAGTGTCGTTGGTGGCCTGATTGTCCTTTGGGCCGACTGGGATCGTGAGGTGGAGAAGGTCATGGAGAGGTTGGATGATGACAGGAATTTGGGCAACGACGGTGAATCTACCGAGAGTGCATGATATCCCCCTGCCGCCCGCCGATGCGTTGACTTCGTCCGCTCCCAGGTTCGCCCCGGGCCTACGAATGGTGTATACACGTAACGTGTGTGAAAGCCACATGTATTAAGCTGACCAATATCAGAAATCCTATGTTACAGAGACATTAGTGTCTCTTCCATTTTCCCTCAAGGTCGTCTGCGGACACGGGTGACCGACTCGGGGACATGATGGCGATCGCAGTGGAACCCTGTCACCGCTGGATCCAACTCAAACATAATATTGCTTGCAACATTTTGCGATCCCTCAGAACGATTCTGGACTCCCCCAATTGTGTGGTCTGTCCAATAGGTGACCAACGATACTCTCCGGCTTCTGCTCGACGGCCGGCGGCCAGTGCGTTTTATGGGGAACCGACTACAAGGTAAGCCGCACACTGGGACCCTTGCTTGACGACCTTGGTCCTGTTGTTCACCACCCTCGCGGAGATGACCCGCAAATCCTTGTGTGATTCTCGTAACGTCTGGGGTTTGGGCCTTGAGGACGCATGAGTCGCGTGTTCTCTTTCTTTTCAGTCGCATGCTCACAGCTGTTGGGGTGGGTGGTGACACTCCGTTTGGGTTTGGTCCCCGACAGTGCGTGGGTATGAATTGGTACGCATGACCCGAGGTGGGGTGATTCATCCGGTGAAGTACTATACTGTTCCAAATGCACAAAAAATAAATACCGTCGCGCACAGGTAAGATGCATCACACATACCTCCCCCCCATCGCGCGGGTATCTTAACTTCCCTGGGGGGGTTTCCTGCCTTGTCCCGAAGTAGGTTGGGGGAAGGAAGATAATTCCGTCGATTTTTACACTATTCAGAGGTAGTTTCAAGGAGGTGTGGCCATTTTTCTGTTGGACGGAACGGCCGCGGGATTACCCGGTCAGAGCGCTTATAGGCGCACAGTACGGCCGTTCCCCCCACCATGACCAGGCCACGCATCGGACCACTTTTACTGGCAGGTCCGCAACGGCGGGCCGCCACATCCGGACATCGGCAGCTCCGGCAACGATCGGATCACGGACCTCGGGTAATTCCGCGGCCGTTCCGTCCAACAGAAAAATGGCCACACCTCCTTGAAACTACCTCTGAATAGTGTAAAAATCGACGGAATTATCTTCCTTCCCCCAACCTACTTCGGGACAAGGCAGGAAACCCCCCCAGGGAAGTTAAGATACCCGCGCGATGGGGGGGAGGTATGCGCGATGCGCGATATTGGGTGCGCGCGAGGCATCTTACCTGTGCGCGATGGTATTTATTTTTTGTGCATTTGGAACAGTATAATATGGATGCCGTTTCTCCTCTTACGAGGAGATGGTGTCTTTAATTCCCTCATTTCCGCTTTGCAATTCCCTCTCCCTTAGGGATTGTGCCAACCGGGGGAGACCTGCTGTCGGAAATGTGTTTGCTGGACTGCCGGAGCACAGACTTAGCATCAAAGATCTCCAGCTCTCCTCTACCTTGTCGATCCGGACGTTGATCGACGTTTCAAATTTAATCGAGGATGCCGCTTTGGGTGTAGAGTCGCTCACTGCCCTGGTGTACGATGTAGGGTCTTCTGAGAAGACGCGGCGGTCTCTGCATCCCCAGTGGAACAGTTCCAGGTTGCATGCACAGTGCCAGGAGGTTTCCAAGGTGAGCGCACACCGCTCAACTCCAAACGACGACGAGTCTAACATTTGGTCAAAGCGTTCATGGACCATTTGTCAAGGAAGTGGACCTTGAAGTCACTGACCATCGGGCCACAACTCGCCGAGACGAACACCCGGTTTTGGGAAGAGGTGGTGGAATATACACGGTTCTCTCTATACTCAGAGGGAGACTAGGGTTAAACTTAGTGACCGGTGAGTCAGCGTGTTCGAGCGAGACCACAGAACTGACCCCGTCACAACCCATGGGTTGACAGTGAACTGGTTGCTACGAATGATGACGCCAGTGCAGGAGAAACGGTAAATGTAGTAGAGTCGATGTATGATACGTGTATGCGGTTGTAACGTACCTTAGGGTCGACCACAGCGGCGTGCAATGGGCCTTCGCACTACGATGCCGTCAACAAACCGAATTCCAGGCCTCAACCCACGTTATAAACAAAAACCCTAAATCTACCAGCCCCTCAAGCGTCTGCATCACGGGATCATATAAGGGTCACTCGATGGGGAAACCCAAATACTTACCAATACCCCGCTGGGCGCCAGCCGCCAATCCAGTCTTTGGAACGATACCACCAACCACGACAAAGGAAATTGAGAATGGGGCTACCAACGGATGAGCCAGAGACTCGCATCTTCACTGACGAACGCTCTCCCCTCCTTCCAAAACCCTCCCCCGTCTCCCCGATTACCGAGGCGGACGAGGGTCATGACTCCGATTATAGACGTGCATTCTTCGACGAAGTAAAAACCCTTTCTAGATATACTCTCCCAGTCTTCGGGTGCGTATCTCATTTCCACTTCACGATCGGCTGATCACTTACCTACATGCAGAACCTATATATTGGAGGTACTACCGTGGACTATTCACCTCGATATCCTCTCTCTAACTTTTCTCCACCAGTATTCACTCCTTGTCGCTGGTACCGTCTCCATCGGCCACCTTTCCACCAAGGCTCTCGCCGCTGCGACCCTTGGATCGATGACTGCAACTGTCACCGGCTTCGGTGTCATACAGGGTTTCCTCAGCAGCCTTGACACGCTCCTTCCGAGCGCTTGGACCTCATCTAATCCGCAGCTTGTTGGATTATGGTGTCAGCGCTTGTGTGGGTATCCTCCACGCCCGCCCATGTATGGTGTTACCAACTGACGGTTCCACAGCTGTCGTCCTCTTCGTTCTACTCTTCGTGAGCCTTGCATACAGACCGCGTATTCGTGCAGAAGCTGACTGCAACACCCAAGCCTATAAGCGCTGCATGGATCTGGTCCGAGTCCATCTTGTTGGCTCTCAAGCAAGACCCTGAAGTCGCGCATTACGCCGCGACTTATCTTAGATGGTTGCTTCTGGGACTACCTGCGTACGGATTCAATAACCTCTCCAGGAGGTACTTCCAATCCCAGGGCTTATTCGATGCACCCACTCGCATCATCATTCTCGTCGCTCCCATCAACGTTATCCTGAATTATCTCCTGGGTGCGCCCCTCTCTGTTCATCGAACATGGCCGCGGAACCTGACTGAACGAGTGGCTATCGGTCAGTATGGGGGCCAAAACCTTTTGGATTGGGTTTCATTGGTGCACCCATCGCTACCGCCATCTCCTTCAACCTCATCTCCATTTGTTCCATCGTGTACGGTGTTTTTCTTGTCCCTCGGACTGCGTGGGCCCCTGTCTCTTCTAGGGCATTCACGAGGATCCCCGTAATTTTGAGGCTGGGGTTGGCAGGTGTCTGTCAAGTCGGGTCCGATTGGTGGGCCTGGGAGCTACTTGGATGTAAGTAACATCCGTCCCCAGGCTGGAGTCTCCATACCCGATGTTGATATTTGCGTTTAGTGGCCGCCAGTTTGTTGGGTCCAGTCGCCCTGGCTACCCAGGCTGTCCTTCTCGTCTCGGTTTCGACCGCTTTCCAGGCGCCATATGCTGTAAGCATCGCCGCTGCCGTTCGCATTGGAAACTTGTTGGGAAAATCCAATGCCAAACGCGCGGCCATTTCTACTCGCGCTGCGTTTTTCATTGCCTTCTTCACTGACATGGCGTGGAGGTACGAATCTTCTCCCTGTGACGGGTTATTCGACTCGGGCTAATCTCTGTACACAGTGTCATGTTCTTCGTTTTTAGGAAGCACTGGGGCAAACTATTCAATGACGACCCCGGTATGGTTCCCTTCCTCTTCTCCCGTTTTGAGGCGCTGACCGTGGCTCAGAGGTGATCCACCTCGTCGCTTCCGTTCTCCCATTGGTCGCTCTATCCCAGATTATAGATGGGTTAGCCGCCGTTATCGCCGGTATCATGCGCGCGCAAGGTCTACAGGCAACCGGTGCCCTCATTAACTTTGTGTCAGTCCTCACCAAACGCTCACTCCAAGGCACTCACCGTCTATCCCCCGTCATTAGTTCCTATTATATCATTGGCATCCCAATAGGTATATACCTTACTTTCAAGCACGACATGAAACTATGGGGTCTCTGGATCGGTCTCACGATCGCTTTGGTGTGTACCAGTATCACCGGTGGCCTGATTGTTCTTCGGGCCGATTGGGATCGTGAAGTGGAGAAGGTCAAGGAGAGGTTGGAGGGTGAAAGGAGCCCGGGTAACGACGACGAATCTGCTGAGAGTGTATGATATCCTTTTGCCCTCCGCAGATGCATTACCGTCGTCCCCGCTCCCAGGTTTACAACGGGCTCACGGACGACGTTTACATGTAACGTGTGTGACGGCTGCATGTATTTAGCTGATCCTGCTACACTAGACATCGACCACGAATAGATATTTCACCCCGGAGACGCTGTATTGTGGGGGGACGTCGCGCATCTCTTCCATTTTTCCCCAGGAACACGCGGAGGGATGACCATCCGACCGTCATTGCGTAGCGAGGCCTTATCGTCGAGTTCGTCCTCGATTATGGGGGCCTGTGGCCGCCTTCGGACAGAACATCGATCACAGTAAAACACGCCATCATTCCTAGACTTGTACGATTTGAACCGCGCCGTTGACAGCGAGAACCTAGGCGACTGGGACCCTGTCGCGGCGGACAGAATTATACCTGCTCTTGCGGACAGTCACCCAGTAAAAGCTGGTATGGGGGTCATTGCCATTGATAACGATGCGAGGGTAGTTATAGTAGTACACGTCTCCGGGGACCAAAGAGGTAAACCAAAACGGAAACTAAGTCGGAAGGGTGGGGGCAGCTGGGGAGAAAAAGGTGACGCTCCCCTAGAGTCTATGAATGTCGGCTGTGGTCAAGATGCATGTGGGGGATGAATGGGTAACAATATGAAGCAGCCAATAAAAGTGGGGAAAACAAACAGCCAAACAAGGCTTTCCCAAGTGAATTAAACCGAAGAAACGGAAAACGACGGGTTACGGTTTCAAAACACAGCACGGTACACGAGCAAGATCGACGGAGAAGCGAGAGAAAGGAGGGAAAATTTTAATTATACTTTGTTGACGATTTCGGTATGAATGAACAAGGTCGAGAACAGGAAGTAGGACAGCTGCGAGTCGTGCAGGGGAATATGACGGTATCCTGGAAGTCGGAAGTCAGCCGGGCCGGTTTCACAGTATGACGAAAACGTACCTTGACGTAAGCATGAGAGCGGGGTGATATACTGGGCAAGCGGTTCATCGTTATCCTGACCTCCCTCCCTCACGGCAAACTTGACGAAAATGAGGTCCTTGATGTCCCCGACGCAATTGAATGGCAACGAGAACGATTGATCCCAAACAGGGTTGAACCCGTTGTTCTTGACGACCTTGGTCCTGTAGCTTACTACCCTCGTCGCCCCACCGACCTGCGGTCCAGAGGCGGGGGTATACTTGGTATCACTCTCCGAAGGCAAAGACGGAGACTGTGTCCAGTCCGGGACGAGTAGTGAAACCTCGACGAAGGGGTCCATGACGCTCTTGTCGACGACCTCTCTGCCTTGCGAATCTCGGGCCCGGGGGAGTTGTTGGGCAGAGATGACCCGCACCTTCAGGCAGTGTTTCGTCCGACGGGTAAGCAGGTCCTTGTGTGCTTCCCGCAACGCCTGGGGCTTGAGGACGTAGCCAGCCTTGCCGTTCCTCCTGAACATGGCGTCATTGATCATGAGCCCCTGATCTGTATCACACAGGATCGTCAGTCACTGAAATAGGCGCCGCTCAATAGGGAAAGACCGATACCACAGGTCTGCCAGTTGAGTGAGACCAACTGGGCGCCAGCCGACCAGTATCGATGGGGGTCGTAATTGGTGGAGCTAATTCGGACACCCTTGGGGTAAATCCTGACGACGTGATCCTGATTATGCTTGATCAGGTCCATCATGTTGTCCTTCAACAGTTTGTTCGCCGTGTTTTCGGACAACGAGAAGACGTGCTCGGGGGCGTAGGTTTCCTTCTTGTTGATGCCCCTACACTTGACGCCAACGGTGTAGACCAGCAATGCCAGAAGCTCGAATGACATCTTGACCTTCTTCTTGTCTTTCTCCTCACTGTTTGTCGTCGGAGTGCGGGACCCAAGCTGAGGGGGCGTGTGGCCGGACTTTGTGAAGGACGTGCGCCGGTTTCCGACGCGCCCTAAGACCTTGTTTCCAACCTTCTTCAACTCGGACTTGACATCTGAGAGCACATCCTGATCGGAAGTCGTGGTCTCCGAGGTCTCGACATCGGCGGTGACGTCCTTGGAGTCAAGCGGCTCGCTCTCCGAAACATATAGGTTCTTCGCCTTCAACAAGACCCTGCCCTTCAACTCTTCAGGACTGGGGAGAACATCGATCTTTGGCCGGCTGTCGACAGGAGCGCTCACGAGAGCGGCACCAAAAACGCTCTTCATGATGTTGGCCAACATGTCTTGTTGGGTCAGTCCACAGTGGACCTCGGCAGAAATGATGATGGGGTATGGAGAGGTGACGAAGCCATACTTCATTATCGCTTCACAAACTTCGCGAACCGGGACTTTGGAAGTCAAAGTTCGTCCATGGTAGATCACTGGTTCCCAATCGCCATCATAAATGTCAACTGTGAGGGATGGTACAAAACAAAAGGGTCAGTTATGATGGTCGGGAACCAAAAATAAACGGAATTCTGGTGCCACTTACGTTCAACGCTGCGACAGCTATGCAGGAGCGCGCGTATGTACCCTTCAATAGTGCTGGTGCCCATCAACTGGTTGCCAACCAGATAGGTGTTGTGGGAGGACGAGATGTAGTACTCGGACAGTGGTCGGTCCATGTCCATCCAAACTCTAGGCTCTTCACTGAAAGCGGAGTTCTCTTGGGACGACAGGAAGGAAATAAAGTGCTTGACCTTCCATGCACCGTTCTCCCAAGTGACGGGCGCTAGGGTCTCCGGGGGCGGTGCTGGAGCAGGTTCGTCGGACGAGGCAAATTTCGCAGCCGCAGCGATCTGTTCGGGTGCAGTAAGGATTTGGACGAACAGCCCTTGGAGGTCTTCCTCAGATTCAATAGCCTGGAGATGACGAAATGAGGAATGAGGACCCGAAACGATGGATACACGCAGCCAACGCACCTTCTGGGTATCTCGCATGAACTTGAGGAAAAGGGGGAACGTAAGTTTCCCATCACTGCCTTTGGTGAGGTCGTCGAAGATTCGTTCTAGCTCGGGCCTGGCCTTGAGGGCCTTGACAAAGCGCCTAAACGCAGGAAAATCCAGGGTCCCCTTCCGTTCCTCGTCAGCAGCGCTGAACCTCTTCTTCAGCTCGTCACGGGGAGGATCGAGGTTCAGTCTATGGCACATCTTCTCAACATCATGGAGGTTTAGCTTCTGATCCTTCTCTTCATCGGAAGCCTTCCAATATTGCTTTTCCCAAATGGCCTGGCGCATTTCGAGACCGCCCGATCCATTCTTCAACTCCTCGCGAATGGCGTGAAGCTTCCGGAGGGTGATGTCCAACATCTGATGTTTGTTCACGTCGAGAGAGAGGAGGTGGAGCGTCTTGTAGCCCGCACCCATGACATAAACGATGGTCAACCACCTGGCTTCAGCGTCCTGACCGAGACCGAACTGTTCTCGGTAGTAGCGGGCGTCAGATCCTGAACGGAGTTCTTTGATGTTTTCGATCTGAACTAAATGACGGGTGAGTCAATCAATAGAGCCATTGCGGTTGGGGGTTAGGATCCAAGATGGTGGGGGATCGCTCGACAGTCCACGAGTTTGGAGGGTTCGGAATAGAGGGAAAGACTCACTTATCCTCGCCCGTCGGGACTGATAAAAGATCTGGCCGAGATCGGGGTCGAGTCTAACGGTGACCTTTTTGCTCTCTTTGTCTGACACCTTTGTCATGGTGACACCGGTCTGCAAGTCGATGGGGACGTCGACATCATCAAGGACTACGGTCGTGCCATTGGATTCGGATGCGGACTTGCGGGATGTGTTGTCGGACATGGCGATGGTTGGGGAGACTTGGGATTGGCTGAGACTGGGCGGGCCTGGTGCGCTGTGTGACCGCGAGATTGATGGGGGGCGGCCCGCGTGCATCGAATGGCTTCGACCGCGTCTTCGTTTCACCTTGACCTTGGACAGGGGGGGCGCGGCGTCATCCTTCGCTGGAGGCTTGAGGTGGGCGTTGGACGTCGAGAGACGGCGAAGAAGCTTGAGCGGGGCGCCTGCGGACTGAAGCTTGGTCCTGATCGCGCTCAGGGACTTCCTGTGCTCCCTGTGGGGTGGTCGTGTGACGGGCGGGGGATTTGTCTCGAGAAGGGGACCGGGCTTGCCGTTGGGGGAGAGGAAGTTGGCCGCTCGAGTGAAGAGTCGCTTGTGCGATGAGGTTGGGGTAGAGGGGGAGGTCGAGTCTGAGGACACGGAGCGAGGCATGAGGGCTGTTCAATGGCGGGGGAGGGGTTATAAAAGGATAGAAAAGAGCGAAGGCATATAAGAGAGGAGGGGGAGGGAAAGGTGCAAGTCGAGGGTTGGTATATAAGTAGGGATTCTCGGACTGTGTCTTTTGGGTCCCCTTGTGTGGCGAGCGGCCATCAGTCTTGCTGTTATGTACACGCAAAAGACGCTCGTCCCCTCTCTACTGGTTTCGCTTTCGCACCCCGTTTCCGACGCTCACAATTCCTTCTCTCCAGGCAGAAAAAATTCCATAGTACAGCAGCGAAAGAGATCTCATACTACATGCTCGTTCCAATCGATGGGAGATCTCCGGAGATCCTACTTGAGCGGGGGTGATGGTGGTCCTAAAGTGTAACATCCTCGTCAGATCAGCACCCACGCCGGTCACGCCCATTACGCACCGAACAATCCCATACGAGGTGGTGCGACCTCCCGTGGGGGGGGCATTGTCGGCGTCGCCTGGCGGGGCACAGGTGACACCAGGTGATCGGCTGCAGGCACCGACAATAACGCATTAGAGTAAAACCATCCGAGCACAGACAGAATCACGTACGTCTCCATTGAGCCCACGAGGGCGTCTCTGGTTTCACTGGAGGGGAGGCCAGCTGTGGCGCAGGCGGTGGCGCAGGAGTACCAGCGGTGATCTGCTTGCGCTTCCTCTCAGGTCGTTTGTGTACCGTACGCCAAGCAGGCTTTGCTGGTTGTGGGGGTCCGCCATCCTCAATCGCCGGTGGAGGCGGCAGATCTGGCAGAGGCAGAGATTGTTCGTGCTTTACAGGATTTTAGTCAACACAAAAACCGAAAGAAACCCCCGAATAATCATACCTTGGGTGCCCAATCCGGAGTGAACTCGCCTCCAGCACCGTGTTTGGACTTGACGCTCATCAATTCAGCAATTTCACTGGGGAATACAGCTGTGAGCTCCCCGGTCGAGCGTGCCCCAGATATGTTTGACCTACTATTGGAGGGCTCTTCTCTCGTCTCTGAGCTTTCCAACCTCATCCAAAAGAATCCGGACCTCGCTAGCAAGTGCTTTGGAGAAATCGTTGATATATCTACCCTCGGGGATCAGCAGCAGAGCGGGGGGACATGTTGAACCGGAAGACCAACTTTGGCGGGGCACCGCTAGCGTTGTAGGGACCTCGTTCGACTTTGTTGGACATCTTTTCGGGCCTGGTCCAACTGGAGTATCGGGGTGATTAGATTGGGAGGCGATGTGAGTGTCCTGGAGGCAGACGGAAGGAAAAGAAACAGAGCCCACAACTGGATATCCGCGCCACGTGCTCCTTCGCCTCCGTCCTCACTGTCCCTGTCCGGTCGTCTGCCACGGGAAAATGTAGCTTTCAGCTTTTTCAACGTCTTGTTCATGAAAATGCGCTCCAATCACGACGCCTCCGTCCAGCCCGAAACCTGGGTGCGAAAGAGCTGAAGATCATAGATATCACCGGCACAGCAGCCTCACTGCGCAACACGTGAAAGATCCATCTCGGACCATTCCCAAACCCCAGATACAGCGGGCATACGAATACTTCGTGGGCGGCCGTACGCAATGACCAACACGCTTCCCGTCGCATAACTACAGGCGGTGTGCTAAAATGGGACCACCGGAGCGGCGGTTTTCACGTACTCTCTGATGACATCCCCTGCGCGTGGGACCACTCTTTCCCCTGCTGATATCACCCCGCTCAGACCCCAAATCACTTACTGTCATTTCTTGATACCTTCCCCAATCCTTCCCAGCTTGCCACTCCGCTCAATCCACCTTGGGAAACTCCCTTCACTTGCGGGTTGGATGTCGACCCCAGGTTCCATCGCTCGTTGAACACTGGGGTGCTTTGGTCAATTCGTTGTCAGTGTTTGGGTGATATTCCTCACCGGCCATTGGCAAACGCCGTCTCGAATGCACTCAGAGAACGAACCATCCGGATCCCCATCTCGTCCTCTGTTGGCCAGGCTTCCACTGCAGAGAAACTACAAGTTACGTTCTATTTGAACCCGTGGGGCTCAAATACCTCCTTCTGCTCGTAATGCACTCTTGTAAGACGAAGATTTCGATATCGGTAATCGAACCAGTTGACCCCCCGAGACTTGGTTTACCACTATGGGACGGGCTCGCCATTTACCCGAGCCGGCGGATGGTCTTCCTCTCTACTGTCACCCGCCATGCTCGAACTCTGTTCCCGATTCAATGGCTTGAACCTGCCCAGGCGTTATCTATTCCAGACATACCAATCCTCGATTCATGGTACGTGAAGTGCGAGGGTAATGCGGCGTACGGTGATGTTGCCTCGTGCTTCGGCGTTCCGTGTGCGGAGCCTCTGTCTCCGCTCTGGGAACCCCAGTTGAAAGGTAGCGGGCAACGGCGAGTGTCCGGACATGCGCTTCGAGTTCCAAGTGATCCCTTTCGCAATATCAATATCCCAATAGGAGGCCCCTGAACCTGGCGATCCGTCAACTCAGCCCATAAAAACAACGAGGCTGTCATTGTACCCTCTGTTCCTGACTTACCCAGACCCCCCCGCGAATGATCTCGCGGATCCCAGCGTCGGCTTCAGATGCTAACTCCGAAATTGAAGTAGAACATCGAGCACTTTGCGGGAGACCTGGCGAGGTTGGCTCTCAGCGGCGAGACCCTATTCAGCGCTGGTATCTCCAAGGACATTCACAGGATTCCATCACCGCCACCCGCACAACACTAGGTGAAGGTTCCTCGTCAGATTGTGCTAGGATTGTGGCTAAAGTTATCTCTCCAGGATACGTTCGGTTGCTTGTCAAGGCGGCGGGCTTCGCTTCTGGTGAGTTGCCTGAGGCGAGCACCGAGGCCGGTTCAATATGCCACAAACTACAGCTCGCACGTCATTTCACCCCCAGGTCGACGAAGTTCGCTGGAGGGAAGTTCGTGAGCGCCCGTGGAGTGTACGGGAGAGAGCCACGCCCCTTCCCGCAGATCAGGCACGCGAACCAATTCGCTGTTCACGGGGCGGGCTCGATGGCGCTGTTACGTTCTACGATCTCACTCCTGCAGGCGCCGCCATCGTGGAAGAACTGATCGTCCACTAGGTGTTGTTCATCGAGCCGGGAGACCAGAATGAGCACAACCCCCCAAGGCCCCCCTCCTGGAAGTATTCTCCCAATGACACTCTGTGATGATCCACCGTGAAGTACTCCTGGCCACAATCTTGATATCTCGATTCTAGCCTTCATTACCCAAGCCTGTGGTTCCGTGCTCTCAACAAAGGAGGGCGCAAGCAAGGCTGAGCTCGTCAACTAGGCGAAGAGTGAGTGCTGTAGGCGGTCGAGCACCGCCAATGACCCTGCGCAGTCGCGACCTCATCCACACGAGACAAATTCCTATGCGAAACTCTCACATCGTCGGCTCACGGTAGTTTCCTAGCGCCGTTTAAATTACCTATCCATGCAACGCTACCACTCGTAAATGAAATGATGCACTGGTAACACGCTGGACAGGCCTGTCCCCCCCTGAGGGAAACGGTTGGGGGTTTCTTCCGGAATCACCAATGCGTCGTACACTCAACAGTTTTGGAAACACGAGTAATCTTTGCGACCACCATCGGAATAACGAACGCGTTCGTCATGTGCATTGAGTTCAACAAGGGGTGACTCAATCAGCGCGCGGTCACGCGACTTCCTCTCCCTTGTCAGGCGCCCTTGATCTCCTTCGCGTTCATAATTTATTCAACCCGAGGGCATTCCACCATGCCCACGAAGTCACCGGGCAACGCGTCGAAGCCTTCCTCTTCGAAGAAACGGAAATCGGGTGGCAGTGATTCTGAAAGGCCAGCGAAACAGTCGAAGAAGATCGACAGTTACTTTTCGCAGCTCTATCCCGTTTCTTCAAATGCGAAAGAGAGCGAAAGCCAACCCGTGCCGCTTAATGACGAACAGAAGAGAGTCCTGGA
>Ga0307516_10006760_pt1 | contig 13398 bp, 14 predicted proteins | sample 19_EM_MG_FD_203310 | JGI IMG/M metagenome (GOLD analysis project Ga0307516, IMG submission 203310) | Populus trichocarpa ectomycorrhiza microbial communities from riparian zone in the Pacific Northwest, United States - 19_EM | ecosystem: Host-associated > Plants > Roots > Unclassified | place... | reverse complement strand
GGCCATGGCGGTCAGCAGTGCTTCTTCGGGCATGACGCCGGCTTCGGAGTCCGGCGTCGCTTTGACGATGATCATGAATCGCATGGCAGCTCTCCTGTGCGTGGGTGAGGAGCCTCGGCGATCAGTTTCCGTGGCTCACATTCACACGACGAGCGAGTGGCGGCGATTTCGACAACCGGTCGAAAAAAATAACGGCTGGGTGGAAACCCGGGTCAGGCGTAGCAGGGTGCCACGGCACGCACTTCGATCGAGCACCATTCGGCCGCCGGGCAGCTGACGGCGATGGCAACGGCTTCGTCACGCGTCTTGCAGTCGACCAGGAAGAAGCCGCCGATCATCTCCTTGGCCTCGGCAAACGGCCCGTCGAGCACCAGCGGCTTGCCGCTGCGCACCTCGACGCGGGCGGTGTCTGCATCCTGAGACTTGAGCGACTCGCCGGCCAGCAGCACACCGCGCTCCTTCAGGTCAGCACCCCAGCGCACCATGCGGTCATAGACGGCGTGGCCTTCGGCCAAGCTGCGCGTGGCGCGTTGGCCGGCGGGTTCGGCGATCAACAGCATGTAGGGCATGGCATCTCCTTGATTCGTGTGGGCCGGTTCTGGCCGAGCGCGAAGAATAAATCAAGGGCGGCTGACTTCTCGAAGCCCGCGATTCTGCCGTGGCAACTGCCAGAATCCACCGCATCGCCAAGCCCCAGCCTCCCATGCACGCAACTCGCCGCATCACCTTCGCCTTGTTGTTGGCGACCGCCACAACGCTTGCCTCCTGGGCCTACGCCGCCGAAGAGAAAGCTTGGTTCGGCCTGGCCTTCAGCGTAGAAACCGAGGGATTCTCTTTCAACCCGACCATCCAGTCTGCAAAGGTCGACAGTGTGGTGCCAGCATCCCCAGCCGCCGGCGCGGGCATCTCGCCCGGTGATGTCGTGCTCGCCGTTCAAGGCATCGCGATCGCCGGTGCAAAGGCCGATGTGCTGAAGGCCGCGATGAAGAAGTCGGTGGGCGAGACGCTTCGACTCAAGATCAAGCGCGGTGATGCCGAACCACGCGAGGTGCAGATGGTGGGAGTCACCAAGCCGGTGGGTGGTTGAACAGATGGTCGCCGTTCCTTATCGTCTCGTTTCTCTACGCAGGCGCGAGTTCGACGATGCTCCTTGGTATGGCTTTGTTGTTGGCAGAACCGATGAGCTGCTTGCCATTCACCAGGTCAGTGATCGGTACTCACTGGATGGCTATCGCATCTTCAGGTGTTCCGATCTCACCGAAGTTGATGAGCAGTTTCATAGACGATCACTCATCGAAGCGGCACTTTCCATCAAGCATCAGTCCCCACGAGAGCCGTCGGATTTGGATCTTTCTGGTATGCGCCGGGCCATGGAAACGGCGCAAGCGCTTTACCCGGTGCTGATCATCAATCGAGAAAGAATTTACCCTGACGAAGTCGAAGTCGGGACAGTGCGCAGGACTTCGGAAGAGACATATGTGCTTCGCTGGTTGAGCCCGGAAGCCATTTGGGAAGACGACGATCGTCCATTCCGCTACCGCGACGTGACCATGCTCGAGTTCGCTGGCGAGTACGAGCAAACACTGGCGCTTGTTGCTCAACATCGCGAGAAAGTCGTCCAACTTCCTCCGTCGAGTTGACCGTCACCATGGTGCGTCGTCACGACATCAGGTCAACCCTCTGTCTCTCCGACTCCTGATCCACCGGCTCCCTGGCCGTGCGGTGCGTCTCGATGCGCTCGGCCAGGTACAGCGCGTCGCGCGCCACGCCAGAGAAGCGGCCCGAGCCCCAGGTGTGCAGCCAGGGCAGGCCGAGGAAGTACAGGCCCGGCTGTTGCGTCACGCCGCGCACATGCTGCGGGTGGCCACGGCCGTTGAAGACCGGGGCGTCGAGCCAGCTGAAGTCGGGAGCGAAGCCGATGCACCAGATCACCGAGCTGATCCCGGCGGCCGCCAAGTCGAGCTCGCTGCGTTCTTCAGCCGGTGACCATGGCGGCTCGTACGGCTCGCCTGCGGGCGCGCCGATGCCGTTGGCGGCGATGTACTTGTCGATGCCGGCGTTGATGCCGTTGTAGATCTTGTCGGCGTGATCCAGCGCGGCACCGAGCCGCGGTTCGAACTGGAGCTTGCCGTCTTCGACGCCGCACATCGGTCCGTAGAGTTCCATGCCTTCGAGCGCGAACTTGCGCAGGTCGATGTCGCGCCCGCCGTCGCGGCCGGTCACGTAGTGGTTGGTGTTGTCGCGCACGCCCTGGCGCAGCGGGTGCTCGTTGACGCCCATGTCGTAGTAGCCCATGTCGGCCAGCCAGTCGACCACGTCGCGGCCGCGGTAGAAGCGGGCGCAGCGAGGCGCGTCGCCGATGGCGAGAACGACCTTGCGGCCTTCGAGGTGCAGGTCTTCGGCGATTTGCGCGCCCGACTGGCCCGAGCCGACGACCAGCACCCTGCCTTCGGGCAACGAGGCCGCGTTGCGGTATTGCTCGGAGTGGAGCTGAAGCATGCTCTTCGGCAGCCGCTCGGCCATGCGCGGAACGATGGGCACGTGGTAACCGCCCGAGGCCACGGTGACCTGGTCGGCGGTGCAGTCGCCGGCACTGGTCTTCACGAGGTAACCGCCCTCGTCGCGCGGCGTGACGCCGAGCACCGACACGCCTTCGCGCAACGGTGCATCCACCGCGTTCTTGAAGTGCTCCAGATAGGTGAGGATCTCGTCCTTCTTCATGAAGCCGTGCGGGTCCTCGCCGCGGTAGTCGTGACCGGGCAGCTTGCATTGCCAGTTGGGCGTGACGAGGCAGAAGTTGTCCCAGCGCTGCGTGCGCCAGCTGTGCATGGCGGCGCGCTTCTCGAACACCACGTGGTCGATGCTGCGCTGCTTCAGGTAGTACGACAGCGACAGGCCGGCCTGGCCGCCGCCGACGATCACGACGCTGTGGTGGGGAAGGGGACTGGGGCTCATCGCGCTCATTTGGTAAGTCACTCCTGAAAGGCCAGCACCTCGATGCAGGCATGGGGTTGATCGGCAAAGCGCTGGGCCACCTGCTCGACGGTGGCGAGGTTGTCCATCGCGCGGGAGCAGGCGAAGCCGAACTTCGCCTCGACGCGGTCTGACGCGATCTGCGTGGCCTCGCGCAGGCGCTGCATGAAGTCGGGCAGCGAATAGCTGGTGTGCGGCGCGAAGAAGTCCTTGATCACCAGCGAGGGTGAGTAGCAGGTCTGCACGCTGGCGTCGGGCCAGCGCAGTTGGTAGTGCATGGCGGGCATGGGCTCGTCTCTATGGATGTCGAAAAGCAAAACCGCTCGGCCTGAGGTATCGAAGGCGCGTTCAGACCGTGCAAGGCTTCGATACCTCAGCCCGAACGGGCGGCGGCATGCGGGTGGCTTGAATTGCGTGGTACAGCGCCTCGTGCCGCTCGGCGCTCGCAGCCCAGCTGAAGCGACGGCAGACCGCCGGCATCTCGTGATGGCGGCCACGCGCCACGGCCTGTTGCAAGGCGTCGGCGATGGAAGCCGGCGACAACGGATCGGCCCACAACACATCGCCCTCTGCAAAGTGCTCGGTGAACGGCGCCATGCGCGACACCACGGCTGGCGTGCCGCTGGCCAGCGCTTCGAGCGCCGCGAGGCCGAAGCCTTCGAGCAGTGACGGCATGGCCAGCACGTCGGCGCGGCGGTAGAGGGCGGGCACGTCGCTGTCTTCCAGCGGGCCGGTGATCACGACGTCTTCATGTGCGCCGATGCGGAGGCCTGCCCCAGCGGCGTCGGCGAGGAATGCGCGTGCCTCGCTGCCATGGTCCAGCAGGCTGGCGCCGCCGGCGACCGCCAATTGAGCGCGCGGCAAGCGTTCGCGCAGCAACACGAAGGCCTGCAACAGGCGGCGCGTGTTCTTGCGCGCCTCGATGCCGCCGACCATCAGCACCACCGGCCGCGCGCCGCCGATGCCGAGACGTTCAACGACCCGTGAGTCGTCGGGCATGGGCCGCGATGAAAAACGCTCGAGGTCGACCCCATTCGGAACCTGAGCCGCGACGATGCCCGTCTCGGCCCGCAGTCGTTCGCACCACAGTGCGCTCACACACAGCACCTGAGCAGCTTCGTGGATCGAGCGCTGCTCCCAGGCCTGCACGCGCGCATCGGCGAACTTGTCGACGTGGTGCACCGTGCGCAGGTAGCTGCAACCGAGATCGGCTAGCGCGTTGCCGCCGATGCCGTCGTGCGTGTGGAAGACGTCGAAGCGCTCGCGCTGCAGCAGGACGCCGAGGTGGCGGCGCATGGCTTCGATGCGCTGGCGCACGGTCTCTGCGAGATCGGACCCAGAGGGCGACAGCTCGGCCAGCTCGACGCGGCACGGCGTTTCGCGAAAGAAGCGCTGGCCTCGGGCGGCCGGGGCGATGACGGTGACGGCATGGCCACGGGCCAGCAGTGCGCGCCCAAGCTCAAGCACATGCACCACGCCACCGCGCGGGTTGATCGAGTGCGTCAACAGCGCAATCTTCAGCCGCTCAGCCATGCGCCTCTCCCGCAGTGATGAAGGGCTGTTCGGCGAGGTTCCACAGCAGCGCGTCGCTGCCGTGGTGGCGCAAGCTGACCTGCGGTTCGGGCAGCACCTGGCCGATGGCGGCACCCGCCAGGCCGCGTGCTTGGAAGCGCGCGAGCACGGCATCAACGTTCTCTGGCCGCACACTCAGCACGAAGCCGTAGCTCGGGAACGCGACCAGCCAACGCAGCAAGGCCGCCGGGTCGTCGATGCTGATGCCATCGGGTCGGGGGATCGCGTCGACGTCGATGCGTGCGCCGACCTTCGAGCATTCGAGCAGCATCAACGCGGTGCCGATGGTGCCGGCCATGCTGATGTCTTTCGCGGCCTTGCACAGACCGCCTTCGGCCAGCGTTGGCAGCAGTTCCAGGTCGGCGCGCAGCCGCTCGGCCGGGGCGGATGTGGAGGCGTTCCAGTACGGGTAAGGCTGCTGCCATTCGCCGCGCAGGTCGACGGCCATCACCAGCACGTCGCCGGGTTGCGCGTCGAAGCTCGTAAGCAGCTTGTTGGCGCGGCCGACGATCGCCACCGCAAGTTGCCCGCGTTCGCTCTTGTGGTTGCTGTGGCCGCCGACGATGGGCACGCCATAGCGGCGCGAGGCTTCTGCCAGGCCATCGAGTACCGGGTGACCCGCCGCGGCGCCGTGGCTCCACAGCGCGTCTACAACCGCGATCGGCCGGCCGCCCATTGCATAGATGTCGCTCACGTTCACCATCACGCCGCAGTAGCCGGCGAACCAGGGCATCTGCTCGACGAAGTCTTCGACGAAGCCTTCGATGGCGAAGAGCAGGTGGCCGTCGCCATCCGGGATCGCTGCGCAGTCGTCGCCGACCGCGATATCGCTCGGCAGCGAAGGCGACAGACGCGCCATCACCAACGAGATGTCGCGCTTGTGTGCGAAGCCGCGGCTGGCGCGTAGGGCCTCGCACAGTGCCTGGGCCTTCATGCACGCGCTCCGGTCGAGCGGGTGACGAAGCCGTTGTCGGGCGTGGTGCAGGGCGGGTACTGGGCCAGGTCGGCCTGCATCAGGTGATGTGGGCGGCCATGCAGCATCTCGGCTTGCAAGGCCGTCCAGTGCAGCCGCTCGAACATCGGGACGTTCTGGCTTTGGACATGCGCGAGAAAGGTCTGGCAGCCGCGCGCATGGGCGCTGCTCACCGCGAGGCGGATCAGCGTCGCGCCGATGCGGCCGTGGTGGCGGAAGGCGGCGTGCACGGCGAGGCGCGAGCCCCACCACAGGCCGGGCGATTCTTCGTGGATGCGCACGGTTCCGACCACCTCGTCGGGCGCACCACCGACACACGACACCGCGACGATGGACTGCGCGTGCGCGTCGATCGAATCACGGTCGTCGCCAAGAAAGACGCCTTGCTCGACGCAGAACACGGCGCGCCTTAGTGAATGTGCCTGTTCGCGTTCCCAGTCGCTGGCGGCCCACTTCACGCGGAACTCGCAAGGCATGAAGTCCGATGGCTCGTCCAGCCGATCGGGATGCAGGGCGTCGAGGCAGCTCATGTCAGTTCTCGTATTGAGACAGTGAAGAACACGCCCCGCACTTGCCACACCCCGCCTTGATGTCCTTCGCGCGAATGCCACCCTTCGACACCATCGCTCCCAGCGGCTCCAGGATGGATTTCATCCAGCCGGCATCCGGCGCGGGATGGTCTTCGAGCGGCGTGCCGCTGATCGGCACGAAGGGCACGACGAAGGGGTAGACGCCAAGCGCGACGAGCGTCTCGCACATCGACAGAATGTCCTCGCGCGTGTCGCCCAAACCAGCCAGTATGTAGGTGCTGACCTGACCGCGGCCGAACACCTTCACCGAGGCTTCGAACGCCGACAGGTAGCGTTCCACCGTTACCGTGGCCTTGCCCGGCATGATGCGTTCGCGCACGGGCTGCGTCACCGCTTCGAGGTGCATGCCGAGGGTGTCGATGCCGGCGGCCTTCATGCGATCGAACCAGCGGTCATCGTCGGGTGGCTCGCACTGGCCCTGCAGCGGAAGGTTGACCGCGGCCTTGATCGCGAAGGCGCTCTCGGCGAGTACTGCGGCACCGCGGTCGTCGCCGGGCGGTGTGCCGGTGGTCATCACCATGTGCTTCACGCCGTCGAGCAGCACCGCCATGCGGGCCACTTCGGCCAGCTGCTGCGGCGTCTTGTGCGCGATGGTGCGGCCGGCCGCGAGCGACTGGCCGATCGCGCAGAACTTGCACGCCTTGCGCCGGCTTTCGTAGCGGATGCAGGTCTGCAGGATCGTTGTGGCCAGCACGTCGGCACCGTGCAGCGTGGCGATGTGGCCGTAGGGCACGCCGTCCATCGTCTGCATCGAATAGAAGCGCGGCTGCTTCGGGAACTCGATGCGTGCGATCGGAATGGCACCGCGCTTCAGCGCGCTGTGGCCTGTCGCATCGGGTGCGTCTGCGATGAAGGGCGAGTCCCACGCGCTCGAGGTGTGCACCGGCACCATGATCGTGTGGCCGTCGATGGTGACGGCCTTGTGGTCCGACGGCCCAGCACCGCCGCGTCGGCTGGCGACGCCCGCGTGCGGGTCAACCAGCCGCAACCCGAAGGACTGCAGCTCGGTCATCAGCTGACGCGCGCTGTTCGACGGTGGCGTGTTCGATAGGGTTGGCGTGCTCATGGGGAGTGCTCCAGGTTGAAACCGCGGGGTCGGTGGCGGGCATCGCAAACGTCGTTTGCGCGGGCCGGTCGTTGATGGCCAGGCTCAGCAGTTCGGGGCGCGCGTAGTGGCCTACCGAGTCCATCATTCGCTTGCGCTTGGTGATGAGCGCCATGTCGAGGTCGGCGATGACCATGCCTTCGCCTTCGGTCAGCGGCTCGGCCAGGTACTTGCCTTCGGGCGAGACGATCGCCGTGTGGCAGCCGCCGCGCAGCGCGCCCTGCAGGCCGGCATCGGGCGTCACCGACTGGATCTGCGCGTCGGTGAGCCAGCCGGTGGCGTTGATGACGAAGCAACCCGATTCGAGCGCGTGGTGGCGGATCGTCACCGCCATCTGCTCGCCGAAGATCGGGCCGACCAGTGAGCCGGGGAACTGCGCGCAGTGGATCTCTTCGTGCTGCGCCATCAGGGCATAACGTGCGAGCGGGTTGTAGTGCTCCCAGCAGGCCAATGCGCCGACGCGGCCGACGGCGGTATCGACCACCTTCAGGCCCGCCGCGTCGCCCTGACCCCAGATCATGCGTTCGTGGTACGTCGGCGTGATTTTTCGGCGCTTGAGCTTCAAGCTGCCGTCGGCATCGAACAGCAGCTGGGTGTTGTAGAGGCTGCCATGGTCACGCTCGTTCACGCCGAGAACCACCACAACGCCGCGTGCGCGTGCGCGCTCGGCCACTGCCTGCGTCACGGGGCCGGGCACGACCACCGCACGCTCGTAGAGCTTGAGGTGGTCGGGGCCCTGTTTGCAGGGCGGCAGCACGAACGAGAAGTAGGGGTAGTAGGGCACGAAGGTCTCGGGGAAGACCACGATCTGCGCGCCCTTGTTGGCGGCCTCGTCGATGGCCGAGCACACCTTGTCGAGCGTGCCGTCCGCGCGATCGAAGTCCGGCGTGATCTGCACCGCAGCCGCACGCACGATGGAAGGTGTGCCCATGGCAATCACAGCGTCCAGGTGTCGAGGATCAAGGCGCCGGCTTTGCGGTGCAGCAGCACGAGGTCGAGCACGTCAAGCGGGTTGATCGGCTTGATGCCTTCGATCAGCGAACCTTCGCCGTGGCCGTACAGCGCTTGCAGTGCGAAGCGGCAGGCGTAGACCTTTCCGCCCTCGGCCATGAACTTCATGATCTGGTTGTTGAAGTTCTGGTGGCCCGGGAAGGCTTCGTCACCGAGTGTGGGGAAGCCGCGCTGAACGCCCAACGTGACACCCGGGCCGTACAAGAGGATCGAGGTCTCGAAGCCCTTGCGCTTGAGCCGCGTGGCCTGCAGCAAATTGACGAAGCCAATCGAGCCTTCGAAGGCCACGGTGTGGAACGTGACGAGCGCTTTCTCGCCCGGCTCGGCCTTCACGTCCTCGAACACCTTCTCTTCGTAGTCGACGAGCGCATCGCCTTTCTTGTGGGGGGCAGCGGTGACTTTGGGCATGGTGAATCTCCTGGAGGTTGGGTGGCTGTGCGCCTCTTCTTTTGCATGGGAGATGCCACCAGCCGGCCAGGCGATGCAATCAATGCGCGATCAACGGCAGGTGGCGTGGCCTGCGGGTTCGATGGGTCGCAGGCAGGGGTTTCGCCGAGGCCGCGAGTCACCGCGAGGGCGCACGCATTCAGGGCTCGGGTGATGCAATCAATGCACCCGATCAACGGCTTGAACTGCACCCTGGCCGTGCATCGGCTGCCGGATCACGCGATCAGAGTCGGCATGGTTGATGCGATCAACTCGGGCTTCGCATGCAATCAACAACACCCTGATGGTCACCCTCACCGCACGCTGGCGCCGCCGCATCGAAGCCAGCGATCGCCCGGCCTATCTGCTGATCCCCGAGCTGATCGCCGAAGACCTGCGTGACCAGCGCTTGGCCGCGCGTGATCGCCTGCCGACGCTTCGCGAGTTGGCCGACGCTCTCGGCATGAACTACACCACCGTGGCACGTGGTTATGCCGAGGCACGCAAGCGCGGGCTCATCGACTCGCGCACCGGCTCAGGCAGCTTCGTGCGCGGGCGCGGTCTCGCGCTGCCGCTGCGCAACGGCACCGGCGCCGAGATGACGATGAACATGCCGCCCGAGCCGGCCGATGCAGCACTGGTCGCGCGGATGCACGACAGCGCGGCCGAGGTGATGGCCAGTACCGACCTCTACGGCATGCTGCGTTACCAGGACTTCGGCGGCACGCCCGAAGACCGCGAGACCGGCGTGCACTGGCTGCGCCGCCGTCTCTCGGGCATCGACGCGTCGCGTGTGCTGGTGTGCCCCGGCATCCACAGCGTGCTGGCCGGGCTGATCTCGCAGCTCGCGCGGCCGGGTGAACTGATCTGCGTGGATGCGCTTGCCTACCCGGGGCTCAAGGCCATCGCCACGCAGTTCGGTGTGCAGCTGCATCCGATGGCGCTCGACGACGACGGACCCGACGTGGCCGCCTTCGAGCACGCGTGCAAGACGCTCAGCCCCAAGGCCGTGTACTGCAACCCGACGCTGCTGAACCCGACCACAGCGACCATGTCGCTCGGCCGCCGCGAGGCGCTTGCCGACGTGGCCCTGCGCTACAGCGTGCCCATCATCGAAGACGATGCCTACGCGATGCTGCCGCGGCGCAAGATCCCGCCGGTGGCGACCTTCGCGCCGGAGCTGACCTACTACATCACCGGCTTCTCGAAGTGCCTGGGCGCGGGGCTCCGCAATGCCTATGTGTGTGCGCCGAGCGAGAAGGCGGCGCAGCGCCTGGCCGGCGCACTGCGCGCGACCACGGTGATGGCCTCACCGTTCACCAACGCGCTGGTCACACGCTGGGTTCGTGATGGCACCGCCGATGCGGTGCTCGAAGCCATTCGCGACGAGTCGCACAGCCGCTACGAGATGGCGGTGAAGCACCTGGGCCGATACGGCGTGGTGGCGCAACCTGAGGGCTTCCACTTCTGGCTGCCGCTCGACGCGGCATGGAGCCCGGTGGAGTTTGCGTCGTACCTGCGCATGCAGGGTGTCGGCGTGGTGGCGAGTGCGGCCTTCAGCACCGACGGCAACCCGCCCGATGCCGTGCGCGTGTGCCTGGGCGGGCCGATGGGCCACGACGATTGCGACCGCGCGCTGCAGCTGATCGCCGAGACGATCGAGCATCCGCTGCATCCCCATTCGACGCTGGCGTGAAGGGCGCTCTGCACACCTCCGGTTCGTCGCTTGCTTTATGTCACATCTTGAGCAGAAGACTGCGCGCAGATGGACTGGGCTTCACGGCCACTCATTTGGTGTGTAGCCGCAGAGTGAGCGACGTGGCACCATGAATACACGTCGCTTGACCATCCCCCGAACCCGGTAAAAGCTGCTCCCGATGGTTGCAATATTTACCGAAACCGCCACGAACAGAGGGGCATGTCGACAGAGACAATCGACTGACACCCATGCTCTCATCCACGCAAAGTATTTCCAAAATCAGCTCTGATTCGGTCGTTGACTCGGCAGGCGTGCAAACGGCCACCACGGTTGATCTTCAATCGGTCCGGGCCACTTCAAGCGACGACTATGTCGTCATTCGTGGACGGCGGCTCGACATTGCTCGGCATGTCGACCCCAGACTTTTCGATCCCTCGTACATCGCCGAGCTGCGTCAGCAGCTGCAAGAGGCGAAGCCGTTCCCCCACCTCGCCGTCAGTGGCTGGTTCAACCCGGTGCTGCTCGAGCTGGTGCGCGAGGAATTCGACTTCGTCGACAAGAGCAAGTGGAAGGTTCACCACAACGACATGGAGCTGACCCGGCGCTCGGCCAAGCACGATGACCTGGGCCCGGCTTCGCAGATCTACTTCGGGATCGTCAATTCCGGTTGGTTCGTCGACATGATCTCGGAGATCACCGGCGAGAAAGATCTTCTGCCCGACCCCACGCTGCTGAACGGTGGCCTGCACGAAACGCCCCCCGGTGGGAAGTTCAGCATCCACCGCGACTTCGATCGCCATGCGCGCTACGGCCTGAACAACAAGATGGTGTTCATCACGTACCTCAATCGCAACTGGGATCCGGCCTGGGGTTCTGCACTGGAACTCTGGGACAGCACCACCCGCTCGAGCGTTCGTTCAGTCCAGCCGGAGCTGGGCAACTCTGTGCTGCTGGTGCATGGCCCCAAGAGTTTCCACGGCCACCCTGAACCGATGACTGCGCCACCCGGCCAGACCAGGCGCTCGGTGGCGGTCTATTACTACGACAACCCGGCCGCAGAAGAGATGCGCGCCCAGCGCGTTTCATCGGTGTTCCTGTTCGCGCGCCGCTCGCCTTCCTTGCGTCGGGCCGTGCGCCAGCTTTTGCCGCCGATTCTCGTCGACGCGCTCAAGAAGCTGATTCGGCGCTGAGCGCTGCGCGGCGAAGAGGGTTGAGGCCCTCAAGGGCCCTCAAGCGCATCAGGGTTTGCCCGGGCTCGGGATATGCTACTTGGCATCTGTACATGGATTGGTGGGAGGAAATTAAATGAAAGTCACGGTCATCGGCACCGGGTATGTGGGACTGGTCAGCGGCGCCTGCTTGGCTGAGATGGGCAACGACGTCATGTGTGTCGATGTGGATCAGCGCAAGATCGACATGCTCAAGGACGGCAAGATACCGATCCATGAGCCCGGGCTGCAAGACATGGTGCTGCGCAATGTCGTGGCGGGGCGCCTTCACTTCACGACCGACATCGCGGCCTCGGTGCAGCACGGCACGATGCAATTCATCGGCGTCGGCACACCGCCCGATGAAGACGGCTCGGCCGATCTTCAATACGTGCTGGCGGCGGCGCGCAGCATCGGCCGGCACATGACAGACTACAAGGTCATCGTGGACAAGAGCACTGTGCCGGTGGGCACTGGAGACAAGGTGCACGAGGCGATTCGTGCCGAGCTTGCGGATCGGGGCGTCGACGTTGGTTATGCCGTGGTCTCTAACCCAGAGTTCCTGAAAGAGGGCGCTGCAGTTGAAGACTTCATGCGGCCAGACCGCGTGATCGTTGGTGCCGACGATGAACGCGCCGTGCTGTTGATGCGTGCGCTCTACTCCCCCTTCATCCGCAACCGCGACCGCATGCTCGTGATGGATCGGCGCAGCGCCGAGTTCACCAAGTACGCGGCCAACGCCATGCTGGCCACGCGCATCAGCTTCATGAACGAACTCGCCTTGCTGGCAGAGAAGATCGGTGCAGACATCGAACTGGTGCGGCAAGGCATCGGCAGCGACCCACGCATCGGCACCCAGTTCCTGTACGCCGGCGCGGGTTATGGCGGTTCGTGCTTCCCGAAGGATGTGAAGGCGCTGGTGCGGGCGGCCGAAGGTAGCGGCATCCACCTGAAGGTGTTGAACGCCGTCGAGGCGGCCAACGAGCGGCAGAAGATGGTGCTGGTCGACAAGGTGGTCTCGCGTTTCGGCGAAGACCTCACCGGCCGGCAGTTCGCGATCTGGGGCCTGGCGTTCAAGCCCAACACCGACGACATGCGCGAGGCGCCGAGCCGCGTGATCATTGGTGAGTTGACGCGCCGTGGCGCCACCATCAGGGCCTACGACCCGGTCGCGATGCCGGAGGCAAAACGCGTTCTGGACGGCGTGAAGGGTGTCGAGTTTGTCGACGCACAGGCGAGTGCCCTCAAGGACTGCGACGCCTTGCTGATCGTCACCGAATGGCGGCAGTTCAAGAGCCCCGATTTCGACCAGATTCGCGACACGCTGAAGCAGCCGGTCGTGTTCGACGGGCGCAATCTTTACGACCCCGAGTTCATGTCGACCCTGGGCCTCGAGTACCACGCCATTGGCCGCAACTCGCAGCCGAGCGCGGCGCCAACGCAAGGCCCGCTGAGTTGACACAGACGACGCCTCAAGGGGCGCCTGCCGGTGACACCGCAGGGAACGAACCGGCTCGTTCCGACCCACCAAGCTCAGGGCCCGCGCAGCAGGTGACGGTGATCACGGTCACTTACGGTGACCGTTGGTCCTATCTCTCTCAACTGCTTGCGTTTGCGGCTGCCCAGCCGGCGGTGCGGCGCGTGGTCGTGGTCGACAACAATTCTGCTCAACCGGTCGAGCGGCTGGTCGAGCAGGCCGGCCATGCGCACTTCGTGACGGTGCTGACGGAGTCGCGGAATTCCGGATCGGCCGCGGCGTTTGGCAGGGCGCTGCGCTACGTCGCCGAGCAGAGTGACGCCGGATTCGTCTACCTTCTGGATGACGACAACTTGCCGGAGTT
>Ga0307516_10006759_pt1 | contig 13399 bp, 18 predicted proteins | sample 19_EM_MG_FD_203310 | JGI IMG/M metagenome (GOLD analysis project Ga0307516, IMG submission 203310) | Populus trichocarpa ectomycorrhiza microbial communities from riparian zone in the Pacific Northwest, United States - 19_EM | ecosystem: Host-associated > Plants > Roots > Unclassified | place... | reverse complement strand
ATTGGTGGCAAACCGTACCGGCACCCGTACCGTCAATGTGCGGAGCGAAAGCCTGACGGCGACGGGGCCGTAACCGTATGACGGGTACCGTATACCCGTATATTACGGTGACGGCGTGCAGCCCTAGGGTGCATCTAACGTTCGGCGCTACCCTGGTCACTGATGCTGGCCAACTCATGCAACATCTTCAATCTTGAATCTACTAGAATGATACAACTTCAGTCTCGAGATCAAAGGTCTTGAGAGCTGGTTGCGCTAGACGACTCCACGGACCACAACCTGAAGCAAGACCACATCTGACCAAGGGGGAGTATGTCCATTTGTAAATCTCACACATTCAACTTTCGAGGAGTTGTAAATCTATCGCCTAGCTTCCACGGTTCGAGAGTTCATCTAGCGCCTGGGGATCGTCGGATCGATGTCATGGATCCGCGCGTTTGGCACCGTTTCAAATTCCGACCACTGACCAGTCCCTTCCAGCCATAAGCTCAAGAGCGATGCGCAGAAATAAACGGTTCGCCTTGTTCATCCGGAGTGACGTAAATATTTTGCCCGACCAAATGTCAGCTCTTTCCAGAATGAGAAGAGTGTCACACGGTGGCTCTTCCATCCTGGACAAGACCATACATAGTATGGCGAACAAGATCGCAAGTGATAACTTCGAATTATTCATAATACACATTCAATCCCGAGCAGCCGCTCGCTTACGGAACAACACCTCTCCTTTTGGATTCGGCACACACGACGTCACAACCCACAAGTTCTCCGGGTGCGGACCGTCCAACTTCACATCATACTTCATCACGACAAGTGCCAACATCAGCTTCAGCTCCGTCGCCGCAAAGAACCTCCCGGGACACGCGTGCCGGCCGTGCCCAAATGCAAGAAAGTCGATGGACGTGGCCGTCATGTCGACCTTGCGGCCTGTACTCTCGTTCTCGTTCTTCACCTCGTCGACGAAACGAAAGGGTACGAAGGAGACGGGGTCAGCGTAGTTGGATTCGTCGAGGTGGATGGCATGAGCAGGTACGGAAATGTAGGCACCTTTGGGAAGGTAGGTTCCGTCGGAGAAGGTGAAGGGTTCACGGACGATGCGGGACATGCTTACTGGAAGGAGAAACGATGGTGAGTTATTATATGTGGCTCGAGGAGTGTGTAAGGACATACAACCACCGAGTGAGTTGAGACGCTGGGTTTCTTTGATGAAGCTGTCCACTTTCACCATCTTCGTGATGGCAGCATACGTCCACCCTTCGCGATCAATGATTTCTTGGACCTCCTCCCGAAGCGTTTGAGCATGCTCGGGATATTCGGCCAAGTAATAAAGAACATGGGTGAAGGCCTGGATGACATTTATGTTACTCGCGGTCAGTGACTTAGGGAATATAAACGGGCACACCATCGACGACGTGTGTATCGCGGCAAAGTTGAGCATCAGGATCCGACGACTAAGATTGGAAATCGTAGTTTCGTCGCCTGGCGCCTCATCCATCAACCAACTGAGGATATCATTCTAGGAGGATAAATGAGGGAAGAAATAACAATTAATTTTAGCAGAAACTTACTGGCTTGGCGGGATAGTCATTGCCATATTCCGCCCTCTCTCGACGGCGCTCCTCTATAAGGGGTTGCAAGTGCTTCACACCTCTCTTGATGCCAGAAGAAATATTCGTGAAGAAAGGAGCGACGATTCTATGCATGGAAATGAGCCATTTCGATATTCTGCATGGTCGGTATCGCTTACGGTTTGAGAAATGATGGGAGGATTCGCAAAATGGTAGCAGCTTTGATGACCGTAACGGTGAAGGTGACATTGAGATCCATGAAATCAGGATTTCGACCTGTTCCATGATTATTAAAGATTTTATGGGCATCGAACAAAGGCAAAGACTGACATAAAGGAGCTCCAACAAAGATGCAATTACTAGCACGGCATATGATGGGCATAATGGTCTCCATAGCTCTGAGTTTCAGCCATTCTGGGGGGTCATAATGAGTCAAATCTATATCTCCTAGCCTTGAGAATAAAAGAGCAACCGTTTTCGCGAGCAGGCACGTGTTGATCTAAAGCGTCCACAACCTCTTCATAAACAGCCGGGAAGAGCGCGCTCAGGCTCCTCGTTAACTGAGATCGAATGATGGGGACGTGATAAGGAACGGTGTTGACGTTGGAACCTATTGTGAAATCAAGTTGAAGTGTCTATGGAGTCAGGGGAGAAATTAGAATCCGGAGTCGGGCATAGAATTTACCACACACACACCTCATCAATTGTCTCCTGGAAAGATAATGTACTTTCGGGGGCATTCTTAATTTCCTCAATGAGCTGGGATCCATGGACCATAACCATCCATCTGTCGAGCTTGGGGACCCGGAAGATCGAACCACGGTACTTGGAGAATTATCTCATTCTCAAACTGCGAGCTTCAAGCATGACCTCGCAGTGGACAACTGACCTGGTCACATCCTCGCTGAAGGACGTCTCGGGCTTTGAATAAAAACTCAAATGCGCCTATAAATGAAAGTATCTGGGATGAAGATCCGACAGCAGGAATGTGGTCCAGCTAGGGAAAAAACAGGATGAGAGTCCCTGGATAGGACGCCACCACACACTGGGTAGACTCACGCGACGCCCTGGCCAACGGTAAAAGGTAATGAAGACGACGCTGGAAAAGATGGCCCATGCTTGGAAGTGTTGCTTATCGGCGACATTTTCGAGGAGAGAGAGCATGGTTATCGCGGCTGGACTGACCGTCGGGCCAAGTTTCTCGAGAATCTCGGTGCAAGGTGGTCTCGTCTGGGTTCCCGGGCGTTCGTCGTGGGTCGATCGATTGAGGAAACACTTGCTTAAGCATCGGATGTTTTTATATAAGGATGATGAATTGTCAGCGCCAGCACAGCTTCCGGCCCGCTCACCTCGGCATGCAAGGATCTTTCCGCCTCTGAGTCTTATAATAAGTACGGTTATTGTAAATATTGTCCAACCAATATTATTTGAACAAGTGGCCGATGGCCTCGGAATGGATCGCCCACCTGTTAACCTCACTTTGCTTCGGGCATTCGCAACATGTTGTCATACTATTAGAACTATAAGGTTTCCTCGACACGACAAGGCTCTGGGGCTGCCGCAACAGGGATCCGGAACGCCTATCTCCTCTTTCGACCGAAGGATGCACAATGCACAACCCATCGCAGGTTTAATTCGGGGTGATTGCGTACCGAGGCTGAGCTGGTTGAACCCGGAGGTGTTGATGTGAAGTTGTGAACATATCTAACGCCGTACGGGCGAAGGAGGAACATGACAACCGTTAGGTAGCGGCTGCCAGGGAGAGGAGGGTACGGGCTCGTTGTGACTTCGCCCTTGGGAATCAAAGCTATTTTGACTTGGCGTGACCTTGGTGTCGAGCGGGAGCTGACGTTGGATAACGAGGTGCTGCTGCCAGATAATGGTCGAAGTGGCCGCGGCGAGTTCTTGGTCAAGCTATTGGACGAGTTCGTTGACGTCGAAGCCCTCCGTGAAGGTTTGGAGGAGAAGTTGAGAAAGATTTAGAGAGTGATATGTCAACGATCATGGCAAGAAGTTTCAAGGTTTACCCTGTGTTTCCCAAGGAGCATTTTGTTTCAAAAGGAAGTCCGAGTTGATCTCCATGTGGTCCGGCAGATTTTCGCCGACCTGAGGGAGGTTGAGAGGGGGAGAATGTTCAGGCTCTTGAGGATAGTTCGGTTGGCGATCCCGCCCAACCCTAGGAGCTATGGAGACACCATGAGCTATGTTCTTTAAATATTTTCAGGCGATCGACTTACTTGAGGGCTCTGGGCTGATCCTGCATTGAAAATAACCTCATGCTTGGCTGTAGCACTGAAGAATTCCTAAGTACCGAATTGGCCTTCTTCCACTCCAACCACTCTCAGGGGAGTGCCGCTTCCGCCGAGTGTCTTGGGTTCAAACTGAATCTTGGTGACGTGCGCAATGGCCACAACAAGGAGAATCTGGCGGTGACTGTTTTCCCGGAAAGAGATCTCAGAAAAGAACCAATGGACATTTTACGTACTCACAGAATGGGTTCAAGGTAGGCAGTGGCCGAATAAATATGACTATTGGTCATCTAACTTTTCGTCGCCATATGGACACCCGTTTTTGCCGTTGCCCATTCGGTGTTGTAAGCCAAGCGACGGACTCCAATGCGAGAAAGCGTCCTGTTCTCAGCACCCTGATTGCAGCTGAGAACAGGGAAAGAAAAGGTGAGGTAGCTTATGGTCTCGCATACTTCGTAAGCTGAACTCGACCTCTCAGGGTCTATCGTTGAGACAGAAGCCTATTTGAAGCCCAGGGTAACGGGATGGCCATTTGACGGTGCGGGAAGACGAAAGACGTCTATGCACGAGGAACGTGGTACCATGGAAGTGCCTCGGTCCAGCTGGACACCGCTACGAACACCGCCACATGCAAGTCCAAACCTTCGCGTTGAACCGCGGGGTTGACTTATAAAGACCACTGACTCGGAACACGGGGCTTTTATAGTTTGAGACATATATCAGACTTCGAATTCGACCATATCCCTGGAAGAATTAGTACGTCTAGTCATGTGGAATTTCTAGGGAAAGCGAACGTACTTGAAATGTATTTTTTTGGGTCAGTTGGGACAGAGGCGTCCCTGAATGATATCAAATCCCCTGGATAGTGCAGTCGCTTTCCTCAGGGGATGCGAACAGCAATTGAAAGGTCTGATAGGGAGCGACGTGGCTATTGCATGGCGGGTGTTAGGTTTGTAAGACGCAGCAGGCAACATGCAATTGCATTCCGTTCCAGGATGGATTCACGCCATTTCCATGCGAGGTATGTAGTCGTCACTGCAAGGCGATGGTGAACCGCTTAGTCAGCGACCATTCCCCCTTGCCGCCGCCACAGGCCCTTTCGCGTTTCTCCTTTCCAATTGGCACGAATGACAACGCTAGGTTTTTGAGAAGACCAAGCATTTCGAATTCACGAAAGATGGCGCGCGACGCATCTGCTACACCAGCAATACCTCTACCCAAGGTCTCATTCCAACTAGTGGACGATCCTGTTTCCACAAAACCAAGTGGTGTTCACGACCCGACTGCTCGGTCATATGGATGTTCGTTCATTGGATATCTCGTATATGCGCAATGTTCTGATCCTTTTTGGTTTCAGTCAATGATTCTTCGGAATTTCAGCGGCCAGATTCGTACATTCGGTACATAGGTGGGTTGTTACAAATGGCGTACCTTTCTTTACACGGTTGATGGATCTGATCATTCACTACAGAGCCACTGGAAATCGATCTGGCGGGTCAGGTTGAGTATGATATGGATGAGCAAGGTATGTGCCAATCCGTGCTATATGTCATGTGTCATTCTAAGTTTTCGTTTGGGCAGATAAGGCTTGGATTGACGCAGTGAATGAAGAACGAAGAAAGGAGGAGTCAGACCGAATTAGCTATGAAACATTCGAAATTGCGATGGACCGGCTGGAGAAGGACTGGTTTGATCTGGTGTGTTATCGTCTGTGTTCAGAATCATGTCCTCATATGTTCCTCCGCCTCTCATAGACGAAGAATATTCCAAAACCAGAATTTGCAATGCCATCCGAAGATTCAACATGTGCCATATGCGATGATTCAGAGGGGGAGAACAGCAATGCTATCGTCTTTTGTGACGGATGCAATCTAGCGGTTCATCAAGGTATGGCCCTCAGTCGTTCTATCCAAAACCCTTCCACTGATTTGACTACAGATTGTTACGGTGTACCATATATTCCTGAGGGTCAATGGCTTTGTAGAAAATGCACCGTTTCTCCAGAGTCTCCTGTGGTATGAAGACGTCCTTCATTCTAACTGACCTACTCACGGCTCTTTTCAAGTCTTGCATTCTCTGCCCCAACGAAGGCGGCGCCTTCAAACAAACCGCCAGCGGCGAATGGGTTCACCTTCTCTGCGCGATCTGGATTCCTGAAACTCGTGTTGCAAACGAAGTGTTCATGGAGCCAATCACGGGAGTCGACGCCATCTCAAAGCCGCGCTGGAAACTCGTTCGTTTTACTGATAAGCTACCTTTCTCTTTACCTGATATTGCACAACTTTTTATCTTGTAGAATTGCAGCATTTGTAAGATCAAAGAAGGTGCCTGCATTCAATGTGCCAAACCATCATGCTTCACCGCTTTCCACGCAACTTGTGCTCGCAGAGATCGCCTACTCTTGCCAATGAAGGCCGCTCATGGTGCAGAGCCCGTCACTCTTACTTGCTACTGCGACAAACACCTTCCAGTACTCCGTCTTTTCCGTCTGTCGATGCTTTCGCTTACTCTTATTCGCTTTTAGAGGGAACAGCAGGAGGCGCGCGCTGCTGCCCTGGCCTCCGATTCCGCGAATTCTGACTCTGACCCCCACCACGTCTCCAAGTTCTCCGTCACCAACAAGACTGCTCGTGCCTACGCCAAATCATACAAGCCCGGCCCTCCCTTGGTCCCCGCGATTTTGGTGACAAGGCTTACACAGTACTGTAAACAGCCGAGGTTGAAGAGGTTGGACTTCATCCTCTTGTTGTGTCGGTATTGGAGCTTGAAGCGGGAGGCGAGGAGAGGTGCGCCGTTGCTGAAGCGGCTGCATCTCGAGCCGTGGACGGCGAGAGGTGTGGGACAAGATCAGAGTTTGGAGGAGAAGGAGATGAAGCTTCAGGTTTGTCGCTCCTTCTATTACGTTCTCACAGGTACTGATACGCGTCGGACTCGCAAAGCAATTGAAGTCCCTATTGTCGGATGTGACTCATCTACACTACTTGACGAGACAGGTTCTGGAGCGAGAAAGGCAAAAGTTGAAACAGGTTCAAGAGATTGGAAAGGTGCTCACCGCCTCTGTGCTTGTTCACCAGAAGCATCTGAGAATTGCATTTGATCGCTTCGTACAGTGAGTTTCATTTATGCTGCCCGAGCTGCCTCATTTACCTACCCTTGATGTCAGTCAGGACCGGAAAGAATTCTTCAAAAACCCAGTCAATAAAGCCCAAGTACCCGATTACTTTGAAATTGTCAAGAAACCGATGTGTTGGACGATGATTGAAGCCAAGATGGATAAATACGAATACTGGGACGTTCAAGCCTTCAAGGTGTGTCCCGATCTAAGCATGCCTTGCTCTTCAGCCTCATGACGCCAGCTTCACTTTAGGATGACGTCAATCTAGTCATCGATAATGCCCTTTTATACAATAAGCCCCACACCCCGTTTCACAGGTCGGCATTGAAGTTGCAGAAGACAGCTGGGTTCATTTTTGCAGACCTGCTTCGCGGTATTGCACACCCTACCGCTACCGAATTGTCAACGGATCCGACAGCGGTACCGATAGAACGGGAAGATTACTCAAATTCTATGGAGAAAGCGGCTGGCGGCGAAACCAATGCTCTCGCCTGCCCTGAAGCCGGTTCCAGTGAGGCTCATGGAAATACATCTGGCGACTCTGGCGTAGTAGAGCCCCACAACGTTAGGGGTAATGGAATCCTCCCCCCTGACACGAAAGTCAACTCGGTCGAGATAGAAATTAATCCTATTCAAACGGAAAGCAATTTAGTCCCAACCGGAGCTGATCCCTTTGGACCGATCGACGACTCTACACCAAACCCTGCTTCCCTTACTCATTTTTTGCCGATAGGGGATCTTGAGCCCCCGCTTGACTTGCTCAATCTCCTCTTGTCAAGAGAATCTATTGAATCCGATATCGACATCATCGTGGATGACTCCCCCCTTGTGTATCTGTTCAAATATGAACTCGCGAAAGGGAAGCCACCGCCCACACCGCCACCTCCACCGCCTCCGAAACCGAAGAGGGACAGGCGCGCAGAGTATCAGAAGAAGAAGCTGGACAAGCTGGAAGAGAGGGTGAGACAGGAGAAGGCTCTTGAGGAGATTCTTCAAGTTGGAGGGGCTGTGAGCGGGGTGAGGACAAGGACAAGGGGCGCTGTTGCTGCCGCTGCCGCGGCCACCTCTCACGTCGCCAACGGATTCTCAGCCCCAGCCTCTTCTGAAGGAGGACTAGAGGAAGAAGTGCCAGAGGAGATGCCCAGCATGGAAGCAGATGCCCATCCTTCAACTATACCACCAGAGGAAGCACCCCCTGCCGAACACGAGGATCCAGCTTCTGCATCCGTGTCGGCGGCGGCTCCGAGGAGGCCTCCGTACCGGAAACGGCAGTCGATAGTGCCAGGATCGGATAATGTTCCCCAGGTCGTCGACGGGGTGGATAGCCAGCAGATGTTCAAGATGTTTGATGAAGGGTGGGTGTTACGGCCTGGTCAGAAGAGAAGAAGTAGTGGGAAGATACCTGTGCAGCCAGTAAGTGCGGGCCGGCCTCCGAAGAAAAGGAGAACTGGTGAGCTTTCCGTGTCTTCTGGGACGAAACGATGGCTCATAATTCCGTAGACGCTGGGCCGTCGAGGCTCTCGGTTGTCAGTACACCTGCATCCGGCAATCAGACTCTAGGTGGGCCCGACGGCTTCATGATAGACGGACAAGAGCCAGGGCCTTCCGCTTCCACGTCCGAAACAACCAGTGGTAGACGGGAATCCGAGCCGTTTGGTTTTCCACTCTCCGCACGCCTGGCTGGCCGTCGGACATCCGAGACAGTCCTGCTGCCTCCGCCGCCTCCGCCCGAGATCCAGATTGTCAAGACGGCGAATGGCAGGATCGTTATCGAGGAGCTCGATACTCCCGCCACGCGGAGGCGGAAGGCTCAGAGGAGGAGGGAGGAGAAGATGCGTTTAGCTGTGGGACTGGCTGCTACTTCTGTTGGAGCATCGGAAGTACAGGGAGAGGACCAGGAGGCGCCTCTTTCGACACTGACACATGCGTCGTCGGTGGATCCAGGAGAGAGAGCACCGCCAGTCTCCAGTGTATCATACACCTCGCATATGGGTCCTGGTGTTCCGGGTCCAGCTGCGCCGGAATCGACAATGGACAACCCTGCGTCGGCTGTGCCTATCCCAGGTCCTGGTGCTAATGTTCGTCCACATGAGTTAGGAGCTATTCGGCCGAAATCGCTCAGGAGAAATGAGGAGGAGTCGGAGTTGAGCGAGTTGAGCGATGCTGAGACACAAGAAGCTCTCGATATTCAAGTGGTCAAAAGGAGGGGAAGGAAACCCAGGAATGTTGTCAATCTCGATATTAGGGTCGTGCCTGGTCCTCGGCCGTTGCGCACGGCGCCGTTGCCTGTAGACGATCCTACCCTCGATACGGGAACTGTTCTTCTTCCTGATGGATATTTGCTTGAAGGGGGGACTCTAGGTCCGTATGCTGTCCATCCCTGTGGTTTGCCCATTATCTCATAATACGCCACTTTTCGTTCAGTCTGGGCCAAAGCCGGTTAGTGGTGTTCTGACCCATGATATCTGTCCTTCATCTAAATCTCTCTGTTCTCCTCCTAGCTTCGTACCCATGGTGGCCTTGCGTGGTGTATGAAGATGACGATCCCAGAGTGCCTCTGAAAGTCTTTCGGAAATTTCACCATGCTCGTGCCAAACGTAAGGATGGGCCGCTTTATCTCGTGCAGTTCATGGCCGAGGACACGTGGTAAGTTCCAATGCCTGTTGTATAACACGTGTGCTTATGACGCTGTGTAGGCAATGGGTGACCATTGACAAAATGAGACAGTTTGGGGAGAACCCAGGTGAGGAAATTCTCTGATGTGGTTAGGTTATAGTTCTGATTGAAACGTTTTGTCGCGTGATATAGCACTTGATGCGGAGATGCTGGCTGAAGTCTCTCCTCGTCAGAAATGGAAGAATGCTGCTCAGAGGGAGGACTGCAAGAAGGCGTTCGAGTACGTGTTGGGTTTCATTGATAAGTTCCCTCGTGAATCTCTTTCATTTCTTACCTAGGGCCGCGTTGAGTCAGATGGAAACAGCAAGTGAAGCGGAGAGGATCGAGGCTGAAGTGGAAGTGGAAGTGGTGGTGCAGACGCAGGCGGAGGTGCCAGCAGCGCCAATTGAAGTGGAGGAACCAGTGGTGGCAGCTCGGGATGGTTGAGTGATTTAGGATTTGTTCACATGTTTTATTTTGATGTATGCGGTGGCATTTGCGATGTATTGTACGTATTGTAGTAAAGACATTCAACTTTCGACCGAACACCGCGTTGCAATTGTAAAAACCGGGTCCGCACGCAAACAGTTGACTCTCCACCACTGGGAGCTTGCAATTGTCTCACAGTTATCTGGTACAGTCAAGGTACTTCGAAATTTTCCAAGTGTGTTGGAGATGGAAGACGGGGGAGACACAACGTCTGAGGATTCAGTATAGACTATGTACAGGCCTTTCGTACTACCAGTAGGGTAAGTTAATGCTGTTGGACGTGGTTACTAGTAGCATGACAGGTGTGGGGTAACGAATGTGAAGGGGAGGGGAGTGATGGGCGGTGGGATCCAAGTGTTTATGTCGACGGGATCTTGCAGCAGGGTTCATCGTGGACCGGGTAACAGGTGTGAGCGGGAGCAAGTATGGGCGGGATCTAGCTGCTTTTGTCGACGGAGTGTGTCGGCAGGGATGGTGGATTGGTAGCTGGCGTGAATGTTGGTGGCAGTTGGTCACTCGGGTGGTGCCACTCGCGGCTTACGTGGCACGACAGTGCTGGGTTTATGGGGTGGTGGGCGGGGCCAATGGGTTTGAAGGGGGTGGTGGGTGTTGGTGTAGGGCCATTGACGACGTGGCATGCTGTTTAGAACCGTTGGCATCCGCAATTGTCGTTATAGGGATGTGGCTGGGCACCATCGAGTTCGCGGATGGACGGAAAGCGGGAGGGAGGGGAGAGCGCCGGAGAGAGAGAATAGGGTAGGAAAAAGCCGGGGACAGGAGGGAAGGAATGATGGACGCCGCGACGGTCGCTCCCTGATGAAAAGGGAACGAGCAGAACCGGTTCGTTGACGAAAGGGGTTTGCCTCCGGCTCTTTGCCTTGGCCCAGCGCGCCACTGACGTCCACATGAGCTTCCTCGGTATTCTGGTCGAGCCATCCCCTGTCGCACTCATCAATGTAGTAGGTGAACCCCCCAGCGATCGACCGTGGACGAGGAGCATAGATACGTGGATGGGTCTTTCCGACAGCGAGGCTCTGTATAATTGTCAACGATGCGGAAGTGGGGATTTGGGGTGGTAGGAGGGTGAATAAGGTCCATCTGCGAGTGAGCCGCACAAACAGACCTATTCCTCTCTCTCGCCAACCCCGCCATGTCTGAGGCGACCAAAAACCTCGACACCGTAGTCGCCACCTGGCCACCAGGCGCCGACGCCTTCGCATAGAGATCCCCCGTCCTTCGAGCTTTGTCTCCCAGCTTTGTCTCCCGCACCACGAGATGGCCTGAGTCTGATGTCTCTGAGATGCTGACAGGACTGCTTACGAGCGGAAACGCTGAAGCTTTGAAGGGCGCGCCGTATGTGTGTGAGGGCGGACAACCCAAAGCGTGAGCGGTCGGACTCCTAACCGTTAAAGAGCAAGCGGGAGAAAGTCGGAATAAGAGAACCCGGTGAGCGGGCCTAAAGTTGTGCCAGCGCATAAGTATCTATGACGAGTTCCTATTCCCTAATTCAGTAAATGTGAGTAACAAAAACGTTGTATAGACCTTCACCCATGCTCTCTATTACTTGGCCGAATATCCTGAGCATGCCCAGACACTTCGTGAGGAGGTCCAGGAAATCACTGATCGCGAAGGGTGGTCGTATGCGGCCGTCAAGAAGATGGTGAAAGTGGACAGCTTCATCAAAGAGAGCCAGCGTCTCAACCCAGTCGGATGTAGTGCGTCATTTCACACCCTTCGAGCCACAAATAATAGCTCACCACCGTTTTTCCATACAGTAAGTATGGCCCGCATCTTCCGTGAGCCCTTCACGTTCTCCGATGGAACGTACGTTCCCAAAGGTACCTTCATCGCCGTCCCCTTTATGCCATCCACCTCGACGAATCCAACTATCCCGACCCCACCTCCTTCGTACCCTCCCGTTTCCTCGACAAGGCGAAGGAGAACACGGGCTACAAATTCGACATGACCGCCACGTCCCCCGACTTTCTGGAGTTTGGACACGGCCGGCACGTGTCCCGGGAGGTTCTTTGCGGCGACGGAGCTGAAGCTTATGTTGGCGCTTATCGTGATGAAGTTTGATGTGAAATTGGGGGGTCCGCGCCCGGAGAATTTGTGGTTTCTGGTGGCGTGTATACCGAATCCGAAGGGAGAGGTGTTGTTCCGTAAACGAGCGGCTACATGGGATTGATTATGTGTTATGGATGGTCCACATGGCGAATCAATTCTTTGACATCGTCGCACTTGTGATCTTGTTTGCCATGGGTAATGTCAAGGATGGAAGAGCCGCATTCTTCTCGAAGGACCTCGTATCTAGGGTGGAATTGGATGAACATCGAGCTTTACTTCTGCGAATCATTCCCTTCGTCTTAAGGTTAGAACCGGGAGTGGGCAGTGGTCGGAATTAGCATCAAACGCGCGGATCCATGATCACCTCGGCTGTTAGCACGAGGTGGAGAGGAAAGAGCGGTGGGACCGAGGAGGCAAGGATATGGATGAGATCGTTTGGGTATTGGAAGGCGGAGTGGTAGTCATTAATCATTGATGACTAGAGTGCGGAGAGGATCATCGGTGGAGACACTTTTTTCCTGCTAGGAAAGGTGTGGAACCAGGCGAGGTGCAAGTGAACAATAGGGCGTGTGATGCAGAAAGGAACTCGGAGCAGGTTATTCGCAACGAGCTCGACAGCGGGACGGAAACAAGTCCGAGTCGGGGACCGGAAGCAGCGGACACCAAGGAGTGTTCCCAGCGCCTTCATGCGGAGGTACCTCTACTGAATTCGAAATCCAGGAACCCGGGAGCGAGAGCCAATCAAGTATAGGTTGAAAAGAAAAATCTTTGGACCATGAAGGGCCTACCCCAAAACCGAAAATTCATGGGATTAAACGTGTGTTTACTCGAGTCCAATTGGCATGGCCAACACGCACGCGAGGTTTCGCGATCACCTGCCAAACGCATGATTGATAAACCCCCTCTTACCTATGGTGGGGATGAGACAGACGACTCTCCGGATCTCTGTCTTGCTCACAACCCTCCATGCTCATCGAGCGTTGAGCTCGAGGCCAACACGACTGCGAAGTCTTGTGAGCAGAGACAGAGATCCCGAAGGGAAAGGATCCTCTTACCTATGGAGGGTTGTGAGCAAGACAGAGATCCGGAGAGGCGTCTGTCTCATCCCCACCATAGGTAAGAGGGGGTTTATCAATCATGCGTTTGGCAGGTGATCGCGAAACCTCGCGTGCGTGTTGGCCATGCCAATTGGACTCGAGTAAACACACGTTTAATCCCATCCAATGTGCATTTGTCGGCCTGCAGAGGCGAGGGGAGGA
>Ga0307516_10006758_pt1 | contig 13400 bp, 17 predicted proteins | sample 19_EM_MG_FD_203310 | JGI IMG/M metagenome (GOLD analysis project Ga0307516, IMG submission 203310) | Populus trichocarpa ectomycorrhiza microbial communities from riparian zone in the Pacific Northwest, United States - 19_EM | ecosystem: Host-associated > Plants > Roots > Unclassified | place... | reverse complement strand
GCCTTCGAGCCTGTCACACACGCAAGTCATTTATCTTTCATAAATTTGAAGCAGACCGACGGCATCACCGTAGATGGATTCACGACAGAGCAGAACAGGAACGGGTCTAATCATTATGCGAGACGAAGGTCCAGCAAACCCAAATCGTCGGTGCTTGAAATAACACTGCTCAGGCGCCCTCCCGCCGGAATTGGTCAATTTTTAGCTTTTCCAAGCGGTGAACGAAGTCCTGCGCCATAAAGTTGTATTCTCGGTGTCTCGCGCCATCACCAACCCTCTGCCGTGGTGCCGTCCTGCCATTCAGACTCAGATTGACGATTTCGCTTAGCATCAGTGGTTTCAACTGCATCACGCGGGCTCTCACTAAATGAACTGGCAAGAATTGAGTAGGACTATTACACTTCGCGGGATGACATTCACATTCCGCGACGAGTCTCTAATCTTGCCCCCTGTTGAGGGAAACAGCCCTCGCCATGGGTGGTTTACTTGCAGTAGTAAAGGTAGTAATTAATCAAGAGCTTACCACAGATTTATCCAACGCGTCCATGAAATCTGGAGTGGAAAGCGTGGGACATGTGTGATGTCCGATATCCGATTACCCCAGCCATTTTGAGCTCATCCAGGACCTTCAACCCCTCGCATCTTGCAGCCCCCAGTGCGCGGCCCTGCTCGTTCCGCAGTGTGGATGAGGGCTGGGCGGTTACCAATGCGGGTCGTTAGTCGGTGGCGAAGGTGCCGGGGTGGCGCTTACCTTGCCGTGCTATGCCCCTCCTTGTCTGTAATATAGGCCGTATGGGACTGTTAGACGTGGTGTTTACATTGCCTGTGATCGTCCGAAGATTCCGCTGTGGCAGGCAATTCGTCTTGCTGAAGTGGTCGGGAGGACTTGACTGACACGCTATCCAGTGCCACCTGGATCGGGACATTCCCGGTACCACAAAGGACGCAATGTTCTAAGGGGGTGGCCTACATCGTTGGGCCGTGATTAATGATTTTCCGCGTCGACGGGACTGACCTCAGAGAGAACTTAGATCCGGTCTATCAGGATATTGAAGGCAAAGTCTTACATCCTCCGCCACCTGCTGTCTTTCCCTTCCACAGAGTTCGAGAATGGTTTCTGCGCAGCTAAGTAGTACGCTTTGGTTCGGATCATACCCTTGGAGAATCAAGTCTGGCAATGTGGTGGAAGGCAGATTATCTCATCCGGCTATCAGACTATCACCGATGGATTAGACATTTGTGCTTACTAATTTCAGAGGTGGAAAGCAACCTTGCAAGCAAGGTAATGGAGTCTTTGAAAAATGATCAGTCGGGACGTCATCAGTAGGTGCACTTGATAGCAATATTCTTGGCAATATTGCCACTTCTCGTGGAACTCTAAATAAGCGAAGTGAGGCGGTTATCGCATTGTGGATATGTAGAGAAGAAAACGCACTGGCGAGAGCGAGGCCTGCCACACATTCTCCCGGCGGAGCATGGCGTCGAGGGCTGTCATGTGTTCTGATATTATTATGTTACTGTCCGAAGTTCCCGTGCCTAGAAGATCCTCGCCTCCAAAATGGGTTAATGATGCGAATTGGCGACAAAGAAACTTACTGGCCTTATTGCCTTCTCCAGTTTCCCTCACGTATGCAGCGACCTTGAGTTCGTTCGCGCTGATACCGTTTCCTGTGAGTCAGTTGGGTGCCAGGCACCGTCTCAACGATTTTTTCATCCTTGCTTACATGTTAATCCTATGCAACTAAGAGGATGTTAACCGCCCGCAGCCTTCTTCTAAGCGCTCTTGACGGCTGCAATGATATTCGAACACTTGGGAACGATGAACAGGAAGGTCTTCGACTTGAAAAGTCTTCGGCTTGGAAGGTGACCTTGAAAAGAATGGCGCCTACGTCTTCAAACACCCTTAGAGGATGCATGAGATGGAAGTCGGTGATCTTGGAAGTTATGGACGACCTTCACGAGGAAACAAACATGGCTTGCGGGAATAGAACACTCTTCCACAGTCCGAAATCCCGGGATACGTTCGTAATAGGAAGCGAAAGAAACCTGTTGTTGCAATGAGTTGACAATGGCTTACATGCATTTCAACAGATGTGGCCGAGGCAGGCTGATATGTGTGTTCGGAAATGAGGCGTATATCCCTCCAACAAAGTCGCCGTGTAGCTGGACGTTGACTGCGCTGGGCAATGAAAGCGAAACATACCACGGACATATTCTCTTCGAGGAACTATTAGGTATGGTTAGCATATGTCCATTTGTCCATTGATTCTGTTCAGTGAACGCAAGCGAAAGTGAGCACCACATAGATCCCCTGTACGAGACCATCTCACCTCGTGGCGCAAATAACGAACAAGGTATCCGCCCTCTGTAGAAGTGTCCAATCCCCATTCTCCTGCTTTAGAGACGGACGTTAGTAAAGGCGAGCCTCATGCAAGCAACAACTGACCGCGAAAAATGCGCTGACTCCTCTCGAACACGCAAGTTAGGAATTTTACGGTGCATGATAAATGTATTAGGGCCTCAAGGTTTCTCGTCCCTTCAGGAATGACACCAGACCAAACCATGGTCGAGTGTCATCCATTCCCATAGTACGTACTCTTGCAGCACCTCATGACGAGGCGCCACTGGGAAGAGTACGAAATGGGGTGGATTGTGCCCGACCAAAGTGTGGATCGCGGCGTCACATCCGTATGGAGATTGACGATGAGGCCGAAGAATTCGGGGCAGTGATGAAAGTGAGTTGATATGTGTAGAGGCAAGGGGGAGAAATTCGAGGCGAGCATGGCTAGACTTGAACTCTAGTGTTCGACGTTCGAGATGATGATGAAACTGAGAGAGGAGGAACGAGAGCGGGAGCGAGGGGCAATATTGTTTGGTGGAATAGAGCGATAAGGAATCCTTTTATGCCAAACCAAGAGGCTGACATTCCCACTGTTTTCCAAGTTCCAGGAAACTGTAGAACCGAGCTGGGTCACGCGCGGCTCTACATATACTTTCCGTATCGGTCAGCCTTCATTCAGCTTGAAACCTACCGATGAACATGCAGGAACCGGGGTACGAATGTCAAGAGATGGGTGCACCTGCCAGGCGATTTTTTTAGCACCGGCAGACCGCATGGCCTTCCAGGGGGGATACTTTCAACCGCGACGTTTCGAGTTCACTGATATGGCACATCTGATTTTTTTTGCGCCCTCATCTTAACGCGGATAACTGCTGATAAGTTCTCAGTTCTGGCCCCTTTACCTAGCTAATTGTCTTGCGATTTCTCATCACTCTCCATCAGGCTGTTCCCTTCTTTCTATGCTTCCCATTCGTCCCCCACTTGCTAGAACGGTCACCATTTCTGAAGCGGCACATCCCGTGTTTTCGCCCCTTAACTGGGGCCTATCAAGTTACTCCACCGCAGCTCAGGTTTCTTCTCTAGCTTCGAATGCACATATCCTACACCAGGCTGCTCTACTCTACTCCTTTTATGCGCATAAAATCGATCTCGGGTGTTTTGATACCGTGTGTCTCGACGGATGCTTGTCGGGAACATACTTCTAAGCCCACCAAACCCAGTTAGCTCGTGTCGTCTATTCTAACACGTATTCTGGCACGTAGGACAGTCCCGACTGGAGACGGCGCCAGTCCGAACGAACACCTGTTTGCTATTGTCAGTCTCACGATTTTGGGGTTGACTCCACTAAACAGTCAAAGTCCCTAACGACATCCCCCTTGGTCGACCCTTTCCCACCGGTGAACATGGATATTCACTTTAGTCACTCCTTTGACCCTTCCATCGACGTCCCTGATCGCCTTTGGAATCACTGCATTCTCTTCTTGCCTAGACTCTAAAGAGCAAAGATAAGATCCACGCCACTGCTCAGTTCTGGGGTTTTAACGTATCTGTGTCGATGTGACCAATGGGTCCACTGCTGAGAGCAATGACACTTTTTTTCTTTCTCGAATATCAAGGACATGGGTGTTCTGCATGGGATCAGACGTCACGTAAGTGTTATACATGGAATCCTCTCGGCGGGTGGTGACAACGACCTGCGGGAGATACCAGCTTAAGCACAGGCAGCCTCTTGAGGCCCACTGGATACTCAAGCTTTAAGTTGTCTGCCTCATGTTTTTACCGGTGACACTTGAGCTCAAGATGTGTACTTTATTATAAGAGTTCTCGGTGCTAGTGCTAGTCATGACCTGAAAGGGGATAAGAAAAGTTGACCCACTATCGTCACACCCGCCCCTTTCATGATTATTACCCAACGGCAGCTGCGCCCACCCTTGGGCGTTCGCCTTTCATACCTTGGTCGACATTCTCCCGACTGCCGGGTACCGTTTCAAAAACTACCGTCAATACATACCAAGCCATCATCGCAGCGTCATCCATGGAGATACCCCGCGGTCGCATTACTTCTGGGAGGAATCGGCTGGGTCGCCTATGAGAATTGGCAACCATTTAGACATACTGTTCTCGCGACGGTACGCTGTTCGAGGATTGGAAGTAGGTTCTACTAGTTGCTCAAGGATGCCGCCGCTCAATTCTGCCTTGTAAACCAGGCGCTGCCATCCTTGGAGCCATTGATTACAAACTCACTTTTGCCAGAGCGTACGCATCAAAAGAACAAGAGCTGATTGCCTGTTCAGAATGTCATACCCGTAGCGCCGGAAGGGTATTGAAGGCGCTTTTGGCAAACGGAGGTTGGTAAAGCGTGTACATATATTGGTCCCAAAGCTCATTCGCCTTCTTCTCTGTCTAGGTGTGTTTATCAAGATGGGTCAACATATGGCATCGTTAGTTGTTCTTCCCGAGGAATGGACGAGCACCATGCGACCTCTGCAGGATCAATGCGAGCCGACGCCATACGATGCTGTCCAGAAGCTTTTTCGGACAGACATGAGCCTATCCATAGAGGATGTCTTTGACGAGTTTAATCCCAATCCCATCGGTGTTGCAAGTTTGGCGCAGGTACACGTTGGGAAGCATAAAGAGTCTGGAAAGTATGTTGCAGTCAAGGTGGGTCCTCCTATCGGGTTGTTGTTTTCTTTACCCTTCAATATTTCTCAGGTGCAACATCCTCATCTTGCAGAGTTTTGCGATGTGGATATGAAGATGGTTGAAGTCACTCTAGGTTCGTCGGGAGATTGGATTTTTGCGGAGATGTTAGTTCAAGACCCAGTATAGGTTGGATAAAGTTCTGGTTTCCGGAATTCGAGTTTACGTGGTTAGGGGTCAGTCTCGAAAGTCCTCCCGTCAGCGCGCTCGTCTCATCTGCATCAGGAGGAAATGCGGACTAATCTCCCTAGAGAAATGGATTTCGTGCACGAGGCTCGGAATTCTTTGAGAACAAGAGATGAATTCGCCTCTGTGATTACATCTCTGTATATTCCCGAAGTCCTTGTCGCAAAAAAACGGGTTCTTGTCATGGAGTTCATCCAAGGGGGCCGAGTGGACGATTTACAATACCTAGCCGATGCCAACATCGATCGTAATAAGGTCTCATTGGAGTTGGCGCGAATATTCAACCAGATGGTGTTCATCAATGGATGGTTTCACGCTGTAAGCCTTATTTTGACTGACGAGATGAATTATTTTATGACATTTTCTAACCAGGACCCCCACCCCGGTAAATGTTAACCCAGGGGGTAGACGACGATCTGACCTTTTCGCATAATAGGAAATCTTCTCATTCGCCCATCTCCCCGGCATTCAAAGTCTCCGTACAATTTCGAAATCGTATTACTGGATCACGGCCTCTATTTTGATATAGATCCTAAACTACGCGTCAACTACAGCAAGCTATGGCTAGCCTTAATCTCACCTGCCTCCCCCAAGACCAACCTTGAGCGTCAGAAGTATGCGGAACTGGTTGGGAACATTACACCTGATCTGGTGAATATCTTCCTCATTCAAGGCGTCGAAATCTCATAATGTACGCCTTAGTACCCTGTATTTGAAGCGGCCCTTACAGGTCGAGCTGCACTCAAAGGAAGCTGGAGTGAAGAGGAAGACAATGCATCGTTCACTCGTGCCTCTGGCATGATGGATATGTTGCCTCAGTCGGAGGCGGAAATGGAAGCGATTAGGAATGCTGTTATCAAGGAAGATGGCTTGCTATTATCTGTCCTAGATGTCCTTCGGCGGGTCCCACGTAGGGTTTTGATGGTGTTGAAGCTGAATGATTTGACTCGGTGTGCCTTCCTACAATCCTCGCTTATAATTTCTTACTCAATGCGACAACAGGAGCCTAGATCATGCACTCATGACGACACATTCAAATGTAGAGGATATGTTGTCGTGGCTTGTACAGCTAATGGAAGCCTGTTTAGGTTAGGATATTCCTGATTGCCTTCAAGTATTGCACATATGCAGTGTGGCAAGACGAACGCAAGGCTCTCATCGATGCCATGAGAGATCGCGGCATATTCTCACTCGGTCTGTTGAAGGAGTACTTTGTCTGTTGGTGGTGCGGCCGGTATTTTTCTTTTGCAAGTTTTCAGCGGCTGATGTCGGTTCGATATTTTCAGGAGATACGAAAGAAACTACACACGCATGGTCTGTCTCGAAATGTTCATGGATTTCCAGGCGTATGGCGTCATGGCGAAATCATGGATCAAGGGTCTCTGGAAGCGGGGCTTTGTAGGGGCACACGAGGCTGCAGCTGGACTAGCCTAAACTCTGACGCTACTTATCACATAACCTCCGGCCATCGTATCCACACAGCGGTAGTACTATAAGTATCATCCAATCTCAGGGGTTGATCTGCATTGGATTGTTGATGAATAGTGTACTAGAGCAGAATCAAACCGACGAAAGGGGTCTCAAGATACGAGGATAAGATAGCTACGGCATCCCACGTCTTCATTGGGACAGAGGGTACAGCTTACTTCTTTTTCAAGGAGGCAAAGAGCCCGTCAACCGTATCGATGCTATTCTTTAGCGCATCCCACTGAGGAACGGGATGATGAGTATTGTTCAGCATCCGAATTTAATGAAGCTTACTTGGTCTGGCTGGAGAGATATCCCTTTCTTTCCAGGCTTTTCATCTCCATCAGCGCCGTAAAACTCGCGGATGTCGATCAAAGGCATTCCTTTAAAGGTACGGACGGTGACACGTTTCTTCTTTCCAAGATCTATGTATTTTTCGCCCTCGGCGTTTGTATTGATAATTATTGGGGTGCTTTCATCTGAAGGAGCTTCGCCCTGCAACGCGAGATGCTTGTCAACCCCGAGCATGAAGACGGGGGGTTGTCTCACCGTCTGAAACTGCGCTAGCTTTGGTTTTTTAGCTACAGGCCGCTCTTCGTCTCCAGAACCCTCTGTATTTGATTCGGACACTACTTTCTTCTTCGCGCGTGCGTCTTTGCCTTTTGATTTCGCTTTAGCTTTCTAACGAGTTGCGCATTTGTTAGATGCGTGTCTCAAGGGGTGAAGTAATGGACAGTCTATACCTTGACCTTTATCTCGGACAGCTTCGGCCCTTCTATTTCATCGTCGTCGGAGAATTCGTCTTCCACTTGACTATTACCTTTTCGCTTCGCCATGTAAGAGCCAAGTTGGCGGCACCGTGATGAATGACGCGAGTCACGGGCTTCGACCTGGTGAGCATGACTAGATTTGGTTGCTGACGCAATACGAGACGCCCTCCCAAACGTCTCTCCTCTTCCACAGCCATCTATCGAAGGTCGAATCTTATTCATCGATCCTCACTGAAGGATCTTTTGGAATTTCTTTCTCCCCGACTCAGCGTCGTGGAAAATGAAGATCACAAGATTAACAAAGAAGACGGCTCCGCCCGTAAGCTTTTTTGACGCTTTGGGGCCATATCGCGTCACTTACTCACTCGCTTCAACATAACAGCCTCCCCACGTTGCGGGATTCGTAAACAATCTGGTTCAAAGTTCAACCGATGATCTCCCTGCAGTGCTCTGTCAGATTGATGTTTGGAAATGGCCACGCTCAGATCTGAACGTATGGACCAAAGTTCTCAACAAGTTCGACTCGATTCTGGAGGAAATCATCCGTGATTACGATGTAGAAAAACTTCAAGTGAATGACTTCACCCCATCGACGAAGAAGGTTGTGTGTGCAATCTTACGATTCGAGAGACTTCTGCTCGAGAATTCCACTAATCGAAAAATGTACAATTCTTATGATGTGAGTTTTCGTCTTTGTTTGTTACCTTTCCTTGTTCATTTATAACTCGTGTAGCGGCTCAACCATCTTTTGGCATGTTCTGATCTAGATATTGTCATTCTCGCCCTCAATGTCTTGCTCCGGCCCGCGCAGCAATATTCTGCGCAGGCGTCTGTCAGTCACGCTCTGAATATATCGACTCCTCGACTTCAGTCCCTGGCCAAAAGGTGGCCTCATCTCCGTGAATATGGCATCGGCCTCGTAGATTTAGCGGGACAGAATGGCAGCATACAAGTTAACGCACTCCGTCCGGAAGCACGTGAAGTGAACTTCAGTTTCTACAAAGCAGATTCCAATGCCGAGACGGGGAAAGACAAGGAAAAGGAGCCTGAAAAAGAGAAAAAGATGGAGACTGATTCATTCAACGTGCCTCAGAGCTCTCCTCGCAAGGCTCCCGTAACACCCACCGCTTTGGGCTCAACCGCGATCAAGATACATATCGATGAGCAAAAAATATCCTCGAAGTCGGTCATGGCTGTATTGGCAGATGCTATCGAAGCTTATTCGGTACCCGATGATGATAAATTCGAACTCATGTGTCGCATCCGCGCTGCCAGAGCTTTAAACAAAGGAAACGAAGCGGACCGTGTTAAGCTGGTTATCATACGCCTTCTGGCCATCGCGATCTTCGGTCACACGCATGCGGAGGCTCAGGCCACAACTTCTCTCTTCCTTTACGAGCCCGACCTCATCGCGAACATCGGGGAACTGCTTCAGATTGATAATGACGTCAGCGTGCGCGTACAGACAGCAGCTATTGCGGCTTTGGATTCCCTCGCTCGATACAGGTCAAAGAATCAGGAAGTCCTAACCGCTATAAATGCGGGGGTTAACCACGGGATTATCATGTCTCTCTTCCGCAAAACGATCGCCGACGTTGCAAATCCAGAATCAACACTACCGCAGTCATTCACCGATGCTCTTCTATCTTTCATCACCTTCATTGCATCTCAATCGTCGGGTGGAAACATGGTGGTTGGGGCTGGTCTCATACCCCTTTTGATCCAGGTGATAGAGAACAAATTACCCAACCGCTTGCCTTTCCTCTCCAAGACTATGCAGCTTGTGGATAATATTCTGTATGGTTTCGCCAACGCCTTCAATATGTTTTGCACTGCAAGAGGAGTGGAAGCTTTAGTAAATCGCATTGAGGTCAGTCCCACCTTTATTGCACTGTTCCATCTAATTGTCTTTCAGCATGAAGTTGATCTTGCTATCAGCGAAAACGACAACGGTGTCCGCGCTCATGATTCAATCACATCGCCGGGTATGCTTCCCTCCCTTGTTGTTCTATTCCCTACTCAAAGTCAGTCAGGTGAACTTCCGATTGCCCGTAGTGCGGCGCTCAAGCACATCCTGCGTTCTATGCATCGAATGATGCAATCATCGGGAACGGCGGAGGGTCTGCGTGGCCTCATTGATTTGTCTCTCCTGAAAACTATCAAGAAGATCATTGAACATCGGAGTCTATTCGGGCCAACTGTCCTGCCGTTAGGTATGTCCTACAATCGGTTGAATTCTATTTTCACAAGACATTTTTAGCCATTAACATCATGGCAACATTTGTTCATAACGAGCCCACATCCCTCAGCATCATACAAGAGAATAGATTACCAGAAGTGTTCTATGGCGCGGTAGAGGCTGGACTAGAGCCTGCAATCGAGGTGAATCATTCCTTCAGCCGTTTTTCCTGGAAGATAAATAATTCATTTTCTTCAGGTTATTCAAGCTGTTGCTAATGCCGTCGGCGCTCTTTGTCTCAATGAAGTGGGGCAAATACAGTTGGCCCATCGGCCGAGTATAATCCCTGGCATTCTCAGCGTATTTACGTCCGAACGCCATCTCAAGATCTTGCTCGACAAGGAGAACGCCGTCTTAGTAGGAACTGCGATAGACGAGCTCATTCGTCATCACCCTTTGTTGAAGGCGGTCGTGTTTGACGCTCTCAAATCCACTATCGTCAAGATCGAGGCCTTGGGGGAGACTTATGAAGTCCCTCGAGAGTCACGGCAGTGGTATTATCTCGTCCCTACTATACCATCCACCATTCCCATGGATAACGATGTTGCTATGGAAGATGTTGAAGCTCCACCTAGCATATCTTCAGGGCTCACCGGTGGGGAAGATGATGCAGAGTTGCATGATAATGAGGACGACAGCCGAAACTCCAAACCACAAGATAATACTATTGTCTCCTTTATTGATGTTCTTGGGAGAGTAAGTTGCTACTTGTCGCATGATGTTTTCATCTTGATCTTCTATTCAGTTCCTGGAAGGCCTGTTCCAACATACTCCACACTGTAGGGACTTCGTCACCATGGCTGATGGGCTTACTCTTCTGGGGAGGCTCACCCGTCTTCCTTGCCTCCCATATGATTTTGCCAATAGCGTGGCATCTGATTCAATGATCCAAGTTATGCGGACAATGACCGAGGTGGTCCCCGAGGAAACCCTCTTACATCTGGCGAAGCTGGTCAAGCAATCTCTAGATGACACACAGAGTTTCTGGGAAAACGTTCAAGAGAGTTCGAGATTATTGCCGCTCGTTGATACAAATGGTCAGTATGATGATGTATCCTGCTTATCATCACTGACTTTGTCCTAAAGTCGAAGAAGAGGAAGAGGCCAATCATCGTTTCCGCGATCTCGTTACTCTTCACATTCGCGTTACCCTACTGTCGGATGTATTTTCGACTGCAGCACATGGTCATGGAAGGAACGCAATTGGGCTTCTTCAAACATTAATGATAAACTTGTCTCCCGAGGTCATACGTAACCTTGGCGCTTTGCACCGTGCGACCATCTGGGAGAACATCGTTCTCAACGTCGGATTGTTATCGAGAGGCATAGAAGTGAAGGCCACCCCACCTTCTTCCCCATTCCATAGGAGCCGAAATCAGTCCTCTACGAACCTCCCGGATGGTGAAAACGCGGCAAATATCAACACTGATCCCGCCCAGCAAGCAATGACTGGCATGACTTCACCCAATACGTCATCCAAATCATCTGGGCCTCGTCATCAGAATTCCCTGGCTTTGAAGCACATGACACATGGGCTACCGAGTGCTTTGGCACCTTTCTTTCAAGGTGAGCTTGATGTTCCGGGTCGTCAATGCCCTGTTTAAGAGCGTAATCTGAAAACAGCTATCGTCAAAATGTTCAATGTCCGACGATCTCTTGATCCCTCTCAAAAACGACAGATTTCTGAGTCATCTCGGATTCTGGCGGAGGTCATGGCGAAGCATCTAAACATTCCAAGCTTCAGTATGCTCTCTCCTTCGAATACTCTTGACCAGACTGACTTGATGGCCAGACGACATACCTTCTAGGTACGCGTACAATACAGTAATGTTAGGCTTATATGCTATTTTGCTTGTTGATGGTAGGCTTTTTTTATTTCCGGGCTTTCGACTTTGACATATGTTTTGCAGAACGAACCTCTACACATAATCTCCACAATGTGCTACTGTTCCACTTGTACCGAGCGAACGGCCTGCAAGCGATTCTGGACGTTTGTCAAGAGTTAACAAACACGATCGAGAGGCTTATGAGGGTAAAGGAGGAGGATATTCCTGAGGCAGGAAAAAAAGAATTGGAGTATGCTTATGGTGGCCTCAAAGTTGCGCTTCATCTCCTACGGCCGCTTATCTCATCGAAATCCATTCACGAGTCCGGGCAAAATTCTCCTTTGTTATCTCGCGACAAGAAGGATACAGATCCAGACTATTTCGAGCCCCACAATTTCGTCGTGAAGATGCGGACAGCTCTTCTACCCTTCCTGCAAGGGTTATGGGAAGCTCCTTGGTTGCTGTCGGCACCTTTGAGTGTTACCAAATCGATCGCCAAACTTGTATTGGAGGTAGTGAACGACGAGGGTGAGGAACCAAAGGGGAGCGCTTCCGCGAACGAGCCCCACCCGCCCGTCAATACATTGATGCGTCCCCCGGGCCCGGACGAGAACCGCATTCAACTGTTGATAGATATGGGCTTTCCACGATCCGCAGCTGAGCGCGCCCTGGTCCGGACAGGCAACAATCTTAATGCTGCTACCGAGCTCTTACTATCTCATCCTTTCCCTCTCCCTCCGGATCCTGAACCTGAAAGCGAATCTGACGAGCCCCCCGCTGCTGAAGCAGAGTCCGCTGCAGACCAAGAAGCCGCTTCTTTAACCCCTCCAGCTGCAGACGGCGACGCGGAAGTTACCTCTCTCCCCTCGACTGCCCCAGATGACGACCAAGTTTCCATATCAACCGGAAAAACTGCGGATCAATGGAAGAAGGAATTAGACGAGGCCCGCGAGCCTCTTCAAGCCGGACTCAGCCGGAGAGCTCTTCTCTTGATCGACGAGCACGTCTCCCTTCTCTTTGAACTTCACGTTGTTTTCGTTCGCTCGAGCAATGCCTATCGTCAACAAGCAGTTCAAGAACTTGTCGATGATGTCAAGTCTTTCTCTCCCTACGCGTATGACATTCAGGAGCAACCTCTTGCAAATAGGTGTCGCCTAATTGCAATTATCCTTTCCGAGACAGCTACATTATTCAACACAGAGATGAGGACGGCGTTGATGGATAGTTTGCTAGCTTTATTGTTGTCCTGTGTTGACCACCCTGACCACCCTCCTCGTTGGCTTGCAACCCATCTCCTGGTTACGGAGGCGTTGTTCACATTAGCAGCAGAACCTCGTGCTATAACGCTTCCAAAGGAAGGGGAACCTATAATCTCGCAGGCGATAGAGGTCGGACCTCCACTCATAGAAGCCCAAAACATCGTATTTGATTTCTGTTTGCGACTTCTTGACACACCGAGCCTACCTGGTGACGAGTTTCTGGCTGCTTTGCGACTCTTTGTCTTCCTGACCCGCCATCGTGAGATGGGGTCGCGGTTCATGAAGCGTGGTGGGATCACGATCCTTCTCAAACGAGTCAAGGAATCCGCCGTATTTGGCAGTTCCGCATACATCGTGACTATCCTCCGTCATCTCGTCGAGGATGAACAGACCATTCGACAGATTATGCAGCACACCATGAAACGTTATTTCTCCCAGCCCCGAAGTCATATGGTTGATGTGTCCACGTATGTCAGGACTTGCAGTGCGCTAGCTCTTCGGGATCCAGAGATTTTCTTAGAATCCACCTCCTCCCTCTGTGAACTTGGGCAACCGTTTATCTCTCCAACCATTAGTCTCAAAAGCAAGACACCATCAGATCAAGAAGAA